>FWPU01010077.1_pt1 | contig 12126 bp, 10 predicted proteins | sample 2228361 | NCBI WGS metagenome assembly FWPU01 (sample SAMEA103939777, study PRJEB20133) | metagenome | reverse complement strand
CTGCTCCTACGGGAGATCCGATGCTGCTGTCCAAGAAGTTTAGCCAACCGCGAAGCGATCGGCTGAACGGCGCGCCCAGGGTGGCGGTGATCAGCCCCCAGGGCAGTTCGAGGGGCACGAAGATCGCACGCCCCACCAGAATGGAACGAGATATCCTACAACAAGCATTGAGCATCTTTGCACAACCAATGCGCTGACGTTTGCTTTCATCGCTGACCAGCGGGGGAGCTACCCCATCGTGTGGATGTGTCAGGTGCTCGGTGTATCTACGAGCGGCTATTACGCCTGGCGTCGTCGCCCCCAGAGTCGTCGTGCGAAAGTGGACCAAGTGCCGCGAAGACGCATCAAAGCCATCCACGCCTTGCTGCAACGAGAAGGGCTGCACTGCAGCCGCAAGCGTGTGATCCGGCTGATGCGGCAAGCCCATGTGTGTGGCAAATGCCCCCGTTGTTTCAAGCGTACGACGCAACGCGCCCCAGCACATGGTGCGGCGCCGAACCGGCTGGCACAGCACCTTGTCGCCACCCAGCCCAACCAGATTGGGTTGTCAGAGGTCACCTATATCCCGACTGCAGAAGGCTGGCTGTATCTGGATGCCGTCATGGACCTCTATTCACGCCGGATCTTGGGCTGGGCCATGAACGCGTCCATGACTGATGCCCTGACGCAACGGGCCTTGACGATGGCGCTGAAGAGACGACAGGTCAAACCGCAACAACTGCTCCATCATTCGGACCGCGGCAGTCAGTACATCAGGGATCGCTATCAGAAACTGCTGAGCCGGCATCAAACTCAGGTCAGCATAAGTGGCACGGACAACTGCTACGACAATGCACCCATGGAAAGCTTCTTTTCCTTGCTCAAAACCGAGTTGGTTCACCATGAATGCTATGCGACGCGCCAAGCAGCCAGCACCAGTCTCTTTGACTACATCGAAGTCTTCTACAACCGTCAACGGATTCACAGCGCCCTTGACTATTTGTCACCGCTCGACTACAAAACCAGATGGCTACACTGCTTTTCTCACAAAGAAAACGGCATGGCTCTTCTTGCACCTAATCAACCCGCTATGCCTTAACTCTATGTCCACCAAAACGGATCATTGACAGCAATACTTGCCCCGCTCCTCCGGATAGGCCACGATGGGCAAGCCCAGCTCTTCAGTCATGAATTTGCGAATGCGGAAAATGTTGGTCCGGTCGGTTCCCAGGCGCTCGCCCAGCTCGACGTCGCTGTACGCACCCTGCCGATAGAGGCGATGCATCTCGTAGATGTAGCGAATGCGATGGTGGTCTTCCCGTTTCTGTGAAACCATTGATTTCCTCCTGACACTGGAGCTGAAGGCAAGGGCCTCGGGCCCCCTGGCCGGTGCGCTGTCCCTGCACGGCCGGCGCGTTCATCTTCATCCTGGGCTCAGCATACGACGGGTTTGTTGCCAACGGCGCAACATTCCCCTAAAACCTGGCAGAAATCGGTGATTTGTTTGCAGGAAGGCGTCTACGACCGGCCGGAAAAGCCCAAGCAGGTACAAAGGCAGGCAGCCGACCCCAGGGATGGGTTGGGCACAGGGATAAGACTGGCGCCGTATGTTGCGAAAGAAGGTCGGGGGTAGGGGATGGAATGCCATCAATCAAACCATGATGGGGCTGGATCACTCCCGGGCCTCGAATGTTGTAGTGTCCAGCCATTTTACCCTTCAGCCTGGAAGCGGCCAAATGGCTGCAGACAGGCTCCCAGGCCTCAGGACCTTTCCTTTTCTCTTTGACATTTTCTGGCATCGTTTCTAAACTGAGTCAGAGGATGAAGCCGTCTGTCCTTGCTTCCCAGGAGATCTTTGGCAGATGCCAGCACGCACGGAATCGCTCATTCAGGAAGCCCGCCAACGGGCGTTGGAGGTGGTCCTCAGTTGCGTGGTTCCAGGCGGATACCGGGCCTCCGCGCTGGCCGCGGGCTACCCCCAGATCTGGGCCCGGGACAGTGTCATCACCTTCCTGGGCGCGGTGGCCACGGGGGATGCTACCCTGCTGGCCGCCGGCCGGGCTGCGCTGGAAACCATGTCTGCCCACCAGTCTCCCCTGGGGCTGATCCAGCTCAACGTCAACCCGGACACGGGCTATGTCAGCACTGAAAACGCCGGCGCAGTGGATTCCAACCTCTGGTACATCCTGGGCCACTACCTCCACTACCACTGGACCGGCGACCGGGCCTTTCTGCAGCGCCACTGGCCCCACATCGACCGGGCCTTGCTCTGGCTGAATTACCAGGACATGAACGAGTGTGGCCTGCTGGAGGTGCCGGAGGCGGGCGATTGGATGGACCTGCTGGCGGTGCGCTACAACGTACTCTACGACAACGTGCTCTACTATGGCGCGCTGCTGGCCCACCAGGAGCTGAGCCGGATCTTGGGGACAGAAGGGAGCTGTCACCGCCCCCGGGTGGATGCGGCGGGCGTCCACGAACGCATCAACGCGCTCATGTGGATCGACCGCTGCTGGGTGGCGGAACACTTCGCCGAGCACCTGGAAAAGTTAAAGGCCATGCGCCTGGAGTGGTTCATGCTCTACCACAACGTGGGAACCATCTCCAGCCGCCCCTTCTACCTGCCCTGGGTGGCCTTTCGGGAGTACGGCGACTGGTGTGACAGCCTGGCCAACGCCCTGGCCATTCTCACCGGTGTGGCGGACGGCCATCGCACAGAACACATCCTGCGCTACATGAAGCAGGTGGGCATGGCCGAGCCCTATCCCACCAAGGCCATCTATCCGCCCATCTACCCGGGCGAGAGTAGCTGGCGGGAGTACTACCGTAGCCGCAATTTGAACCTGCCCAACCAGTACCACAACGGCGGCATCTGGCCCATGATCGGGGGTTTTCACATCGCGGCGCTGGTCCGTCACGGCTGGCAGGGGGAAGCGGAGCGGCTGTTGGTCTCCCTGGCTGAAGCCAATCGGCAGGGCATCGCGGAGGAGTGGGAGTTCAACGAGTGGCTGCACGGCGAGAGCGGCCACCCCATGGGCTTTGCCCGCCAGGCCTGGTCTGCGGCCATGTACCTCTACGCCTACCATGCAGTGGAAATCGGCCGGCTCCCCCTCTTCGACCAGCTCCTGGCCGCCAAGCCCCAGTCCGCCCGGGAACAGGAGGTCAACGACGTGATCATCCGCCCCGGAGGCGGACCGGTGTAGGGTGAAGCGCACAAGAAGTCGGGGTGAATGGTCTGACCATTTTTTAATTTGCAGCGCTTGTCCTGTTGCACTATAATTTCACCATGACCCCAGTATGGGGCCGCACACAAACCTTTATTTCCCAGTTTTCAGCGCCATTGCCAGTTCCTATCTGTTTCCGGTTGGTCCCGGCAGAAGTGCCCGGTGATCCCTCTACCGCAGGTAGCGCTGTTTAATGGCTACCGTCCTTCTGCCGTGGCTTGATTGTTTAGAATCATTCCCGTTGGTAGATCCCTACATCGTCCCGCTTGCTCGTCTCGAAAGCTACCCCCTTGGGGAGGTGATGTGGGGAAGTTGGTTATTTCCCTCTCACTACAAAACAGTCGCTCGACATCAAAGCACCCACATCGATTCCGCAACCAGTCTACGGTGGGTCATCCATAGGAGAAGCGAAGGAGAAGCTATGGCCGTCGTCTCAACACAACTCCCGGCACAGAGACGCTCCCCAGGCCTGGTGGCACGTCTGGTGGGCGCCAAGTCACCCCTGGAGACCAAACAGGCACTGTGGGGGTATGTCTTTTTAATGCCCTGGCTCCTGGGGCTGACCATCTTCCTGGTGGGTCCGATCTTGATTTCGGCCTACCTGAGTTTTACAGAATATGACGTACTCTCCTCTCCCCAATTTATCGGACTGTCCAACTATGCCCGGGCCTTTACCGGGGACAAACAATTCTGGCCATCCCTGGGGCGCACCCTGTATTACTCCATTGTGGTGGTGCCGGTGGGCCTGATCGGCTCCCTGGCCCTGGCCATGCTGCTCAACCAGGGGATCAAGGGGACCAATATTTTCCGGACCCTCTATTTCCTGCCCCACCTGACGCCAGCTGTGGCGCTGGCCGTGCTGTGGGTCTGGATCTTTCACCCCTCCCTGGGGCCCGTGAACACCATGCTGGGCTGGATCGGCATCGACGGGCCGGGCTGGCTAACCTCCAAGCAATGGGCCCTGCCGGCCCTCATCATCATCACCATCTGGGCCGGGGTTGGGGGGAACACCATGCTCATCTTCCTGGCCGGCCTGCAGGGAGTGCCCAAAGAGCTGCTGGAAGCAGCCGAAATCGATGGGGCAGGGGCCTGGGCCCGCTTCCGCAACGTCACCCTGCCCATGATTTCGCCCACCATGCTCTTCAACCTGATCCTGGGCATCATCGGCGCCCTCAAGGTCTTTACCCTGGCCTTTGTGGCGACCAACGGTGGTCCTTCCTACGCCACCTGGTTCTACGCCCTCCACATCTACAACCAGGCCTTTAACTACTTCCGGATGGGATACGGCGCCGCCCTGGCCTGGATTTTCGTCGTGGTCCTGATGGCCTTCACCTATCTTCAGCTCCACCTGTCCCGTCGCTGGGTGTACTACGCAGGAGAGTCCGACTAATGGCAACCCAAAGCAACGTACTCCGCGGCCTGAAGCGGACCCAGAGCGCGGGTCGCAGCCGACGGGCCCCCTTCCGGGGACGCAACGTGGCCCTGTTTGTGCTGGCCTGCATCCTGTCGGTCATTTTTCTCTTCCCATTTTTCTGGACGGTCATGAGCTCCCTGAAAAGCGTCCAGGAGCTGAACACCTTCCCCCCCACCTGGATCCCCCAGGATCCTCAGTGGGTGAACTACCCCAAGGTGCTGCAGCGGGTCCCCTTCCTACGGTGGACCTATAACAGCCTACTGGTGGTCTTTCTGGCCACCCTGGGGACGGTGTTGTCGGCCTCCATCGTGGCCTACTCCTTCGCCCGTTTTCGCTACCGGGGGCGGGATCTGATCTTCCTAATCACTCTGGGCACCATGATGTTGCCGGCCCAGGTGACCTTGATCCCCCAGTACGTGCTGTTCCACAAGCTGGGCATGGTGAACACCCTCTACCCCCTGTGGCTGCCGGCATGGTTTGGCGGCGGCGCCTTTGCCATCTTCCTCATCCGGCAATTTATCCTCTCCCTGCCCCGGGAGCTGGACGAGGCAGCCCTGATCGATGGGGCAGGCTATTTCATGATCTTCTGGCGCATCTTGCTGCCGCTCTGCAAACCGGTCCTGGCCACCATCACGGTGATTACCTTCATCGCGGTCTGGAACGATTTCGCCAACCCCCTGATCTACCTGCAGTTGCCGGAGAAGTTCACCCTGGCGGTAGGCCTGAACTACTTCAAGAACTTCCCCGAGATGGGCGGTGAACCCACCCAGCATCTGCTGATGGCGGCCTCGGTCATGATGACCGCACCCATCATTGCCCTGTTCTTTGCCACCCAACGCTACTTCGTCCAGGGTATTGTCCTGTCCGGCATCAAGGGCTGATCTGGCCTCAGCGGGCCAGGATCCCGGCGGCGAGGATTCCAGACGCCGTCAGACGATTGCCGAACGATCAGTCAACCTCTGGGGCAAGAACATCTCCCCCTGTTCACCCAATTAGGTTCGTTTTTTTCAGAAGTTCCATAGAAAACAGGTTTCACAAGAAGAGGAGGAACCATGGAGAATCGCAAGTTAAGTCGCCGTAGCCTGCTGAAATGGATGGCCGCCGGCTCGGCCACAGCCGCCCTGGCCGCCTGTGCTCCAGGAGCTGCCCCGGCCGACAGCGGTGGTGGACAGCAGCAGGGCGCTGAGTCCGCCGCAGCCCCCAGCCAAGACAAGGTACAGATGAGTGTCGCCACCTTTGCAGCCGAATTGCACGACTGGCAGCGGGAGTTCTCCCGCCGTTGGGCCGAGGAGCATGCCGACCAGGTGGACCTCCAGATCGAAGAAGTGGTCTACAACGAGATGGCCAAGCTCCAGCTGGCCCGCTCCGCCTCCGGCACCCTGTGGGACGTGGTCTTCAGCGGCATCAAGTGGTTCCCCTTCTCCGCCTCTAAGAACATGTTCCTGGTGCTGGACGACTTCCTGGCCAACCGGGAGGATGCCAACCTAGACGACTTCTTCTCCACAGCTTTGGCAGGTGGCTATCTGGACGGCAAGTTATATGGCCTGCCCTATGAGATTCATCCGGGCAACCCGGCGCTGGTCGCCTTCAACGTGGACATGCTGGAGGAGAAAGGGCTGCCTCTGCCCACAGACGACTGGGATGTGAACCAGTACGCCGACCTGGTCGCCCAGGCCACCGACCCCGACAACAAGATCTACGGCACCAACTATCTGCCAGGCAACTACTACGACTTCGAGTCCCTCTCCCGGGCCTACGGCACCGACATCATGGACCCAGAGCGGAAGCAGTTCTGGTTCAACACCGACGAGCTCAACCGGGCGGCGGCCCGCTGGATTGTGGACCTGCGCACTAAGCTCCATGCGGCGCCCTCCCGGGAGGATGCCCAGGGGTTGGACTTCACGGCCGGCGTGCTGGCCACCGCCGTCACCGGCTCCTACAGCGTCAACGGCTGGGGGACCACCATCGGCGACAAGTTCCGCCATGACTGGGCCCTCTTCCCGAAGGGGCCGGATGGCAAGCGGGGGTATACCGCCTTCACCTCCAACTATTCCTGCTCGGCCCAGACCAAGGCGCCGGATCTGGCCGTGGACCTGCTCCTCTACCTCACCTCCACCGAGGCTGGACTCTGGTCCGCCCTGGAGCAGGGGACGGGGCAGCCCAACGCCCGCCGCTCTGTGTGGGAGAACGAGGAGTTCCTCAGCAAGTCCCATCCCATCTTCCGCCGAATCCTGGACATGTACAACAACCCGGACATTCCTGGTCCGTTCCCCATGCCCTACAACCTGCGCTTCCAGGAGCTGCAGGACAACTGGGCCAACACCTCACCGGATCTGTTCTACGGCGATGTGGAGTATGAGGAGGGCATGCAGATGGTGCAGGAGGCCTGCCAGGAGATCCTGGACCTGCCGCGCGCGTAAATACCTTCGACAGAAGCAAAGGGTTCAAGCAGAGGGGACATGGCCGACGGCCATGCCCCCTCTGCTTGCCTGCAGGGATCGAACCTTTCGATTAGCCAACCAACGCCCCCACGGCCTGATACACCTGACTGCCCCCGATGGCGACCATGGCGAGGGCAGCCAGCGCCAGCAACAGCCGGGTGACCTGGGGATTCAAGCGGCCGGCAGAAGCGAAGAGCAGGATCAGGGTGAATAGCCCGCCGATGAAGACCACATAAAACCCCAGCACAAAGCTCAGCCCGACGCCCACGGCCTGTTGAAGCCCCTGCATCATGATGGGGCCGGCCACCAGACCCCAAAATAGGTAGGGATTCGGATTCAGAAAGTTGACAACCACTGCCTGCAGCAGGTTCTGACGAACAACCTGCTCGGCCGGTTGAAACCGGGGAGCCCCTAGCCGCAGGGAAAACAACAGGCGCGCGGCCAGGTAGAGGAGAAAGAGCCCCCCACCCAGGCGCAGCAGATGGAGGAACCAGGCAGGTGTCTGGGTCAGGACCAGGAGTACCGCGGCAATGATAGGGCCATCCGTAATCAGGGGGGCAAAGATGGCCGGCAGGGTACGCCGGAAACCATGTTGCAAAGCCTGGGCAATGACGTACAGTTTAAAAGGGCTGGGCGTCAGCACCGTGGGCAACGCCAGGGCTGCCCCCTGCAAAAAATAGAGAACCATCATCTTCCTCTACCCCCTTCAAACTTTCTTCAGCGCAATTGCCCACGCCCTTGAATATTCCACACCACCTCCACCACCCCGTCCCGAATGCCATAGAGCCGGTCGTGGAGGCAGACGGTGGCATCGCCGTAGCCCACCACCATGTCGAAGGCCTCCCCCACCTGCCAGCCCTCCACCGGAACAGGCAGGGTGATGATGCCATGCTCGGCCGACAACAGAAAGCGCGCCACCCCAAAGGGTAGTGGGTCCGGGGGCGGATACCCCCGCGGGGCAGTCTTAAAGCCGGCATCACAGATGATCCGATCCGGGGCCGGCCGGCTGGTGACGGTGGTACGGATGAACAGAGCCGGCTCCAGGGAGACCCCCCACGCCTGGTACGACTGGTCACAGAAGATGGCACCACCGGCCTGGATCTCCGTGACACCCGGCAGAAACGGGGTGATCTGATAGGTGCCGCTGCCGCCCGCGCTGACCACCTCCACGGGGATGCCGTGCTCCTGGCAGAGCGACACGCTCTCCATCAGCAGCCCGATACTTCGCTCCACACACCGGCGCCTTTCCGCCGGGTCCTCCACGGCCAGGGCATGCCCTTCCCACGTCATCACCCCCCGGAAGCGCACGCCCGGCGTCGCCAGGATGTGACGGGCCAGGGCCAGGGTGGCTTCTCCCGGCTGGGTCCCCGCCCGGTGCATGCCCGTATCCACCTCCACCAACAACCCCACCTCCACCCCAGCCGCACGGGCAGCCGCAGCGATGGCCGCCACATTGCCGGCATCGTCCACCGCCACCTTCACATCGGCGTGACGCTGCAGGTGCACCAGCCGAGCGATCTTCTGGGGGGTGACTACCTGGTTGGCCACCAGGATATCCTGGATGCCGGCCGCTGCCATCACTTCGGCTTCGCCCAGCTTGGCACAGGTGATGCCGATGGCCCCCGCCGCCAGCAGCTTGTGGGCGATGGCCGGCACCTTGATGCCTTTGGTATGGGGACGCCACTTCACCCCGGCCGCCTGAAAATGGCGGGCCAGCGCAGCAATGTTCCGCTCCAGACGGGCCAGATCCACCCACAAAACCGGCGTATCCAGCTCCGCCTTCTGCAACCCTACTTCCAACCCCACTTGCACCACGCTCGGCTCCTTTCCCTATTGGGGCCAGCCACTACCCCTCCAGCCAGATCGGGTTGGTCCACGCCCGGCCGCCGTGGGCATCCCGCACAGTGACGCGACAGTAGGGGCTGTTGAAGTTGGCCAGGCTCAGGGTCGCCTCCACCAGGCCTGGCTGCGCGGCCGAAACCGAGGCCGCCCCCTTGCCGGTGACGAAGATCCGTTCCGCCGGCGAGCAGCGGACGTAGACCTCCTGGCCGGGCACTATTTGCACATCGAAAATCTGGGGGCCGGTGCTGGCGTAGAAATGGCCAGCCTTCAGCGCGGCCAGGATCGCCTCCGGGGTGAGGACCTCGCTCTTGACGTGGACCCAGCCCCGGGCAAAATCCCAGCGCTGCCGCACGCCGTGGAAGTCGTCCGCGGCGTAGACCAGATACCGATGCCCCCGGCTCAGGAGCACGTCGGTGATATGCCAGCTGTCGGCCCGGTCGTTGTGGTCCACGGCCACCCCGTTGAAAACCTCGATGGCGTGGATGGGCCCCAGGGCCCGGATGTCCGCCTCGGTCAGGGTGTACCATTGGGGATGGGCGGCAGCCACAAAGGCGCCAGCCGCCAGGGCCCGCCGGGCCAACTGGGGCCCGGTCTCGTCCTCGGGCGTGGCGGCAAAATCCAGGGGGAGCCCCACGGCCAGGATGTGCCAGAGTCCGCCCAACTCGGTGCTGCCGGTGTGCAGTTCGGCGCCCAACAGGGTGGTGAAGTCGTCGGTGCGGTAGGGACGGGTATCCACCAGGGGGAAGTGGTAGCGCGCCATGAAATGGTCCGTCAGCGCCAGGAAGTGATACCCGTTCTCCCGGTAAAGCTGACAGACCGCTTCCGGCGTCAGGCCTCCATCGGAGCGGGTGGAATGGGCGTGGAGGTTGCCGCGCCAGAAGCGGCCGGGCAGGTGAAACGGTAAGCGATCCATGGTTGTCCTTTCTGGGCTATTCAGGGCGCTCCCTGGGACACGCTCACCCAGGAGGCATACATGCGCTCGGGAATTAGAGGGTGGGTTGTAGGCGGGTTCACGCACCTCACCGTAGGCCCGGCCTCCCGGCCGGACGGGGTGCCTGCACTTCTGTCACGCAAGGATGCGTGGCCTACGTCACTACTACGTCCCCACCCACGATGGGCCTATTTACGCTGTTGTATACTAATAGCTCCAAGCCTGGCGGAAAAGACGCAGCCAGTTGCCGTGAAGAATGGCCTGGATGTCGCCGTCGCCGTACCCCCGATCCGCCAACAGCCCGGTGAGCTTCTGGAGGTCGGCAATGGTATCCAGGTCGCTGGGCGACTGTTCCCGGCCATAGCCGCCGTCCAGGTCGGTGCCGATGGCCGCGTGGCGGCTGTTCCCCGCCAGCTGGCAAATGTGGTCGATATGGTCCACCACCGTCGCCATGGTGACATCTTCATTGCTGGTGACGTTGTTGATCCAGCCCGGCTTCAGCATCCAGGCGTCAAAGGCCGCACCGATGACGCCATCCCGCTGGAAGATGGCCTTAAGCTGTTCGTCGCTGAACTGGCGCTGATGGGGGACCAGCGCGCGGCAGTTGTTGTGGCTGGCCAGCACCAGCCCGTCGTAGTGCTCCAGGGCCTGCCAGAAGGCCTGGTCCGAACAGTGGGTCAGGTCCAGGAGGATGCCCAGGCGCGCCATCTCCCGCAGCAGGGGAACGCCCAGCTCGGTCAGGCCCAGCTCTGTGCCGGTGCCGCCACAGTAGCGGCCTGGCCCGTAGTGGGTGGGGCCCAGCAGGCGCAGGCCGGCCTGCCACCACGCCTCCAGCTGACCCGGCCGCAGGATGGGGTCGGCCCCCTCCATGCTGATGATGAAGCCCAGGGGCGGTGTCTGGTCCGTCTCCTCGGGGTGGGTGGCATCCCAGGTCTGCCATTCGGCCACATGGCGCTCCAGCCCCTCCAGATCGGTGATGATGCGGGCATGTCCTTCCTGTTCCAACGCCCGGTAATAGGCCAGCTGGCCGTGGGCCATGCCGTAGGCCTGAGTGGGGGAGTCGTAGTCGATGTGGGGGGCAGGGCGGCCAGTGGAGCGGGCGATGAGGGTGGCGACGCTGAGGAAAATGCGCCCCCGCCGCATCTCCGGGAAGGCCACCGTCCCCTGGGCGCGCCCCTTGCCCGGCACCCGCTGCTCCGTGGTGCGGATGGTGTAGGCCGAGCGGAGGAGATCCCGGTTCCAGTTCAAGGCATTCATGGATAGGTCCAAATGGGCGTCGATAATCAACATGGCTGGTTCCTCCTTTTGAATGTACAAAAGTCCCCGCCCCTCTGTCACGCAGGGATGCCTGACCTACGGGCCTGGCAGCAGATCAGGGGTCCATCCTATCCAGGGGCAGGCCGTCAATAGCGCAGGACCGCCGTCACCGGCAGGTGATCCGAGGCCCCCCGCTGGGTGCGCCGGTTGAAGGCTCGGGGCCGGCCGCTGCGGGTGGCCACCAGCGGATGCCGAAAGATCTGGACGCTCTCCCGGTCCAGGGTGAGGCCCCGGCCAGAGAGCAGCCCCCGGCTGGCCACGATCTGGTCCAGGATCTGGTAGCGGTTGGGAAATTTCTCGCCCGTGGAGAGGGAATCCAGGAAAAAGGTGCCCGTGTTGGGCTGATGGAGAAATTTCCACATGGCGTTGTAGAGAAAGACGTCCTGGGCCCGATAATCGGCAGTCTCCCGGCGGAAGTTGTCGATGTCGTTGGTGGGCCCGATGACCCGATCCAGCTCGCTGGAAGCCCGCAGGTGGTCGATGACGCTGCGATCCGCCGGCTCATCGTTGAAATCCCCCACCACCATCACCTTGTTCTCCCAGCGGGCCCGCACGGTGGCCAGGTCATTAGCCGCCCGCAGGCGCTCGTACTCCTCGGGGCTCACCTTGACATGTTCTTCCACCAGCAGGGCGATGTGCTCCGCCACGGCAATGCGCAGGGGCTCGCTGCGGTAGCGCCCCAGGCGGCGGGATGGCCAGTGGCTGGCGATGAGCACCAGCCGTTCCCCGGTGGCGTTGATCTCAAATTCCACCTCGAAGACATCCCGGGTGCGGTAGCGGAGGTGAACCAGGTGGGAGCGCATGGCCAGGAGGCTCAGCTTACGCCGGTCATAGGCCACGGCCACGTCGATCCCCCGCAGGTCCCGGGTCCCACCGGGATCCCGGGCCACGGCCAGGTGGGGATTACCCATGGCCTGGATGAGCCCGGTCAGCAGCTCGTCCTTTTCGATTTCGGCCACGGCCAGCAGTTCCGCTTTG
>FWPU01002155.1_pt1 | contig 12127 bp, 12 predicted proteins | sample 2228361 | NCBI WGS metagenome assembly FWPU01 (sample SAMEA103939777, study PRJEB20133) | metagenome | reverse complement strand
TGGCCCTCCTCCCCTTCTCGCTTGGGCCTGGTCCGTGCCCCTTTCAGTACCCATCGGGCCCTTCATGATGGATAAAGTCTAGCTTAATAGAAGCGCACCGTTGGCCACCCGCGCTGGCGCGCCAGCCGCGCCAGCTTGCGATCGGGATTGACGGCGACGGGGTGGCCAACGTGTTCCAGCAGCGGCAAATCGTTGATGCTATCGGTGTAGAAGAAACTGCTCGCCAGGTCGATGTCGTGTTCGGACGCGTAGCGATTCACCCAATAGACTTTGCCAGCGCCATGGCACGCTGGTTCGATGAGCCTGCCGGTGAAACGGCCCGCGCGCACCTCGAGTCGGGTCGCCAGATAGGCGCTGCCCAGCCCTAGATGCGCCGCGACCGGGCCAGCGGCGTAGGGGGTCGAGGCGGTGACGATCGCCACATGGTGCCCCTCAGCGCGATGGCGATCGATCGCCGCGCGCGCCCCCTCCGCGACATAGCCCAGCACAAGCTCGTCGAACCAGCGCCTGCACAGCGCCCAGGTTTCCGCCTCGTCCTGCCCCGTCGCGCCGGCCATCACGCGCACCATCAGATGGGGGAAGTCGAGCAGCCCCAGCGCGTAGAGGCCGATCCACCCCCAAATGGTCGCCTCCTGACGTCGCGAGAGCCGACGCGTCTGGCGCAGATAACGGATCCACAGCCGGCCAGAAGACGTGGACAGGATCGTGTTGTCCAGATCGAAGAAGGCAGCAATCACGAGGCAGGATCCCCTATGACGTCCTCAACATCCTTCCAGGAAGCGCGCGCCCTGGATGAACCCCAGGCGCTCCGCCGCCTCCTCGCGGAAGAAGTTCGCATCCTCCAGTTCGATGCACACGCAGCCAGCATAGCCATTGGCCTCGAGGATGCGGAACGCCTCCGTCCAGCGCATGACGCCGTGGCCGGGGATCGTATATCGCCAGACCATGCCGCCGAACGGCGCCGGTTTGGCGAAAGTCGGCGGCTGCTCGCTGCCATACTCGTAGAGGTTCTCCGTGAGGAACTGCGTGTCCTTGCCATGGACGTGGACGACGCGGCTGGCGAACTCGTTCAAGAAGCGGAGCGGGTCGATGTTCATGCGAATCAGATGGGAAGGATCGTAGTTGATCGCCATCGCTGGCGAGGGGATCTCCCTGAACAGAGCGCGATAGCCCTCGGGCGTGCAGCTCAAAGCGCCCGGGCCGGGCCACCCTTCGACGGCAATGCGCGCGTGGCACTCTTCCAGGACTGGCGCCAACTGGCTGAAGCTCTCCACCATGTAGCCGAAGTTCTCCGCGCGCGGCAGTTCCGGCTTCTCGGGCAACATCACGACGAAATGATTGATCGGCCCGCAGGCCGCGCAGGCGCGCACGTACTCGGCGTTCTTCGCGACGGCTTCGGCGCGCTTGCCTTTGTCCGGGGAGATCATCCCCTGCCACTCGCGCAGGTCGACCGTCCCCACGCGCAGCCCGGCGTCGATCGCCACTTTGGCCGTCGTATCGCCATCGCGGCCGAGATCGATCGCTTCCAGGCCATTCTCCTTGGCCCAGGCGATGAGGGCAGACAGGTCGTTGCGCCATTCGCCGCCCCCGCGACGGAAACCGATGGGGAACTTCCCCGTTCGCGTTTTCATAGTCTCTCCTTTGCTGAAGGTGCTTTGGGATGACCCGCCTAATGATAGCGGTTGGATGTCCTCGCGTCAAAGCCGCTCAGGGCTGCCATCCCGCGCTTCGCCAACGCGGATCGAGCCAAATCATTGTGGGATCGCCAACCAGCGTGTAGAATATTGCGTTGGGCCTTATCGGGCAGGGTCCATCCTGTGATATAAGGAGCTTCTGATGAAGATCGTCCTCATCGGCGCTGGCAGCTTCGTCTTCGCTCCCAGTTTGCTCTACGATGCTGTCGTCGATCATCGCCTGGCCGACAGCGAATTGGCTCTGGTCGACCTCGATGCCGATCTGGCCAACGCCATGGCCGCAGTGGGGCAACGGATGGCGCGAGAGGTCGGCGTCCCCCTTCGCATCTGGTCGACGACCGCGCGTCGCCAGGCTCTCCCCGCCGCCGATTTCGTCATCCTCTGCGCCGAAGTCCAGGGCGCGCGGCGTTGGAGCATCGACTTCGAGATCCTGACGCGGTGGGGCATCCCCGATCAGGCGCGCGAGTGCGGCGGCGTCGGCGGCCTCGGCAAGAGCATGCGCACCATCCCCCTGGCGCTGGAGGTCGCCCGCGATATGGAGCAACTCTGCCCGCGCGCGTGGCTCCTCGACGTCACGAACCCCATGCCGCGCATCGTGACAGCGGTGGCTCGCCACACGACGATCCGCGCGCTGGGTTTCTGCAACGTCGCCTGGGGCGGCTATCCGGGTTACCAGTGGCTGGCCCGCCTCGTTGGTCGCTCCCCCGCTGAGATCGACGTCGTTACCGCCGGCCTGAACCACTTCGCCTGGCTCCTCGCGATCCGCGACCGCGCGACCGGCGAGGACCTCTACCCTCAGGTCGAGGCCATCGTGCGCCAGGGCGATGGGCAGGACCTGGCGATCCTACGCCGCTGGCTCGATCGCTATGGCGGCATCGGCGTCTCCGGGCCGACGCACATGGCCGACTTCCTTCCTCCCGACCCGGATTTTCCCTACCGCGTCACGCCGCCCTATCACGGCACGCCAGAGGAGCGCCAGCGCCGGATCGCGCAGTTGCACAGGATCGCGGCGGGCGACGGCGACTGGCGGCCGCTGCTCGAGCACCGCAGTTGGGAACGGCCGCTCGACCTGGCCGTCGCCCAATTCGACCGGCGAGAGGCGACCTTCGACATGCTAAACTTGCCCAATGATGGCGCCCTCGCCCAATTGCCGCACGGGCGCGTCGTCGAAGTCCCCGCGGTCGTCCGCGACGGCGTCGTGAGCGGGCGGGCCGTTCCCGCTTTGCCAGCGGGCGTGGCGGCGATCTGCCGCGCCGTCTCCGACGTGCATGAGGCGGTCGCCGACGCGGTGGCCACGCGCGATCGCGCCCTGGCCGAACATGCCCTGGCGATCGATCCCGCCGTGGGCGACCTGGACGCCGCGCGCGGCGCCCTCGCCGAGATGATCGAGGCCCACGCCGACGTCGCGCCGCCGCTGAGGTAAGGGCGCTGGCCGACTGGGATACTCCTGTGAAGGAGGAGATCTTGTAATGTCTTCCAATGGAACGATCAAGGTTTTCGCCGGCAGCAGCGGCCGGACTTTCGCCAAACGCATCTGCGACGCGATCGGCGTCGAGTTGGGGTGCTCCGAGACGATCACCTTCTCAGAAGGGACGCTCTTCGTGCGCGTCGGCGAGACCGTGCGCGACAAGGACGTCTACCTGGTTCAACCCATCGGCTTGCGTCCCAACGACGAGCTGGTCGAGATCCTCTTCTGGATGGACGCGTTCAAGCGCGCCAGCGCCGACTCGATCACGGCCATCATCCCCTACTTTGGCTATGGCAAGGGGGACAAGAAAGACGAGCCGCGCGTCTCGATCCGCGCCCGCGTCTGCGCCGACGCCATCGAACAAGCGGGCGCGGCGCGCGTGGTGACGATGGACCTGCATAGCCCGCAGATTCAGGGGTTCTTTCGCGGCCCGGTCGATCATCTCTTTGCCCTGCCCATCCTCTGCGAGTATGTCAAACGCCTCGGCCCGGTTGATCCGGTCGTCGTCGCGCCCGACGCTGGCTTCGCTAAGCGCGCGCGCGGCTACGCGCGCTACCTCGACGCCCCCCTCGCCATCGGCGACAAGCTGCGTCGCGGCCACGACGAAAAGGCGGAGATCCTGACGATCATCGGCGACGTGGCGGGCAAGGACGCGGTCATCGTCGACGACTTCGTTAACACCGCGGGAACCCTGGTCGACCTTGCCAGGGTGCTGCGCGCGCAAGGGGCGCGGCGCATTCTGGCTTGCGTGTCCCATCTGATCCTGCGCGAGCCTGGCGTACGGGCGATCGAGGAGAGCGAGATCGAGCTGCTGGTCGGGACCGACTCCGTCGACAATCCGTGGGTGGCCGCCTCCCCGCGCATCCAGGTCGTCTCCGTCGCGCCGCTCTTCGCCGAAGCGATCCGCCGCATCCACGCCCGCGAGTCGGTCAGCCCTCTCTTCAACTGGGTGCCCGATCAGGTGTTGCAACGCTCGATAGCCGGGTGCCGCTGAGCGCGCTGGGCCGATCCCCGGACAGCGCCTTTCGAGCCACGATGAGGGGACCCCATGGATACCGTCTACCAGGCATTGGCTGAACAGATCAAACAGGGTGAGGCCGCCGCCCTGGCCACGATCGTCGAGGTCAAAGGCTCGACGCCGCGCGAGGTGGGCGCCAAGATGCTCATCCATCCTCTGGGCCGTCACGTGGGCACGGTAGGGGGCGGTTGCGGCGAGGCCGAGACGATCCGCGCCGCGCTCGATGTGATCACCACGGGCCAGCCGCAGATCGTCGCCGTCGATCTGACCGAGGAGGTCTCGCTCCAAAGCTCCGACGTGTGCGGAGGGACCGTGCGCATCTTTGTCGAGCGCTGGCCGCGCGCGGAGGAGGCTGCGCTCGCATCGCTCTTGGCGGCGATCGCCGCGCGCGTGGAGACGGCATTGATCACGGTGGTGACGGCGCCGCCCTCCCTGGCGCAGGCCCTCGGACGTCACGTCGTGTTACGACCCGACCAGCCGCCCGTGGGCGCCCTGGGACTGGGCGAGCAAGAGGCAGCGATCCTGGCGGACGCCCAGGCCGCCCTCGCCGAGCGCCAACACCGGCTGCTGCGCTATCATACGCCCGGCGGGCCGCTCGAGGTGTTCGTCGAGGTGCAGCGTCGTCTTCCTCATCTGGTGATCGTCGGCGCCGGACATGTGGCGCAGCCGCTGGCCCAGATCGCCAGCCTGTGCGACTTTCGCGTCACCGTGCTCGACGACCGTCCTCAGTTCGCGCATCCTGCGCGCTTCCCCACCGCCGATCAGGTGCTGGCGGCGCCGCTGCGCGCGACGATGCGCCAGTGGATGCAAGAAGGCCGCTTCGACGCCGACACCTATCTGGTGCTCGTCACGCGGGGGCACGAACACGATGTGGAATGCCTGCTCGAGGTGCTCGACGCGCCAGCGGCTTACATCGGCATGATCGGCAGCCAGCGGCGCGTGCGCGCTGTCTTCCAGTTGTTGAGCCAGGAACAGGGGATCGCGCCGGAGAAGTTCGATCGCATTCACGCCCCGATCGGCCTCGACATCGGCGCGCGCACGCCGGCCGAGATCGCCGTGTGCATCATGGCCGAGATCATCCTCGTCTCCCGCGGCAGCGGCACAGGGAAACCACTGGCCGAGAAGCGACGCGCTGGCTCAAGCTCTCATCCTCAGCCTGCGCCGGGCGCCTCAGCGATGTAGAACCTATCCGAGAACCCCACCAGGCAGGCGAGGGTAAAGCCTCTCCAGCAAAGTTGATGAAGAATCGCTGTTAGACGGTAGGAAGCTCATTCTAGAGCAAGGTCGACGATAGACACGCGCTTCCGGGCGCGCTGACGCTGGTCATCATCCAGCGTCGCCAGCGGGATTCGCAAACGGGAGGCCACGGCGACGTAGGTAGAATCCGCCCCATGCAGACCGAGATCAGCGGCCAGATGGGTCGCCTCAGTCAGCAAACCGCCGTCCATCTCCACCAACTGCAGGTCAGGAAGGCGATCGAGATGTTCGATCACCCGTCGGGCCAGGCCGGAGTCGCCAGTTCGGCGAGAGATCGCCCCAGCAACCTCCGCCAACAGCAAGGCTGGAGCGACGAACCGCGTTCCTTCTTGGCGGCAAGTCTCTATCCAGGTGCGCACGGCGCTATGGAAGACGTCCTGCGGTACCAGTCGCGCCACCCACAAACTGGCATCCACAACGAGGAACGGCGCGAATGCGAAGGTCATTGGCGCGCCTCAGATACCGCCTCGACTGCTGAGACTCCTTGCGGCCATCGTTTACCAATCTCAGCGGCCAACCGATCCAGGTCCTCCCAGGCACGTTGCGCGGTCTCCGGAGCAGGCGCCACCGGCAGAATGCGCGCCACCACCTTGCCATGATAGGTGACCAGGATCTCATCCCCCTCTTCCCGCACCCGGCGAATCAACGCGCTCGCCTGCCGCTTGAGTTCACGCACACCAACAGCCACCATTCTGCCCCCTACGAATGTGGATATATTTGTGTACACATTATATCACACAGTTCTCTGAAGTCCACCCGATTTGAGAATGGGTCTTGACAACGCTTCATAAACTCTTATACTGGAAGCAGGCAGTCAGATCCAGGGGGAGCTTATCGGGTCGGTCAGCAATCTCGGCGCTCGGAGAGCAAGCGACACCACAGCTTACCACGGACTTCTGTATGCCGATCGGTTCTTTCTCTTCGTAACCTCTTCGGGAGGCTGGGATGAGCTTGCAAGATCAAACTTTGACGTGCCGGGATTGCGGACGCACGTTCGTGTTCACCGCGGCCGAGCAGACCTTCTACACCGAGCGCGAACTTCACACGCCCACGCGCTGCCCGGACTGTCGCGCCGAACGGCGGCGTCAGCGCGACGCCGCTGGCGGTTCGGACAGCGCGGCGCGGCCAGCGCGCAGCGGAGGCGCCTCCGAACAACGACAGCCGCGCACCCTGTACCCGGCGGTCTGCGACAACTGCGGAAAACCCACTCAGGTGCCGTTCATGCCCCGCGGGGATCGCCCCGTCTATTGTCGCGAGTGCTTCGCTGAAATCCGCGGCGGACGTTAATCCTTCGTAGTGCCTCATCTGGCGGCCCCAGCCGACTCTGAGCGCCAGTCGGCTGGGGCCATCATTTTCCGGCAGGACGATCAAATCCCCTCAGGGGGCGGCGGCACGTCGACGGGCACACCGCCATGACGCAGCGAATACGCAGCCGCCACCCCCGCCGCCACGCTCATGCGACCGGCCAGCGGCGTCGCCACCGGCTCCTTGCCGTCGAGCACCATATCGACGAAATCCTTGCAGATGACCGGATCGGCGCCGCCATGCCCCCCTTCCGCCGGCTTGATCTCATAGATCCGATCGGCCAGCTCGCGATAGGTGTTCGAGCGGCGCGTCTTCACCCACACCTTCATCTCCGGCTCCGAGTTCTCGACCCGCCCTTCGGTGCCGATGAATGTGTAGTTGCGGTGATAATCGGGAGTGAAGTGACACTGCAAATAGGCCGCTTTGATCCCACCCTCCAACTCCATGATCATCACCTGGTTATCCTCGACATCCACCTCCTGCCGGAACGCGCACTGGATGCGCGGCGAATTGCCCGCGAACTCCGTACACGTCTCGCGGTCGGGGCAGGTCGGGCAGGTCAGGTCGTTGGGCCGATCGCCGCCAAAGAAATCGAGGCCCCCGAACGCGGCGGTCCGCCTGGTGTACCGCCCCGTGATCCAATGGATCATGTCGATGTCGTGCGATCCCTTCTGCAACAAGAGCGAGGTTGTATTGCGGCGCAGGGCGTGCCAGTCATGGTAGTAGAAATCGCCGCCGAAGCCAACGAAATGGCGCACCCAGACCGCCTTGATCTCGCCAATGACGCCGGAATCGACGATCTCTTTCATCGTGCGGAAGATCGCCATATAGCGCATGTTGAAGCCAACCATCATGCGCTTGCCGGAACGACGCCACGCGCTCAGGATGCGATCGCACCCTTCGGTGGTGATGGCCAGCGGCTTCTCGCAGAAGAGATGCTTGCCCGCTTCGAGGGCAGCCACCGCGTGCTCCTCGTGGCAGAAATCGGGAGAGGTGACGGCGACAGCGTCCACATCGGGACGCGCCAGCAGCTCACGATAGTCCGTCGTCGTGAACGGATGATCACCGTGCGCGGCCCGAAAGCGTGCGAGCGCCTCGGGGTTGATGTCCGCGCCAGCGACGACGATGGAGCGCCCGCCCGGCGCGTGCCAATGGCGCCAGAGGCCGCCCCGCCCGGCGACGCCGATCATGCCGATGCGCAATTGCGTGGTCATTTCGATCTCCTGCTCCTATGTCGGGAAAGGATGGGACACCGATGAAGATTGTACCCGCCAACCATCACGCAGTCTAACGTCGTAAGAAGCTCAAACCAAAGCGCGCCTGCGCAGTCAAAGCCTTCTGCTGGCGCACATCGTCTTCCGGTCAGTCATCCAAATCGTCGCGCAGCGACGTATGTGATACCAGTAGGTCCATATTTCGCAAGCTGCGCCTACTCTTTCCCCCCTCACCCTTTCCAGGATAAGGAGATCGAGCCTCATGTTTGACAAGCCAGGGAAGTCGCAAAGGATCTTGGGATTGGTCGTTGCCCTCACATTGACCGTGATCTTAGCCGCCTGCGGGACGTCGGCGACGCCAGCAGCGCCTCAGGCTGCCCCCGCCGCCGACACCCCTGTCCCCACCGAGGCGGCTCCCGAGCCGACGCCCACAGAAGCGGCGGCGCCCGAGGCTGTGGAAGCCGCTGAACCGACGATGGAAGAGGCTGCTATGAAGGGCGACCCCATTCGCGGTTCATACGTCTTCGCGATCACGGGCGGCTGTGGCTGCCATATGGGCCAGGCGGGCTTCCTGGCTGGCGGCAACAAGTTCGAAGGCCCCTTCGGCGTCGTCTATTCTTCCAACATCACCGCCGACCCCAAGACGGGGATCGGCGCCTGGACGGAACAGCAGATCGTAGACGCTTTGCGTCTGGGCAAACGTCCCGACGGCAAACAGCTCGTCCCAGTCATGCCGTATGCCATCTATAGCGGCATGTCCGACCAGGACGCCTATGATCTGGCCGCCTACCTGCTGACGGTGACGCCGGTCGAGAACGCGGTGCCCGAGCGGGAGTTGGCGGCTGAGCCAGCGCCGTTCACGCCAGCCGCGCCGCCGCCCGCCGTCGCCCCCAGCGACCCGATCGAGCGCGGGCGTTATCTGGTCGCGAGCGTCTCCCGCTGCGCCGACTGCCATTCGCCGCGCGCGGACGATGGCTCGTTCGATATGACCAGGTACATGGGCGGACGCGTCGTCGGCCCGATCGCGATCCCCAATCTGACCCCGGATAACGAGACGGGCCTCGGCTCGTGGAGCGAGGAGGACATCATCACCCTGTTGCGCACAGGCAAGCGTCCGGACGGCAGCCAGGTCAGAGGGGGGATGGCCAACGCGATCAGAGGCGGATTCAAGGACCTGAACGACGAAGACGCCGGCGCCATCGCCGCTTTCCTCAAGAGCTTGCCGCCGGTCTCCTTCAACCCTTAAGTTGCGCAAAACTTGTCCAACGGGATCGGGGAGGAGGCTGGCGCCTCCACTTCAGATGCCGCTGGGCAACAAACCACGAGGCGGACTGCGATTGCAATTCCTATCGTAGTCCGCCCCGTTCGTTGCAGCGCTCGATTGAACGCCCGCTAGTGGGCGATGCAGGCCTCGAACCTGCGACCTCCTCGGTGTAAGCGAGGCGCTCGTACCAACTGAGCTAATCGCCCTCTATGTCGATTATACGGGGTGCGGCAGCCTCTGTCAATCGCAGCCTTAACCGTACAACAAACCCGCACCCCGGCCCCCTGTGGGCGCTTCGACAGGCGCAAAGCCCTGCGCGAGGGGGTAACGGTGAACGGTTACTCTCAGCCATCGCCGGAGAGTTGGTCTCCCCGGCTTCTGCCCTGCCAGATCAGGCCCAACAAGACCATAGCAGCCATCAGCGACAGGCCTGTGCTCATCACGTAGACGCCAGCGGGCCACGCGTCGTAGACCAGCCCGCCGCAGAACGAGGCCACGAAGGGTGCGAAGCCGAACGCGCCGACGTTCACCATGGCCTGCACGCTGGCAGACCAGTTCTCCGGCGCGCGGCGGTCGAAGGAGGTGACCGTAGCGATGAAGAAAAGGCCGAAACCAGCGCCGATCATGGCGCCCGTTGCCAACAACACCCACGGCGCCCACGCTAGAAAGCTGCCGAAAAAGCCCGCGATCAACAACCCGTAAGAGAACAAGATCGCTGGCATCCCGCCCAAACGACGGATGAGCGCGCCCCCGACGAACATCATGGGGATCTCGCTGGCGGCGCTCAGGCCGTTCCACAGGCCGACCATCGAGGCATCGCCACCCATATGCCGCATATAGACCGAACCAAAGGCGAACCCTACCTGGATCGCCGCGCCGATCAGGACGGTCGCCATGAAGAGGGCGAGCAATTCTCCATTGCGGATCAGCAATCTCCAGGGGCTGTGCGTGCGTCGGCGGACCGGGGCCTCTTCGTCAAGCAGGGAGGCGCCGAGCGCCGTCGCCAGCGCGCCGGCTGCGGCCGCAGGGAACATCCAGCGCATGCCGAAGCGCGCCCACACGAAACCCATCACGATCGTAACGACCGCAAAAGTCACCGACCCCCACAAGCGCATCTTGCCATAATCGATGGCGTGGCGCACCCCCAGGCGGATCACCAGGGCATCTGCCAAGGGGACAGTCGGGCTGGTGCAGAACGCCAACACCAGCGCACAGGCCAGGACTCCGTAGAAATCGCGCGCTGTTCCCAGCAAGATGTATGAGATCGCGAGGGCGCCACAAAAGGTCGCCAGGAGCGTGGCTCGCCGCGCCTTCCGATCGGCCAGACTTGTGATGAAGGGCACGACGAGCATGGTCATCGCAGGCGTCAAGGCACTGATGACGCCCAATTGCGAGCCGCTGATCCCCAGGCCGACGAGGTACACGTTCAGGAAGGGCCATAGCAGTCCGTGGTGGCCCCAGAAGATGCCATAGAAGAGCGCCCCGCGGGTGAAGGGGCTGAGCCGGGCGCGCCACCCGGCGCGCCCGACGAGGAGACGGCTGACGAACGCACGATGACTCACTTGCAGGACGCTTTCTAACCCAGCGGGATAGTCTCAGCGCGCCCGCGAACCGCACGTAAGGCGACGAGCGGCCAGGGTAACATCCCCGGCCTTCGGGCTGACGAGGCAAACAGAGCAACAAAAAAGAGCGACCAACGGACTTGAGGTCTCTTGGTCGCTCTTGCCAGCTCAGGCTCGGGGACAGGGATTCGAACCCCGATAAGGAGATCCAAAGTCTCCTGTCCTGCCATTAGACGATCCCCGAACGATCCAAGGGGCGCGTTGTAGGGAGCGAAGGAGTGCCGAGGCCCAGGATTGAACTGGGGACACCGCAATTTTCAGTCGCGTGCTCTACCAACTGAGCTACCTCGGCAAACAGAGGATGGCCCGACACTCAGGCCATCCTCTCAGGAGCGGGCGATGGGACTCGAACCCACGACCTTCTCCTTGGCAAGGAGACGTTCTACCACTGAACCACGCCCGCATCGTTTATGTGCGCCCGCCGCCAACCTTCCCAGTGGACCCGGTCGGATTCGAACCGACGATCTCCTGCTTGCAAAGCAGGCGCCTTCCCGCTAGGCCACGGGCCCTCGTCTGTGCGCCGCGGGATCGGCGGGATCCACCGGCTACGGAATGCCGACGAGAGGACTCGAACCTCCACGCTCATAACGAGCAGCAGATCCTAAGTCTGCAGCGTCTGCCAATTCCGCCACGCCGGCAGCCTAGACGCTTCGAAGGGCCTTCAAAGCTGGTCGGTACCCCCGATTCTGTTCACGCCGTCATCTATCTCACCCTGGCTTGCGCCAGGATGGCGGCTCCTGACTTGCAGGGCGTTACCCCGCTTCGCCGTCGCCGCTGCGGTGAGACCAAACCTGCTGTCGCAAGCCTGGCCCACTCACCTTGCTCCCGGTTGCACGCTCGCCTAGCCGGCGACATCGCTGCCGCCGCTGGTGGGCTTTTACCCCACCGTTTCAGCCCTTACCTGGTCGCCCAGGCGGGATTGCTTTCTGTTGCGGTTGTAGTCGCCGAACGATTGCTCGTGCGGCGCCCCCACTTGCTTTTTCGTGGGGCAACCTTCCCGGCTGCGCCGGGTGGGAGTCGGGAAGTTCCTCTGCGATCTCCCCATCAGGGGGACATCACAGCGACGGCGACCAGCCCTCGACCCTTCACGCCCTCGCTTGGTAACGTACATCACCTCACGACCGGCGCGATTATAGCATAGCGGTTTGGAGATGTCAACCGCCGCTTGGCTCGTTGACCCCTTCGACGACCCCCCGTATTGCCTCATGTAAAAACCTTACTTTAGAGCCATCGTTGCCTCACAGAGGAATCTTACTTTTGGGCCGGCCTAGCTGCCCTCCTCTGC
>FWPU01011689.1_pt1 | contig 12130 bp, 8 predicted proteins | sample 2228361 | NCBI WGS metagenome assembly FWPU01 (sample SAMEA103939777, study PRJEB20133) | metagenome | reverse complement strand
CCCCGCCTAAGGTGGAGAAAGGGACAACCCAATCAGTTACCGATGCTAAGGGTGCAACGAGCGGGTCTAGCCTGGGGTGGCAGGGCAACACCCAACAAAAGAATCAAAAGAACATGACCCTCAACGAACTGGCCAGTTATCTCGGCGGGAAGGTAGTTGGAAACGGGGACGTAACCATCCGCGGGGTTATGACCATTGATGAGGCCCAGGAGGGGGAGATTGCCTTTATTGCCAATGAAAAATACTCAAAGAAATTAGGCACTACCAGGGCCTCGGCAGTTATTGTGTCCCCTGAATTTGCAGGGGCACCGCAGGCAAAGGCCCGACAATTGGGTGATACGGTTACAAAGATAAAAACCCCCTCCCCCAGTGGGAGGGGGAAGGGGGAGGGGGATTTACCCTCACCTTATCCCTCTCCCCTCAAGGGAGAGGGAACTGCCAGTACCCCTGCTTTATTGGTTGCCGAAAACCCCTACCTAGCATTCGCCAGGGTGGTAGAACTCTTCAGGCCTGAAGCGGTACACCCCAAAGGCACCCACCCTACCGCTATTGTCTGTCCCACTGCAAAGTTGGGACAGGACGTAAGCATCTACCCCAGGGCCTTCGTGGGGGAGCATACAAGACTTGGGGACAGGGTGGTCATCATGCCCAACGTTTATGTGGGTGAAGACTGCCAGATAGGAGAGGATACCATCCTGTATCCCAACGTGGTCATCTATCCAGGTACCATAATAGGAAAAAAGGTACGGATACACGCCAATACGGTCGTGGGCAGCAGTGGCTTTGGTTTTGCCCCCGGGGAGGAGGGGGGATACTTCCCCATCCATCAGATAGGTAACACCATACTGGAAGACGAGGTGGAGATTGGGGCCAATTCAACCGTCCAGCGTGGTGCCCTGGGAGCCACAAAGATTGGCAGGGGCACCAAGATAGGGAGCCAGGTGCAGATAGCCCACAATGTGGAGATTGGAGAGAATACACTGCTTATCGGTCAGGTAGGCATTGCTGGTAGTTCAAAGATAGGTAGCCGCGTCATCCTGGCAGGAGGGGTAGGCGTAGTAGGCCACGTCAAGGTCGGAGACGACGTCAAGGTGGGGGCAAGGTCAGGTGTAACCAGCGACTTGCCAGGCGGTGGAACCTACCTCGGTTATCCCGCAGAACCTATAGAGAAGATGCGACGTACCCAGGTGGCTATACACAGACTGCCAGCGGTGATGGAGCTACTCAGGTCTTTAAAGAAGAAAGTGGCGGAGATAGAGGAAAGATTAACTAAAGGCGGGTCCGCATAAGTATAACCGTCCTGCAGTGAGTGAAGCGAACCGGATGGAAAAGATTGGACTCATAGCTGGTAACGGCCGCTTCCCCATCCTCTTTGCCCAGGGAGCCAGAGAAAACAATGTCAGGGTAGTTGCCGTGGGTGTAGAGGGGGAAACCAGTCCTGAGATAAAACACTACGTTGAGAACCTCTACTGGATAAAACTCGCCCAGCTCGGCAAACTTATTAGAATCCTCAAGCAGGAAGGAATTACCAAGGCAGTCATGGCGGGGGGGCTAACTAAGTCCAGGATGTACTCCCGCTTCCGTTTCCTGAAGTTCAGACCGGACTGGCGAGGCCTGACCCTCTTCTACAGGAAGGTAAGGGACAGGAACGACCATACCCTCCTCGGTGCCGTGGCAGACGAACTGGCTAAGGACGGTATAGAACTGCTCAGTTCAGTGACCTTCGTACCCCAACTGCTCGCCCCAAAGGGCTGTCTCACCTGGAGGAGTCCATCTCAAAGGGAGACGGAGGATATAGAGTATGGCTGGCCTATTGCCAAGGATATTGCTCACCACCAGATAGGCCAGAGCGTATTGGCCAAACAGTAGTAGTCAAGGATCTGGTAGTTCTGGCCGTAGAGGCCATTGAAGGTACAGACGAAGCCTTGAAGCGAGGGGGCAAACTAGGCCGCTCCGGGGTAGTGGCCATAAAGGTCGCAAAGGAAAATCTTGACCTCCGCTTTGACATCCCAACTGTAGGCCCCGAAACGGTTAAGATCCTCAAAGACGCAGGGGTATCGTGCCTTGCCATTGAGGCAGGGAAGACCCTCGTCCTGGACAGGGAAGAAATGGTTAGACTGGCCGATAAGGAGGGTATTAGTATTATTGCCCTGTAGGGGCAGACCTGCAGGTCTGCCCTTTAGTTGGGCAAACACATAGGTTTACCCTACTGCTTACTGCTCGCTACAACCTCTAGTCCTATCTCCTCATCGGTGAGGTAGCAGGCAGGGTCCGGGGCCCACATGTCCCCATAGTAGGCCTCGGCACGGGCGCGGAAGTTTCCACCACAGATGTTCAGCCACCTGCACAGGGAACAGCGTCCCTTTACGTACTGGTTCTTATCCTTCAGTCTGGCCATGAAGGGGTTGGAGGTATCTTCCCATATCTCGCTGAACGGACGCTCCCGCACGTTCCCCAGTACCATGTGCCGCCAGAACTGGTCGGGATGCACGGAGCCGTCCCAGCTCACACAGCCAATGCCCTTCCCTGAACTGTTACCCTCGTTCCACTGGAGGAGCTGGTACACCTCTTCTGCCCTCTTGGGATTCTCCTTTTGGAGGCGCAGATAGACGTAGGGACCATCAGCATGGTTGTCCACAGTCAGGACCTCAATCTTGTGCCCCTGGTCATGGAGTTCTTTGGTCTTGTCCATAATCAGGTCCACCACCTGTCTTGTTTCCTCGTGATTGAGGTCTTCCTTGATAAGTTTTGAGCCACGTCCAGCATAGACCAGGTGGTAGAAGCATACCCTGGGGATACCTTCCTGCTTTAGGAGTTCAAATATGTCTGGTATATCCTGTGCATTGCCCCTGTTGATAGTGAAGCGGAGGCCGACCTTGATACCTTCTGCCATGCAGTTACGGATACCCTGTATAGCCATATCAAAGGCCCCCTCCACGGCACGGAAGCGGTCGTTGGTCTCTCGCATCCCATCCAGGCTAACCCCCACGTAGGATAGCCCCACGGACTTTAATTCCCTGGCCTTCTCCCTGGTGATAAGGGTGCCGTTGGTGCTGATTACTGCCCTCAGTCCCTTAGACTTGGCATAGTGGGCCAGTTCCAGGAGGTCTGGTCTCATGAGGGGTTCCCCACCCGAGAAGAGCACCACCGGGACGCCGTACTGGGCCAGGTCGTCCAGGAGGGCCTTACCCTCCAGGGTGGTCAGTTCATTGGGATACTCAACGTCTCTGGACTGGGAGTAGCAATGGATGCACTTAAGGTTACAGCGCTGTCCCATATTCCAGACCACCACAGGCTTCTTGTCGCTGGAAAACTGTAGCAGGTGGGAAGGTAATCTCTTTGACTCCCTACCGTAACGGAGGGCGTCTGAGGGTTCAACTGTCCCGCAGTATAGTTTGGAGATGCCTATCATCTTTTGACTAATCTACCTGTAGCTGCCCTAAATAAATTTTCTACCATAGGGTGCTTAGTACGTCAAGCACCTTATCTATTAGGGGAAGGGGAATGTGCTCCAGTGGCTACAAAACTACTTTGCAAAGGCGTAGAGTCTGCCATCATCTGAACCCACGTATACAGTACCCTCGGCATCTATGGCGGGCGAACTGGCTATGGAGGCGCCCGTATCGTAGCTCCATCTGAGCTGACCGTCTGGACCTATGGCATAAAATTTACCATCCCAGGAGCCAACGTAGATGGTACCATCAGAGCCAACCGTTGGGGAGGAAGTGATGCCTTCTCCAGTCTGGAAGGTCCATTTTTTTTGACCCTGTGGGCTCACTGCGTAGAGCTTACCGTCCTTGGCACCGAAGTAGATTGTCCCATCGGCCCCCAGCGAGGGAGAAGAATATATCCAGGAGCCGGTCTCAAATTTCCACATCAGGTCACCCTGGGGCGTGAGGGCATAAAGGATGCCGTCATTGGAGCCGAAGTATACCGTCCCATCGGGGCCGACACACGGTGAGGTATCTACCTTGTCCCCCGCCTGGTAGCTCCACTTCTTTTTCCCTGAGGCAGGGTCAATCGCATGGAGTTGTCTATCCCTGGAACCTACATAGACTGCACCATCAACGCCTATAGCTGGGGAAGAAGCTACGATACTATCCCCCGTCTGGTACGTCCATTTCAGTATCCCCTCCTGAGTGATTGCATAGAGCTTACCATCCCAGTTCCCAACGTAAATGGTTCCATCCGGGCCTATGGTAGGGGATGCTAGGATTTCTCCGCCCATCCTGAACTTCCATCTCTCCTTCATGTCCGGCCCAACGGCAAAAAGTACCTTATCGCGGCAGCCAAAGTAAACAGTACCATCCTTGGCAATGGCGGGGGAGGAAAAGACAGCACTCTGTGCGGGGTAAAACCATTTGGTGTGACCGTCTTGCCTTATAGCGTAAAGATTGCCATCCATACTCCCCACATACACGGTACCGTCTCCTCCTACGGTGGGAGAAGAAATTATTTGGTCTTCCGTTGGGTAAGTCCATTTAACATTGGCCTTCTGGGCCCCTTGAAACGTACTCCTGCTGGTATGCTGTGCGTCGTGCTTGAAGAGGGGATAAGGGCTATCCACAGTTTGTGCTCCTTGCACCCTCTTCGCAGGGTAGAAGACGCAAAGCAAAAGAGCTACGTAAAATGCGGTCAATAACCTCATCTTACAAGCGAGCCTGCCCAAAAAACCGTAGGCCCTGTACCTTTTTGGTACAGGATAGGCAAACAAGCAGACTTCCATATCTACCCTCCTCTCCCCAGACAAGCGTCTGGAGGTATTTCCGATCTCTCCCCGGTTCCACACGTCGCATGTCCCCGGGAGACGTAACTCTAATCCGCTCAGAGCGGATTAAGTACTTACCAAACTTAGGGAATGATCAGCACATCTCCTGGTTCCATCTCCTCCTTATCGCCGAACACATCACTGTTGGCGTTGTAGATTCTTTTCCACTGAGACTCGTCGCCATAGTAAGTCCTGGCCAATTTGTAAAGGGTATCACCCTGTTGTACCCTATGGGCCCTGCCCGAGGAGGTCTTTCGTGACTTTGCAGTGGAGACCTTTACAACCTGTTTCTGTGATGCAACAGCAATATCTCTTGGGCCAGGAATGGTTAACTTCTGTCCCACCTGGAGGCTATTCTGATTAGAGAGCTTATTAGCCTCGTAGATTAGGATCCATTTTGACTCCTCCCCATAATACCTCTTGGCAAGGGTTGAGAGGGTGTCATTGGGTTTTACCGTATGAGTAGTGGGAAGGGAGATTGACTGCGTTGCTGGTGGTGCCTCTGCTATTACCTGTTTCTGCTCGGTTAAAGAAGGTGTTTCAGCAGGTGGCGCTGATGGTGTCTCCAGAACCCCTGCGCCGGGGGCTACTGCCTCCTGGGCTTGAGGTGCACCCTCGGCCTGAGCGACTGCCTCTTCTTTAGGCTGAACTTGCTCCCCTGGGTGCTGTGCACTTGCCTGGGACTGCTCCAGGGCCTGCAGATTCAGCAGGTTAGCAGATTCATCCTCCACCCTGGCCACTACGGGGGCCTCCTGAGGCTTCTGCCCTCCCTTCCTTATGCCCAAAAATACTCCAAGGACAGAAAACATTATCACTCCAAGAATTATCCCTACCTGCACCTCAACTCTTCTTATCCAACTCTTTTTATTCATGAACTCCTCCTAACATCACAAAAGTCCGCCATTCGCCTCTGGCGAACGGCATGAGGTGCCACCCCTTCTATATCTTTTTATATACGGCGAGGATGGGGAGCTCCGCCCATGAGCCTCTTCAAAATCTTCCACGGTAGCCAGAGGGGAGACGTCAGGGCCAGGAATATTAGCCCAAAGCCCCTCCTCACCGTAGGCCAGTAGACCAGTACCGGACTGGCGATGAAGACAGAAGAGTAAGTCCCCACTACTATCCCCACCAGCATCACAAAGGCAAAACCCTGGAGTTCGCTGCCTCCTAAAAAGTACAGACTGGATAATACAAAAAAGGTGGTCAGACCGGTCAGCACAGTACGTCCCAGGGTCTGGTTGACGCTGTCATCCACCAGACCGGCGTCCACGGCCTTCCTTCCTCCGATGTTCTCCCTGATTCTATCAAAAACCACTATAGTATCGTTGAGGGAGTACCCGATAAGGGTAAGAAAAGCAGCTATCATCGGGAGGTTGAATTTCAGGTCACCAAAAATATCAGCAAAATATCCAGCCACGGACACGGCTCCGAGCGTGAACAGCACATCGTGGACGAGGGCGAGAACCGCCGCCACCCCAAACCTCAACTCCCCAAAACGGAACCATATATAGATAACTATCGCAAGGTTGGCGAAAATGAGGGCAAGATAAGCCCTGTTCTTCATTTCTCCTGCCACGGTGGAGCCAATACTGACCACCCTCTTCAGCGGTTCCGGCAACTGGAAGGCCTGGGTCAATTTGGACTTCATTGCGTCAAACTCCGTGGACTTTACCTTAAGCTTTACTGTCTGATAGTCTCTGCCCACCTCAAGAGGCTCCACCAGGGCATGGCTATAGTCTGCCCTGCCCAATGCCCCTTCTATCTTATCCTTGGGCAGGGGCTTATCAAGCCTCATGCTTACCAGTATCTCTCCCTCTGCAAGACCAGCCCCGAACCGTTCTGGTTCAGGGCCAGCCTGAGGGTTCTCTGCCAGTTGCCCGGAGGTACTTCCACCCGATGTCTCAGTAACCCTTTCAAAATTTACCCCAACCGTCTCTTTATAGAGATTTTCCTTGAAGGCCAACATCACATCTTCTTTAATCTTTTCCTGTAACTTCTCTGCCCTAAGTGGATTCAGCTCCATACTGAAATTCTCTGTACTGGCACCCAGGGTGACTACTCTCGTCACACCCAGACGTTTAGATTGAAGGGCAGCTATCAATGCCCCCTCCTCTATGGGACCCTCCAGTCCCATCCTTAGCGAGGTATCGGTGAGAAAGACGAAAGAGGGAAGTCTTAGCTCCCTGGGCATCGTCTCCTTTATCGATACCAGCATATCCTTAAGCCCCGCCAGCTCTAACTTACTACTCGTAAGTCTCCTGGCCCGTTCTTCCCTAACACTCACGGAGATCTGCTGATAGTCCCTCTTCCAGAGCTCTATCTCCAGAAGCCTTGGGTCAATGGGGCTACTGAGTTCAAGTGCCAGGGTACCCTGGACCCCCGTCACTGCAGGCACACGCGCCTCTACCTCCTTCAACTCGCCCCACTGGAGGGTGATGGTCTGGAATCCCAAACCGGGAATGCCCTGGACGAGCCTTTCTATCTCCCCTGCCCTTGTCTTTTCACTCTTCAAGGAGGGCATGGTAATTTCATACTCCTTGCTCGAAACACCCTGAGGTGTCAATGTAACTATGTCTTCATCCATGTACCCGGCTCCCGCGAGGACCTTCCTCAACTCGGTCTCCTCCATTGGTCCCTTTAGTTTTATAGACAAAGCGGTGGGCCATTTGCCAAACTGTAGTCTTTCCAACCTTTCGCCCAGCGTCCCCTTGAAGTCTGTGAGTAACTTCTCTTTTACCTTGTCCTCAGAGAGACCCTTTATGCGTATACCAAACTCTGTTGGGTCTTTTACCAGCGCCCCTGCACTCCAGATGCCCTGTACCTCTGCGCCTGTATAGCCCATCTGGGCAAGAGTGCTCCTTACTTCCGCCGCAGGGGTTGGCCGGGCAAGTTGCAGGTGAATAAGGGTACCACCAGTGAAGTCTATATCGTATTTGTCAATGCCCCTCCACTGGAACACAAAAAGCCCAATCAGTATAAGCAGAATGGAGGCCGCACAACACTTCCTAAAATAAACCATGAAATGTATAGATGGCTTTTCAAAGAGCCTGAGCATCCTGAATTCCTTCGGCTGAAAGAGTTCAAAGATGACCCTGGTGACAAAGACTGCCGTGAAGAGGTTAATGAGAAGGCCTATTGATAGGGTAATACCAAAGCCTTTTATGGGACCCGTACCCACTGCATAAAGTATGAGGGCTGTGATGAGGGTAGTAAGGTTTGAGTCAATAATAGTGGTGAAGGCCCTTTCGTAGCCCGTCTTCATCGCCAGGGGGATAGGCTTGCCCTTGGCCTTTTCTTCCCTTATGCGTTCAAAGATGAGAACGTTGGCATCTACCGCCATTCCCACCATAAGCACCAGACCGGCTATCCCTGGGAGGGTCAGCGTGGCCCCCAGCAGGGCCAGCACTCCCATTACCAGGAGGACGTTCAAGACCAGGGCCAGATTGGCCACCATCCCCGCGCCCAGGTAATAGACCGTCACAAAGCCCACCACAAGGGCGCTGCCTACAAAGCCTGCAAAGAGCCCGTTCCTGACAGAGTCCCTCCCCAGACTTGGGCCTACGCTCATCTCCATCTCCAGTTCCAGGTCGGCAGGGAGGCTCCCCGCCCTCATTACGGCTATCAGATTATTAACATCCTCCTGGGTAAAGTTGCCTTCTATAATGCCTCTGCCCGGTATACGTTCCCTGATAACCGGGGCGGAATAAAGTGTCCCGTCCAAGATAATGGCCAGGGGTTTGCCTATATTCCTTTCCGTGAGGGTGGAGAACTTGGCCCTCCCCTCGGTATTAAACTCGAAGCCTACCACCGGCTGGATATCCTTCCTGTCGGGATAGACCCTGGCAAGGCTTTCTCCACTAATCTCTATCTTGTTCCTTACCAGATACCACTCCTCTGTCTCCTTCCCCACCTCTCCCCTTTTCTTCCCCACCCAGTGTCTGTAGTAACCCGGGACGGCCTTCCCTCTCGCCGCCTCCTGGTATTCAGGACTACCCTTCGGGGAGGCCAGCCTGAACTCCAGTTTGCCGAGACGGATTATCCTATCCTTCAAGGCGTCCGTCTCAGCCTTGGTAGCGCCAGGTACCTGGATGAGAATCCTGCGGAGTCCTTGCTCCTGGATGCGATATTCCATGATACCCTTGGGGTCTATCCGCTTCTTGAGGATGTCTATAACTTCCTGGGTGAGCCTGGGACGTTCCTCTCCAGGTTCAACCCTTACCCTGTAGAGAAGCTCCGACCCGCCCCGGAGGTCTAGTCCCAGTTTCACCTTCCCCCTGGCCGTGTACTCTACGAGCTTTTCTCTGGCCTTCTTTCCGTCGGGGGTAGTCTCCTCTTTAAGGATAACCTCCTTTACTGTCCTATCCCTTAATAAGGAGGAAAACCATGCCTCCTCCAGGGTGGAGCGTTCCACCACCTGACCCTCCACCTCCTTTACTCTCTCCCTTTTGATAACTCTATCCGCTGGGGGATAAAGGGCCAGCAGGGACAGGGCTACCGTTATAGCAATCAGGGGCATCTTCCAGCGAAGTATTTCCTTGGGTATCATTGCTTCCTCTCAGCTTCCTTCTTTATCTTTCGGGCAGGCCCTAAACTGTTCTGGTTTAGGGCTGCCTTTTTGTCAACTCTCCTCTTTGTGCTTTTCTTTGTGTTCTGCGTGTTTTTCACCCGCGGCACTACTGCCTCTCTGTTCCACTGAAACTATAGCATCCTTATCTACCTTCACCTTAACATCCTTGGTCTCGTCTATCTGGAGGACAACCTCCTTTTCTTTTATCATAGTCACGATACCATGAAGTCCTCCCACAGTAACAACCCTGTCGCTCTTCTTTAAGTTGGCAAGCATATCTAACCTGTGCCGTTCCTTCTGTCTCTGGGGCCTGAGGATAAAGAAGTAAAGGATAGCGCCCATCATCATGATGGGCACCAGGGTCGTCCAGAATACGGAAGGAGGTGGGCCCGCCTGACCTACGCACAGCAGGTTCGCTGAAAGGGCCGTCTCCATCTCAGGCCCTGAACCGTACTGGTTTAGGGCAGGCTGGCATAATGAAACGGTCTGTATCAAAAAGTCCATAGTGCAACCTCTTTCCTCCCATCCGTCTTTCCTCCCAGTTGGGCACAAGAGAAGGTCTTTCTAAAGTGACCAAAGGTGCCTGCAATGATAGCCTCCCGGATGTCCTCCATCAAGTGCTGAAAGAAATGGAGGTTGTGGAGTGAAAGAAGGGTCATTGCCAGTATCTCTCCAGAGAGGAACAGATGCCGCAGGTAGGCCCGTGAGAAGTTCCTGCAGGTATAGCACTGGCATCCTTCCTCCAGGGGTCTTGTGTCCTCTTTGTGGCTACTGTTAAGAATCTTCAGCTTCCCTCCCCTGGTAAAGGCAGTGCCGTTTCTCCCGTTCCGAGTAGGCAGTACACAGTCAAACATGTCCACCCCCAGTGCCACAGCCTCAAGGATATCCTCTGGCGTGCCCACACCCATCAGGTATCTGGACCTATCCCAAGGAAGGGCCTCTGTAGTGTACTCCAGCACCTCCACCATCCGTTCGCTTCCCTCCCCAACGCTGAGCCCGCCTATGGCATACCCCCCTAACCCCATTTCAACCAGGCCACTGACACTCTCCAGACGGAGGTCTCTGTACACGCTTCCCTGGACGATGCCGAAGAGTACCTGTTTATCCATACCCGATGAATCGGCCGACCGCAGTATTGCCTGGTGTCTGGTCTGACACCGCCTTGCCCATTTGTGGGTCCTGAGCATGGCCCGGTGGGCCTCCTCCCAGGAACACGGATACATCACACACTCGTCAAGGGGCATGACAATATCACTGCCCAGGGCACACTGTATCTCTATTACCTTTTCAGGGCTAAAGGAGACCCTTTCGCCGTTAAAAGGGGAACAAAACTCTACGCCATCATCCGAAACCCGGCTAAGGCTGTTCTGGGAGAAGACCTGGAATCCACCACTATCGGTAACGATGGTCCTGGGCCATCCCATGAAGCGGTGGAGGCCGCCCAGACTTTTTACCACTTCTTCTCCGGGTCTAAGGGCCAGATGGTATGCATTGCAAATGACGGCCTCTACACCTAGTTCCTGGAGCTGCTCGGGTGTCAAGGTCTTCACCGTGGCCTGGGTCGCCACCGGCATGAAGACAGGCGTCCTGACCCTCCCGTGAGAGGTCTCCATCTCCCCGCAACGGGCCTTCGTATCCTTATCTCTGACTAGAATCTTGAATCTCAAATTACGTCACTTCCCTAGATGCCCCTGTGCAGGGGCTTGATTTATCAAGCCATTTATTGTGCCCCTACTTATAAATTTTTACAAACTCCACACCGGGATAATACTTTTCAAGAATCTCCTGCCAGTTAGAGCCGTTCCTGGCCATGGTCCCTGCCCCATACTGGCAGAGTCCCACGCCGTGACCCCAGCCGCCACCGGAGAACTTTATGGTACCACCCTTATCCGCGACCTCAAACGCAGTGCTCAAGAGGTGATTGGCCCCCAGGAGCAGGCGGAACTCGTTGGCATTCATCCTGTAACTCCCACCGGCATACCTTATCTCCACCTTTGAGACATGCCTGCCGGGTCCTCTCTCAATGGGTCTTACCTCCCGTATCTCTTTTAGAGAAGGATACGCCTTTCTAAGGTCTTTTTCCAGTTCCCGTTTGGAAATCTCCCGCCTCCATTGATAATACTTGGAGTCTTTACAATAACCACACTTCACCCCCCTCAGGGGTGGGATACCGTCCTTGCCAAAGACCAGGTCAGCGTCCTCTGTATGTCCCCCGCAGGTGCTGTGGAAATAGGCCGGGAAGAGGTCGTTTTTGTAAAGCATGACGATGCCCCTGGTCTGCATAACTATCCGCCTAAGGGCCGGGGTCTCCCTTGCGGTACCTCTGTAGGCTAGATGGAGGGCACTGGGGCTTACTCCATTCCCCTTGAGATAAAGGGCAAAGGTCCTGACGGCGATGGCCTGGGCCTTAAGGGCCTCTGGTTCCCAATAGTTGGGCATTTCGCTCCCGACTACCCCAAGGACGTAGCTCTCTACATCCAGTTTGCCTGTGACCAAAAGACCCTCTTTGGGGTCTTTTGCCGCCTGCGATGCTACCGCCTTGACGCCCCGTCCACCTGAGGTAGATACTGCCAGCAGGGAGATTTCCCCGCGATAAGGTGTGCCTTCCAATTCCAGTGAGCCGTCCACCTGGGCCATAAGCCTCACCCCGTCCGTCCCCAGTCTCGCACCTCCCAGGGTTAATCCGCCTGAGGCGGACTCAGGGGCAACACGGGTACTGGGAAGGGACGCCCCTTCCCTCAGAACGGTCCCATCTCTAAGGTCTAAAATCCTGTAGGGAGAATGCACGGCAATCT
>FWPU01007560.1_pt1 | contig 12132 bp, 8 predicted proteins | sample 2228361 | NCBI WGS metagenome assembly FWPU01 (sample SAMEA103939777, study PRJEB20133) | metagenome | reverse complement strand
TTGGCTTATACGGGATCATCCAGGCGCCTCTCATGCAGGCGTGGCTTGTGCGGCCAGGGCTTGCGTAGGGGCAGCTCAGGTGGAAACGGCTGGCACCCTGGGTGCAGCAGAGCCGGTCTTTTCAGTCTCCCGCGGCCGGTACACGTCCGTGGCTGTGCCCAAATACACCTCGGCCGCAAAGGCCAGGGTCTCGCTCAGGGTCGGATGGGGGTGGATCGAGTGGCAGAGGTCCTCGACGTGGGCCCCCATTTCGATGGCCAGGACGGCTTCGCTCACCAAATCGCCGGCCCCTGGGCCTACGATGCCGCATCCGATGACCCGCTGCGAATCCGGGTCGATGACCCACTTGGTGAAGCCTTCGGTCCGGCCGACGGCTTGGGCCCGGCCGCTCGCCCCCCACGGGAAGACGGCGGTGTGGACAGTTCGGCCGGTGCGGGCAGCTTCCGTTTCGGTGACGCCGGCCCAGGCGATCTCGGGATCGGTAAACACCACGGCGGGGATCGCGCGGGGAGCGAACTCGGCCGGCTTGCCGGCGGCCACCTCGGCCGCTACCTTCCCCTCGTGCGCTGCTTTATGGGCCAGCATGGGTTCGCCGGCCACATCTCCGATGGCAAAGATGTGGGGCTGCCGGGTCCGCTGGTTTCGATCGACGACCACGAACCCTCGTGGATCCACTTCGACGCCCGCCTTTTCCAGCCCCAGGCCGGCCGAGTTGGGCCTCCGCCCCACCGCCACCAGCACCCGGCTGAATCGCTCGGCCCGCGGGGCCTGGGGGCCTTCGAAAGCCACTTCGATGGCCCCTTTCTTTTCCGCCAGCGACACGACGCGGGTATTGAGGTGGATGGCCGCAAACTGCCGCTCCAAGCGTTTGTGGAGCGGCCGCACCAGATCGCGGTCGGCCCCCGGCAGCAGGCCGTCGGTCATCTCGACCACCGTCACCCGGCTGCCCAGCGCCGCATACACGGTCCCCATTTCCAGGCCGATATAGCCCCCGCCTACGACCAAGAGCGATTCGGGCACCTCGGGCAGTTCCAAAGCAGCGGTCGAATCCATCACCCGCGGGCTATCGAGGCTCAAAGCGGGGATGCGTGCCGGGCTGGAGCCGGTCGCCAGGATGCACTGCTCGAACCCCAGCCGCTGGTCGGAGGCCCCCTGGAAGTTGCCCTCCAGGCGCAGGGTGTGGGGATCCTCGAAAACGGCCCGAGCGTGGAGCACACGCACATTCCGTTTCTTGCCCAGTTGGGCCAGGCCGCCGCTGAGCGTGGCAATCACCTTTTCTTTGCGGGCCCGCATGGTCTCCAGCGACACGCTTGGCGGCGCGAAGCGCACGCCCCAGTCGGCCAGGTGCTGGGCCTCGGCCATCACCCTGGCCACGTGCAAGAGGGCCTTCGAGGGAATGCACCCCCGCAACAGACACACGCCACCCAGGCGCGGCTCCTGGTCGACCAGCGTTACGGACAGTCCCAGATCGGCGGCCAGGAAAGCGGCGGCATACCCGCCCGGTCCGCCCCCCAACACCACAAGTTGCGTTTCCATAGATGGCTCGTGCTCCTCGAAGTCTATCGTCGTGCCGATGCCAGGCCCGTTTGCAGGCTTTCTCGGCCGTTTGCAGGCCTCATTCCATCATCGCTGTCGATTCCGGCCTCGCCCTGCTCCCGCTTTCCGGCCCCCCGGCCGGGCTTATTCGCCGGACAAATCGCCGAGGGCCCGCCGCCATCGTCATTCACCCGGCCAACAGGAGTTTGCCAGGGCTTTCCAGCAAATCGATCACCTCGTTGAGGAACCGGGCGGCCGTGGCGCCATCGACCAGCCGATGGTCGTACGAGAGGCTCAAGGGGAGCAGGTAGCGGGGTTCGATGCGGCCATCGCGCACCACCGGCGTCCAGCGGGAGCGGCCTGCCAGGAGGATGGCCACCTCGGGGTGGTTGATGATGGGCGTACTGTAGGTGCCGCCCACGGCCCCCAGATTGCTGATCGTGAAAGTGCCGCCGCGGAGTTCTTCCAAGGTGAACCTGGCTGCCCGCGCCCGCTCCGCCATCGAAGCCAATGCCTGGGCCAACTGGGCCAGCGACAATCGGTCGGCATGTCGCACGACCGGCACCACGAGGCCTCGCGGGGTATCCACCGCGATGCCCAGATGGATGTACTCTTTGTAAACGATCTCCTCGCGCTCGGTGTCCAGAGTGGCGTTCAACATGGGGTGGTGCCGCAACGCGAGCGACACCGCCTTCATCAGAAACGGCATGAGGGTCAATTTGAGGTTTGGCCCCAGAAAGCCGGCCGGTACGCTCTTGCGGAATTGCTCCAAGTCGGTGATGTCGGCATCGTCGAAATTGGTCACATGGGGGATGGTGCTGGCCGAGCGGGCCATCTGGGTGGCGATGGTCCGGCGGATCTGCGACAGCTTCTCGCGGCGGACCTGCCCCCAGGCGTCCTGGCTCACCTGGCCGGGGGGCACGACGCGTTCCCAGACCGCGCCGGCGGCGAGCGTGCTGGCTGGAGTGCCGGTCGGCCCTGGTGGGGCCCCCGCGGGGGAGAGGGCTGCCGCGGCCGCCGCTTGCACGTCCTCGGGGGTGATTCGGCCGCGAGGACCGCTCCCCGCCACGCGCGACAGATCCACACCCAGCTCGCGCGCCAGGCGCCGGGCTGCGGGGCCGGCCGGCAGAACCCCGGCCCCCGCAGCCATCGCCGAGACAGAGCCAAGCGGCTCGCGCAGCGGTGCAGGCCCAGCCGCGCTGGCCTCCGCCGTCCAGCCTGGCCCGGCCGCAGCCCCACCTGGCCTGGACAGAGACTCGCCCGCGATTGGCCCGGTCGCCGAGACCTCGCCGGGCGGCCTGGCCGCCGCAGGCCCCGCTGGTGCCGCTTCCGCCGCCCCTCCCCTAGCCCGCTCCTCCACCGTGAGGATCGTCTGCCCCACCTGCACCGTGTCCCCCTTCTTGACATGCACCTTGGCCACGGTGCCAGCGTGCGGGCAAGGAATCTCCACCACCGCTTTTTCGGTCTCCAACTCGATCACCCCTTGATTCCCCTCGATGTGCTGGCCCTCCTGAACCAGCACATTGACCACGTCGCCGGTGGTTACGTTTTCGCCCAGTTCGGGGAGCTTGAAATCGATGGCCATGGCGATTGCGGTTTCCGATAGTCCTGTGCACGGAAAATATGAACGCAAAAATGTGGGGCACCGGCGGCTTGCGCGAATCTCGCGGCCGATTCGCCCAGGCGGCCTCCCCAGGGGCTCTTACGAGGTAGCCGGGTTGGGCTTGTCCGGGTCCAGTCCCAACTGGCGGATGGCCTCGGGCAGCTTGCAGCGCGGGTACGCATCCCGCTGGGCGAGTTCGGCCAAAGCGGCCAGGGCCACGTTCTCCGCATCCACCTCGAAGAACCGCCGCAGGCCAGCGCGGTCCTCGCTCCGTCCGAAACCGTCGGTGCCCAGCACCACATAGGGGCCGCGGATCCAGGGGGCGATGGTCATGGCCACGGCGGCAACGTAGTCCAAGGCGGCCACCACCGGGCTGGTCTGGCCTTGCATCACTTGTTCCACGTAGCTGATCCGGGGAGGCTGGTCGGGATGGAGGCGGTTCCAGCGCTGGCACTCGCGGGCGTCGGCATACAGGGCCTTGTAACTGGTGACGCTATACACGCGGCTGGACACGCCAAACCGCGCCTCCAAAAGCTCCTGGGCCCGCAACACCTCGCGCAAGATGGCCCCGCTGCCCAACAGCCGCACCCTGGGCCGGCCCGGCCCCAAATCCCGCTCCGAAAGCAGGTACATCCCCCGGCAAATCCCCTGGCTCACTTGCTCGTGCTCGCGCATGGGCAAGATCGGCATCTCGTAGTTCTCGTTCATCAGCGTGATGTAGTAGAAGATGTCCTCCTCCTCGTAATACATCCGCCGGATGCCGTCGAGCACGATCGTCGCCATCTCGTAGGCAAAGCACGGGTCGTACGCCTGGCAGGTCGGATAGGCCAGGGCGTAGAGCATGCTGTTGCCGTCCTGGTGCTGGAGGCCTTCGCCCGCCAGGGTCGTCCGGCCCGAAGTGCCCCCCATCAAGAAACCCCGGCACCGCATGTCGCCGGCCGCCCAGATCAAATCCCCGATCCGCTGGAACCCGAACATCGAGTAGAAAATGAAAAACGGGATCATGTTCACGCCGTGGCTGGAATGGGCCGTGGCCGCCGCTATGAACGACGACATCGAACCCGCCTCGGTGATCCCCTCTTCCAGAATCTGGCCGTCTTTGGCCTCGCGGTAGTAGAGCACCGTGTCGGAATCGACCGGCTCGTACAACTGCCCGACGTGCGAGTAGATCCCAAACTGGCGGAACAGGGCTTCCATGCCGAAGGTCCGGGCCTCGTCGGGCACGATGGGAACGATGTACCGCCCCAGGTTCTTGTCGCGCATCAGGCGCACCAGCAGGCGGACGAAGGCCATCGTGGTCGAGACCTCGCGCCCCTCGCTGCCCGCGAAGAACTCGGCAAAGTCCTCCCACTTGGGCGGCTTGAGCTTCATCTTGCCCTTGCGGCGCGCCGGAACGAACCCGCCCAACTCGCGGCGCCGGGCCAGCAGATACTGGATCTCCGGGCTATCGTCCGGCGGCCGGTAAAACGGCGCCTCGGGGACTTTGTCCTCAGGAATCGGAATATCGAACCGCCGGCGGAACTCCCGCAGCTCATCCTCGTTGAGCTTCTTCTGCTGGTGCGTGATATTCCGCCCTTCGCCCGCCTCGCCCAGACCGTAGCCTTTGATCGTCTTGGCCAGGATCACGGTCGGCGAGCCGCGGTGCTCCACCGCCGCCTTGTAGGCCGCGTACACCTTCACCGGGTCGTGCCCCCCGCGCCGCAGGCGGCGGAGTTCTTCGTCGGTCATGTCGGCCACCAGGGCCAAAAGCCGCGGGTCGGTGCCGAAGAAGTGCTCGCGGATGTAGCTCCCCGGCATGACCGTGTACTTCTGCTCCTGCCCATCGACAATCTCATTGCAGCGCTGCACCAGCAGCCCGTCGCGGTCCCGGGCAAACAGCGGGTCCCAGTCGGAACCCCATACGACCTTGATCACGTTCCACCCCGCACCGCGGAACGCCCCCTCCAGCTCCTGGATGATCTTGCCGTTGCCGCGCACCGGCCCGTCCAGCCGCTGGAGATTGCAGTTGACCACGAAGATGAGGTTATCGAGCTTTTCGCGGCCCGCCAGGGTGATGGCGCCCAGCGTCTCCGGCTCGTCGCACTCGCCGTCCCCCACAAAGCACCACACCTTGGACTGCGCCGCCTCGGGCAGAATGCCCCGGTCGGCCAGATAGTGGTTGAACCGCGCCTGATAAATGGCCATCAAGGGCCCCAGCCCCATCGAGACCGTGGGGAACTCCCAAAAGTTCGGCATCAGCCAGGGGTGCGGGTACGAGGAAAGTCCACCCCCGGGGGCCAGTTCCCGCCGAAAGTTGACGAGATGCTCTTCGCTGATGCGCCCTTCGAGAAACGCCCGCGCGTAAATGCCCGGCGAGGAATGTCCCTGGAAATACACCTGATCGGGCGGCCGGTTCCCCTGCTTGCCCCGGAAAAAGTGATTGAACCCCACTTCGTACAGGGTCGCGATCGAGGCATAGGTGGAAATATGCCCGCCTATGCCGGGACTTTGCCGGTTGGCCCGCACCACCATGGCCATCGCGTTCCAGCGGATCATGCTCTTGATCCGCCGTTCCAACTGCCGGTCGCCGGGGTAGGGGGGCTCTTCTTCCGGCGGAATGGTATTCACGTAAGGGGTGGTGGCGGAGGAGACGATCGGGACTCCCCGCTGGAATGCCCGCTCCCTGAGGCGCTCCAACAAAAAACACGCCCGCTGCGGACCAGCCGACCGGATGACATACTCCAGCGAGTCGAGCCACTCGCGGGTTTCGCTGGGATCGGCATCTTCGGCCAGATGACCCACCACGCCGCACGGCGCGGGGGGGCCTGCGGGGCCGTCTTGTCCTGCGATGGCCATCGTCGTCCGGTTCATTGGTTCCGTACGCCAGACGAAACGGTTTGTGGAGCCAAAATCCCGAATACTGCATCATAGGGCCATGTCCGCCGACCGTCAAACCCGGCGCCGCACCCCAAGCACGGTGCGCGGCCGTTTGCCACACCCCGCCAACCCTTTGCGCCAGGCCACCGCGCAGGCTCTCTGCGCAGGACCACGCCGTGCCGGCCTGCACTTGGGCACACCCCGCCAACCCTTTGCGCCAGGCCGCCGCGCAGGCTCTCTGCGCTAGACCACGCCGTGCCGGCCTGCACTTGCGCTCGGCCCGCCAACCCTTTGCGCCAGGCCACCGCGCAGGCTCTCTGCGCTGGACCACGCCGTGCCGGCCTGCACTTGCGCTCGGCCCGCCAACCCTTTGCGCTATTTCCGAGCAGCTTGGCCGGGCCTCGGCACCCCCTGGCGGGCGTGCGACACCCATCTTGTCCCAACGCCAAAGCGTGGTGATGTGAGACCCACGCACACCCCTGGGGGGTCGCCGGCAGGGCCGCGCAGCAGCCGGTTGCCGTGTACGTGGCCAGGCGGCACCAGGGGGGTTTGCTTTGACCGCGACAATGATTATGTTCATACTGTTTCCCACGAGGCCAGCCAGACGCTTTGGCGTTGCCAGGAGGTCCGAATATGCCCAATATCGCCGCGGTGTTGAAGGAGGAGATTCGCCGGCTTGCACGCCGGGAGGTCCGGCAGCAGATCAGCAAGACGCGCCGGGCGGCGGCCCAGCACCGCCGTGAGATCGCCCGATTGAAGCGCCAGCTCTTGCTCCAGGAGCGGAAGCTCCGGGCGTTGGAAGCCCGGGAAGGGATGGACAAGGCTGCGGGGACCGAGGCCGACAACGGCATTCCCCCAGGCACGCGCTTCTCGCCCCGCTCGGTGCGCGCGCAACGCAAACGGCTGAAGCTTTCGGCCCAGCAGTTCGCGCGCCTCCTGGGCGTCTCGCCCCAAACCGTGTACTTGTGGGAACAAGGCAAGTCGCGTCCCCGGCGGAGCCAACTGGCCGCCCTGGTGGCGGTCCGCTCCATCGGCCGGCGCGAAGCCCTCCGCCGGCTCGCCGAACGGGAGTAACGACCCCTAACCCCAGAACCCCTCCACCCCCTCCGGACAGCGCATCGCACTTCGTACACGGCCCGCCCGCTTGCCCGCAAGGTGTACCCATGGCTTGCCACCCTCGCTACCGACCCACGGTTTGCCAGATGGCATCCGCTTTGGTGCTGGCGGCGGCCTGCCTGGCCGCCACCCAGGCCGCCGCCGCCAACCCACCGCGTAAGACCACCGTTTCCATCCAGGGCGAAAGCTTCTTTATCAACGGCAAGCTGACCTACGCCGGCCGAACCTGGCAGGGCAAACGCATTGAGGGTCTGTTGCTCAACGCCCGCCTGGTCCAAGCGATTTTCGATGACTTGAACCCCCAAACCCGCTCGCGCTGGGCCTACCCCGACACGGGCCGCTGGGACCCCGAACGCAACACCCGCGAGTTCCTGGCCGCCATGCCCCAGTGGCGGAGCCATGGCCTTTTGGCCTTCACGGTCAACCTCCAAGGCGGCAGCCCCCAGGGATACTCCCGCCAGCAGCCGTGGCACAACTCGGCCATCACGCCCGAGGGCGATCTTCGTCCCGATTACATGGCCCGGCTGGAAAAGGTCCTGGATCGCGCCGACCAATTGGGCATGGTCGTCATCCTGGGCATTTTCTACTTCGGCCAGGACCAGCGCCTGCGGGACGAGGCCGCGGTGGTGCGGGCCTTCGATGCCGCGGTGGATTGGGTCCTCCGGCGCGAGTACCGCAACGTGCTCATCGAGGTCAACAACGAGTGCAACGTGGCCTACGACCACGCCATCCTCCGGCCCGAGCGGGTCCACGAATTGATCCTCCGGGCCCAGCGGCGCTCCAAGCGTGCCGACGGCACCCGCCTGCTGGTCAGCACCAGCTACGGCGGCGGCACCGTGCCGCGCGAAAATGTGGTCCGCACGGCCGATTTCCTGCTCATGCACGGCAACGGGGTGAACCGGCCGGCACGCATCGCCGAAATGGTCCGCCAGGCCCGTCGCGTCCCCGGCTACCGCCCGATGCCCATCGTGTTCAACGAGGACGACCACTTCGACTTCGACCGGCCGGAGAACAACTTCCTGGCCGCGCTCAGCGAATATGCCTCGTGGGGCTATTTCGATCCGGGGGCGAGCAACTACTGCGACGGCTACCAGTGCCCCCCGGTCCGCTGGGACATCAACACGCCCCGCAAGCAGGCGTTCTTCAAGCTGCTCAGCGAAATCACCGGCCACACGCCGGGCGCAGAGCCGCTCTTGCTGCCAGCCCACCCGGCAAAGTAGGGCCGTTGCTTGGGGGCCCCTTTGTGGGGCCCTACCCCCCAAAGCCCATTTTTGGCTTGCGCGTAAGACGAATGCTTTCCAACCACGCAGGCCGGTTTTGACATAGTTGCCGGCAACCACCCCGTTCCAAGAGCCCTCGCCCTTGCAGGTGGTGTAAGAGAAGGGATGTTACGATCGCGATTTTCCCCTTCTCCAGCGGCGGCGCGCCCAGAAGGCGCCGCGCAACAACCCCCAACGCATAAGCGTGCAAGGTTTAGGCATGCCCCGGCCCCTCTCTCGGGGCTTCGGCTTTTCCTCCCTTTGCGCTACTCGGGCGGTTCCACCGGCTCGCGGCCTGCTTTGGTGCTCAAGGCGCGATACAGCGCGTGGTCAATGTCCTGGCGGATGAAACGCACCGAGCCGTCGGCAAAGCAAAACGAAGCCCCGCCGGGGTGCCGGCTGCGGAAGGACATCACGTCCCACCAATCGCGCGGCCGTGGCGGGTCTGGAAAGAAGTTAAGCGGCGCATGGGTGCTCGCGTAATCCCCATTGGCGTAAAACGCCGTGCTATGGGCGTTATGCTCCGGCACGTCCTCGCCCAGCATGAACGTGTTACTCGTGCCGTCCCGGATCCGTGCCATCTCGATCGGCATCTGGTACGTGAGCCGGTGGAAAAGCCCCGGGCATTTTCCGGTGGAGATGCAGTCGGGCTCGCTTCCCGGCCACATGCTTTGGGAACCGCCCATCCGGTTATCGCCGATCGAGCCCTTGTAGTTCGTCACCGCCACCGGCGTGCCTTCCCACTGCCATTCCTGCGTGGAAAACTGCCTGGCCGAGCCGTCCGAGGGGCACTGGAGCACCGAAAGCTGCGTGCGCATGGCCGGTTCGACAGCCGGATCCTTCAGGCCGCCGCCCGAAAGGAAATCACCGTTGAAAACCGCCGCGAACCGGTCGTACAAAGCCTGCTGGTCCAGATGGGGCAAGACGCTGACGATCCACCCCCGACCGTCCCGTTTGGGCCACGGCCGAGGTCCTTCGTCGAAGGGGCTCACGCTGATCGGCAAACGTCGGGCACTGCTTTCGTGTTGCAGCACGGCCAGGCCCAGTTGCTTGAGGTTATTCTGGCAATGGTTGCGGCGTGCCGCCTCGCGCGAGGCCTGCACGGCCGGAAGCAACAGCGCCATAAGCGCCGCAATGATGGTCAACACCACCAGCAACTCGATCAGCGTAAAGCCATGCCGCAACCCGCCTGGCTGACGAATCATCGCTAGGTCCTCCCCGCTTTGGCCCGCTGGGCCCACAAAAGCAGCCCCTCCGGCAGCGGCGGCAACAGACGGTTGGCCATCCAACCGGGCATCCACCGCAAGCCTACCCGGGCCGCTTGCCGCACCAACAAGTTTCCCGAAAACCGTACCAACACTTTCAAAATATATCTTGGGGTGAAAACTTTCCACGCCGTCCCGCAGCGTACCCGCGAAAAGCCCGCCTGCACCGCCAGGCGGCGCAGCGACCGCCGGTCGAAGTACCACAGATGATCGCGGTGCCAATGCACCCACCGCCTCCCCGAAAGCCGCGCGTGCACCCCGCCTGCATCCGGCGTGGTGGCTACCAAAAGCCCGCCAGGGCGCAGGCATCCGTACAGCCGCGATAACGCCGCCGCCGGCTCCCGCAAGTGCTCGATCACTTCCAGACACGTGATCACGTCGAATGCCCCGGCCACCACCGGGAAAACCTCCACCGGGCCGCAAAACACATCGGCCTGGGGCACCCGCTGTCGGGCGCACCTGGCCGCACACCGGTTCGGTTCGATCCCCGCGACCTGCCACCCACGCCGCGCCGCCGACGCCAACATCTCGCCCATGCCGCAGCCCACGTCCAACAACCTGCCCACCCCAATTTGCCGCTCCACACGGAGCAAAAGGCGCACGCCTTGCGCCTCCTTCATCGCTGGGTCCTCGACGCCGCAGGTCCCGTGCCGGCCAAATGCTTCCGCATATTCGGCATCGTAACAGGCGGCCAACTCGTCGTCGCTCGGTTGAGGCCAGGTGCACCGCACACCGCAGCCGGCGCATTGCTTCACCCAGGGCAAGGCCGCAGGATAAACCGGGTGGCATACCCCCGCCCCGCAGACGACGCACGAAAACGTATCGGATGCCACGCCCGGTTGCTCCCATTCCCGTTTATTGGAACGCCGCGCAGCGGACCGAACGACGCGCGGTGCGGCGAGCCGCATCGACCCGCGCACTATACATTTCCCGCCGGCCGATAGCACCGGTTCATGGGGCTTTTGCCGCCAGATCACGGGGCTCTTGGCGCTGCCGGCGGGTGCCCTCAAATCACCAAATAGCCCGCGGCCAACATCGCCGCAAACCATCCTAAATATCCCCCAAGTAATGCCAACACGCCCGCGGCCACCGGCCATGGCAGCCGGCACAACAACTGCCCTAGCACCAGATATATTGGAAACACCACCGACGCATACCTTCCCTGAGCGCCCATACAGAACCGATACCCCGCCAAAAAATATGGGATAGCCAGCAAACACGCCCCCAACGCCAGTTCCCGAGCCGAGAGCCATCCCGTCGCCGCCCCCACGGCTAGCAGCACTGCGGCTCCCACAAACACCACACAGTTGGCCGAGTGGTAACTGAGCACCAGCGGCACACCAGGGTCGATATCGCCCCAATAGCCCGGCGCGCCACGCAGGTACACCGACCAGATCGGCTCCCACGAAAGCAAGGCCAGCATGGTCTCGCCAGCCGGCACGGGCGGCCGCATCCGCCAGTACTGCTGCGTTTTCACAAACGCCCACGGCTCGCCGAACGCCCACGCCTGGTAGGCCACATAGAGCGCAAGTCCCCAGACGGCTAGCGGGCCCGCCCACACCAGCCGTCCGGCCGCTCGCCGCCACGAGCCGCTCTGCTCCCTGGCGTGCATGGCCAGGGGCAATAGCAGGGCAACTCCCACGGCGCGGGTCCCTGTCGCCGCACCGACCACCAGGGCGACCGCCCCCAGCGGCCACCGCCGCTCCATCCCCAGCATGGCCACCAGGCACAACACCAGGAAAAGCGATTCCGTATACGCCATGCGCAGAAACACGCCCGTGGGAAACACCGCCAAAGCGGCCAGGCAATACCCCGCCAGGGCCGGTGGTCCCTGGGGGAATCGCTCCCGCACATAGACGATCAAAAGCGCATAGGCGGCAACCAACAGCGTGTGCGACACCGCAAGGCCCGCCGCTGGCAACCCCAGGCCCGTTGTCCACCGCAGCGCGCGGACCAGCACGGGATACGCCGGGAAGAAGGCCACCGCCGAGGGCTGGCCAGCATCGTACCAATATCCTTTCTCGGCGATCTCCAGATACCATTGCGCGTCCCAAAGCGTCAGCGTGTCGACCAGCGGGTTTCCAATGGGCGCCACGTGACGCCGCTGCCTGGGCGGCTCGGCGTGCGGCCGCAATGCCGGCCCCACTAAAATCGCCACCGATATCAAGACATTTGTGGCAAGATAGGCAAGGCAGGGCCCAGCCAAAACATTCAGCCACAGGCCCCTCCGGCCCCTGGCCAGCACTCCATTCCAAAACACGTCGTCTGGCGCCACCCTGGTTCTTCTCCGCCGCCGTCACACGGCCGGGCGTGGGGCGACATGCCCCAAACCCTCGTCCGGCCCAAAGGCCGCGGCTTGGCTTGGCCGTCTCTCTGGAATCGATAAATTTCGCTATTATTGGGCGACCTCCCCAATTCGGCACCCCACATCCCGTGCCCCAGGAAGCCCGCCCCAGACGGACTACGCCCCGGCCCCCCACCCGCCGATCCCATGTCG
>FWPU01011683.1_pt1 | contig 12133 bp, 11 predicted proteins | sample 2228361 | NCBI WGS metagenome assembly FWPU01 (sample SAMEA103939777, study PRJEB20133) | metagenome | reverse complement strand
CGATCAGAAAAAAAAGCACAAGAGCACACAAGAGAAAAAAAATAATTATTTTTAAAATGATTTTTACAAAAAGAAAAAAAATATGTTATAAAAATCTCTGATGAAAAAAATTTTAACAGGAGAAAAAAACATAGAAACAATCTCAAGAGAAGAAACCTCTCTGGAAAGAAAAATTGTATTTACTAGCTCTAAAGATACAAATTTAGAATTAGGTGGGCGGCGCGTGGAGTCACCTCTTTTTATAGAAATGGAAGATAAAAAGATTGAAAAGGAGCAAAGAGAAATGAAGAGGAAGATCTTTGGATATGAGCTGGTCTTAGATTTATACGACTGCGACTTAAAGGTAATCTCCTCCCGCCAGAAGCTTCAAGAATATGTAAATAAACTCTGCCGGCTCATTAAGATGAAAAGGTTTGGAGATGCGATCATCCCTTACTTCGGAGAACACGCCCCACACACTAAGGGTTACTCTTTAGTGCAACTTATCGAGACCAGTTCGATCAGTGGACACTTCTCCGAATCCTGGAAAAGGGCGTATATCAATATATTCTCCTGTAAAGACTATAACCATAGATTAGCCTTGGAGTTTACTAAAAAGTTCTTTGGCGCAAAAAGGGTTAAAAGTCGTCTTCTGGTGCGTTAGTTTTACCCGGCGAGATTATTTCTATCTCTAATCCCGCGGGGAGCTGTTTCTGTAACCGTAAAAGAAAATCCGTTTCCGTTACAGGTTGACGGAAATAAAAAGTAATCTCCTCTTTTCCATCCACTCCTAATTTAATGGCTTTACCAAAGCTTAACCTTGGATGCGGCCTAAAGCCCTGAGTATAATAAAGGGGCAGAGCTGCTCTCCTTAAGGCGCGTTCCAGGATACGCACCAGGTCTAACTGGGAAAAATAAATCATCTCTCCCTTCTTAAAAAGATTCGCCTTTAAAACATAATACATCTATCCTAAAATCTCCTATTGCTTGATAAATGACCAGGGAAAATTTTCGGTATTTTTTTGAAGAAAAAAGTGATAATCCAAATCTTCCTCCAAAAGGGCTTCTTGCCAGAACCGCCATGGATGCAGCTCTAAATTACCTAAGGAATCGATCTCTTTAAAGAAAACAGTCTCGATTATTTTAGAAAGCCTGCGATCACCCCTGGCAAGAAGCGCCTCCCATAAAGTCCTCTCTAACTTAGCAAGGGAAAATTTAATATTTCTTTTCTGCCCTAACCCCCGCAGGAGAATCTTACGCTTCTTCTCTAAAACCTCCTCTGCTTCCATAGAAACCGCCTCCCATAAAGAAAAGGGTTTAGGGATAAAGATATTTATACTTACATTTAAAGCGAGTTTAGTCTTTTTACTTAACTCCTCTAAAAAATTGCCTACCGCAAGAAGATCCTCCTCCTTTTCTTGAGAAAACCCAAACATAAGATAAATCTTTAAATGGGTTGCCTTTAAACCTCGCAGCAGAGAGGCAACCTCAAAAACCTTATTGAGGTCTATCTTTTTATTAAGGAGGTTTCTCAAATCCTCATTAACCGCCTCCAAGGCTAAAGTGAGGTTGATTTTTTTATACCTGTTCAATTGGGCAAATAATTTCGGGCTTAAGTCGTCGAGGCGCAAAGAAGGTAAAGAAAAGCCCACCCTCTCCTCTTTAAAATAATCTAGAACCTTCTCCAACAAATCCTCAATAAAAGAGTAATCCGAAGCAGAAAGTGCCAATAAAGAAAAATTCTCATAACCGCTAAACGAATATATCATTTGGATAATCTCAAATAGTTTCTCTACGCTTCTTTCCCGGTAAGGATAATAAAGGGACTTTGCCTGACAGAAAGTACAACGGTGAGGACAACCCCGAGAAAGCTCTACCTGCGCACGGTCATGGACTATTTGCGTATGGGGAACAAGCCACTTTACCGGATAATAGGCGCTATCTAAATCCCTTACATAAACCCTCTTTAAAGGTAGCTTTGCGTAAGGGTATTTTTTTTCAAAAAAATACCGGCTATCCTTAAGATAGAAATTATAGAAACTAGGCACATAAAAGCCCTCTATTTCTGCCAAGGCTTGAAGGCGGGCCTCTTTTGTTTTATATTTACGCAAAGCATCAACAAACTCCTTGGCTATTGCTTCAAACTCACCCAGCAAAAATACATCCACAAAATCAACGAGGGGCTCGGGGTTTGCTATCCCTCCCACTATAACTATATGCTGCTCTCTCTCTTTAGCCTTTAAGGGGATACCACCCAAAAAAATTATCTTTAAAAAATTAATAAAGTTTAGCTCCGAGCTTAAATTAAAACCTAAAACCTCAAAATCATCCAAGGGGGTCTTCGTCTCTAAAGAAAATAGCTTTTCTCTGTTTCTCATTAAATAGAAAATAAGATCCGGCGCGGGTAGAAAAACCCTTTCACAAACCACATCGGAAAATTCATTTAAAAGGCCATAGATAATACGTAGCCCTAAGTTACTCATTCCAATCTCATAAAATTGAGGGTAGCTGATGCAAATCCTTATCTTTCCAGCATGGTTTTTTTTGACTACATTCCATTCGTTTCCCACATAACGTTGAGGTCTTTCTAAATGCTTAAAATCTATCATCTTAGAGGGTGGACTGTTGTTTAAAAATATTAAAAAATATACCTAAAAGGATAAAGCTGCTAAGAAGATGCGTACCCCCATAACTTATAAATAAAAGGGGCAAGCCCACCACAGGTAAAACCCCTAAGGTCATTCCAATGTTTATAAAAACATGCAAAAAAATAAGACTGGCTATCCCGAAGGAAAGCGCCTGTGCGTAGGGGTCTTTAAAACCTTGAGCCGAAGAGATAATCATTCTTAAGATTATCCAGAAAAACAAAAAAAGCAAAGAAGCGCCCACAAAACCCCATTCCTCGGCGATTACCGTAAAGATAAAATCCGTATGCCTTTCGGGAAGAAAATTAAACTGATTTTGTGTGCCGGAAAGAAAACCTTTACCCCAGAGCCTGCCGGAACCAATAGCGATCTTTGACTGAATAATTGTATAGCCCGCGCCTAAAGGGTCTAAATTGGGGTTAAGAAAAACCATAAGCCGTTTCTTCTGGTAATCCTTAAGTAAATTGAACGCAAAAGGGCTAAAGGCTAAACCAGAAATAATTAAAATAAATAAATACCTTTTCTTTAGCCCACAAGAAAAACCCATTATAAAAAATAAAAAAAGAATAATTAAGGCAGTGCCCAAATCCGGCTGTTTAAAAATGATCAAGAATAAAAGAAAGATTAACCCGAAGGGAAAAACAAAACCCCTAAGGAGATTAAAACGCCAATAGGAAAAGGACCTTGCCAGGATAAAGATAGCCGCTATTTTTGCTAACTCTGAGGGTTGTAGATTTAAACCCATTACGGAAATCCAACGTTGAGCACCCATAATTGTTCTTCCAAAAAGTTCCACCACAATCAATAAAAATAAAACAACTATATAGACAAAATAGGTAAGTTGATAATAAAAGCGGTAATTAACAAAGGAAAGGGCAATCATCACTAACCAGGAAAGAATCAACCAGAGAAGCTGTTTATATAAGAAGGAATATTCTGTAAACTCGCCAGCGCGATGCAAACTACTATAAAGAGCCAGCAGACCCAAAAGATTAAGCAAAAACACACTTATAGTTATAATTACTGGTGGACTAAATCTTAAAGGGAATTTATTCATTCTAACGCCAGAAGATTTTCGTCCTTTAATCTTTTTAAAAACTGATAAGCTGTCTCCACTGCTACCTGGCTTGAGCCTGCATTTTCTAAAAATACCAAGAAAGAATACTTCGGCTTCTGATAAGGGAAAAAACCCACAAACCAACCGTGAGCGGGTCTATTTTTAGTTTGAGCGGTTCCAGTTTTGCCCGCAATCCTTAAATCTAAAGACTTCAAACGACTGGCAGTACCACCAGGCCTATTTACCACATCCAAAAGAGCTCTTTTAATAATCTTTAAGTTCTCCTCAGAAATAATTAAAGACGACTTGGCAGAAATATTCATCTCTTTGTCGCCCACCTTTTTTAAAAGATAAGGTCTTACCAAATAACCTCCATTGGCTAAAGCGTTAAGGGCAACAATAAGAGCCAAAGGGGTAACCTCTAATTCTGCCTGACCAATAGAAAGATTCAAAATATCTCCGGCAAACCATTTCTTTTCCTGAAGATACATAGCGGGTGGCTGTTTTTCGTTGGGTAAATCTATTTTGGTCAAAGAGGCTAAAGCAAACCTCTGTATCCATTTTATTATAGCCTCTGGCCCTAAAATTAAACCCAATTGATAGAAATAAATATTACAGGAATGGGCTAAGGCCTCATAGAGATCTTCGGTAGCGTGATTACCCAAACAATGAAAATCCCTCTTCCCCACAGTAATCTTTCCTGAACAAACAAATACAGTAGCAGGTTTTATTTTCTTTTCCTCAAGCCCCACCAAGGCTAAAAAAGGCTTAAAGGTAGAACCTAAAGGATAGAGGCCCTGTAGAGCTCTATTAAAAAGAGGACCTTCAGGATCATTTAAAAATTTAGACACATCCTTACCCAAAACGAAGCTATTAAGGTCGAAGGATGGCGAAGACACTAAACCAAGAAGCTCTCCGTTCGTCTCCATCAAAATAATTACCCCCTTTCTTTCGGCTAAAGCCTCATAGGCAATTTCTTGGACCCGCCTATCGATGGTCAAAAAGATATCCTCTCCCTTCCTGCAGCTACGCTTGCCTAAAAAGCCCACTATCCGACCGGAGGCCTCCACCTCTATCAGGTCTCCTCCCTCTTGACCTTTCAAATAATTATTGTAGTATTTTTCTACACCACTAATTCCTACTCTTTCTCTGGGATGATAGCCGTAGGGTTTTAAATCCTCATAAAAGCTGGAGGCTTCTTTTACGTAACCCAAGATATGCGCACAGGGATAACTACAGGAATAAAACCGCCGGGGATAAATATTAATCAGGATATCCTCCATAAATCTTTCTTTCAATTCGAGGGCGCTTTTTTTATCTATATCTATAAGGATATCCACAGGGCTAAAGATATTCTCTAAGTTTTTTCTATAATTATGGGAGAGAAGCGCTTCTGGAGAGTTTGAATATTTCGCTAATTCCTTTAAAAGGGGTTCCTTTTTTCTACCTATCTGATAAGGGATTACCGCGATATTAAAAGAGGCTCTGTCGTAGGCTAAAACTAAAGAATTACGGTCAAGGATCCTCCCCCGCAAGGACCTCTGGGGAATAAGTTTAATATAATTTTTCTGAGCCCGCTTAAAAAAGTAATCCCCTCTGATTATCTGATAATAAAAAAGGGAAAGTAAAAGTACAAAAAAACCACCCCGATATAGCCTGCGCAAAAAATTTACACCCATAACTTTAAGGTATATTCAAGGATATAATAAAAGATAAAGGAGTGTAAAAGAAAACGACTAAAGAATAAAAAGGGAAAGGATATATCTAATATATTAAGGTTGAAGAAAAGATGCAAACAAAAAACTAAAAGGAGGATGACTATGTGAGCCCCTTTAATTTTAAAACGTTGATCAAGATAGTAGATAAAAAAAACTAAAAAAGGAAACTCAAATATACTTATATAAAAATTATGAGAGGAAAGGATGTCCTTCAGATAACCAAAGAAAAAACTTAAACTCAACCCTAAAGTTAAGGGTAAACAAAAAGCCAAAAGGATTATCCCTAAAAATATCCACTCCAAAGATAAATAGTAGCCGAGGGGTTTGAGGATATCCAGTGTAAAAAGAACAAACAATAAAGAAGAGGCTTTTAAAGGGTTCAGTTTTGTTCCCATTGCACAATAAAAACCTTACGCCTTAAGATACTTTTTGCATAAGGCTTTAGCTTCAAGTCCCAGAATAAATCGCCTTCGTTCCTGTTGAGCCTTTCTATCTCTCCAATAAATAAGGGAAAGGCAATCTTCGGAACCTTAATCCACACCCTATCCTTAGGCTTAATCTCTTCTGCATTCTCTACATAGAGAACCTTTATCCCTTCAAGACCCCCTTTTAATAAACCGAAGGAATTCTCCCCTACAAATACCGGCAGGCTAAAATCCGGGTCATTGAGTAAAATTACCTGCGCATAGTTTCTATTTACACCAATCACCCTCCCTACCAAAAAACCATCCTCATCAATTACATACATTCCCTTTTTAATTTCAAGATGTGTTCCTCCTTTAACAAAAATTATCCGGCGCCAGCTCGATGGGTCAAAGCCCACTATCTCTGTAACTATTAAATTAGCCTTTTCTCTCTCCTTAAAGCCTAAGGCCTTTTTAAGCTTCTGGTTCTCTTCTGCGTAATGCTCTAGTTCTTTAACTTTTAAAGAAAGTAGGAGCTTTTCCTTTTTAAGGGTATTTATTCTTTTATGCACAAGGGAAGGGTTTAAAACCAAAAGGTTATCAGAAAGGGAAAAAAAGAATTCTTTAAAAAAATCAGGGGGGAGACTAAAAAGTAATAAAACCAAAAAAATAAAAACCACAAGATGCTTGAATTTTATTCTCGGTGATAGCCGCATACCAAATAGCCCCACCCTCAGTCATAGATTATATAAATAAGGCTAATTGAAATTATTTGGCTATTTATTCTTAGTTCCCGGCTGTTGGTATTTTACCTTGGGCCTTCGTTGTCTTAGAAGCAATTTACTCCAAGCAATAAACCATCAATTGCAAGCTATTTTTAGGTTTAGGATTTATATATTTGAGCTCAAAGATTAAAAGGAATTGGCGGCTAAAAAAATCTTCTTTAAAAATTTAGGCTCTTCCAAGATCTTGCCCGTACCTAAAGCCACGGCGGTTAAAGGGTCATCAGCCACAAAACAGGCAAGCCCTGTCTCTTCCGAGATTAATTTTTCTAGGCCCCGCAATAAAGAACCGCCGCCGGCAAGTACAATTCCCCGTTCAATTAAATCTGCAGCTAATTCCGGAGGGGTGCGCTCTAAGGTTACCTTGGTGGCCTCTACAATCTCCCGTAAGGGTGCCTGTAAAGCCTCGCGCACTTCTTCAGAAGTAATCCGAATAAATTTAGGTAAACCCGTAATCAGATCTCGACCGCGCACCTCAATAGAAAGCTCTTCCTCCAAGGGGCAAGCAGAACCAATCTTTATCTTTATCTCTTCAGCGGTGCGTTCTCCAATCATCAGATTGTAAGCCTTTTTCATATGCTCAATGATGGCTTCATCCATCTCGTCTCCCCCTACCCGGATAGAACGTGCATACACCATACCCCCTAAGGAAATAACCGCTATCTCTGTAGTCCCTCCCCCAATATCAATAATCATATTTCCCTGAGGCTCAGCAATGGGCAGACCCACTCCGATAGCCGCAGCAATAGCCTGATCCACCAGAATTACCTTCCGTGCACCTGCCCTTAAGGCAGAATCCCTTACCGCTCTTCTTTCCACCTCAGTGATTCCGGAGGGAACCGCAATTACAATGCGGGGCATTCCCGGAAAACGCCTGGGTAAGGCCTTTTTTATAAAATAACGCAGCATCTCCTCCGTTACCTCAAAATCCGCAATTACCCCATCCTTTAAGGGGCGGGTGGCCGAAATACTTCCCGGTGTGCGACCCAACATACGCTTAGCCTCTTCGCCCACCGCCAAGACCTGAGCGCTATTGCGGTAAATCGCCACCACCGATGGTTCACAGAGAACTATCCCTTCCCCGCTTAAATAAACCAAGGTCGTAGCGGTTCCTAAATCTATACCAATGTCCTGAGTAAAGGCACCTAAAAAATTAGTTATCCCTTTTCTAAAAAGATTAATTGTTTTTTTAATCATCCTTATGGTCCTTTACTCTCTTGGTCTTTTCCATCATAACAAAGGCTAATTATCTTGTCAACAATTTTAAATAAGGGGGAAACTTAAATAATTACCGCGATAAAGGTTGGTATAATCAAAAATTATTTTTTAAATACCGCACCGGTAGATGCGCAGGTCACCGCAGCTGCATATCTGGCTAAATAACCCTCTTTCACCTTAGGCGCTAAAAGCTTTATTTCTTTTTTGCGCTGCCTGATCTCCTCTGGACTTAATCTTACTTTAATCTTGCGTTTAGGGATATCAATAGAAATAATGTCGCCATCCTTTAAGTAAGCAATTAACCCGCCTGCGGCTGCCTCGGGTGAGATATGCCCGATACAGGGGCCGCGCGTTCCCCCGGAAAACCTTCCATCCGTAATTAAAGCCACCTCTTTATGTAAACCCATACCCACCAGGGCACTGGTGGGCGAAAGCATCTCGCGCATCCCCGGACCACCTCGCGGTCCTTCATAACGAATTACCACTACACTTTTCTTCTTTATCTTCCCTTTAAGGATTGCGGACATCGCTTCTTCTTCAGAGTTAAACACCACAGCCTTTCCCTCAAAAAGAAACATATCCTTATCGATAGCGGATTGCTTTACTACACATCCAGAAGGGGCCAAATTCCCATAGAGAATAGCGATTCCGCCTTCGGGAGAATAAGAGGCATCTAAATCCTTAATTACCTGTGTATCATAAATTACTGCCTCCCGAGCTATCTCCTTTATGGTTTTACCACTTACCGTTTTAGCCTCTTTTAGATACGGAAAAAGCTGTTTTAAAACCGCCGGTATTCCTCCGGCGCGGTCTAAATCCTCCATATAGGTATCTGAGGCAGGCTCTAACCTAACGAGATTAGGGGTTTTTCTGCTTAAACGGTCAAAATCCTCTAAAGACAAAGGAACTCCTGCTTCAGTAGCAATAGCCATCAGATGGAGAACGGTATTTGTCGAACCACCCAAAGCCATATCTACCATAATGGCATTTATAAAAGAATTCTTGTTGATAATATCCCTTGGTTTTATATTTTCTTTTACTAAATCTACAATGCGCTGGCCACTCTCATAGGCAATACGCAACTTTCTATTAAAAACCGCCGGCGTAGCCGCACAAAACGGTAGAGATAAACCCAAGGTTTCACTTAAGCAAGCCATAGTATTTGCGGTATATAACCCCTGACAGGAACCACAGGTAGGACAAGCCTCCTTCTCAATAAGTTCTGCTTCTTCCAAGGTAATTGCTTTTGCCTTTAATCTTCCTACTGCTTCAAAGGCACCACGCACCAAAGCTAATCTTTTTTCACCCAAGCGTCCTCCCAACATCGGTCCAGCGGTAACCACAATTGTAGGAATATTTATCCTTAGGGCACCCATAAGCATACCCGGGGTAATCTTATCGCAGTTAGTCAACAAAACCAGACCATCCAGAGCGTGAGCATTGGTTATACTTTCGATAACATCCGCAATAAGTTCCCGCGAGGCTAAAGAATACCGCATCCCTGCGTGCCCCATCGCAATCCCATCGCAGATCCCCGGCACACCAAAAATAAAGGGGGTCCCCCCCTTATTTTCTATTCCTCGCTCAATATATCTTTCCAGGATACGCATCTGGGTATGCCCGGGGATAAGATCCGTAAAAGAAGAGGCAATCCCAATAAATGGCCGCTCCAAATGCGAGGGGTGTAAACCTGTACCATAAAGTAAAGCGCGATTAGGAATCCTTTCTATACCTTCTTTAATATTTTCTGAGCCCATCTTTCCTCCAATTTTAAATTAATCCGCTCCCTCTAATTCTCCCAATTTTCTTTCCTTCCTTAAAAAATCCTCCTTACTCTTTCTTACGATTACGGGCTTTATGTATTTTTCTACTAAGAGCCTGGTATTTTTAATGTTTAATTGCTCAAAGAGAAAAGAGAACTCCTTTTCTAAAACTAAAGAGACCTTCTGACGCCAATCAAAAGGCAAGGAATAAATCTCTTTCTTGAAAGGCCCCAAAGCGTTTTTACGCGTTTTATAGACAAACTGATCATTGCTTTGGCCTTCCTTTTTTTCAGAAGCATAATTTTTATGTAACCAGGCATAAATCTTTTCTTTTAAAGGAAGGGGTAGATAATCGTAAACGATATTTTGAAACTGTGTGGCTAAATGGATCTCGGCACAACCAACCTCAGGAAAATGATGAAAGGCTTCGTTAGGTAAGGTAGATGCGCCGTGCTGGACTGCACCTGCCAAAGCGTATTCCTCTTGTGCTACTGTAGAGAGTGAACGCAGGGTTTGAAAATCTATATCCACCTTGGCGATAGAGCCATCGGGTAAAACTACTCCTCCATGAGTAGTGCCAGTCTGAACGCTTATCTTAGAAATCCCCTTTAATCTTTTAATCTTTTTAAGATAACCACGCATAAAGGCGCGGAGCTCTTCGGGGGTAGAGTTTTTTCCGCCCACCTCACCAATCTCTCCACCAATAGAGATCTGTATCCCTTTAGGTTGAACCTTACGGATATATTCCGTAAAGTATGCACAAACCTCATAATTCAGGCGCTGTTGAGCATCAAGATCGTTCTTGGAGAGATCTACCAGCGTGGAAGAATCAATATCAATATTATAAAATCCAGCCTCCACTGCTTCTTTAATTAATTTCTTTAAAGCGCCTAACTCTTCTTTCTTGTTAGCTAAAAAATTCTTTGCCTTCACCTGAAAATGGTCACCTTGGATAAAGACAGGACCACTATAGCCCTCCTTAATAGCTGCCAGGATCACCAGAGAACTATACTCTAAGGGTCTCTGCTCGGTATATCCGATCTCACTTTTGGCAATCTCAAAGATAAAAGCACCTGCGTTTATCTTTAAAGCGGCGCGAAAAACAGCTCTGGCTAAATCATAGGTAAGGGTGCGCAGGTTTATTGCCGGAACAGAAAAACCTCTACACTCCCGGCGACCTCGGGCTTCATATAACCTTTGAATAGAAGAGGGAATTATTCCAAAGCTTAAACCTGCCTGATGGCTTACCCAATAGCAGAGTTTTTTCATTTGCGGGTCCCTTCCTAATATTATTGTATCTACAAGATTGTCCACCACGCATTTACGAAAATAATCCTTCTCCTTAATTACTATATTTTTTTTCACCAATTCTATACCCGCACTAATCAATTGCGTCTCATTCTGATAAACCATAGCTCTTCCCTCCTTTTATTTTTTATTTTAAGTAAGGATTTTAATCAAACGGTAATCTTGGTCAACATTTATCTGTTTAGGTTTAATCGCTTCCTCAAGGGGAATTACCACCGGCGAATTTTGACTAAAACCCACACACTTATTACCTTCGCCTTCTTTTATTAACTCTACGGCGTAGGCTCCACAGCGGGCAGCAATGATCCTATCCAAAGCGCTGGGCCTGCCTCCTCTCTGGATATGGCCTAAAACTACCTCCCGCGTCTCTAAACCAGTAAATCTATTTATCCGCTGAGCAATATCCTGAGCCTTAGCCTTACCCTCAGCAACAATAATTATCCAGCTTACCTTTCCTTTAGCATTACCTTCTTTTATCTCCCTACACATCCTCTCAATAACAAAGTCTCTCTCCGGCAACAACACCTCTTCGCAACCACCAGCCAAAGCTACCTGGAGGGCGATGAAGCCAAAATCCCGACCCATCACCTCCACCACAAATATCCTTTCTAAAGAGGTGGCGGTGTCTCTAATCTTATCCAGGGCATCCAAGGCTACATTTAAAGCGGTATCCGCACCCAGAGAGGGGTCAATTCCGTTTACATCGTTATCGATAGTTGCCGCAATCCCTATCACCTTTTGCTGATATTTAGTGGCTAAAAGATGTGCTCCACTTAAAGAGCCGTTGCCACCGATGACGATTAAGCCCTCTATTTTGTTCTTCCTTAGATTCTCTACCGCCTTAATTTGGCTCTCTTCGGTTAAGAAACGGCTGGAACGACTGGTCTTCAAAATCGTTCCTCCTAAATTGATAATCCCTGAGACTGCACGTCTGTCCAAGACCCTTATCTCATTATCAATTAAACCATCGTATCCCCTGACTATCCCTAAAACCTCTATATTATAGTGATTAGCCAAACGCACTACCGCGCGGATACAGGCGTTTATTCCCGCACAATCACGGGTCAATACCCCAATCCTCTTTAACATCTTAAACTTTTCTTTTTAAGCTAAGTATTCTCTCTTGCTAAATTTTTTGGGCTTTCTAAAAAATTAGTTTATCTAATTCAAACCCTCTATATCCATTTCCCGGGGGTGTTCTACGCTGTAGCTATAAAATATCTCCTTTTTCTCTTGGGGTTTCAAAAGAAACTCCCAGA
>FWPU01011680.1_pt1 | contig 12134 bp, 9 predicted proteins | sample 2228361 | NCBI WGS metagenome assembly FWPU01 (sample SAMEA103939777, study PRJEB20133) | metagenome | reverse complement strand
CGAACCGCGCCGCGGCGTCCGGCGGCACCTCGCCCATCGCGCGCCATTCCTCTTCGGTGCGCGCGAGCGCCGCTTCGGCGCTCCGCCAGTCGGACTCCGCGGCGAGCGCCGCCGCGGCGTCGACGAGTGCCTTGAGACGCGCCTCGCGCGCGGCCTCCGCCGCGCGCCTGGCCGCCTCGGCCTCGTCGATCGCCTGCACGAGCGCCGCCGCGCGCCGGCTCACCGCCTTGTGCTTGCTCCGCGCCGCGATCGTCTCGAAAACCGCCCGCGCCTCCGGCTCGCGCGCCGCCATGTCTTCGAGCGCCGCGAGCGCCACGTCCTTGTGCTCGCCGTTGATCGCCACGTCGATGATCTCGCTTTCGTCGCCGAGCGCGCTGAGCGCGCGCTGCGCGGTGTCCGGGTCGGCGGCGTGTCGTGCCACCGAGCCGAGCGCCCGGGGATCCGTGATCCGTGCCAGCGCGGCCAGGCGCGTCCCGACGTGGGTTGCGTGGCGCGCCACCTGGGCGAGGTGCCGGGAATCCGACAGGCCCGCGACCGCCGCCTCGCTTTCAGCCGGCTCGCCCTTCACCGCCAGATCCAGCAGCCCCGCGACCGCCGCCTCGCGCACCCGCGCATCCGGGTCGTCTCGCGCGATCGTGGCGAGAAACGCGGCGTCCGCCACGCGCCGCACCGCCGCACGCCGGACGCCCGCGTCCGCATCCTCGCGCGCGACGGCCATCAGCTCCGCCACGTCGTCGATCTCCGCGATCGCCGCCAGGCGCACCGCCGGGTCGCGGTGCCGCCACCGAGGCTGCGGCTTCAGCCGATCGAGCAGGCTCATGCTGCGAGTCTCCACCCGGGGCCGTGCCCAGCTCCGGGCGAGGGGGTCGGACGCCCCCACTGTGGGAAATCGGGCGTTCGAGGCGTTCACGCCGGTCTCAGGGGAGGATCCGCGCGCGAGCTACCCTCCGCCCCGCACGCCGATCCAAAACAGGGGCTCTCGGCCCACCGGCCAGCCGCGCGCCCTGCACACGGCCTGCCAGGCGGGAGCGCGCACGCGCCGAGTGCGTGGGGAGAGAACCCGGCGCGATCCCCCATCTTTTCACAGGCTTCGGACCACTCCCGGAACCCCGGTCGCTGGCCTCCGGGCGATCGACGGTCAGGATACGAACCCCTAACCGGACGGATCCATTTCGTTGAATCCATGGCGTCCGATCATGCCGCGGCCTCGGCGCTCACGAACCGTGACGTGCCGGCTCGCCCGTCACCCACGGGCGGCTCCACGACACGGTGTACACTGAGCGCGACGTGGATGTGAGCCGGAGGGACGGCAGGAGGGGTCCGATGCGGTCGAGGACACTGGCGATGGGGGCGGTTGCGGCGGCTCTGGTGGTCGGCCCGGCAGGTGCCGCAGCGGCACAGACGAAGGAGAAGCCTGTGGTCGTGATCGAGACGAGCGTCGGGGACATCACGGTGGAACTCTACCCCGACAAAGCGCCGGTTACGGTCGAGAACTTTCTCGCCTACGCGAAGGATGGCTTCTACGGTGGGACGATTTTCCACCGCGTGATCCGGGGCTTCATGGTGCAGGGCGGCGGGGTCACGGCCGATGGCCAGCGGAAGCCGACGCGCCCGCCGATCAAGAACGAGGCAGCCAACGGCCTCAAGAACACGCGCGGGACGATCGCGATGGCGCGGACGAACGAGGTGGACAGCGCGACCTCGCAGTTCTTCATCAACACCGTCGACAACGCCTTCCTCGACTACCAGGGTCCCGACAAGTTCGGCTACTGCGTGTTCGGGAAAGTGGTGGCCGGCATGGACGTTGTCGACAAGATTGAGCGGGCGCCGACCAAGCCCGGCGACTGGCCGGTCGACCCGGTCGTCATCCGGGCCGTGAAGCTGAAGACGCCGTGACCGTGCGCCGCGCCGCGCTCGACGAGGCGTATCGCCGCCACGAGCGCCGCTGGGCCGACAACCGCTACGTCTATGCGGTCGTGTCGCGGCGCAGCGGCGGGGTGTCGGTCGGGATCAACCTGAATCCCGACAAGGCGTGCAACTTCGACTGCCTCTATTGCCAGGTCGACCGGACGGTGCCGCCGGTGGTGCGGCGGGTCGACCTGACACGCCTGAGGGATGAACTTGATCGCGTGCTGGCGGCCGAGCGCGGCGGGTCGCTCTACCGGATGCCGCCGTTCGACGCGCTCGCGCCGGATCGGCGCGGCGTGCGGGACCTGGCGTTCTCCGGCGACGGCGAGCCGACGGCGTCCCCGCGGTTCAAGGAGGCGGTCGAGATCGCCGCGGCGGCGCGGCGCCGGTTCGGACTGAGCGAGGCCAAGATCGTCGTGCTCACCGACGCCGCGTATCTCGCCCGGCCGCGGGTGCGCGAGGCGCTGGCTCTGCTCGACGAGCACAACGGCGAGATCTGGGCGAAGCTGGACGCGGGCACAGAGGAGTATTTTCAGCTCGTCGATCGGCCGAACGTGGCGCTCGAGACGGTGCTGGCGAACATTCTCGACGCCGCCCGGCTGCGGCCGGTCGTGATCCAGTCGCTCTTCTTCCGGTTGGACGGGGCGCCGCCGCCGGCGGTGGAGATCGAGGCGTACGCCGGTCGCCTCGCTGCGATCCTGGCGGCCGGCGGCCGGCTGAAGGTGGTGCAGCTCTACACGATTGCCCGGCGCCCGGCTTCGCCGCGGGCGTCGCCGCTCGCCGACGCGGAGCTCGACGCGATTGCGGCCGCGGTCGGGGCGCGCGTGGCCGCGCCGATCGAGGTGTACTACGGCGTGCCGCTCGAAGGGGAGCTGCCGGTCGGTGTTCCCGCTCGCCCCGGGGGCGAGGCGGTCGCGGGGGAGAGCGTCAGGGTGAAGCGGAGCTGATCTCCGCCAGCGCCTCTTCCAGACGAAGCACGAGCGCGTCGAGCCGGTCGATGACGCCGCCCACGGTTTCCGGTCGCGTCAGATCGACGCCGGCGCGCGCCAGCAGCGTCATCGGATAGTCGCTGCTCCCGGCGCGCAAGAGCGCGAGATAGCGCGCGCGGGCCGCCGCGCGGTCAGCCTCGTCGCCCTCGACGAGCGCCTGGGCCAGCCCGGCCGCCGAGGCGAAGCAGGTCGCGTACTGGTAGACGTAGTAGGGCGTGCTGTAGAAGTGGGGGATGCGCGCCCAGGTCGCTCGCGTCCACGCCGCGTCGTCCCCGGTGTCGACCGAGTCGCCGTAATACGCGCGGACGCGGTCGAGGTAGAGGTCGCTCAGGACCTCGGCGGTGAGCGGCCGGCTCGACTCGACCAAGCGGTGCGCGGCCAGCTCGAAGTCGGCGAAGAGCACCTGCTGGAAGAACGTTCCCGCGATGGTGTCGATCGCGTGCTGGAGCAGGACCGCGCGCTCGGCGGGATCCGTCGTTCGGGCGAGGAGGTGGTCGAGCAGGAGGGCTTCGCTCAGGGTGGAGGGGACCTCGGCGACGAAGGTCGAGTAGCCCGAGTAGACGAAGGGCTGGGTCTCGTGCGCGTACACCGTGTGCATCGAGTGGCCCAGCTCGTGGGCGAGCGTGAAGACGTCGTCCAGGGTGTCGGCGTAGTTGAGCAGCATGTACGGGTGCACGCCGTAAACCGGCGCGGAGTACGCGCCGGAACGCTTGCCCGCGTTTTCGTACACGTCGATCCAGCCGCCCGCGAGCGCCCGCCGGACCCGGGCCTGGTAGTCGTCGCCGAGCGGCGCGACCGATGCGGGAATCCAGTCGAGGACGTCCCGGTACGGGTAGCGCGCGTCGAAGCGGACGAGCGGGATCGAGAAGTCGTACACGTGGTACGCCGCCAGGCCGAGGGCGCGCTGGCGCAGCCGGTGGTAGCGCCGAAGGGACTCGGCGCCGTCGCGGGCCGTTCCGATGAGGGTCTCGACGACCGCCGGCGGGATGTTGTCCGGAAAGAGCGCCGCCTCGAGCGTCGTGGCGTAGCCCCGGGCGCGCGCCTGGAACCAGTCGCGCTCGCAGACGCCGGCGTAGAGAGCGGCGTAGGTGTTGATCGCGCGGCGGAACGTCTCGTGGTAGGCGCGAAACGCCTGGCGCCGGTCGGCCTGGTTCCGGGCTGTGGCGAGCAGGCGGCGGTACTGCGCGTAGGAGACCGTGACGGTCTCGCCCGTCGACAGCGTGATCGCGGGGAACGCCGCATCGGCCGTCGAGAGCGCCCAGTACGCGTCGTTCGGCACGCCGGCCAGACGGCTGGCGAGCGAGAGCAGGCGCTCGCCCTGGGTGTCGAGGACGTGGGCCTGCTGGCGGTAGAGGTCCTCGACGATGAAGCGGTACACCGCCAGACCGGGCGTGTCGGCGATCCAGCGGGTGACGGCCTCGGACGGGAGGGCGAGCAGCTCGGGGTTGAGCCAGGCAGCGGCCTGGCTCGCGCGCGCGAGGAGCAGCTGCGCCTGCTGGCGCCGGGCCGCCACGGCATTGTCGCGTTGATCCTCGTCGTAACGGAGCGAGGCGTAGTACCACACCTTGTGCGCGAGCTGGCCGATCGCGTCGCTCAGGCGGAACGCGCGAAGCAGCGCCTCGCCCCCGGCGGCGAGCGTCCCCTGCAGGGCACCGAGCTCGTCGATGCGCGCGCCGAGCTCAAGGCACGCCCGCTCCCAGGCGTCCCAGTCGGGAAAGATGTCGTCGAGCGACCAGCGATACTCGGGGGCGATGTCCTCGCGGCGGCGCGTGCCGGAGCTGGCCAGCGCCGCCGCCGGCTCGGGCGAATCGAACTGCGGCATACCCTCATCATACGTTATGATGCCGTGGCCCAGGAGGCCCCATGCCTTCGCTCGTCGTCACGCTCGACATGGTGCAGACGCTCGCGCTCGCGTCGGTCGTGCTCTTCGCGGGCTACGGCGTGCGCCGCCGGGTCGGCGTGCTCGATCGCTACAACATTCCCGCCCCGGTCGTGGGCGGCTTTCTCTTCGCCGCGCTGGCGCTCGCGCTGCGGCTGGCGGGCGTCCTCGCGTTCGAGTTCGACACGACGCTGCAAGCGCCGCTCATGATCGCGTTCTTCACGACGATCGGGCTCGGCGCGTCGTTGAGCCTGCTGAAGGTGGGAGGACCGCAAGTGCTGCTCTTCTGGGGCCTCGCCTCGGTGATGGCCTTCCTCCAAGACGTCGTGGGCGTCGGCTTGACCAAACTGCTCGGGGTTCACCCGTTCCTCGGGCTCATCGCCGGCTCGATCACCATGACCGGCGGCCACGGAACGGGCGCGGCGTTCGGCAAGCTGATGGAGGACGAGTACGCCTTCGGTGCCGGCGTGACGCTCGCGATGGCCGCCGCCACCTTCGGGCTGGTGAGCGGCGGCCTCATCGGCGGCCCGGTGGCCACGCTGCTCATCCGGCGCCACCGCCCAGCGCACCGGCTGCCCCCCAGCGGCGCCGCGCGAGCGGCGGCGCCCGGGCTCGCCCACGCCGCCCTGGACGAGGAGATCGACACGGAGCCGGCAGGCGAGGCCGCGACGGCTTACCGCCTGCTAAAGACGATCACCATCGTGCTCGTGGCGATGTGGGCCGGGTCGCTCGTGAGCCGCTGGCTCGGTCAGCACATCACCCTGCCCGCGTACATCGGCGCCATGATGGCCGCGGCGATCCTGCGCAACGGCGCCGACGTCACGGGCGTGCTGGAGGTCGAGCAGCGCATCGTGGACGACGTGGGCACGATGGCGCTGTCGTTGTTTCTCACGATGGCGCTCATGAGCCTCAGGCTGTGGGAGCTCTTCGACCTGGCTGTCCCGCTCCTCGTCATCCTGTGCGCGCAGGTCGCCATGATGGCGGCGTTCGCCTACTTCGTCACGTTCCGGGCGATGGGCCGCGACTACGACGCCGCCGTGATGGCCGGCGGCCACTGCGGGTTCGGCCTGGGGGCGACGCCCAACGCCGTGGCGAACATGGAAGCGATTACCGAGAAGTTTGGGCCGGCGCCGCGAGCCTTCCTGGTCGTTCCGATGGTGGGCGCGTTCTTCATCGATTTCACGAACGCCCTGATCATCACGTTCTTCATCAATCTGGTCGCGTGACGGCGGCGCCGGTCAGAGCGCCAGCCGGGCCAGGTCACTTCTTGCGCGCCGCCGTCCAGTCGCCAGCCGCCATCCCGCTCGCGTCCCAGGTGCCCTTGATCTCGTCGCCCTCGACCGCCCCCGTCATCGTGACCGTCAGCGTGTTCCCGTCGGGCGTCGGGTAGAGAAACGAGAAGCTCACCGTCTTCTCCTTCACGGCGCCTTCGAGCGGCAGTTCGCCCTGGTCACTCCTGAGCGCGCCCGTGAGCTTCTCGCCCTCCTGCTTGAAGACGAGCGTGGCCGTGATCGGACCGCCGTCGGTCGTGACCGTCATGTTCCACTCACCCGAGACGTCGAGCGCCTGGGGCTGGGCGACCACCCCTGCGAGGCCGAGCATCACCAGGACCGCCGCGAGCAGCAAAGTTCTCATGGGTCCCTCTCTCCTTCTTCGTCGCCGTCCGCACCGAGCGACGGGCCATCGTACGGTGCCTCGCCGGCGGTGTCAACGCGGCGCGGTCCGACCGCGTCGCCTTCTCCGCCGCCTCGCGCTTCCGTGACACCGGCTGGCCCGGACTGGCCCACCCTCGGCGGGGGCCTCTCAGCCCCACGGCCTCGTCGAGCAGATAGGCGGGGTAAGGGTCGGACGCGCACAGCAGTCTGGGCGGGATGGCCGGCTCGAATGCGAACCGGTTGGCCTTCACCCCGTGATAGCGCAGCGCCTGTTCCGCCCGGCTGAACCACCGGGGGAACGCCAGGCGCGCCTCGCCGGCGAGCTGGTGGACCAGGAGGTGCGTGAGCTCGTGCGGGAAGATCTGATCGACGGCGCCGAATCGACCGGAGAGCGCCAGGGAGCGATGCAGGTCGACATACCCGACACCGCGCTTCGGCGTCTCCTCCAGCCAGAAGCCCCACCGGGGGAACCCACCCTGGTGGGTGGTGAGCACCAGGTACGCCGGCTCGATCGCCGTTCCGTCGCGCGCGCGTGCCGCAGCGCCTGCACCCGTCGCGGGAACGGGCGAGGCGAGCGCCAGGGCGAGCAGAGCCGTCGTGATCGCGGAGAACCTCCGGTGTCCGGTCGGGCGCGAGATCATCGCCCCGCCAGACGGAGGTCGGCGAGCCGAAGTTCTCCGCCGGCCGGGCGATGGCCGAACCGAGGGACGCGGCACGCGGGCAGCGGAGCGGTGACCACGGTTATGAACGATCCGGGCTAGACCCGCGCGTGGGCCAGCACCTGGCGCTCGATCCACGCCGCCACCGCGTCCTGCACCTCGTCGAGCACCTGCGCCGGCGACTTGACGGACGTCCTCGGCACGGCGAGGGAATGGTCGCCGCCCTCGACGACCAGGAGCTCCACGCCGGGCCCGAGCCGCTGCAGGATCGGCCTGAGCTCGTCCGGCGTACCGAACGCGTCGCGCGACCCTTGCACGAAGAGCATCGGTTTGAGGACCTCGGGGAGGTGGGCCGTGCGCAGGTCGGAGGGCTTGCCCGGCGGGTGCAGGGGATAACCCAGAAAGACGAGGCCCGCCACGACGCTGGCGGTCGCCCGGTCATGGGCCACGAGCTGCGAGGCGATCCGGCCGCCCATGGACTTGCCGCCGATGACGAGTCGGTTGGCCGAAAGCTCCGGCCGAGCGCGCGCGGCGCCGATGGCCGCGGCGTAGCACCTCTCGAGGACTGGCGCCGGGTCGGGGGCGCGCCGCCCGTGTTCCATGTAAGGGAAGTTGAACGTCACGACGTCGACGCCCCGGGCCGCCAGACCTCGGGCGAACAGACCGATGAAGGGATGATGCTGCGGTGCGCCCGCGCCGGGCGCGAGGACGAACGTGGCACCGACGCGGCCGTCGGCCGCACGGTAGAGGCGGGCGCTTACGCGGTGTCCCTCGCCGAGCGGAATCCAGAATCCCGTCGCCATGGGGTCACGAAGAGACTGCCCGGCTCGCCCCGGGGATCTATGATAGCGTCGCCTTCGCTGCGAGGGCGCCGCACCCGGTACCGGGGGGACCTGCACCTGGCCGGAACGCCCCCAGCACGCCCCCAGTTGACTCCGGGCCCGAAACCGCGTAGAAGGAAAGCTCTTGCCTTCCATAGGAGGTCAAGCCGATGCGCGGACCGATCCCTGAATCCTGGGCCCCCTATCTGCGCAGCGTCCTTCGTGTCATCGTGGGGTTTCTCTTCATGGCTCACGGGACGCAGAAGCTCTTCGCCTTCCCCGTGGCCCAGCCGCGAGAGGCCGTGGCGCTCTTCTCGCTGATGGGACTCGCCGGGGTGCTCGAGACCGCCGGGGGTCTGCTCATCCTGCTGGGGCTGCTGACCCGACCGGTGGCGTTTCTGCTGTCCGGGGAGATGGCCGTGGCCTATTTCCGGGCGCACGCGCCCCGAGCGTTCTGGCCGATCCTCAACGGCGGTGAGCTCGCGGCGCTCTACGCGTTCATCTACCTCTACCTCGGCGCCGTCGGTGGCGGGCGCTGGAGCCTCGACGCCTGGTGGTTCGGCCGGCGTGACACCTGAGGGAGCCCCGACCTCTTTACTTTACTTTCGCGGGGTGCCGCCCGAGGCGCGGCGCCCGCTCGGCGGGCTTCGGTCTTATCCGACGAACCCGGCTTTCGCCATGACGGTACCCGTGCGGCGTGTCAGGGACACCTCGATGCGGTGGTAGCCCTTGGGGGCTACGGGCTTCTCGACGAACAGGACGTAGTGGCCGCCGAGCGCGCCGGCGAGCTGTTCGATCGCGCGCCGCGAGAACAGGTGGGTGCGGGCGAAGAACCCACCGGTCGCTTCGGCGACATGCACGAGGCCGGCGTCGAGCGTGTGGAAGTCGGCGTCGGTCGTGTCCAGCGTGAACACCGAGACCCGACCGGCCTGGAACGCCTCGACCGCGGGGCCGTACTCGCGGTCGACGTTCAGGAACGAGCCTGACCACTGGCCCCAGCCGTGCCCGACGACGACGAGCGCCTTGGCGCCCGGGAGCGGCTCGAGGGCGTCCGCGATGGCGAGGAGCGCCTTTTCCATGCTGTAGGTTCCGCGCCCGCGCGCCTGGCTGAGGCGCGCGACCAATGACGCCCCCCACGCTGGCTCGACGAGCGCGGGCCGCTCGAAGAGGATGCCGCGGGCCAGCAGCCACCGGACGCGGTCGAAGTCGTTCGTGAAGTCGAGCCACACCTTGAGGTGGGAGTCGAACGACAGCACCGCCACGCGGTCGGACGGCCCAAAGGTGTCCAGGAGTTGCCGCGTCTCGACGAGGAGCCGCAAGAAGCCGACGATGCGCGTCGGCTCGAGGTCTTTCTGGAAGAGAAAGACCACGAGCCGCGCGGCCGGCGACGGGGCAGGCGCGCCGGCGTGGGCGGCCGACGCGAGGGGGATCGCGCCGCCCTCGCCCCCCGCGGCGATCCACTGGGCCGACTCGACGCGCGCCGGCCGGCCGTCGATCTTGACCCGGAAGTCTGCCGGCTCGAGGCCCCGGATGGGCCGGCCGTCGCCGTCGAGGACGCGCGCGTCGACGAGGACGCGCGTGACCTCGACGCGCTCGGCGTAGCGCGGGAGTTGCTGGGCGGCGCGCGGAGAGGCGGCGAGCATGCCCGTCAGCGCGGTGGCGACACACGAAAGCGCGGCGAAGGCCATCGTTGGGCCCGGTCGGTCGGGCGTCTGTTCACCGTAGCACGACGGGGCGTGCGTTGTCCCTCCCGGGGTTCGCGGGGGGCGGCGGCGCGGGGTTGCTCGCTTTCATCACTTCATGTAGATTTATGAATATGAAGCGCGCGTCGGCGCTCTACCGACTGCTCGGCGACGAGACGCGGCTGCGCCTGCTGCGCGTGCTGGCGAAGGAGCGCCTGAACGTGAGCGAGATCACCAGCGTGCTCGCCGTCGCGCAGTCGGGGGTGTCGCGGCACCTGGGCCTGCTCAGGGAGGCTGGGCTCGTCGTCGAGCAGCGCGAGGGCGCGTTCACCTACTACCAGGTCGCGCCCGAGCTGCGCCGCGGCGACGGCCACGCCCCCCTCTGGGCGCTGCTCGAAGCCCAGTTCGCGGCGGCCGCAGGCGACCGCGCCGTGCGGGCCGACGAGGCGCGGCTGCAGGAAGTCCTGCGGCTGCGCAAGGAGAACTTCGACCGGCACGCGGCGGGCGAGGGTCGCGGCCAGCTCGTGCCGGGCAAGAGCTGGGCGGCGTGGGCCCGCGCCCTCGGGCATCTGCTGCCGCCGCTCACGGTCGCCGACCTCGGGTGCGGCGAGGGCTACCTCACGCTCGAAGCGAGCCGCTGGGCGAAGAAGGTCATCGGCATCGACCGCTCCGAGGCGGTGCTGCGGCAGGCGCGCGCGCTCGCCAGGCGCCGCGGCGCGACCAACGTCCTCTGGAAGCGCGGCGAGATCGAGCGCGTACCGCTCGCCGACGCGAGCGTCGACCTGGCGCTCCTGTCGCAGGCGCTGCACCATGCCGCCGACCCCCAGCGCGCCCTCGCCGAGGCCGTGCGCATCGTCAAACCCGGCGGGCGGGTGCTCGTGCTCGACCTGAGGCCGCACGACCAGACCTGGGTGCGCGAGCGGCTGGGCGACCGCTGGCTGGGCTTCGACGACCGGCTGCTGCGGTCGCTGCTCGAAGGGGCGGGTCTTACGAGCGTGAAGGTCACGGTGGGCGCGCGGCAGAAGGGCGACCCGTTCGCCGTGGTGATCGGCAGCGGCGTCAAGCCGCCGCCGGTCCGGTCGCGTCGGTGACGGCGCGGGCGCGTCAGGGCGCCCACGAGGGCGCTCGCCCGTGGGGTGCTTGGCCCCGAACGGGCGGCGAGCAATGGCGAGACGGCGAGGACGGTTCGATGGGTGAAGGCGGTTCGGGGCCGATCGGCGGGGGACGGTTTGGCGGGGCGCCGGCTCGCGAGGTGCTCGTCCGCCTGCTCGCCGAGCGGATTCTGGTGCTCGACGGCGCGATGGGCACCATGATCCAGCAGTGGGGCCTGTCGGAGGCGGAGGTTCGCGGCGAGCGGTTCCGGGCGCATCCCTGCGAGCTTCGCGGCGACCACGATCTGCTGGCAGTCACGCGGCCGGAGGTGGTCGCGGGCATTCACGAGGCCTACCTCGAGGCGGGCGCGGACATCATCGAGACCGACACGTTCAACGCTACGGCCGTCTCGCAGGCGGATTACGGCCTCGAGGCGCTCGTGTACGAGCTCAACGTGGCGGCCGCGCGGCTCGCCCGGGACGCGGCGGCCGCCTGGACCGCGCGGACGCCCGGACAGCCGCGGTTCGTCGCGGGCGCGATCGGCCCGACGAACCGGACGCTCTCGATCTCGCCGGACGTGAGCAACCCGGCGTTCCGCGCCCTGACGTTCGACGCGCTGTGTGCGGCGTATCGCGAGCAGGTGCGGGGGCTGCTCGACGGCGGCGTCGACCTGCTGCTCGTCGAGACGATCTTCGACACGCTCAACGCCAAGGCGGCCATCGCGGCGATCCACGATGAGTTCGAGGCGCGCCGCGCGCGCGACCCGGCGTGGGTCGAGCCGCCGCTCATGCTCTCGGTGACCGTCACCGACCGCAGCGGCCGCACGCTCTCGGGCCAGACGCTCGATGCCTTCTGGGTGTCGGTCGAGCACGCACGGCCGTTCTCGGTCGGGCTCAACTGCGCGCTCGGCGCGCGCGAGATGCGTCCGTTTCTGGCCGAGCTGGCGCGTCTCGCGCCGGTGTACGTCAGTTGTTATCCGAATGCCGGCCTGCCCGACGCCTTCGGCCAGTACACCGAGGCCCCCGAGGAGACGGCGGCGCGCCTTCGCGAGTTCGCGGAGCTGGGCCTCGTCAACATCGTGGGCGGCTGCTGCGGGACGACGCCGGCGCACATCCGGGCGCTGGCCGAGGCGGTGCGCGGGCTGCCGCCCCGGCGCGTCGAGCCGCCGCGGGAGCGCCACACTCGGTTCGCCGGGCTCGAGGTGTTGACCATCCGGCCCGACAGCAACTTCCAGATGATCGGCGAACGCACCAACGTGACCGGGTCGCGGCGGTTCGCCCGCCTCGTGCGGGCAGGCGATTACGCCGGCGCGGCGGCGGTGGCGCTCGAGCAGGTGCGCGCCGGGGCCAACCTGATCGACGTCAACATGGACGAGGCGCTGCTCGACTCGGAGCGGGCGATGACCGAGTTTCTCCACTACATCGCGACGGACCCCGAGATCGCGCGGCT
>FWPU01011679.1_pt1 | contig 12135 bp, 13 predicted proteins | sample 2228361 | NCBI WGS metagenome assembly FWPU01 (sample SAMEA103939777, study PRJEB20133) | metagenome | reverse complement strand
CAGCTGGCAACAGCTTTTGGGATGAGTGATGAGCAGCTCGACCAGCTCTTTGAATCCGCGAAGCAGATCAGGACTCGCTGACGTGGCCGGAGAGTTGAATGAACCAGCGGAGGTAAAATCATGACTCAATATGAGCTGGAGCGTCTCAGGAATGAGCGGGACACCGATCCTATCGGCTTGGGTCTCGTGGGATGTGGTCCTGAGATTCTTGTGCAGAAGCTGAACGCGGACGGTTCGGCTTCCGAAGAATCGTGGGTTGTATCTGAAGAGCCGAGGTTGGTTCCGAAGAGCGAAGTACTTGCGCTGCTCGCGTTCGAGGAGATTGCGGCGTTCAAGGAGTGGCGGGATTCTGAAGCGGACGCTTATGCTAAGGCCGCCAAGGAGTTTTGGGAGAGCTTTTCGACCCCGGACATGGCGCATCCGAAGGTGCGGCAGATGGTGCAGCTGCTCCGCTCTCTCGGGATCATCCAAAGCGATGAAGGGGCGGCTGCTGTTCTGAGGCTTGGGGAGCGTAAGCTTTCGCGGGCGGAGGAGCTGATAGGCAGGAAACTGACCCTGGCCGAAGCAGAGGAGGTGATCTATGGCTAGGCTCTACACGCGGCACGGGAGCGCCGTGACACTTCAGGCTTCAGCGGCCATCGCAGCTGGTACCCTGAGCAATGGGGCCCAGACGGTCATGGCCGTGACTGCTGGCGGTAACTTCGATGGAGCACTTGCGGCCGAGATGTATGTGAATGTGACGGCGGGGCCTTCTGGCGGCGCGGCCGTGGCAGAACTCTACATGGCTGCCAGCAAGGATGGCACGAACTACGCTGAGGGTGGCCCGGATGCGTATGGAGAATTTGCTTTGTCTGTGAAAATTCCGGCAAGTGCGACAGGGGACTTCAAGCTGGGTGTCCTGTATGATCTGCCGCAGAAAGCGAAATTCAAGCTCAAGGCCGTGTCGTACGAATTCACAGCTTCACTTGTCGGCGTTCCTGTTTATGTTGCGGATGCATAGGTAAAGTCATGCTGGTGCTCCCTGGTAGAAACCGAAGAAAATTCAGGCAGCGACCAAGGCAGTGGGGGCCTGTCTCTGCTGTCCGTGCGAACATTTTGCGGCAATGCGATGCCATGGGTCTACCGCCTCCCTATTTGCTCTTTCCATTTTGGGAAGGAGGCGGAAAAGATCCTGTGAATTACGGACTCTACCATACACGCTTCATGGGCAACCGGGTGGATTGTATTCAGGACGGGTTGGCAATCTATGAGGCAGTGTCTGCGGCTTCCTATGCCTCTGCCCCGGCTCCGTTCTATCTGAATGGTGAAGTCTCGCTAGGAGTTATCAGCACACATCTATCAGGCGCCATAGCGAGTCAGCTTTGTCATGTTCTCAGTGATAGACCAAGTGATGCTGCATCTAATATCACATTCGAGCTGCGCACTGCGGCAACGCATGATGGTAGCAGCAAGTGTATGCATTTCGCTTACAGAACATCGGGGACTTGGCATATCTGGGACCGGAGGTACATGACGTATGACTTGAATGAAGTGCATCACTTTTCCTTCTCTTTCAAATATGGGCAAGGATCTTCCATTCTTGCATTCTACGATGGTACTGATCAGACGTCTTTGGGAGCCTGGAGACTCGGAAATGGCAACACCGTCCCGGCTGCCGGGGGCTCGTCGTGGTTTGTTGGATTTCCATATGCTTACCCTTATACTGACGTAGCCGCAACGTTCCACTTCGCTTATCTATTTCTTGAGCGTTTCACTGCGGAGCAATGGGCGCTGTTTCACGATCAGCCCTACAGACTTCTGTGGCCCGCCCCGGTGCCAATTTTCATCGATCTTGGCGGGCAAGCCTTTTACAGTGCGGTCGGTGGAGGTACAGTTGGCCTTGGAGGGACTCTAGCGCGAAGTACAATGCGGGGCGTAGGTGCTGGCATCGTTGGGCCTGTAGGCGATGTGGTCAAGCGAATGGCCCGGGCTGTCGGTGCGGGAATAGTCAGCCTTGCTGGAGCTGTGAGTGGCGTGCTCGCAGCGACAGCTCTTGCGCAGCTGAAGCCGAAATGGCTCTCTGGAAATGCCCAGTTCACGCCGTGTTGGTGGGAAGGGGTGGCTGTAGGTGCCGGTGTTGTCGGGCCTGTGGGCCATGTGGTCAAGCAGGTGGCTCGGACGGTCGGTGGAGGCACAGTTGGCCTTGGAGGGATCGTCGATAGGACGATCGCTGTAGTGCGCCTTGTGGGTGGTGGGGCTGTTGGCTTGGTTGGATCACTCACCCGTCTGACCGGCTTGAGTGTCGGGAAAGGCTCTTTGAGCCTTGAGGGGACCGTCGATAAGGCGGTCATTGTGGCGCTCCTCGTTGGCGGCGGTGTTGTCGGCTCGCTTGGAGCACTCGCTCGTCGGATCGGCTTTGGTGTGGGGAAAGGTTCTTTGGGTCTTGGTGGGACTCTGTCACGAAGCACGATGCGGGGTGTCGGCGGGGGCTCCGTGAGCCCTGCGGGCTTTGTGAGCCCAGTGCTGAAGATTTTGGCGGATGTTGGGGGCGGGACGCTCAGTCTCGTTGGGGCGCTCATCGCTGGTCTGATTGCTTCCATCTCTGTGGGGAGTGGCTTGCTGGGCCCGGTTGGTGCGCTGGTGAAGCAGGTCGGTAGGAGCGTAGGTGCTGGCATTGTCGGGCCTGTGGGCAATGCGGTAAAGCGAGCGGCCTGGACGGTTGGTGCTGGCGTGATCGGCCTTGCCGGAGCTGTGAGGAGCGTGCTCAATCCTGAGATCCCAGTAGGGTCTTGGGCTGGGAAAGTGTTTGGAGGTGGCCTCAAGAAGATCATAGGAGGACGTCGGAGGCGGCAATGATCAGACAGCGCTTTGTTGCAGAGGCGCACGAGTGCCGGATCGTTCCGGGCGTAGCCGGCACCTATGCGTTGCTCGAAGAGCTGAGCCGTGTCGCGGGCATGCGAGTGCTCGTTCCACCTCTTGTGGTGCAGGTGCCTGTTGTGTGCGCAGCTGACCAGATCGCCACGTCGAACGATGTGGGCGTATCGGGTCAGATCATCTGGCTTGAGAGCGGCGCTCAGATTCATACATGGCCGGAGCACCGAATGGTGACACTCGACATGTTTTCATGCAAGCCTTTCGATCCCAAGCATATCGAGTGGCTGCTTCGAGATGCGTTGATGCCAAGGGTGCTTGATGTGGTGTTCAGTGACAGAAAGGGGGAACTATGAACTTTCGTGAATGGTGGCGTTTGTGGCGTCAGCAGAAAGCCAGCCGAAAGCTGGCGCGGTTGATGGCCGAGGGCAAAGTGCCGCGGGGCCGTACCGATATGGGTGACGGGACGGCACTCGTCGCGGGAACGCTGGAGGCTGTGGTGCGTAGAGCCGACGGCTCGGTCGAGGACCTCGGTGTGGTAAGCACGAAGTGCATCACCGATGCGTTTGTGGCCTATGTCGTGGATGCGATGCAGAGCAGCTCCTTTCCGATGGATGTGTTCAAGTGGCATGCTTGCGGAACCGGGACGGCGGCAGAGGCAGCGTCCGACACGACACTGGGCGCTGAGGTGGGTAGCCGAGTGAGCGGAACTCAGACCGAGGTGGCGAGCAACGTATATCAGTCTGTGGCCACGATCAGTTTCTCGGGATCCTATGCGATCACGGAGCATGGACTGTTCTCGGCGTCGAGCGGCGGCACTCTGGCCGATCGCAGTGTCTTTCCAGCGATCAATGTGGCCAACGGCGATTCCATTCAGTTCACTTTCACGATGACCTTTGCGTCTGGAGGTTAGTCGAGTGGCACGTATCGATGGAAGGCGAATCGTGAGCAGCGGCCTCGTGCCTCTTGCAGCGAGTCCGGCCGTGGTGGCTCAGGGCCAATGCGTCTTGATGGCAGCGCATGTTTACACGGATGGGACGAACGATGCCACGCTGACGGTCTACGACAGTGCTACTGGTGCCAATGGCACGGTGCTGGCTCGGCTTCGGGTCAAGGGCACGGATTTGCAGATCGGAGAGGGTGGCATCGAGGTGCATGCTACGAACGGCCTTGTGGTCGAGCTCGGCGGCTCCGGGAGCTCCGGTCTTGTGCGGTATGTGTTGGTGAGTCCCAAAATATGAGCGATGTGGCGGCTGAGAAAACATTGCTGAAGTGGCGCAAGGATCCAGTGCTGTTCGTGAGGCAGGCGCTTGGGGCCGAGCCTACGTGGCAGCAGGAAGAGTTGCTTCGGGCGGTTGTGCGGGAGAAGCGAATTGCAGTCCGGTCCGGGCACGGAACTGGGAAGGATGCTGCCGCAGCGTGGATCATTCTGTGGTTCTTGGTAACGAGGCCCCACGCGAAAGGTGTGGCCACGGCTCCGATCTATCGTCAGCTGAACGATATTCTGTGGAGCGAAGTGGCCAAGTGGATCCGACAATCGCCTCTTCGAAACGAGATCGAGATCGAGAAGGACATCTTGTTCGTGAAGCCCCACAAGCGCACTTGGTTCGTGCGCGGGGTGACGGCGGGGGTGAAAGAGACGCCGGAAGAGCAGGCTGAGACGCTGGCAGGTTATCACGGCGATCACATCTTGGTCATCGTGGACGAGGCGAGCGGTGTGCCTGATCCGGTCTTTCGGCCTCTCGAAGGCATTCTGACCGGCAAGGACAACAAGGTCATTCTGATCGGCAACCCTACTCGCGATGCTGGTTACTTCTACGAGGTGTTCAATGGGCCGCATGCGCCTCTGTGGTTCAAGCTCCATTGGAACAGTGAGGACAGCCCTCTTGTCACGCACGAGTTTGTCGAGTTCTATCGCACCAAGTACGGCAGCGACAGTGATGTCTATCGAGTGCGTGTCCTTGGGGAATTTCCTCGCACAGCAGCCGATGTGCTGATTCCGAGAGCGAAGATCTATGAGTGTCAGGAGCTGTGGCGCTCGATGAACCCGGAAGAAACTCGAGCTCAGTGGCCTTTGGTGGTCGGGCTCGACGTGGCGCGCACCGGACCGGATAGATCGGTCCTGACATTTCGTTATGGCATTTGGATCGACGAGCAGGCTGTCGTTCGCGAGGCCGATGCCGCGAGGTTGTGTGATTGGGTGGTGGAACAGCTCGAAGGCCGCGATGAGGCAGTCGTCTATGTGGATGCGGTAGGGATGGGCGGCCCCGTGGCGGACATGCTCAGACGGCTTGGCAAGAACGTCGTCGATGTGAACACGGGATGGAAAAGTTCGGACAGTTTGCAGTGGCGACGCCTCCGCGACGAGCTGTGGTGGAACTTGCGTGAGCGGGTGTTCAATCGTGCGATTGCGTTGCCGCCGAGTGAAGAGCTCATCGACGAGCTGAGTTCTGTACGCATGAAGTGGGTCGGGAACCAGATTGTGATCGCGGACAAGCAAGCCATGCGCCAGACGCTCGGGTTTAGCCCGGATTTGGCCGACTCGCTGGTGCTCACCGAGTACGATGCAAACACGGCGATGTCGAGAGTATGGTCGCTGGTGGCTGAGCGGAGGCGCCGCATCAAGCGAGCGGCACTTGGCTGGAAGGTGGTCTGATGGCGAGAGCGAAAGAGCTTCCCGATAGTGTTTACAGGCGCTGGCGCAATTCGATGGACGCGCTGAGTGAGTTTTTCACGTTGGGAGCGCGGTGCAAGGACTATATTGCCGGCAGGCAATGGACGCTCGAAGAGATCGAGGCGATGCGACAGAGAAATCAAGCACCGGTCGTATACAATCAGCTGGCAGCCGTGCGCCGGTTCGTGCTCAGCGTCCTCGATGCCATGCGACTGAGTGTGACGGTGTTGCCTCGATCCGCGGACGACGTCGAGAAGGCGTGGGTCATGGCCCAGGTCCTCGACTCGGTGATGGACGTGAACGGCGTTGATACGAAGCGGTTGTGGGTTGCCAGGGACGCTCTCGATACGGGCGTCGGTTGGTGGGTCGTGCAGCGCCAGCAGGACTTGACTCAGGACCCGATCGATGTGGATTGGGTGCCGTGGAACGAGATGATCTGGGACGTGGCGGCCAAGAAGCCTGATTTGAGCGATGCTTGGTTCATGGCTCGGATCAAGTGGGCCGAAGTGGATGCGGTGGTCAATGCGTTCCCAGAGTACCGCAAGCAGATCGAAGAGTGCCGAAGCAGTGATCGGTGGATGCCTGGTGCCACGTTCTCCAGCCCTGCGGAGGTGGACGAGTACGGGCGTACGCCTCGGCAGGGCGTGATGCCGTTCTATGATCGTACTCGCGATATGGTGCAGGTCATGGAGTGGTGGGAGTATCGTTACGAGACTCTGCCGTGTTTGTTCAACGGCGATGTGCTCGTTCCTTATGACGAGGATCTTCACGCGGAGCTGGTTGCTAATGGCGAGCACCTTGTGGACGCTCCGGTCAAGGTGCCCTATGTCCAACTCATTTGCGGTCCGTGGGTGCTCTACGAGGCAAGGAAGCCCTACTGGCACTTTTGGTTCCCATTCGTTCCCGTGGTCTTCGATTGGGACGACGTGAAGCACGTTCCGCGGGGATTGATGGCCGACCTGCTCGATCCTCAGGACGAAGTGAACAAGCGGCGAAGCAAAGCGATTCACTTCCTCAATATGAATCAGGTGATCATGGAGGAAGGCGCTGTTCCCAACGTCGATGATTTGCGCGACGAGCTTGCCGATCCCGAAGGGATCATTGTGAGGCGGCCGAACAAGCATCTCGAAGTGCTGCGGAATATGGACCTTGCCAAAGGCCACATCGAAATGATGATGGAGGCGCTGAGTGAGATCCGGCAAGTCAGTGGGGTCTACCAAGATGCTGTAGGACAGCCCACGAACGCTCGGACCGGAGCGGCTATCGTGGCCCGTCAGCAGGGAACTCAGACCTCCCTGGTGCTTTTCTTGAAGAACGCAGCGAATGGTGAGCGCCAAATGGCGACTCGCGTGATGAGTCTGATCAAGCAGTTCTATCGGGCCGAGCGTGTGCTCCGGCTTACCGATGAGACTGGAAAAGCGGCGTTCATTTCGCTCAATCGGCCTGTCGTCGATCCGCAAACGGGCCGTACGATCATCGAGAACAGCCTACAGTCGCTGCAAGGCGACTTGGCAGTTTCGTTCCGCCAGCCGTTCGCGACAGAACGGCAAGCCATGGCAGCCACGGTTGCAGAGGTGCTCAAGGGCGCACCGCCACAGGTGCAGCCGGCTCTGCTTCAGTTGTGGCTGGATTTCCTGAACGTGCCCTCCAAGGACGCGATCAGGCAGCAGTTGATGCAAGCCGCTCAGCAGGTGGCGATACAACCTGCGCAAGGGCAACCACAGTAGACGCCGGCTCGGCGATAATGAGCAAGGAGGATCGAGATGGAAGAACGGCAACAGCAAGAACAGGAAGTCTTCGAGCCTGGGTTGGAGGAACAAGAGGCGCAGGAGCCGGGGATTCCCGAGGAGGAGCCCACGGAGCCCTATGTCGAGGCCAAGGACGGGAAGCATAGGATTCCCTATAAGGTGCTCGAAGAGACTCGGCAGCAGTTGGCGGAGCTGAAGCGTCAGAACGAACTGTTGCAGCAGATTGCGTTGCAGGGGTTGCAAAGCCCGCCTGCCGCGCCTGATCCGTTGGCCGATCTGCTTGCGATGGACAAGGACCAGTTCCGTCAGTACGTGACGACCAAAGGAGTCGATGCACTCTACGAGCTTCGAGAGGCGGTCAAGCGTCAGGCGGAACAGGAAGCAGACGCGAAAGCGAAGTATTACACCTCCGTGGCGCTTCAAAAGATGATGGCTGAGAGCAAGCAGCGAGTGCTCCGTGGACTCGTCGTGGATTGGGCCGAGGAGCACAAGGACATCTTGCAGGATCCATTGGGGGCCGAGCTGGCCCGAGCGGTGGATCGAGCCTTGTTCAAGCAGGCTGGTGTCAGCGATCTGGACCAGCTTGGACCTGCTCGGGCAAAGAAGCACCTGGATGAGGTTGCCGCTAAAGTGAGGGCGCTCATGGGAGCGCTGGGAACGCAGAGAGCCTCTGGGGGAGCTCCGCCTGTCGTGCCCAATGTTGGGCGCATTGGAGGAGATCAAGGCACGCCGAAAAGCTTGTGGTCCTTGTCGGGACCCGAGCTCGAGCTTGCCTTGCTGGATATGAAGCCTGAGGATATCGACCGGTTGTTGGAGGAGTAAGCTATGGCACGTACGACGATTGCAACGACTGATTTGCAAGCAGTAAAGAAATACTCGGCCTTTCTGGCCACCCAGTTCTTGGGCCAGAGTTTCTGGTTCAGCAGGTTGGCTGGAAAGCGATTTGTGCGAACCAAGGAAGTGGTGAGCTATATGGCCACGTCGCCCAATATGCCCGTCCAAGTCGTCAAAGATTTGGAGCGGGACAGCGGCGATACGATCTATTTCGATATCGTGAATCGTTTGCAGGGCCAGGGCGTTACCGGCGACAATCGGCTCGCCGGCAATGAAGAGCGTCTTGTGCTCTACAGCGATTCGGTGAAGATCGATTATATGCGGCACGGCGTCGATGTCGGCGGCAAGATGTCCAGAAAGCGCACGGTGCATGATCTTCGCAACATCGCCAAGGACCAGCTTGGTGACTGGTTCGTGCGATGGGGCGATGAGGTCATCACGTGTTACCTGGCTGGGATGCGCGGCACTGGAACCAATCAGTGGCTGCTTCCCACCACGTGGAACGGCTTTGCGGGGAACGCGCTGAGTGCTCCTGATAGTGCGCACCACATCGTTGCGGATGCGAGCTATCCGACGAGCAACGACTCGGTCGACGATCTCGTGGCTGGTGACAACATGGGCAGGGACTTGCTCGATTACATCATCTACAGGATCCAGACCATGGACGTTCCGCCGCACCCGATCAACGTCGGGGACGACACGCCCAAATACGTCCTCGTGATGGACCCTTATAGCGAGTGGGCCTTGCGCTCCTCGTTCTCCGCAGGGGATTGGGGCCAGATCCAGATGTACGCCGGCGTGCGCGGTCTCGATAACCCGCTTTTCAAGTATGCTCTTGGTGTGTACCGAAATCTGATCCTTTACAGCTACTCGAAGATCCCTACTGCGGTGAACGCCGGCAGTGTGGGCTACGCAAGGTGCCTGGTGCTTGGGGCGCAGGCTCTCGTGTGGGCCTCGGGCTCTCCCGGGAACGGATTGAGCTTCGAGTGGCACGAGGAATTCGAAGATCGGGGCCATGTGCTCGTTGTGACTGCGGGCACGGTGTGCGGTTGCAAGAAAGTGACGTTCAATAGCCAAGACCACGGTGTGGTGGCTGTGAGTGTTGCGACCCAGTAATTCAGAGTGACAGACAAGGAGGCGTAACATGCCTACGGTATACAGCAACAAAGGTCTCGACAGCAGCCCTGTGTTCTTCTCGGACAAGGGTAACTTGGCATGCATTCAAGCCAGCTACACGGCGGCGAGCTTGGCGGCTGGCAGCAGCATTCGGATGGTCAAGGTTCCCGCGGGTGCAACCGTGGTCGATGGCTATATCACTCATGATGCCATGGGAGCGAGCGTGACCTTGTCCATCGGCGACGAGGACAATGCGGCTCGATTCCGTGCGGCTACGGCTGCGAGTTCTGCGGCCGTCAAGGTCGCGTTCAATCTGGCTGTTCCCTATGAGTACACTGCGGAGAAGTGGCTCACGGTGACTGTCGGCGGCGCTGCGGCTACCGGAACCATCAAGTTCGTGGTGTTCTACATCATGGAGTAACTGGATGAGCTTCGGCTACACCTACGATGATCTAGTGGAGGCCGTGAAGCGCGAAGTGGGGGAGGCTGTGCCCTCCCTTGCCGTCATCCCTCAGTGGATTCGCTTCGCTGAGGTGTGGTGCGAGCGCTTCCTCGACGCGGACTGTTTCAGGGCCATGGCCACTGGAACTGTGGCCGCCGGCGTCGGCTACATCGTGGTGCCGAGCGACTACAATGACTTCGGCTCGTTGTGGCTCACGGACGGCTACGGCGAGCCGTTCCTCATCGATCTGGTGGCCCCTGACAAAGTGCACCTCGCTGGAACGAGTCGTACGGGGGTGCCTGTCGCTTGTGCGCAGCTCGACGATCAGTTCGTGCTGAGGCCCGTCAATGATGCAGCCTACGACTACGTGCTGCATTACCGAAAGAAGCTGGAACCGCTCTCGTCGGTGAACCCGACCAACGCGCTTCTGGTGGATCATTTCGATGTGCTGTTCTATCGAGCGTTGCTTTACAGCTCTCCCTATCTCTACGAAGACAAGCGCATCGTTGTGTGGCAGGCGATTCTGAAAGATCTGGTCCAGGGACTGGAGCTCAATCAATGGCGGAAGGACAACAGACCCAAGTTTCGGTCGACGAGGACCGAACTGCGCTGACGCTGATCAATATTCCGTCGTTTGTCAGTGGTGCTCTGGGTGAGGTCGATCCACGATTGATCCCTGAGACAGCGTTGGCCGAGGCGGTCAACTGTTCTTACATGAGGGACCAGTTCTTCTTGGGCCGGCCCGGTCTCGTTCGACTCAGTGCTTCATCGTGCGGAGAAGCGATTCGAACGATCTGCGAAGGACCGAGTGGTACGCTTTATGTCGCTGGGGCCAGTAAGGTGTTCGAGTTCAATCAGGCGATGGGCACCTTCACGCAAATCGCCACTGTGTCGCAGACACCCACGTTGCTTGCCTTTGGCAACGGTCTGATCATTTGTGATGGGACCAGGCTCCGGCGCTATGCTGGAGGGGACCTGTTTCTTTGTGGGAGCTTCTACGAGGGCATCACGTCGGAGATCACAGAGAACGAACTTACAGAGAGCCTCGAGATAAATACGAGCCAGCCTCGGGCTGGCGTGGTTTTGACCAGTTCTGTGTACAAAAGGCAAGTGACTGCGTGCAAGTTCTTCGTTCGACGCAGCGAAACGGTCCCCAATGCAAGGCTGGTCGCTGCTGTGTACCGTGGCGGAACGAAAGTCGCATCGAGCGTGGAGGTGCTGAGCGCCAGTAGCCTCACGACGGAATACAGCTACGTTCTTTTCACTTTCGAGCCTGTGACGCTGGAAGCCAACGACAGCACTTATCGAGTCGTTTTGGAAGCGCCTGGACTCACGAGCGGGAGCTACTTCATCGCGATTTACACAGGCGCGATCAGCGACGGACTCCCCACGTACTATTCCGGCACGACGTGGACGGTTGTGAGCGGCAAGGCGGTTTACGGTACTGTGAACCATCAAGGCAAGCCCGCACCGACTTATGGGATCGTTGCTCAGAGCCGGCTTTTCTTGACGGAAGGCAGCCGAATTTGGTGGAGCGGCGCCAGCAATCCCAATGATTACTCCGAAGGCGGGGGCTACTTCACTTTCGGCGACGACGCGACTTCGGTGCCCAAGGCCCTTCTTTTCTGGACGAACCGGCTGTATGTCTCAGGCAAGTGCCGTGGTGGGGATTACACGATCGTCTATGATGTGAATCCCATCTCGGAGCTTGCCGAGGAGGACTATGTCGCTTACGGTGCCACGTGCCGTGGGGGCTTGGTGGTCGCCAATGAAACTTTGCACATCGTGGGTCAGGGATGGATCGCGAGCCGAAAGCACATCGAGCTGGGGCTCCGTGCCATGGTCGATGTGAGCAGCTACAGTGTGCCGGCAGCCGAGCTGGATGCCGGAGCGCATGTGTTCCTCTACCAGCCTGAGATGTGGCTCTTGGTCATTGGCCAGACCGGCGACGTGTACGTCTATGCTGTCAATCGCCGCGATCCATCGCGGCTCGATGGTCCCTGGGTCAAGTGGGAGCTCCCGGTGCGGCCCTGGTGCTTCAGCCGGTCTGGCCTCGATCTACTGATGGGCGGCGATGATGGGCATCTGTACAAGCTCGATCCAGCCGTCAATGAGGATCAAGGAGCCAGCACCATCGCTGCTCAAGTGACCACAAAGGTCTTCTTCGGTGAAACGCTGCTCAACCGTAAGGTGTTGAAAGAAGTGGCTCTCGAAGTGGACAATCCATCCGGTGGCCAGCTCACGCTGACAGTCTTTGTAGACGGTCAGGAAGCTGCTAGACTCACGACGATTCCCGAAGACGACGTACGTCGACGGTTCCGCCTGGTGGGGCGCACGTTCCAGTTCCGCTTCGAGACGACAGCGCGGATGTGGTTGGGACCGTGCCAGATTCTGTTTACGTTGGAAGGAAAGACCCCAATAAGGAGAAGGTAAGATGCCCGCAAGCTTGCTTGATTTTGTGAACACCGCCA
>FWPU01011673.1_pt1 | contig 12140 bp, 9 predicted proteins | sample 2228361 | NCBI WGS metagenome assembly FWPU01 (sample SAMEA103939777, study PRJEB20133) | metagenome | reverse complement strand
CATCCCTCCGATCGACTGCGGGAGGACCACGTGCCGGACCACCTGCCAGCGCGTGGCCCCCAGCGCGTAGGCCGCCTCCCTGTAGCTCCGGGGCACCGCGCGGAGCGCCTCCTCGGTGGCCACCACAACGGTGGGGAGGGTGAGGACCGCCAGGGTCATCGCCGCCCAGAGGATGCACGGCTGGCCGAAGGTAAGCGTCCCGCCGAAGAAGATCCGGTCTATCGAGCCCCCGGCGAACCTGACGAACAGGCCGAGCCCGAAGAGCCCGAAGACGATCGACGGCACGCCCGCGAGGTTTTGGAGCGCCATGCGCACCACGTGGACCAGGCGTGAATCCTGAGGGGCGTACTCGTGGAGGTACACGGCGGCCCCGACCCCCAGGGGCACGACCGCCACCGTCATCAGCAGGACCAGGACCACCGTGCCGAAGATGGCGGGGAATATGCCGCCTTCGGAGAGGTCGGCGCTGGGGAACGTGGTGACGAACTCCCACGAGAGGTGCGGCCAGCCGTGGATCGCGATGTCGCCCAGGATCACGACCACGGCCGCCAGGATCGCCAGGCACGCGGCCGCGGCCGTCCCCGTGAACACAGCCGCCGTCGCCCTTATCCAGCGCGTCACCGTTTGACTCCCTTGAGTTTCCTCCGCTGGCGGCCCACGTAGGTCTGCGCCGCCAGGTTCAGGAGGAACGTGATGAGGAACAGGAACGCCCCGATGAAGAAGAGGACGTGGTAGTGCGGGCTGCCGTGTGGGGCCTCGCCGAGCTCCGCGGCTATGGTGGCGGAGAAGCTCCTGAAGGATTCGAAGGGATCGAGGGATATGGTGGCCGCGTTCCCGCTCGCCATCAGCACTATCATCGTCTCGCCGATCGCCCGGCCCGCCCCGAGCACGCAGGCCGCGAAGACGCCGGGGAATGCGGCCGGCAGGACCACCCGCCAGGCGGTCTGCCATCGGTTGGCGCCGAGAGCCTCGGAGCCGTCCCTGTAGGCCTGGGGCACCGCGGAAAGGGCGTCCTCCGCGACGGTGTATACGATCGGGATGACCGCCAGCGCAAGGCCGATCCCCGCCGTGATCGCGTTGAGGCGTATCGTCATGCCGAAGGCGTCCTGCAGCCAGGTGGCCAGCACCATCAACGCGAAGAAACCCACCACCACGGAGGGGATCCCCGCCAGCAGCTCCACGGCCGGTTTGATCGCCTCCCGCGCGGCCTGGGGGGCGAATTCGGAGGAGTATATGGCCGCCCCGATCGAGACGGGCAGCGCGATGATCAGCGCCACCAGCGTGACCTTCAATGTCCCCACCAGCAGCGGGAGCAGGGAGTACTTGGGCTTGGTGGAGACCGGCTGCCAGGAAAACCCGACGCCCTCGTGCGGCAGCATCATCCCGGGAATGGTGACCTCCTCGTGAACGCCTGAAGAGATCAGGAGGGGAAGCGCCTCTTTGCCGACGAATACGAATATGAGCGCCAGGGCGGCAACGACCACCAGGGCGCTCGAACGGATGAGAAGCTCGATCCCCTTCTCGAGGATCCGCGGTCTTCCGCGCGTCAGGATGTCTTCACCTTGCGGCGCCAACCAGCTCCTCCCAGCGCTTCGTCTTTCCGGTGTAGATCGCCTTTATCTGCGCCAGCGTGATCTCCTTGAGGGCGTTGGATGGGTGGACGAATACGGTCACCCCGTCCATGGCCACCTGCGATTCCACCGGATCCTTGCCGTGGCGGGCCCTGACCATCTCCCTCTCCTTGGCGGTTATGGGGCGCGAGGCCTGACAGATGTGGGTCTCACCGTCAATGAGCGCCTTGATGCCCGTGCCCGATCCGCCGCCCGTTATCTGGATCACCGTGTCCTGGTATCTCTTCATGTATCCGCCGGCCCACTGGCTCCCGAGTATGATCATGGTGTCCGAGCCCTTGATCGTGATGGTGTGTCTCCCCCCGGGCGGTTCGCCGGCGGGCCCCGCGCGCAGGTTCTCCGGCAGGGGGAAGTATCCCACCCTGGCGCATATCTTCTGCCCTTCGGGCCCGCGGACCCAGTCGATGAAGTGCTTGACGGCGCCCTGCGGTTCCCCGAGCGTGTAGAAATAGAGCGACCGGCTGATGGGATAGATCCCGCGGACGACGTTCTCCTCGGTCGGCCCCACGGCGGGCGACGCGTCGTCTTTCTTAACCCTGAGGATCCGGACCACCTCCTTACCGTAGGCGACTCCCCCGTAGCCGATCGATCGTCTGTCCTTGGAGACCGCGTTGATAACGGCGGCCGTGCCGGGGAGGCTCTGGACGTTGGGGGCGAAGTCCTCGTCCCCCAGGACGTGCTCCTTGAAGTAAATGTACGTGCCAGAGTTGTTCTCGCGTCCGTAGACCACTATGACGTCTTCGGCCCGCCTGCACCCCCAAAGCCCGGCCGCCAGCGCCGCGATGGCAGCCCACATCCTGGCGTTCATGTTCCACCTCACTTTTTCGGTTCAATTGATCAAGCGGGGGTAAACGGGGCGTAAAGAATGTGTTAGGATCATGTTAAGACGCACGGCGCCCCGGAAACCGGCCGGGGTGGGCGAATTCCTGTTGGAATTCCACGCCGGTGGGGGATTATCCTTGAGGCCGTATGGAGTCTCCGGAGAGCCTGCACAGGTCGTTCCTGAGGCAGTTTCTTCCCAACGAGGGGTTGCTGCGGGCCTATCTGAGGGCGGCCGTCAGGGATCACAACGACGTGGAAGACCTCCTCCAGGAGGTGACCGCCGTACTCTGGGAGAAGTACGGATCTTTCGACCGTTCCAGGCCCTTCAGGCCGTGGGCGCTGGGGGTCGCCCGCCTGCAGATCCTCAAGTGGAAGCAGAGGGGGGCGCGGTCCCGGGAGATCCTTTCCGACGACGTGCTGGCCCTCCTTGAGCATACCGCCGCGGCGGAGGCGGAATCGGTCGAGGAGAGGCGGCTCCACCTCCGGGACTGCGTGGCTGGTTTGCCGGCACACGTGAAGGACGTCGTCCGTCTCAGGTACCTCGAAGAGCTCCCCATCGCGGAGCTCGCCGCGCGGGTCCGCAAGAGCGTGGCCGCCGTCGAGATGATCCTCGTGCGCGTCCGCCGCGCCCTGCGCGAGTGCGTGGACCGGCGGTTGCAGGGGGTCAACACATGAGCGACAGCCTTGAAGAGATGATAGCCCGTTATCTCGAAGGCATCGCGGGCGAAGACGAGGTGCGCCGCCTGGAGGACCGGCTGCGGGCGGATCCCGGGGCCCGCCGGGCGCTCCTGCGGGCGGCCGGCCAGGACGTGGAGCTCCGCCGGCTGCTGGGGGAGGAGCGGGAGGAGGCGGGGCTTGTCGAGGCGTCCGCGAGGCGGCGCTGGATCATCGCGGTCGCCGGCCTCGCGGCGGCGGTGCTGGCGGCCGCGGCGGCGGCGCTTTGGCGGCCCGGTCCCCGCGACGCCGATTCCGATCCGGCCATGGTCAGCAGGCCCAGGATCCCGGCGGGGGCGCCGGCGGAGGGCGGGCCGGGCCGGACTGCGGCGGCGCCCGCCGACGAGGTGGAGCGGGCGCCGGATGTGCCCGGCATGCCCGAATCCGATAGGTCGGACGCCCGGGCCGAGACCGCCAGGGAACCTTCCGTCGATCCGGTGCCCGGTACGCGCGCCGCGCGGACGCCCCCAATCCAAATCGCCCCGGTCCAGCCGATCCCTAAAGTGGGCAGCACGGTAGTCGTTGTGGCCTCGCTTGTCCGCGTCGATGGGAAGGCGTTCGCCGTGGCGCAGGGGGGCCGCCGGCCGGCCCGCGCGGGCCAGGACGTGCTGCTTGGCGGCGGGTTGGAGACGGAGGATGGGACCGCCTGGGTCAGATATAAGGACGGGACGGAATTACGGCTCGAGGAGAAGACCCTCGTTGAGAAGCTGTCGGATGACGGCAGGTGCGTTCACTTGACGCGTGGCGCCATCTCCGCCACGGTGCGATCACAGCCGCCGGGGCTGCGCTTCGCCGTCGTGACCCCCCAGGCTCGGGCGGAGGTGGTCGGGACCAGGTTCGCGGTCTCGGTCGGCGCCGACGCCACCAGGCTGGACGTCGATGAGGGCCGCGTGCGGCTCTGGAGGCTTTCCGACGGTGAGTCGGTCGAGGTCGGCGCGGGATACACGGCGCTGGCGGCCCCGGGCTGGGCGCTGCGCCCGGTGCCCCAGGAGGACGTGAATCCGATCAAGGTGGAATCAGCCATCCACAAGGGGATAGAGTACCTGAGGGGCAAGCGCATCGATAACCGGAACGGGAACGTCCTGATATTCCTGACCTTCGTCCACGCCGGTGTCCCCGCCTCCGATCCCGATTTGCAGGCGCTCCTGAAGGACGCCCTCGAGACGGACCTGGAACACACCTACCAGGTGGCGTTGACCGCCATGGCGTTCGAGGAATTCGACCGCGTCAAGTACCAGGGCCGCATCCACCAGTGCGCCCAGTTCCTCGCGGACAACATAGGGCCCAAGGGGCAGACCAGGTACGGGCAGCCGACGACCTTCACCGAGGGGATCGCGACCGCCGACACCGCCGCTCCCGTGAGATCCCAGAAGGGCGGGCCCAAGGTGTACGATCCGCCCTCCAACGGCGCGTCGAGGGAGAAGCCTCCCGTCGCGAGGATCATCCAGGTGAGGCAGAAGCGTCCGGGGCCGGGCGATCACGATCACTCGAACATGCAGTACGCGGCGCTGGGGCTGCGGGCCTGCCACGACGCGGGCATGCGCTTCGAGTCGGCCCTCCTGAAGCTCGTGGAGGAGTGGTGGCGCGAGGCGCAGGACAACGACTCCGGTGTGAAGGAGTAGGCTCTTTGCGTGGATCTGTCCGCCGCCACGGGCAAAGGGCCGGGCTCCACGAAGGCGTCCGTGGCGTTCAACGTCGCCCCGCAGGGGTGGGGCTACCAGAAGAACGGCGAGCCGCGCGGTTCGATGACGGCCGGGGCGGTCGGCGCTCTCTGCATCATGGACTACCTCATGGGCAAGGACTGGAGGCAGGACAGGGACGTGCTGGAGGGCATGCAGTGGCTCGCGAAGAACTTTTCGGTCACCGAGAATCCGAAGGCCGGTGACAAGAATTATTACTATTACATGTACGGGCTGGAGCGCGCCGGCGTGCTCTACGGCACGGAGACCATCGGCGGCCGCAAGTGGTACCGCGAGGGGGCCAAGGTGCTACTCGAAAGGCAGGGCGCCGACGGCAAGTGGAACAGCGTCGTGGATACGTGCTTCGCGATCCTGTTCCTGAAGCGCGCCACCCGCCCGCTGGTGGCCAGCCAGGACGTCCTGCGGAAGAGGTAGCCCCTCTCAGCGCTCGCCCCGCGGGGCGGCAGGCGGCTGGATGGCGATGCGACGGGGCGGGCCACCTCCCATCGCCCTCAGGGATATCTGGCTGACCTCGTACGTGGCGACGTCCCGCGCCGCCAGGTAGATGCATTCGCGGTTCGGCACGTCGATCTCCTCCGGCGGCGATGCCTCCGCGTAGGGCGGATTTTTCCAGTCGATGACGACATGGCCGTTGAGGGAGACCTGGAGGTGGCGCGCCCGTACCGCACAGACGAGCGTGTCGGGTTTCCCCTTCCCTTCGGGTTGAAGTTCCGCCCTCCCTGCCACCTTATCGGCGGGGTATTTCCGCGCCAGCTCGTGGCTGTCGTCCCCGCCGAAGAGGCCCGCGCTCACGGCTCCACCGCCACGGACGAGCACCACGAACCGCCCGCCGCCGGCCGAAAGCCCCACCGCGAATGGGCCTTCCCCCTCCAGGCGGCGGAATGCCACGGTCAGCTCGTATTCGGCGGGAGGTGCGCAGGGTATCTGGAGGCGGCAGAACTGCTGGTTTCCGACGTTCTCCCCTGATACCAGCGCGCGGCCGCGCAGCGTCCACCGGCTCCTGGGATCCGCCGAGTGGGCCGCGGGATCTATCCATGAGAGAAGGTCGGTCGCCAGCCCGCCCGGCCTGCCGGGCGAGATCCTGGGGGCCGATCTCTCCCATTCCTCCAGACGCGCCGTCGCGCGCAGCCTGGAGAGGGCGTCGAGCCTCGGGAGGGCCGTCCTGTACCAGTACGATGCGCGGGCGATCAGCTGGGCCTTTCGGAGGGCCTTGCGCTCGGCGGGGATCATATCCGCCCAGGCGTCTCCCGCGGCCATCTGGGCGGCCGGGTCAGACCCGGCGGCCAGATCCTTCTCGGCCGCCCGGCGTAGGCGTTCGTCGGCGCCCCTGGAGAGCAGGGGCAGGCCCTTTTCCCAGTCGCCTTTCACCAGGCACAGGAAAGTCCCCCATGCCGCGTTGGCGTCAGGGTCGGCCGGATTGACCTTGAGCGTCTCCCGGTGCCTGGCCGCGGAGGCGTACTCGCCGCGAAGCTCGGATATCTCCTTGGAGAGGGCCTCCACCTTCTCCAGTATGGCCGGATCCTTGGCGGCGCGGGCGGCGGACTGGGCCTTTGGGACGGCCTTCATGGCCGCGTCGTACGCGTCGGCGTCCAGGGCCTCCTGGAGGAGATCGGCGTAGCCCTTGGCGACCATCCTGGCGGCGTCGGGCGCGGCCGTGGAATGCTTCGCCCGGGACAGGACATCGGCCTTGAGGGCGATGCCGTCGACCTCGAATGTCTTGATGACCTCTTCGGCGGCGCCCAGCGCGATCTCGGCGTCTTCCGCCAGGAGGGCGAGTTCGATCGCCTCCTTAAGGACGGCGTAGCGGTTGACCGGCCTCTCGCTCCCGCTGCGGCCGAACTGCAGGAACCGGGCGGCCAGCGACTGGCGGGCCGCCTTCGACGTTTGTGCGTATTCATTCTTGAACAGATCCCGGATCTCCTTCTGGGTCTGCTTTGCCTCCTCCGGGGCGGGTTCCGGGAGCTTCCCTCCGGCCTGGGGCGGATCGGCCTGCGGGCGTGCCGGGAAGGCCAGCAGGACGGCAATCATCAGCGTTCTCATGGCTGCCCTCCAGGGTGCGCCGGAGTGTACATGCAAAGGGCGACGTCATGCAAGTATGAACCTGCGGCGCGCCTTTGACTCCGGCGGGCGCCACCGGCTACAATCGCCGGCAGTCCCCGGGAGCGGGAGGTCGTGGCCGCGAATCGTTGTCGTGGGAGGCGGATGCCATGATGGATGGGGAGATCTCCAGGCGGGACTTCATGGGCCGCGGCGCGGTGGCTGCGGGCTTGGCGGCCCGCGGCGCGTTCGCGCGGCTGCAGGAGAAACCGGATCCCTCGAGGATACTCAACTACAACAAGGAGATGGAGTACCGCCGCCTCGGCAGGACGGGCCTCTGGGTTTCGGCCGTCTGCCTCGGGGGCCACTGGAAGAAGATGGACAGGATCGTCCCCGGCGTCTTCAAGAAGGGCGGCGGATGGATGGAGGTCGAGCCGTCGAAGCTCGCGGAGTTCGACAAGAACCGCTACGATGTGATCAGTCGTTGCATCGAGGTGGGGATAAACTACGTGGACGCGTGCGCCGGCCACGAGATCACCGCCTATGCCCGCGCCCTCAAGGGCCGTCGCGACAGGATGTACTTCGGCTTCTCCTGGTACGAGAAGGAACCGCGCTTCAAGGAATGGCGCACCTGCGGGAAGCTTCTGCGGGGCCTCGAGGAGGGCATGAAGGAGGCGGGGCTCGACTACGTGGATCTCTGGCGCATCTCGCTCCACGAGAAGAGCAGCAAGCATCCGGCCGGCGAGGTAGAGGAGGCCGTCAAGGCCCTGGAAAAGGCCAAGCAGCAGGGGAAGGCTCGTTTCACCGGGTTCTCGTCGCACGACCGCCCGCACATAAAGTGGATGATCGAGACGTACCCGAGGCAGATAGACGTCATCGTCACGCCCTACACCGCCAAGAGCAAGGAACTCCCCCAGGACAGCCTCTTCGAGACGGTGAGGACTCACGACGTGGGCGTCTTCGGCATAAAGCCCTTCGCCAGCGGGTCGCTCTTCAAGGGCGGCGGGGCGCCGGACGGCCCGGCCGCCGAAGAGGACAATGAGAGGGCGCGGATGGCGATACGCTACATACTCTGCAATCCCGCCGTCACGGCCCCGATACCCGGCCTCATCACGACTGCTCAGGTGGACAACATGGCCCGCGCGGTGAAGGAGCGCAGGGAGCTGGACGGGAAGGAGAAAGGCCGGCTCGAGGAGGCGATGGACGAGGCGTGGGTCAAGCTCCCTCCCGACTACCTGTGGCTCAAGCAGTGGGAGTGGGTGTGACGGCGGCCCTGCGGAGGTGCCGCCTCCCTCATGTAAGCGGCAGCTCCACCGGCCTGCGTGTCTTGTAGGATTCGAGCGCCGCGAAGGCCACCTCGTGCGTCCGAATCGCGTCAGCAAGGTTGCAGTGCGACTCGACTCCCTCCCGGACGCATTCGACGAAGTGGTCGATCTCGGCCTGGAACGGGTGGTGGCGCACGTCGGCGGTGTCGGGCTGCACGCCTTCGACCTCCTTCCAGTCGATCTGGCCGGCGATCTCGTGGGACCAGATGCGGTTGTCGAATATGGTGCCGCGGTCCCCGAATACGCGGACGGGGAAGCGGTACGGCGATATGCAGTCGAAGTTTACCGAGACCTTGCCGAGCGCGCCGTTGGAGAACCTCACGAGCGCCACCTCGAGGCCGTCGTACTCCATCGGCGGGGCGTCCTCGATCCAGGCGTGGCCATGGGAGCGGTACTCCCTTCGACTTCCCTTCCTGTATCCGCCGGAGAGGGCGTATACCTCCACGGGCTCGGCCGCCTCGTACTCGCCGGGGGCGGCGAACCACCTGAGGGCGTCTATGGCGTGGCAGCCGGCGACGAGGAAGGCGCTGACCCCCTGCGAGCGCGTCCGCGTGTCCTCCCAGCCGGACCACCAGCTGCCTATGTGGCTGAGGTAGTCGGCCTCGACGTAGTAGGGCCGGCCGATGGCGCCGCGCGAGATCATCGACTTCAGGTTGCGGAAGAGCGGGTTCCACCGCAGGACGAAACTGACGACGGTGCGGACGCGGGCGGCGCGGACGGCGTCCCTCATCCGCCGCATCTGGTCCAGACTTACGGCGACGGGCTTCTCGATGACCAGGTGCTTCCCGGCCTTGGCCGCCGCCAAGACGTTGTCGCAATGGACGTGCTGCGGGGTGCATATGGAGACTATGTCCACGCCGGGGTGCGACAGGGCCTTCTCGAAGTCGTCGTAGAGTACCGCGTCCCCCAGTTCGGCCTCCTCGGCGCGCCGGCGAGCGCTCTCCAGCTTCAGGCTGGAGATCGCCAGCACCTTGGCATGCGGGTTGTTCTTGAACGCGGCTATGTGCTGTGTGGAGACCCACCCCGCTCCGTGGATCAGGACCCCGTAAGTCTTGCCTGACATATCGTCCTCCTCCGGAAAGTAGGCGGCATCATCCCCTGAAGAACGCGGCGAGCGCCGCGGCGCAGCAGAGCACCAGGACGCCCGGCACCAGGAAGATGGGGCGCCAGCGGAATCTTCCCTCGGCGGTCTTCAGCGCGTCCATGACCAGCCCCGTCAGCTGCGTGCCCAGGAGGCAGCCGAACCCGAAGAGGGCCACCGTGTACAGGCTCTGCGCGGAGTTCCGGATGTCCTTGGGCGCGGCGTTGTCGATGAAGACGAACCCCACGTTTATGAAGAGCGTGTAGGCCGCGCCGTGGAGCGACTGCGACAGTATCACCAGCCACTTGGGGCGCATCGCGGCGTATGCGCCGAACATGGCCGCCCACAGGCACAGCCCCAGCGCCATGGCCCAGCGGAAGCCGAGGACCCCCAGCACGCGCGCCCCGCAAAACGCCATGAACGCCATCGCCAGCACCTGGGCCACCTGCGCGAGGGTCATGACCGCCGGGACGTTGCGGCCTTCCACGCCGAGGTGCCCCAGATACGGTGCCGTTCCCAGGTAGTAGTACTGGAGCTGGGATGCGGTGACGAAGGAAACCAGGAAGAAGACCAGGGTGTTGTGATCCTTCAGCATCCCCACGGCCTTGACGAACGGGAGCGCCTGCTCGGGGGATCCCCGCGGAGGGGTGTGCGGCAGGAAGAAGCAGAACACCCCGAGGACCAAGGAGAGTATGCCGGCCAGCACCAGGCAGTCAGCGCCCTCGCCGGTGCCCTTGAGGCGGCGCCACAGGGCCAGCGCCCAGCCGACCAGCACCCAGGATACCACGCCCCACACCATGACGCCGAAGGCCTCCTTCGCGGGATCTTTCAGGTGCGTGAACATCAGGGAGTTCGTCAGGCTCAACGTGGGCGCGAACGCCAGCGCGTACAGGCACATCACCACGAAGAGCCCTGGAAAGGTCCTCCTGCCGGCGGCGACCAGCAGCAGGACGCCCCCTATAAGGCACGATCCGGCGAGGGACCATTGGGTCGCGACCCAGCGGTCCGCGACCTGGCCGGCGATCAGGGGGGAGACGATGCAGCCGAGGTAGACCGTCCCGTAGATCCAGCCGGTCTGCTTCCCGGTCATCCCGAGCGGGCCCAGCAGCCGCGCCGCCAGGACCGGCGACCACGCGCCCCAGACGGCGAACTGCAGGAACATCATGAGGCTCAACTGGACGTAGAGAAGCCGGCTCACGTCCGCCTCCTTTCGCCCCGATCGCCTATTCGAAACCCGCCTCCTTCAACCGCACCTTCAGGTCGGACACCGGCGCCATCTCGGTCACGTAGAGCGCCTGCCGCGGGAATGTAACCACCAGCCCCTTGAGCTTTACCGGCCCGACCCAGTTTCTCCCCTCGGGCAGCCTCGCCCGGACATGCCTCCAGCCGTCGAAGTTGATGGAAACCGTGCCCGGCCAGTCGTTCTGGAGCAGGCGGCCATGGCCGGCGGAGTCCGCAACCTCGAAGAGCACGTCGCCCCAGCCCGAGTTGCCCTTCACCCACACCCCCACGTGGCGGCAAGGCCCCGGCGCCCCTTTGGGTTCCTTGAGTCGGATGGCCGCGAATTCGTGCATGAGCTCCCAGGGTTGGGGGCCCTCGGGCTTCATCTCCAGCTCGAGGCACTTTCCCTTCTCTGGATCATCGACCACCCGCATCTCCGCCTTCCCCCGCCTGCGGTGCGGCAGGTTACCTCCATTGGCGTTCTCCAGCCACCTGGGTTCCTGCGGCTCCCAGGCACCCGCGTCATCCATCGGATCCGCCACGACGGCGCCGGCCGGCGGGGCGTCTTCCGGGAACCAGGACCTCCCGGCCGTCACCCGGGTCATGCGGACTCTTGTCTCGATGTACTGCGCCGCGGTGGACGCGACCAGGTCCGCCTCGCGGCCCCTGAGGGCGCTCTGGCGGCCGTACAGGTCCGTCACCATGAGGTCAGCCTCTCCCTCGAACCGCAGTTTCGCCTCCCGCCGCCCGCGCGGGATCCACAGGGCATAAACCCACCCGTCGCCGCGGCGGAACTCAAGGGCGTACAGCGTCAGCGAACCCGTCGGGACCGCCCGCTCGAAAGTCGCGCCGTCCAGGACGCGGGTGAGCGTGGCGATCGCGACGTAGGAAGGTTTGGGATACATGTAGGGGTATCGGAAGCACAGCCCGCCGTTGCCCCATATGGTGTGGAAGTATCCGTTCCCCGCATCGAAGAGCGTTCCGAGGGCGATCTTGTCGAACCCGTAGGCGCGCGCCTGGAGTGCGTCGCGGATGTACCACTCCGCCTGGGCGCCCAGCCCCAGCGCCGTGTTCCGGCGGCCGATCCACTCGTAGGCCGCCGTCACCCGGGCGTGGTTGTGCCCGAACTTGCGCGTCACCTCCCGGAGGAGCCAGGCCGACTGCATGCCCCCCGGCACGGGCTTCTCGGGTATGAACGTCTGGCCGAGATCCTCCACCGCGACGTCGTCGTAGAGCTCGGCCGGCCAGCCGCGGCGGAGCATCTCGCCCACCAGCGCGCAGCCGTCCCCGGAGTTCCCGATCTGGATGCGAAGCTGCGGGAACTTCCGGCGGACCATCCGGGCGAAGGCCGTGAGCCGTTCCATCCGGTATCTCCAGGCCTCGTCGTCCTTCTGGGCCGGCGGCGCGGCGGGCTTCTCCCCCCACAGCTCCGGCGGGAAGGGGGCGTTGTAGGCACTCGCCTCGTGCAGGACCATCACGGACTTGAGGCTGGGCCACAGCTTCAGCGTCTGGCGGATGCGCTCCTCGTGCTCGGCCAGCCATGGATCGATCTCCTTCGCCTTGGCGTTCTTCCATGTCACGCACCACGCCGTCACCTTGTATTCCGACG
>FWPU01011672.1_pt1 | contig 12140 bp, 9 predicted proteins | sample 2228361 | NCBI WGS metagenome assembly FWPU01 (sample SAMEA103939777, study PRJEB20133) | metagenome | reverse complement strand
TAGGGCTAAATAAATGGTTGGAAATTTTAAGGAAACATTTAAAGAATAAATTTCTAATTTCATAAAATTAAACTTTAATGTGTTATTCCTTCTTAAATTTAAGAAATTTCAGTTAAGTTTTTAGGGTATGTAACAATTTTTATCAAATAAGAAGGGGTTAAACTTAAAAATTATTATGTCCTTCTCCATTTAGCAAATATAATAAAGTAACAATGAATAATTTAATGTTTTTAATTATTTTAAAAAAACTTTAAAAAATATTGAAGTTCATTCTTTTTTGCTGAAATATTGACTAAAGGTTTTAAATACTTGGGATTTTTGATATAATAAAGGGGATGAAAAAGATACTATTTTTTTTATTCCTTTTTTTGGTTATTTCTTTGTTTTCTTTTGATAAAAACAAAGAACTTTTTGATCTTAAAAATTTAATTAATGAAAAAAAATTACCCTTTGAAGTTGGTTTTACAGAAATTTCAAAATATAGCTTAGAAGAGGTGACTGGCTTAAAGATTCCAAAGGATTTTAATCCCACTTTAAAATTTAAGCTATTACCAAAATTCATAGAACTTCCTGCCAAATTGGATTATAGGGAATTGGGTTATGTAAGTTTAGTAAAAAATCAAAAGAGTTGTGGTGCCTGCTGGGCTTTTGCAACAATTGCCCCCTTAGAATCAGCAATTTTAATGTATGATAAGATAGAAGTGGATTTGTCAGAACAAGCCCTCATCTCTTGCAACCCTTATGGTTATAGTTGTGATGGGGGATGGTATGTCTTTGATATGTTCATAGATGAGGGTGCTGTTCTTGAGTCCTGTCAACCATATACGGGTTCTGATAGAACAAGTTGTAATAACTGCACAGGAGCTTATCATATTTCAACTTGGAATTATGTCTCATCAAGTGATATGCCCTCTGTAGATGAAATTAAAACAGCATTACTCATTTATGGACCTCTTGCATCGGGAATGCATGCTTCCAATGCATTTATGTTTTATAAGAATGGTGTCTGGACTTTAGATGAAAGTGGAGATGTAAATCATGCAGTAACAATTGTGGGATGGGATGATACCCTGGAACCAAGTGGGGCTTGGATTATTAAAAATTCTTGGGGAAAAGATTGGGGGATGGATGGTTTTGCTTATATAGCTTATGGGGTTTTAAAAATTGGATACGCTTCAGCTTATTTGATTTATAAATATCCCACCTGGGAAGATATTTATGAAGAAGATGATAACTTAACCCAAGCTAAGGAATTAAAGGTTTTTGAAGAACAAAGACATAAAACAGAAGATGAGGATTGGGTTTACTTTGATTTAGAAAAAAATTGCACTTATATGGTTTATACAAACAATTTATCAAGTGGGTCTGATACAATTATTTCCCTTTATGATTCCGATGGCACAACTAAATTGGATGAAAATGATGACTATAACAGAGATTCCCAGTACTCTTTAATTTATATAAAACCCAATACAAATAAGAGATACTATTTACAAATAAAACAACTTTTTGATTATAACCCAGAATTTTTTTATTACCTAAGTTTAAAGCCTTTACACTGTGAACTTAGCAAGTAGGTTTTTTTTTTGATATTTTTTATAAATTCCCCATTATTTCCTCAGGAAATTATCTCTAAAATAGAATTTAAAAACTTAAAAGATGGTTTAGATTTAGACCCCTATTTGGAAATTAGGGAAGGAGATATTTTTTCCGAATTTAAAATCAAAAAATCTATGGAAAATTTATTTTTTTCTGGATACTTTAAAAAGATTGAAGTATTTAAAGAAAAGTATGGAAAAAATATAAAAATAACTTTTTCTCTTGAGCCCTATCCAATTATTAAAAAAATAAAATTAAATTGTAAAAAATGCAATAAGTATAAAGAATATTTAAAGAATAATCCTTTTACTGAAGATTTAAAAGAAAGGATTGAAAATTACCTTAAAGAAGACTTATATAATAAGGGATACTTTGAGCCAAAAATTGATTTTGAAATGAAAGATAAAATTTTAGAAATAAATGTCCTAGAGGGAAAAAGGAAAAAGATAAATGCAGTTAGTTTGAATAGGGGAAATTTTAAAGAACTAATGGACCTCAAAGGTAAAGATTATTCAAAAAAGCTAATAGAAAAAAAAATTTTAAGAGTTGAAAATAAATATAAAAAATCCTACCCCCTTTTAAAAATTTCCTTTGAAGGTTTGAAATTTGTCAATGGAGAAACTCTTTTAAAATTTGATGTAAAAAATTTTGAAAAAGTTGAATTTTTATTTGAAGAAAAGATTAAGAAAAGGGATAGAAAAAAAATATTAAAAAAGATTACAAGTGAAACCATTGGATTGGATACAATACCTTTTGTTTTGGAGGAATTTAAAGAAGAACTTTTTTCCTTGGGTTATAAGGATGCAGAAGTTAATTTTAATTTGAAAGAAGAAAAGGAAAGAAAAAAATTTTTTATAAAAATTGAAAAAGGTAAAAAATATAAAATTCCTTCAATAAAATTTTTGGAAAATAAAACATTTTCAGAAGAAGAACTTTATCAAATTGTAAATTTTAAAAAAAATACTCCATACAGGAAGGATATTTTTAGGGAATATAAAGAGATATTGGCTGATTTTTATAAAGAAAATGGCTTTTTTAATATAAAGATTGCAGGAGGGGAAGAATTTTTAAAAGATGGAAAAGTGATTTTGAATTTTAAAATAATTGAAGGAGAAAGATATATTCCAAAAAATGTAAAAATTATTGGTTTTCCTGAGGACTTAAAACTTCCTGAAATAAATTTAAAGGAGGAAAATCCTTTAAAAAGAAGCTATGTGGAAAAGGATCTTCAAAATATTCAAAAGACCCTAAATGAAGCTGGATATTTTTATGGAAAGGTTTCTTTTAATATTAAAGATGAGGACTTTTACTACCTTATAGAGCCAGGGGAAAAATATTATATAAATAAGGTTATTTTTAAAGGACTTTATAATATAAAATTAAAGGAAATTAAAAAGGAAATTAGGGTAAAAGAAGGGGAACCTTTAAGTTTAAGAAATTTAATTGATTTTCAATCAAACCTTTTTTCCACAGCCCTATTTTCTTCCATAAATATAAATCCAAACTTCAACTATGCAGAGGAAAACCAAGTGGATTTGAAAGCAGATTTAAAAGAGTCACCACCCATATCAATTGCCTATGGGATAGGTTATGATTCTTATGATAGGTTTAGGATAAATTTAAATTTTTCCCATATAAATTTTTTAAATAAAAGGTATATTTTAGGTTTTGAAGGCCGGCTTTATGAAAGCCAACAACTTTGGAGATTATCCATTAAGGATCCTTCCTTTTTAAATTATAATTTTCCCCTATTTTTTGGTACCTATAGGAGTATTGAAAGAAAGCCCTCTTTTTCCTTAAAAAAATGGGGTACCCTTGTGGAAATATCAAGGAAGTATGGATTAAAAAGCCAAGCTACTTTAAGGTATGAATATCAAATCCAGCTCCCCTTTAAAAAAGATGCAAACTTTCCCCTTCCAAAGGAAGAAGAAGAAAAAAAAGTTTCTTCAATTGGATTAATTTATTTAAGTGACAAAAGGGATGATATTTTCTTTCCCAAAAGGGGATCCTTTTTTTCTGCTGAAGTAAAATATTCTTTCCCTTTTTTATTTGCAGATACAAATTTTTTAAAATTTCTTTTGCAATATTCTTATGGTATAAGTCCTTTAAAGAAGACTACCTTTGCTTTTTCCTTAAGAAGTGGTTTTATAAAAAATTATAAAAAGGAGGAGGTTCCCATAGGTGAAAGATTATTTTTAGGGGGAAGGAATACTTTAAGGGCATATTCAAGGGATTATTTAGGTTTGGAAGGAGATACTATAATAAATGGAGTTCCCATAGGTGGGAAGATGAGTATCTTATTTAACTTGGAGTTAAGACAATTTTTAGGAAAAAAATATGGTTTTAATATTTTTACAGATTTTGGACAGGTTTTTAGTTCCTATAAAAAATTTAATATAGGAGATTTAGCCTTAGGATATGGGGCTGGATTTTTCTTTTTAACTCCCATAGGACCCTTAAGATTAGAATATGCAAGAAAATATGAAAAGGTCCTATGGGATGATCCTTACCAATGGTATGTAAGTTTGGGTTTCCCCTTTTAAAATTTTTAAAAATTTGTTATTCTATTTATTATGGATTTAAGTATTATTATTTTAGCTGCAGGGATAGGTAAAAGGATGAAAAGTTCTATCCCAAAGGTTTTACACAAGCTATGTGGCAAACCATTAATTTCTTATGTAATAGAAAAAGCAAGGACTTTAGAGCCAAAGGAAATTTTTTTAGTTTTAGCCCAAAATAAAGAAATGGTTTTGGAAATTATCCCAAGGGATATAAAGATTATAGATCAAAGAGAGCCAAAGGGGACGGGGCATGCCATAAAAGTTGTCTATGAAAGGGAAAGGGAAATAAGAGGAGATGTCTTAATTTTAAGTGGAGATGTGCCTCTAATTGAAGAAGAAACCTTGAAAAATTTTTATGAAAAACATAAAAAAAATAAGTCAGATTTAAGTTTTTTAACAGCAATTTTAGATGACCCAAGCCATTATGGCAGGGTTATAAGAAAAAATGGAAAAGTAGAAAGGATTGTAGAAGCTAAGGATTGTAATGAAAGGGAACTAAAAATAAAAGAAATAAATTCTGGGATTTATATTTTAAATTGGGGAAAGGTTACCCCTTTCCTTAAAGATTTAAAAAATGAAAACTCCCAAAGGGAATATTACTTAACTGCTTTAGTTGAACTTGCTGTTAAAGGGAAATTAAAAGTTTTTGGCTTTCCCTTATCTTCTTTTATGGAAATTAAGGGAATTAATACGAGGAAAGAGTTATCTGAAATGGGTTTATATCTTTATAAAAAGAAAACATTGGAATTAATGGAAAAGGGAGTTACCATTCTTGACCCTTCAAATACTTATATATCTCCAAATGTGGAAATTGAAAGAGATACAATAATTTATCCAGGTTCTTATATTGAAAATTCAAAAATAGGGGAAGGATGTATTTTGCAGTCAAATGTTTTTATTAAGGATTCTGAAATTTTATCAGGGACAATAGTTTATCCTTTTACTGTAATTGAAAATTCAAAGATTGGGAAAAATTGCAAAATTGGACCTTCTGCTCATTTGAGATCTGGAACTATTTTAAAAGATGAAGTGAGATTAGGAAATTTTGTAGAAACAAAAAATTCCACTTTGGGAAAGGGGACAAAGGCAGCCCACTTGTCTTATTTAGGGGATGCTATCATAGGAGATAATGTAAATATTGGATGTGGCACAATCACTTGCAATTATGATGGTATAAAAAAACATCAAACAATTATTGAGGATGGTGCCTTCATTGGTTCTGATTGTCAACTTGTGGCACCTGTAAAAGTGGGAAAAAATGCATACACTGCTTCTGGTACAACAATAACAGAGGATGTTCCAGAAAGCTCTTTAGCAATTGCAAGGGTTCCCCAAAGAAATGTCTTAAATTGGGTTAAAAAGAGGAGGAAAAAATAATGTGTGGAATAGTTGGTTATTTAGGTAAAAGGGAAGCCCTCCCAATTTTAATTCAAAGTTTATATAGATTGGAATATAGGGGTTATGATTCATCTGGGGTTGTTTTTCAAGGGAAAAATGGTTTAAAAATTTTTAGAAAAAAGGGTAAGATAAAGGACTTAGAATTTTTACTTTCAGGAAAAGCAATAAAATCAAGTTCTGGTATAGGGCATACAAGATGGGCTACCCATGGAAAACCATCAGATTTAAATGCCCATCCCCATAGGGATTGTAATGGGGATTTTGCTGTGGTTCACAATGGTATAATTGAAAATTTTCAAGAATTAAAAAATTATTTAAAGGAAAGGGGACATAAATTAAAATCAGAAACAGATACAGAAATTTTGGCACATCTTTTGGAAGAAGGGGGAAACGAAAATCCCTTAGAGTCGTTAAAATATGCCTTAAAAAAAATTCAAGGTTATTATGCTTTTGGAATAATTAATAAAAACTTTCCCAATAAACTTTGGTTTACCAGATTGGGGCCCCCATTGATTATTGGAATTGGTGAAGAAGAATTTTTTATTGCTTCGGACTATAATCCCATATTACCTTACACAAAAAAAATTGTGATATTAGAAGATGGAGATATTGCCCAAATTGAAAGGAATAATTTAAAGATATTTTCAAGGGAATTTGTAGAAGTAGAAAGGAGAATAAACTTTATTGACTGGGATCCTGTAAGGGCAGAAAAAGGTGGTTACAAACATTTTATGCTAAAGGAAATTTATGAACAGCCAATTGTTTTAAGGGATACCTTATCTGCCTGTTCTTTAGATTTAGTAGGTAATATAAATTTAGATGGATACAATTTGCCAAAGGGGATAAAGAAGGTTCAAATTGTAGCTTGCGGGACTTCCCTTCATGCAGGGCTTTTAGGTAAGTTTTATTTTGAAAATCTTGCAAAAATTTCCACAGAAGTGGATTATGGCTCCGAATTGAGGTATAGAAACCCTCTTTTGGATAAAAGTGTATTAATTTTTGGGATTTCTCAGTCAGGGGAAACAGCAGATACAATTGCTTCAATTAGATTGGGAAAGGAAAGGGGTTGCAGGGTTTTTTCTATATGTAATGTAAAGGGTTCTCAAATTGATAGATTAAGTGATAAAACATTTATAACAAATGCAGGCCCTGAAATAGGGGTTGCCTCCACAAAGGCCTTTACAACTCAGCTCTTTGCTTTATTTTTACTTGCTTTACAATGGAGGAAGGAAAAGGGGTTTGAAATAAAGGAATATTTAAAGGAATTGCATAAGCTTCCCCTTTCTGTTGAAAAAGTTTTAAAAAAAGACGAGGAAATCCAAGAACTGGCAAAAATTTTTTTTAAAAGGGAAAATTTTCTTTATTTAGGTAGGGGTTTAAATTATCCCATTGCCTTGGAAGGTGCATTAAAATTAAAGGAAATTTCCTATATCCATGCAGAGGGTTATCCTGCTGGTGAAATGAAACATGGTCCTATTGCCTTAATTGATGAAAATATGCCTGTCGTTGTAATTGCTACAGAAGATCCCTTGAAGAAAAAAATGATGGCAAATATGGAAGAAGTTAAGGCAAGGGATGGAATTTTGATTGGCTTGGTAAATGAAGGTGATGAAGATACAAAAAAATTATGTGATTATATAATTGAGGTTCCAAAAACCCATAATTTTTTGCAGCCAATAATAAATGTAGTTCCCTTACAACTTTTAGCTTATTATATTGCTTTAAAAAGGGGTTGTGATGTGGATCAACCGAGGAATTTAGCAAAAAGTGTAACAGTGGAGTAAGTTATGCATGAATATAGTTTTGTAGAAAATTTAATTAAAAGTTTAGAAGAAACCATTAAAAAGGATAATATTAATTTAGAAGATATAAAGGAAATATATTTGGAAGTAGGGGAGTTTGAAATCCATTCTTCTGATGCTTTTTATAAGGCATATGAAATCTTATCTGAAAATACATTTTTGGAAGGGGTAAAGATAAATTTAAAAGTATTGGAGCCATATATTGAATGTTCAAAATGTGGGAAAAGGGAACTGGAATTAGAAGAAGAAGAACACCATAAATTAAATATAATTGCTTGTTCAAATTGTGGAGAAATTGCAGAGATAAAGGGGGGGAGGGGGGTTGGGAAAATTGAAGTTATTTTAAAGTAGATTTATCTTTTATTTCTTTTATCCTTTCATAAAATTCCTTTAATTTTTTTTCAAAACCCCTATTCTTTGGAATGTAAAATACTTCATTTTTTAACTCTTCTGGGAGACAAACCATTGGCGTTATCCCTTCCTCAAAGTTATGGGCATAAAGGTAGCCCTTTCCATAGCCCAATTCTTCCATCAAAGGTGTAGGTGCATTTCTAATTTGAAGAGGAACAGGTAAATAACTGGTCTCTTTTGCTTTACTTGATGCCCTTTCATAGGCCTCATATAAGCTATTGGATTTTGGAGAGAGAGCTAAGTAAACAGCTACTTGTGCCAAAGCAAGTCCCCCTTCTGGCATTCCAAGAAAATGGACTGCCTCTTTTGCAGAAATAGCCAAATTTAAAGCCTTTGGGTCTGCAAGTCCTATATCTTCAGTAGCACATCTTATAAGTCGCCTTGCAACATACAAAGGATCTTCTCCTGCCAAAAGCATTCTTAAAAGCCAATAAAGGGAAGCATCGGGATCAGAATTTCTTATGGATTTATGGAGGGCTGAGATTAAGTTGAAATGCTCTTCTCCCCTTTTATCATATAGAGGTATGGGTTTTTGGGCAAGTTTTAATATTAAGTCCTGATCAATTTTTTCATATTCCGATGCCAAATCCAGCAAATTATATAGCTTTCTTGCGTCTCCTCCAGAAAAAATTATTAAAGCTTTTATGGCTCCTTCCTCTATAATTACATCTTTTTTTATCCCCTTTTCTTTATCCTTTAAAGCTCTATCAATCAAAGTTCTCAATTCTTCTTCTGTCAATGCCCGCATAACTAGAACTTTTACTCTTGAAAGGAGTGGTGGGGTTAATTCAAAAGATGGATTTTCAGTTGTAGCGCCCAAGAGGATTATATCCCCACTTTCTATGTCCTTTAAAAATCCATCTTGCTGTGCTTTATTAAAACGATGGATTTCATCTACAAACAAGATAATTCCGCCCTTTTCCTTTGACAATCTTATGGCATCCTTTATTTCCCTAATTCCTGAGGTAACTGCAGAAAATATCAAATAGGGTTTTTTAAAATTTTTTGCCAGAAGTAAGGCAAGGGTTGTCTTTCCACATCCAGGAGGACCCCAAAAAATTGTAGAAGGTAAATTCTTTGATTTAAGACAAGTTCTTATAAATCCCTTTTCTTGAAGTAAATGGTCAATTCCTAACATTTCTTCAATACTTTTAGGTCTCATCCTTTCTGCCAAGGGATAATTCTTTTCTTCATTAAAAAGTTTTTCTTGTTCCATTATTTTATTTAAGTTTAACATAAATTAAAGATTCTTTCAATAATTTTTTAAATCCTTTAGGAAATCAAACTTAGAAATTTAATAAAATTTGTGTGTAAAAATTAATTATGTTATATTTAAATGAAATGAAAACTATCATAGAAAGAGAGGAAATTAAAAATAAGTTAAAAGATTTAGAAAGTATAGATATTGTCATTGGGATTCCAAGTTATAATAACGCAAATACAATTGGACACGTCATAAGGGCAGTTCAAGCAGGACTAAAAAAATATTTTCCCCAATTAAAATCCCTTATCATAAATTCTGATGGGGGTTCAAAAGATAGGACTCCAGAAGTTGTAGAAAACACAGAGATAGAGGACTCTACATTGATTTTGCTAAAACACAGGGTCTCTACTTTTAATAAGATTTCCATTTCTTACCATGGGATACCTGGAAAGGGAAGTGCCTTCAGGTCAATATTTGAAATTGCAGATCATTTAAAGGCAAAGTATTGTGCTGTTGTGGATTCTGATTTAAGAAGCATCACACCAGAATGGATAGAACTATTATTAAAACCACAAATAGAAGAGGGTTTTGATTTTGTTGCACCCCTTTATTTAAGGCATAAATTTGATGGAACTATAACAAATAGTATAATTTACCCTTTGACAAGGTGTTTGTATGGGAAAAAAATAAGACAACCCATTGGGGGTGAATTTGGATTTTCAGGGGAACTGGCTAAATTTTATTTAAACCAGGATGTTTGGGAGACAGATGTGGCAAGGTTTGGAATTGATATATGGATGACAACAACTGCTTTGGCAAATAATTTTAAAGTATGTCAAGCATTTCTTGGAGCAAAAATACATTCTCCAAAGGATCCTTCTCAAGATTTGACTTCAATGTTTTTTCAAGTTTTATCCTCTGCTTTTGATTTAATGATTAATTATTATAATGTCTGGAAAGAAATAAAAATAGTTGAAGAGACCCCCATATTTGGATTTAAGTTTTCTGTAGGGCTTGAACCTGTAAATGTAAATTTAGAAAAAATGTTTCAAAACTATAAATTGGGAGTAAAAGAACTCATCAATATATGGATAAATTTTTTAGATGATGCCTTGGTAAATTTTTTGTCAAATTCAAAAGAGTTGAGTATAGAGGATTTTATTTTTCCCGATGATATCTGGGTTGATTTTGTCTTTTCCTTTGCCCTTGCATATAAAAATAAAGTTATAAATAGAGAACATTTGATAAAGTCCTTTATTCCTCTTTATCTTGGAAGAACTGCTTTTTTTGTAAAAGATAACTGGGATTCCTCTTCAGAGGAAGTGGAAAGGAGAATTGAAAATTTATGTAAAATCTTTGAAGATAAAAAGGAACATTTAATAGAAAATTGGGATAAAAAAATCTTTAGGAGGAAAAAATGAAAAGATTATTTTTGGAACCATTAAAAGCCTTTTGGGAAAGCATCTTAAATTTTCTCCCAAATCTTATTTCTTTTTTATTTATCTTTTCCATTGGAATTATTTTTGCTTTATTAATTAAAATAATTTTAAAGAAATTTTTTTCCTTACTTAAATTAGAAAATTTTTCTGAAAGACATGGAATAAATGAGGTCTTATCAAAAAGTGGAATAAGGGATGGATTTACACCTCTTTTATCCAAATTTTTTGCCTGGATTGTTTTTATAATATTTTTTATAATTTCCCTGGATGCCTTAAAGATTGAAGTAATCCATAGCTTACTGGAAAAATTTTTCCTTTACATTCCAAATATCTTTGTAGCAATATTGATTGTATTTTTTGGCTTTTTAATCAGTGGATTTTTGGAAAGAGCCATCTTAATTGCCCTTGTAAATGCAGGGTATAATACAGCAGGTATTATAAGCAAAATATTAAAAATTTTAATTATATTCATTTCTTTTTCAATGGCTTTAGAACAATTGGGAATAGGGAAGGAAACTATAATTATTGCCTTTGCCATAATCTTTGGTGGTTTTATCTTTGGCTTTTCTTTAGCTTTTGGCTTGGGGGGAAGGGACTTAGCGAAAAATTATCTTGAAAAGCTTTTTAAAAAAGAAAAAATGGAAGAGAACTTCAAACACCTTTAAATTTTTTAATGATTTTTAAAATTTCTTCATTCCACCCTTCTGGTCCAATTTTTTTGGATTTAATTAAATTTTTTATTTTTATATTTTCATATTTTCCATCATCCTTTCTTATCAAAACAGGAAAGTCCACATTTTTAAGCATTGGAAAATCATTTAGTCCATCACCCAATCCTATAGTAAATACTTCTCCCCATTCCCTTTTATAAAGTTTAATTAAGATTTTTACTGCCTTTCCCTTATCACTTTTTCCCATAAGGTGATAATATTTTCCTTTTGTAATTTTCAATCCCTTTGATTTAAAAAATTTTATCAATTCCTTTTCTTCTTCTTTCTTTCCATAAAACAAAAAGGGCTCATCAAAGTATCTTTTTTTTGAAAGAATCGCATCCCCTTTTTTAAGATTTGTAATTTCCATAATTTCTTTTATATCCATATCACCAAACCCCTTTATTTTAAAACCCTTTGATTTGGCATCCCTAATTGCACTTCTTAAATTTTCATATTTTTCACCTATTTTTACAATAAAATAATCTTTATCCTCATCAGAACTCCTAAAATTTTTAAAATAATTTACTGGAATAAAAATTCCCCCTCCATTTTCAGATACAAAGGGGTCTTTATTTTTTAATTTTTTTCTTACATTTTCAATTTCACCCTTTGTTTTGCTTGAAACCAAAATCAAGGGAATATTTAATTTTTTTATAAGATGAAGGGCCTCTTTTGCCTTTTCAAAGGAATAGTCCTTAGAGTTGAGCAAGCTTCCATCCAAATCTGAAAAGATAACAAATTTTTTAAAAAGTTTATTTTTTCTAAAGGTCATAAGAAAAAGTTATCATTATTATAATATCTTGTCAAGAACTTTTCATTTCAACTTTAAAATCTTGAGTTTTTTCCAACTTTAAAATCGCAACCTTTTGATTTAAAATTACCTCCTTAAAAAGAGGTTAAAATGTCAGTTAGTTTAGAAGACAAAAAGATTGCTTTAATTGAAAATAATTTCAATAATTTAATCAAACGGCTGAGCTTATCTGAAGTTCCCATCATAGCAAAGAATTTGCGCA
>FWPU01011670.1_pt1 | contig 12142 bp, 8 predicted proteins | sample 2228361 | NCBI WGS metagenome assembly FWPU01 (sample SAMEA103939777, study PRJEB20133) | metagenome | reverse complement strand
GCAGGTCGGGCAGATCAGAACTCTGCTGGCGGCCAGACTGCAAGGGTTGCCAGTTCTGCTGCGCTATCTGTTCGATGTCAGCACGGTTTTCAATCTGAAACACGCCGTATCCGAGCTGCGGTTTCGCGCCCAGATTACCCCACTGTTCGATGAACAACAACAGTTGGGCAAGGGCAGACAGGTTATCTCCTGTGATCTGCAATGTGACGCTTCCCATGCGCCCCGGTGGAAGGAACCATCCGCGATTGCGGTCAGGCGGACGGATGTTGAGCAGGGATGGGTCTTCCCAGATCGGCTGTGTTGAGTCGTCAACGATGCTTACTCGAAACCTGCGCGCCCATCCTGTTGCTCCAAACAACTGGCATGCGTCGCATAAGCCCGCATCCCGCAACCGCTGTCGTTCTTCTTTTGCCGGAGACTTCCGATACTTTTCCTCGTCAAACGTGCATGTATGCTCGGTCGGCTCACACGCATCCCCGCCCAGGCCGCGCACCAGGGCCTCGTACCACCAGCGCAGCGAGCCGATCAGGCCGGTCTCGTGCAGGCGGTCGCAGGCGCCGTCCACGCCGCCGGTCCACAGGGGGGTGAGGGTGCGCAGGGTGATGTTGAGCGAATTGGTCATAGTCTCTCCGTGTGTGACGAGGCGCGCTTACAGCGTTCGCGCAAGCGGGTTGCTGCCGAGCGCTGGGCTGAAGTGAACATCTTGTTGTAGATTATGGAATACGAAAAATTGTGTTAGCGATTATAGCATACATCCAGCGCAACCTGCGCTAAACTCGCGGCTTCTCTGCCGCGATGATGGGGCAGGCGCGCAAGGGTCATAGAATGGCTATCATGCTGCACGTGAGGGATTGGGCGGAAAAACATGTAGGCCGCGCTCGCGGGGGATTGCAGCGGGCGAAGAGGCGCGCTCGCGCCCTACGGACGCGCGGGGTGACGCATGCGATCAGCGTTTCAAAGCCTGCAACTCGCGCGCCAGCCCCTGCTGTTGCCAGTTTGCCAGGCGCAGTCGCAGCGCCAGCGTGCTGGCAATGTTCCACAGCACCGCATTGCCCAGCATCGGATCGTCTTCGGCCAGCGCGCGCAGGCGGTCGCGGCGCAACGCCAGAATGGTGACGCCCTCTTCGCCGGCGCGCAAATCGGCGCTGCGCCGCCCGCCATCGAGCAGCGACATCTCGCCGGTGATCTGGCCGACAACGACGGTGGTGAGCAAACGCTGACTGTCAGGGTTATCGTCGATCGGCGGACTCCAGACCTCCAGCGCGCCCTCTTGCACCAGGTAGAGATCGGTCGATTCCTCGTTGGTGCGGTCGATCAGGGCGCCGGGCGGATACCGCCGTCGCTCGAGATGAGCGGCCAGCCGCGTGCGTTGGGCCAGGCTCAATCCGCTGCCGATTTGTGAATTCGCCAGAAATTCAGCGATCTGGCTGGTCACCTCTGCCGGCTGGACCAGCGCTTCCGGCTGACCGATAATCGAGGGCAGCCCAAGATAGCTGGCGATGTAGCGCATCGTCACCTCTGGCGTCTCGAAGTGCGGCCAGTGACCGGCTTTCGGCACGATGCGCAGATCGGCATTGCGCCACTCATCGGCGACAACGCCGGCATCGCGGAGCGGCACTGTATTGTCTTCAGCGCCCCAGATGACCAGCGCGGGGGTCTCGATGTCGCGCAGACGACCGCGCAAATCCTGATTCTGCATCGCCACGAAGCACTCGGCGCGCACCCGCCCTTGCCCCGGACGGCGCGCATCGGCCCGCAAACGCAAATAGTCGGCTTCGCTGATTGCCGAACGCTCGGCGAACGAGGCCGGCTTCATCAGGCTATCGGTCACCGAGATCATTGATGGTTCGAGCATGGCCAGCAGACGGCTAAAGATCGGCGACCGCTCGAGCATGGTGATGGGCGACACAAAGGTGTTGATCCAGAACGAGAGTCGGCCAGAGATGGTTGGGCAGAGCAGCACCATGCGATCGATCAATTGCGGCACCTGCAAAGCCAGGGTAGCGCTGATCATGCCTCCCATCGAGTGCCCGATCAACACTGCCGGATGCTCGCTGAGACCGGTGATCAGGCGGCCAACGACCTGGGCGTAGCGACCAATGGTTGCCCGTTCGCGCAACGGCGGCGACTCGCCGTACCCCGGCAGATCGATGGCGACGCAACGAAAGCGGCGGCTAAGCAGCGGCAGCAATGGCGACATGGCAAACGATGAGCTTGACCAGCCGTGGATCAGCACCGCCAACTGCGCATTGCGCGGGCCGACATCGATGGCGTAGATTTTGGCGCCGTCAATCGAAAATACTTCCATATCCCAGAGACCCGCAGCGAGTGGACGCTATACTATGATATGATACCAGCGCATACCCGGTTCGTCTATCACCTGACTGCTTATTATTGTGCTTCACCTCCTGGCGGTTGAGGATTACAAAACGCTTGCAGATGCCGACATGAGTGACTCACCAGATACCAATACGCCGCCGATCTACATCGTTTCTGGCGGCGCGGGCGCGGTGGGCGAGCAGGTGGCTCGCCTGACGCTCTCACAGTTTGAAGGCGCGGATGTTCCGCTGATCATTGTGCCCAATGTGCGCAGTCTGGAACAGATTGCCGAGGTGGTTGCGCAGGCTGCCCAGCAGAATGCGACAATTTTGCACACCCTGATGGAACCGGCGCTGCGGCGCGAGTTGATGCGACTGTCGCGCGATATGGGCGTGGTCGAGATCGATCTGGTCGGTAGTGTGCTCTCGCGATTGGCCACCGTGCTGCGCAAAGAGCCGCTTGGCAAGCCTGGTCTCTATCAGCCGCGGCGCTCGGCCTATTTTGAGCGGCTTGAGGCGATCGAGTACACGGTGGCTCACGACGACGGCAACAAGCCGCGCGAATTACACGATGCCGACATTGTTCTGGTCGGCATCTCGCGCGTCGGCAAGACTCCGCTCAGCATGTATCTGGCAGTGCTCGGCTGGAAAGTCGCCAATGTGCCGCTGGTGCGCGAAATCCCGCTGCCCGAAGAACTCTTTCGGGTTGATCCGCGGCGCGTTATAGGCCTGATTGTTGAAGCTGAACAGATCGCCGCGCGTCGGCGCTGGCGGCAGCGCCGGATGGGGGTGAGCCTGGGTCAGGCGTATACCAACCTCGAACAGGCCAGCGATGAAATTGAATGGGCGCGTCGCATATTCCGTCGCCATGGCTGGACAACCATCAATGTCACCGATAAGTCGATCGAAGAGAGCGCCGATGAGATCATCGATCTCATCTCGCGTCGGTTTCATCCGCCGGGCGGCGGGTAGCGCGGGGTTTGTTCCGCTTTGAACGCTGGAATCGTTATCTGTGCTGCGGCAAAACTACTAACTAGAGGACAAGCCGCGCGTTACCATCTGGAGTTGCTGTGCGCTTGTTTCATCATTGCCTGCAATCAAGTGACAGGTGTTCAAGCTATGAGGATGTGACGGCATTCATCAATCTCAGTAAAGCGCAGCCAATTGATGGTGTTCTTAAAATATATGAACAGCATAAGTTTTCGTCATCGAGTTGAGCAGTTGTTTATATATGTCCCAAAACTGACGGTTGTCTTTTTTTTGATAATCGCGGTAGTTATTAATGGCATTGCATATACGCGAAGTTTTATAGATGATACAAGCTATCACATCCCGATGGCAGTTGAAATAGCGCGCCATTATAACCCCTATTATGTTGATGTTAACTCGACGTTCACATCCTTTTGGTTTCCCGCTGGCGCCGAGACGCTGGTTGCGGCAATAGTTGCGCTTACCCGCGATATACGCAGCACTAACTTCTCAGGGGCTTTATTCTTTATTTTGTTCTTATTAGTAAGCTATAAGTTTGCTGGCCTATGGACAAATGATTCCCGAATTCGCCTTCTCTGTGTCATGTTGACCGGTATTGTGCCGGTTTTGTTTGCTCAAACTACGGCTTTCTATGTTGATATTCATTTAAACTTTCTTGTGTATCTCTGTTTGTACCTGTTCGCGTTGGCGTTGGCAAGAGATAATGCTAATTATGTGTACGCAGGGTTAGGCTTTGCTGTTCTTTCAGCAAGCGTTAAATACCACGGAGTATTGATTTGCGCCGTGCTTCTTCTGATAAGCATTATCTATATCCGTGGATGCCGCGAGAAAAAACCAAAAATCTCAATACTTGCATTTGCGTTGATATGCATTCTATTTGCTTCTGGTTGGTATATTCGCAATCTTTTATTGAAAGGCAATCCATTTTATCCAATCGCTTTACCAGAATCATTACAGACCTTACTGATTGCTTTTGGCCTTCCATATCAGGGCATGAATTTTCCAAATTATTCGCCATGGACGACATTTCCCCATCCTTTCATTCCACAACACCTTGGGCAGTATGATTTTGCGCCGCATATAACCGATGATGCCTTTGGCTTCATGTTCCCGGTCTCCTTGTTGCTGCTCGCAGTGGCAGGATGGTATGCGCGTCGCATGCCGACGGCACAGCGCCGGATCTTTGGCCTCACGCTCCTGACGTCAGCGCTGGTTGTGATTGCGCTGCCGTTTCGTTTTAGCGTTCCTCGCTATGTTCTGTTTTTTCCGGCAGTGGTTGCATTGTGGCCAGCGGTGATTGTTGCGGCTGCGCAGCTTACCCGTCGGACATACTACCTGATGTATGCCATTGTGCTGATACTGAGCTTGCAGTATATCTATGCAAATTTTCTTGACAATCGCGCGCGCGAAACGGTGTTCTGGGAAGCAATTGCGATATTAACTGAAGGAAGAAATACAAGTATTGTTCACTTTGATTTTCTTGAACAGGGGAACCTGCGCATTGGATATGTGAATGGTCGATTTGGTTTTATTGCAACCCTTTACGATCAAAAGTTGACCAATCAATTATTTCAGCTCCACTATCAAAATTATATGCTCGATTATGGAGCGGAATTTAGCGATCCACAGGGATTTGTGGATTATATTCGCTCGCTTGATCTGGATTATATTTGTGTTTTTGACCCAGGCGCTCCGGGAGTCGATCTTATTCTGGCCAACTTTTCTGAGATAACATTTATTGAGGATGTTTTTAAGTGATCTCAGAATTGCCCGCGCCTTAACGAACTCTGTATGCTTTGAGCGCTTGTTGCCTGAAATTAGCCGTGGTTGTTACGCCTGTTGCTCTGGAACGAACGCTCTTTTACATCAAGGTGTCTGATCGCGGCTGCTCACAACCTGATATTCCTGTTGTTCGCCCTGATGTGCGGCAGGAACCCGCGCCCGCCTTCCGGGAATTGATGCAAAGGGGATGCCGTGGAAGAGCGCCATTCTCTTCTAACCGTCACCAGCCCACGCGAGACGACGGCTCTGCCGGCGACTCCATGCCTGCGCCAATGCTGGCATTGAGCTGATTGTAGTCGCCACGCTGGTTGTTTTGACATAAACGAAAGCTCACTGACAATCAAGGCTAAGGCGCGGTATAGTGGTTGTGTTCTAATAACGATAGTTGTCATTCACAACGCGATAGTTGCGTTCTCTACAATTGTGTCGCGGGGTATCGCCGGTATCATGTGGTATCATAGGGGCGTTTCGAGTTGCGCGCTAATTGCAGACCCGGCGGTGTCGCATGGGTACGTCGCATCTGAGCCGATCGCGAACATTCCTGCCGCTGGCATACAGGGGTATGCTGGCGTTTTCAATCATTGCAGATCGTCGCCTTGTGCAAGGAGGGACACGGTTATGACGAAGAAGTGGGTCTATCTCTTCCGCGAGGGAAATGCCTCAATGCGCGATCTCCTCGGCGGGAAGGGCGCTGGTGTTGCTGAAATGACGCGCACCGGGGTGCCGGTGCCGCCCGGCTTTACGATCACGACGGAGGCCTGTAACGCCTACTACGAAGCGGGGCAGCAGTTCCCCGACGGAATGTGGGAGCAGGTTCTGGAAGGATTGAAGGATATTGAACAGCAGACGGGCAAGCGCTTCGGCGATCCCGCCAATCCCTTGCTCGTCTCGGTGCGTTCCGGCGCCAAGTTCTCGATGCCGGGCATGATGGATACCGTGCTCAACCTTGGCCTCAATCAGCAGACGCGCGAGGGGCTGGCTCGCCTGACCGACAATCCGCGTTTCGCCGCGGATGCCTACCGCCGCTTCGTGCAACTGTTCGGCAAGATCGTGCTGGGCGTCGATGGCGATCGCTTCGAGCACGAGATGGATGAGGCCAAAGGCCACGGCCAGCGCCAGGATACCGATTTGAGCGCCGATGAGCTGCTCGCGCTGGCCGAGAAGTTCAAGGCGATTATCAAGGAAGACGTTGGCGTCGATTTTCCCGAAGACCCCTTCGAGCAGTTGCGCGAGGCGATTGCCGCTGTCTTCCGCTCGTGGAATGGCAAGCGCGCGGTTGACTATCGCCGGGTGAATAAGATTCCCGACAATCTCGGCACGGCGGTCAATGTGCAGGCGATGGTCTTCGGCAATATGGGCAATGACTCGGCGACCGGCGTAGCCTTCACCCGCAACCCCAGCACGGGCGATCCAGAGATTTTCGGCGAGTATCTGATCAATGCCCAGGGCGAGGATGTCGTGGCCGGTATTCGCACGCCGCAGCCGCTGAGCAAACTGGCCGAAGAGATGCCGGAAGTCTATGCCCAGTTCCACACGATTGCCAAGCAGCTCGAAAAGCACTACAAAGACATGCAGGACGTTGAGTTCACAATCGAGCGCGGCAAGCTGTGGATGTTGCAAACCCGCACCGGCAAGCGCACCGGCGCAGCAGCCGTTAAAATTGCGGTCGATATGGTCGAGGAGGGGCTGATCGATAAGGCGACTGCTGTGCAGCGGGTCGATCCGCACGCGCTCGATCAGTTGCTCCATCCGATGATCGATCCCGAAGCGCGCAAGCACGCGCATCTGCTGACCGTTGGCCTGCCGGCGTCGCCGGGCGCTGCTTCGGGGAAGGCCGTGTTCGATCCCGATGAAGCCGAGGAGTTGGCCAAAACTGGCGAGCGGGTGATCCTGGTGCGCGTCGAAACTGCGCCGGAAGATTTCCACGGCATGGTTGCAGCCCAGGCGATTCTGACGGCGCGCGGCGGTATGACATCGCACGCGGCAGTGGTGGCGCGCGGTATGGGCAAACCGTGCGTGGCCGGCGCCGGCGATCTGCGGATCAGCTACGCCGATCAGTTGATGACGGTCAATGGCGTCACCATTCGGAAAGGCGATTGGATTACGCTTGATGGCGGCAGCGGTGAGGTCTTCGCCGGGCAGATGCCGACAGTCGAACCGGAACTTTCCGGCGATTTCGCGACCCTGATGTCGTGGGCCGATGAGTTCCGCAAACTTGGCGTGCGCGCCAATGCCGACATTCCGCGCGATGCGCGGGTGGCCCGCCAGTTCGGCGCCGAGGGTATCGGCCTCTGCCGCACCGAGCACATGTTCTTTGAGGGCGACCGCATCGATGCCATGCGCGAGATGATTCTGGCCGATACGGAGGAAGAGCGACGGGCCGCGCTGGCCAAGATCGAGCCGCTCCAGCAGGGCGATTTCGAGGGGCTGTTCCGCGAAATGGCAGGCCTGCCGGTGACCATTCGCACCCTTGACCCGCCGCTGCACGAGTTCTTGCCCCACGACGATCACGAGATTGGGTTGCTTGCCGCCAAGCTCGGCGTTGATCCGCAGAAGGTGAAGGCGCGGGTCGAGAGTTTGCGCGAAGCCAACCCCATGCTTGGCTTCCGTGGCTGCCGTCTCGGTATTCTCTACCCCGAAATTACCGAGATGCAGGCGCGCGCTATCTTCAAGGCAGCGGTCAAGGTAAAGTCGGAAGGGATTGATGTCCATCCCGAAGTGATGATCCCGCTGGTCGGTCATCTCAGTGAGTTGAAGCTGCAAGAGGAGATCGTGCGCCGGGTGGCTGCCGAGGTCTTCGCCGAGAGCGGGGTTGAGGTTCCCTATCTGGTCGGAACGATGATCGAGTTGCCGCGCGCTGCGCTGGTGGCTGATGAGATTGCGCAGGCTGCCGAGTTCTTCAGCTTCGGCACTAATGATCTGACGCAGACCACGCTCGGTCTCTCACGTGATGACTCGGGCCGCTTCTTGCCGGCTTATGTCGAAAAGAAGCTCATTCCCGACGATCCGTTCCAAACCATCGATCAGCGTGGCGTTGGCCAGTTGGTGCAGATTGGCACCGAGCGCGGGCGGTCAACCCGCCCTGATCTAAAGGTCGGTGTCTGCGGCGAGCACGGCGGCGATCCGGCCAGTGTCGAGTTCTTCCATCGCGTAGGCCTGAATTACGTCAGTTGCTCGCCCTACCGGGTGCCGATTGCGCGGCTGGCTGCGGCGCAGGCCTCACTCGGCGACGCAAAACGCGATAAGTAACTTTCAGTGCGCATTGTGCCAGCCGCGCCTCTGACAGGGGGTGCGGCTGGCACTGTTTTTGAGCTGCCTCGCGGTGTTGCCAGACCCGCGATATACTGCTACGGCACATCCTTTCCGTCAGCAACCAGGGAACGCACCACCAAGACACGAAGTTCATCAAAGTCTCGCTGAAGCGGTTATCGAGAGCGCGGAGGAAGGATTGCAGGGGAAGCTCTATGCGTAAGGGCTGGCTCCCATTGCGGTATGAACGATCCGCTATAATGATTGCGACCAGGATCGTTGCGCGCGATTTTGATACCTGGTCATCCAGTTCAGGGAGGCAACATGGCAGAGTCATTGTTACAACGCCCCTTGGGCACGATTCTCGACGCGCTGGCGTCGCGCGCGCCTACTCCCGGCGGCGGTAGCGTGGCGGCTTTGACCGGCGCAATGGCCGCCGGTCTGGTAAGTATGGTGTGCGCGCTGACTATTGGCAAACCGCAATTTGTCGAGATGGAGAGCGAGCTGCGCGCCATTCACGAGCAGGCTGAGCAATTGCGCGCCCGTCTGCAGCAACTGGCCGATGAAGATGTGGCGGTCTTTAATCGTCTGGCTGCGGCATACAAGTTGCCCCGCACCACCGAAGCTGATGCGGCAACCCGCAAAAATGCCATTCAGCAGATGACCCGGCTGGCAGCGGAGGTGCCACTGCATACGGCGCAGGCCGCAGCGGCGCTGCTGCCGCTTTGCACAACGCTGGCCAACAATTGCGCGCGCCTGGTTGTCAGCGATGTTGGCGTTGCGGCCTTGCTCGCGCGGGCCACCGTCCAGAGCGCTGCGCTTAATGTCGAGATCAATCTGGCTGCGCTGGAGGATCAACTGTTTGTGCGGGAAACGCGGGCGCAACTGCGCGATCTGTTAATCGGGCTGGGTGATGAAGTCGATGGCATCGTCACCATTGTCCGGGGAAGGATGCTGTCATGAGCGCCCGGATCCTTGATGGTCGCGCGCTGGCGCAGGAGTTGCGCGCTGAGGCGGCGACGCAGATGGCCGCTTTGCGCGATCGGATCAATCGCCCGCCTACCATTGCCGTGGTGCAGGTCGGTGATGATCCGGCGGCCACGCGCTATGTGCGCAGCATCGACCGCCTCTGCCAATCGTTGGGCGCAGCCTGTTGCGCAATTGCCTTGCCAGCCGCAACCGAACAGACTGATCTTGAGAATACAGTGGCCGGCCTGAGCGCCGATGATCGCACCGATGGCATCTTGTTGCAGTTGCCGTTGCCGGCAGGTCTTGCGCTCGATGGTGTGCTGGCGCGGCTGGCGCCGGAAAAAGATCTGGATGGCATCCATCCCATTAACGCCGGGTTGCTGGCGCAGGGCCGCATAGCGCTGGTTCCCAACACGCCCGCCGGCGGGATGGAACTGTTGCGCCGCAACGGAATCGAGATTCGCGGGCGCCGCGCCGCAGTGGTTGGGCGTTCACCGATCGTCGGGCGTCCGATGGCGCTGCTCTTGCTACACGCTGATGCCACGGTCACAGTCTGCCATTCGCGCACCCCTGATCTGGGCGCGGTGCTGCGCGAGTGTGACATCATTGCTGCCGCTGCCGGACGGCCCAATCTGATTACGGCAGAGATGATCCGGCCCGGCGCAACAGTGATCGATTTCGGCACCAATGTGTTGGCCGATGGCTCGATGGTGGGTGATGTCGATTTTGTCCGCGCCGTTGAGGTGGCCGGCGCAATTACGCCGGTGCCGGGCGGCACCGGCCCGGTGACGAATGTCATGCTGATGCGCAATCTGATCACCGCAACCTGTAACCGGCTGGGAATTGCGCTCTAGAGGGCAAGATGAGGAGCGGCGATGAAGATCCTCGTGCTCGGCAGTGATGGGCGCGCTCATGCGCTGGTCTGGAAGCTGTTCGCCAGCCCGGCGGCTGAGGTGCTGGTAGCGCCGGGGAATGGCGGCGCCTGTCAGATTGCGCCGCAGGTGGATATCGAACCGCTCCAGCCTGCCCAGATCGCGCAATGGGCGTTCAGTGAAGGCGTCGATCTGATCGTGCCGGCCAGCAGTGAATTTCTGTGGGCCGGCCTGGTTGATGAAGTGGTCAGTATGCATATCGGCGTGTGCGGCGCGCCGCAACGGAGCACTCAGATCGAGTGGAGCCGCTGCTATGCCAAAGAACTGCTGCTGCGCTATCGGGTGCCAACTCCGACGGGGCGTTGCTTCACCAGCATGACGATGGCCGAGAAGTATCTGGCTGCCCAACCATTGCCGGTAGCGCTGCGCGGTGATCATCCTGCCGCCGGTGAGGGAGTCTATTACGATCGTTACACCGCGTTGGAAGCGCTGCGCGCGCTGTTCGTCTCGCGCCCGGTGGAGGGAAGCAGCCACGGTGTGGTAATCGAAGAGCATATTGAAGGGCCGCTGGTAAGTTTTTCGGCGATTACCGATGGCAGCCATCTCATTCCCTTCCTCCCGGCCCGGATCTACGAGCGCATGGGGCCGGCGCCTGATAGTCCGCCTGCGCCAGGCATGGGCGCTATCACCGGCAATTCAAGCTATGCGCAGCGTCTGACGTCCTATCTGGAACGGCATATCATGCAGCCGCTGGTCGCGGCGATCGCCCGCGAGCAGTTACCGTACTGGGGTATTATTGGCGTCGATTGCATCATCGGCGCGCAGGGGCCGCGCGTGATCGGGCTGCGTTGTAGTCTGCGCGATATGGAAGCGCAGGCCGTCTTGCCGCGCATGATCGATGATCTGGAACCGTATCTGGAAGCGGCCATTGCCCGCAGCCTTCACCGTCTGCCGCCGCTGCGCTGGCGGGAAGAAGCCAGTGTGGCGCTGGCGCTGGTGACCCAGGGCTACCCGCATCACTACCCGCTGAACGCTGCCGTTGACGGGATCAGTGATGTCGAAGAGGGGGTGTTTGTCTTCCACGACCAGACCGAAGCGCCGTTTGGTTTGCGCTATGATCCCGCGCAGCGCGATCGGTTGTTTGGCACTGGCGGCGGTCTGTATCTTACCGGCGGTCATGTGGTCACGGTGGTCGCGCTCAGCGCAACGCTTGCCGGAGCGCGCGGGCGAGCAATCATCAATGCGGAACGGATTCGCTTTCCTGGCCGCACCTATCGCGAAGATGTAGGCGCCAGCGAGCGGTAACGACGAGAGGGAAAGATGACGCCTGCCATTCAGATGGTGACGACCGATGAGGCAATTGCCGCCTGTTATCCGGTGATGCGTGAATTGCGACCGCATCTTGCCGAAAGCGAGTTTGTGCCGCGGGTGCGACAGCTTGCCAGCGCTGGTTATCGGTTGGCAGCGCTGTGCGAAGATCATGACGTTGTTGCAGTGGCCGGTTTCCGCATCAGCGAAAATCTGGCCTGGGGTCGATTTTTGTATGTGGATGATCTGGTAACGCGGGCAGCATGCCGTTCACGCGGTTATGGGGCGATGTTGCTGGCCTGGTTGAAAGCGTATGCCGCGAGCGCCGGGTGCCAGCAGTTGCATCTCGACTCCGGCGTCTGGCGCACCGAAGCCCACCGGTTCTATCAGCGCGAGGGGATGGAGATGCGCTGTTTGCATTTTGCCTGTGAGGTTTGACGCGCTTTCACGGGATGTTCTTGCCGTCAGCCACCGGTAGACAATGCGCTTGTGATACCAACGTTATACCAACTTTAGAACCATTGTCACGTATCGGGCAGCCACGTCAACGCTGCCGCAGTGCGCAGGATGCGGCGGGAGCGCTCCGGAGAGCGGTTGCTGGGGCAGCACCGATCGCGCGCCGAACGTTGGGAGGACCGGGATGGCGACGGCGTG
>FWPU01011669.1_pt1 | contig 12146 bp, 5 predicted proteins | sample 2228361 | NCBI WGS metagenome assembly FWPU01 (sample SAMEA103939777, study PRJEB20133) | metagenome | reverse complement strand
CGTCATAAGCATAGCTGAGCAAGGTTCAATTGTAAAAGTTCAAAACTACGTGTTTTAAAGCCGATTGGCTTCTATTTGCGCAAAACTTACGCTAATGTTTCTGATGACATAGTAAGTTCAATCGCGCGTATGCATCAAAGGAACTGGTATTCTTGAGGGTTGAAATGACATAAAATCTCTCATATGTCAACTAGTTCGGAAAAAATCAAATCGAGACTAATTTGCCAATGTATAAAATCTAACGACCCTTCTTACCAATGCGTGAGAATGTCTGAAAGATAATTCATCACTGGTCCACGTTGCAGATACTGATGGGCAAACTGGTTTCTGTAACTTCTCAAACATCCATAACAACTTGTACTTTTAGGACATTTGCAATTTCCACTCACCCTCCTCAGCGCAATCTCCAGGCAGGTTTTGAAAACATCTTCCCTCTCAAGTCGAGCAACAAGCCCGGCACCGCCTGGCACATTATCGTAGAGAAGGATTGGAGGCACCGGGTATTGTTCACCGTAAGCAACCGTTGCACTAAGGTCATTGGATGGGACTTCTAATATCTCTGCTGCTCCTTCGACCAGTGCATAAGCTAGTGAGTATGCGAACCAAACAGACTCAATGTCTCCATTGAATCCGGGATGAAACTGTAATTGTATAACATCTGTTACAAACTCATGTCCAAGAGATACTTGCTCCAAGGTTCCCGGGCAATTTTGACCATAAGGGGTTTTATGAGCCTTTTGGCGTTGTCTAAATCCTGCACCACATCTCCCACATACATAAAAACCTTCCCCGCGTCGACCCTCACACAGTACGGCCATCAAACCAGGTGCTGCCTTTGTCATCGTGATCAGCGGGGAGTTCGATGGCAAGGAAATAGTACGAGGGTCGTGACCGAGGGGGCCTGCAAAATACGGACGGGTAGTGAACACTTTTGGTGTCCGAGATTTTGGCTCTTTTGGTCTATCACGATCTGTCACAAACCCGAAAAGGGGTATCACATACTGAGATACAATTAACTGATCGCCGCAAGGGGTGGGTGGTTCAGGTTGCCCTCGCTCCCAATACAAGAAAACATTATGGCGTGCACAACGTTTGTAGAACTTCCGCGGCCATTCCTTCTCGGCCACCTTCTTGAGACCATAAGAAGTCCAAATCTTTTTGTTTGCTACCAATTTATTGGTTGGGGCAAACTCTGAAATTGCGATACTGAGGTCTCTTTGGAGCAAGACTTCAAATGCTTCTTGGTTTTGTTGAGTTTTTTGGGTATCAAGTTCTACAACATCCACCGGAAACCCATATTTTGGGATCACAGCTTTGCGAGAAAGGAAAGAGAGTACATCTTCAGATGCTATTGTGTTAGCCCGGTTTTTTGCCCAATTCATAGTTGTTCCATCGTACTTTGCGGCAGCCTCTTCTCTGACTTTGATCGCATTAGTATAATCACTTGAGACCTCAGCTTCAGCAAGAGAAAACCTACTTTCCTCTTCCTCGATTTTGCCACCGATATCTTTGGTGGTCTTGCCGGCAATTCTTTCTATCCACAGTCCATTATCTAATCCAACTCTAGATAACATATCCGATGGGACAATGGCACGCAAAGTTTCTTCCACTTCAGCTTGGTGCTCGTGAAGGTGGGTGCGGAAATCGGCAACACCTGAGGGATGTTGCAAGTCAATTAATAACCCCTCCACTGTCTTGAATCTTTCTGGAAAAGTTCGGAAGAAGTGTGAAAGCGCTGTCGCAGCGATATGACGGGTGATGATCTTCTCGTTTTTTAGACTTAGAACTGGAGGACGAACCTTGCCGCTAAGCATCCGATCAGGTTCGGCAAAATGATAGAGATCATGAGGGGCTCGACGACAATACGTTATAGCAAATCCGGGGCGCTCACGGCGTCCTGCTCGTCCCACTCTTTGAACATAATTAAAGGCTTCTGGGGGTACGTTACGTAGGAAGATGGTATCGAGGTCACCCAGGTCGACACCCAGTTCGAAAGTGGTCGAACAGCTCAAGACGTGGATTTTCCCTTGCTTGAATTCACGCTGGAATTCTCGGGCTTTTTCCTTGTCTAGTTGTGCAGTGTGTTCTTCCACGCGCAAAAAGCCTGGCAAGTCTTCCTCGTAAAGGATGCGGTAGTGATTGGATTCCAAATTATTCTGGAAAATATCCATCAGTGTGCCATGGCAGCCATATCTCGGGCATACTCCGCGGATGGAAACTGATTGGATGCGGGCACACGTATCACATTGGTAGATTGTGTCCTGACTTGATATGAGGTGGAGTCTCCACCAATCAGGATTCAACACGCGAGCATCATCCACAGGCATGAGCAAACGGTCTTGTGATAGTGCATCTTCGTCCGAGCGTCGAATTGATTCCCATATAGATCTCAAGATAATTACCGCCTGCTCAATCGCTCCTTGTTCTGAGATCCCTGCCCTGGTGAGAAGTTTGGTAAGAAACAAGGCACGCTTACCCTTCTTACCATCCCAACTTCTTATTGGCCAATTCTGCCTGCCCTTAGGACGTGCAGGGGAACCTATTCTGAATCGCATTTGGGAGGCTTGAAGATCGAGATCACTCCAATTCAATGAGACCCCCATCCTGGTTTGGAGTTCGACAGCTCTGTCTGTTCGCATGGTATCCAAGAGAATGAATATTAAGTCGAGCGCTTCTTGTTCAGTTAACCACCAAGGAGAACGAGTTAGCTCCATAGGAAATTTGAAACCGTCTGGCCATTCAATTGACCACCGAATTAAACCGACACCCTCAAGCGATATACGTTGTTCTTCGGTCAGGAATTCTCGATACAATGCACGCCAGATATTTTTTCGAATCGTTGGCTCATCATCAGACAGGCGATACTTATAAGCGTCATGATATCTATTAATAGCCTGATCGGCAATTGTTGAAAGACTGATTCCCTTTGCAGGAAAATGGGAGAAACTGCGTGCGATTTTTAGCACCAAATTTCGGTTTATAATATCTTTATACGAATCTTCTAGATACCAGGCAAAGAAGGCAGCTTCCTGTCGGCCATCTGCAAAAGCAAGAATTTTCTTTCGTTCCTCTGGAAGAACCTGGTAGAGAGTGGTGGCGATCACGGCGTGGGGTCCATCTGTGCCGTGTACCACTTCACGCACAGGGTCCCGGCCTGCAGCGTTGTACCCGCAAGCACCGCATCTTGCCATTTGGTCTGCCTTATCTTCATCTGGAGAAGAGTCTTCCCTGACCACCTTTATTAGGTGATCATGCCCGCATTTCGGTTTAATGGGGTGAACTTCGCCACACTGAACACAAAGCCGAAATATTCGCTTAGAGTTGGTCTCCTCATTCTCTTCTTCCTCACCGCCTGTATCATTGTCATTTTCAATAGGGCGAAAAAATGTGGCCCCAAAATTGACAGAGCTCGGATCGCGAATCGCCTCCATTAGCTTACCGCCCCTGAAGTCCTTCTGAGCTACGAAATAATGTTGACCACATTCTCGACACAATGCAACTTCGAATGCCGTGTACTCGTTCTCTCCTGCCTGTCGATCAAGGAAGACCTTCTTCTGAGGCCAATAAGAAACGAAAGCACCTTCGAGGGATCGGAGGAATAGGTGGTAACGAGCAGATAACAGGGGGTTATCAGTTATTGGATTCTTCGCTTGCAAAAGCAGTTCTACTAATTCGGATAATGAGGATAATCTGCTTTGTCTTGGCAAATCTTCAAAGACCCGATCAGCAATGCTCTGAATTTCAGCCGGGTTACCTGTGATATGTCGGCGAAGCTCGTATGCCCGATGGTCGTATTGTAGGAGTGTGCCTACAGTTTTTTTGGGGTCTTCGTTTTTTGTAAGCGGGACGCCCAGACGATTAGCTAGCTCGTGAAGGCGATCCCCGGCTTCGGTGTTCCCATTAAGGGTCTCTCTAAGAAAGCGATAATCCTCCTGGGATAGATTTTCTGACCCGGCTTCGGGAATAGGTTCGGTTTCTCCAAGAATCACATTCTCAGGATGGAATTTCTCACCAAACAGGTCAGAAGCGAAATTCGCAATCATTTCATTGTCCACTTCCCCACCAATAAGTGTTGCACTCGTGGCAATACACCGGAACGATTCCGATCTTCCCCCCTCTCTCAATCTCTGCTTAAGACGTCGAAGAAGCATAGCCATCTCGATACCACGAGAGCCACGATATTGATGTGCTTCGTCTAACACAAGAAATGTCCACCACTTCGCCCGTCCATTGTCAAAAAGTGGACTATCGTCGGGTCGAAGCAATAGATATTCAAGCATGGAGTAATTGGTCAAAAGAATGTGAGGTGGCGTACGGCGCATCTCTGAGCGAAGGATGAGTTCCCCATGCACTATATTTCCATTTTCAACGATTGAGTAATCTTTTCTATCCCGCTCCGATATCTGATCCCGTGCATGTCGTTGGGAGTCATTTTCGTTCTCTGGCGTTTCACCAATGTACTGTCCGAAAGTGAAATGAAAGTGCGAGTCGTTTTCTTTGAGACGTTTACAATAATCCTCGAGGCGTTCTCGCTGGTCATTTGCTAGTGCGTTCATTGGATAAAGGATCAGCGCACGAACGCCTGGCCCCAGATTTCCTGCCTGGAATTCCTGATAGAGATGAAGTAAGATCGGATAAAGAAAAGCCTCGGTCTTCCCACTCCCAGTTCCTGTTGCAACGACTACATTGTGCCCATTAAACACCATTTGGATTGCCTCTTCCTGATGTTTGTAGAGAGGTCGGTAACCCTGTAATGCTTCAAGAAATCCTTCATCGGGTTGTGATCCGAGAAGCTGTGGAAATAGAGAGCGTGGTGTTTCTCCTCGTTTGAATACCGGTGTGGCCTCCAGAAATGGACCCTTGCTCAGGTGCCCTGAGGACAGAGCCTCCTCAAATGAATCTCGCAACTCCCGATCCTTGAAATAAAAAGTGGTCTTTAAATAACGTTTGTATCTCTCTTCAATCTCACGTGCCAGCTCAATTGCATTCATCAGATTGCCTTCATGTTTGAATGTTAAATTTCTCAGTCACTTTAACACCCCCAAATCCTGCTCGTTCAAGCAACTGAATCGAGTTGGGGTCATATTTCATCAAAGCGTGCGCCAGAGCATGCGCTGACGCCTTCACTTGCTGATTTGTATTCGGATTGCTTCCTCTCACCTCGATGAACACTTCCATTTCACTTAATAACAGACTGATGCTAGGTAATTCAATAAGTCGTTGTAAAAATTGTCTGGCCTTGAATGGGCTTTTTTCGAAATATTCATCCACTTCTTGTCCGTTTACTTTGATAACACCATTACCTTCTCGCAGCACCGCCGCTGCGGTGGCTCTCTTCTTTCTTCCCCACCCAATACACAGAATAGAACCCATTGAAGCAGGAAGGATGCCGACACTCCCTTTGATGGATTCCTTACCTTTTTCGATCCAGATGGTAAGAAAATGGTCGCGATCCCGTTCGCTTAATTCCTTACAGTCGCCAAACTCGCGAAGAGAGATAGCGATTTCCTTCTCCGTAACTTTCACCTGATATGGTCTGGCTCTCTGATATTCAAAGCCCACCTGGACCCTGTTGATCCAACGCCTTTGAGGAAATCGTATCCAAAGCGCTCGATTTGATGTGGCACTAAAGTCATCGCGCTGGAAGGTAAGAAGATTATCCACCCATTTGGAAGGTAAGGTCTCTTCTCTATCAATTGCCCACCAAATCCTTTCTACAAGGAAGGTCACTTGTACCAGAGTCGCACTTCCAGAACCGACAAGCCATCGTGTCTCGTCGTAAATAGGAGTAGGAGGGATGGTTAAGATTGTCCTGTTGTCCTCTTTCTCGATTTGAACTTCCTTTGCAATGTCGTCAGCAGGTTGGATGGTGAAATTAGGTTCATGAAGAAGCTCAATACGCACCGATTCATGCCCCTCATCTGACGGGAAAGGAGAATATTGGGGTATCTTGATATCTCGGAGATCAATCACCACTCTAAAGTCGAGGCTTTCTATAAGATCATCGTTTGTATCGTAAAACCTGATGAAATACCATCCGCATTTTCTTTTCGCGATCTCAGGGGGCAGATCTTGCTCCCTGTTACCAGGAACAGGAGAGAGCGCTTTTCGCCATCTCCCCCTCCCCCCTCCCTCCTCGCCAACGACGATTGTACCGACATCTTTCCAAACATCACGAACTGAACCTTGTATCTTCGGGGGATTTTGACTGAAAAGCGGACCAATATTTTGAGTTGCATCATTGAGACGAATTCCAATGAGTTCAAATTTTGAAGCCTTCGACTCAACAATAACTGACTCTCCTGTTGGTTTAAAGAAAGCAATCTTCGAGTGCTCACCCTTCTCACTGATGAAGAAGTGTGCTCGATAACCGTCAAGGGCAACTAATTCTGGTGCTACTGATGGGGAGCCTGACAATGCTTCGTCTCGAATCCAATCTTCCGGGGTTATTACAAGATGCCATCCCATCGATGGGGATATTACGCGTCGCCCCTCGTTCTGGTTTCGACCACTCAGTTTGAACAGAAGATAACCTTCTTGACCATAAGCAATCTCAGTTTCTCGAGTATCCTCATCTTCTCCCCAGCGAACTGTTATGTTGCCAAAGGCCTGTTCCAGTTGCCAGCATGTTTCTCTCATTTTATCTTGTACAGTTGGTGTTTCGTTTTGAAGAACTGCTAAATCAGGGTAGTTAAGGAACTCTTCTGGTACCTCCACCCCTACTACCCACTGCCTGTCTTTCTTCCAGCAAACAATTTCGGGTTTTAGATGGCGGGGCTTAAATCCTTGAGTTGTTTGTTTTTCTGGCTCTGCAGTCGTTGCTCGAGGTCTACCTCCCCGCTCACCAGGAGTTGGACGTTTTTCTTCCGTCTTACCTCTTTGGTGCACTTCTTTCTGCGCTTCTGGCTGTGGTTTTTCTCTGTGGGGTTTCTCTTCGAACCCTTGTAATTCTTTCGACTTGCGGTATCCCACATATGTATTATCTCTCGCTTGGCCTTCTTCTTTGGGTCCTCCACATTCGATTTGCTGGTGCTCTTCCTCGATTTCACCAGATGGCTCCATAGCAATTGCCAATCCTCCTGCTGGCTGAGGAGATTCTTTCCCATCTTTTGGTCTTTCTTCTTCCTCTCCTTTTAGTCTGCTTTGTGCTTTCCAGCGGTTTCTAATGACCACTATTAAACCAACAATAATCGTCGCAACTACAGCCAAGAAGAGAAGAATTAATACAGAATCTATTGCTCTCATCTGATATTCTCCCCACCAATACACCTTACTAGCTGGTTGACGAAGTAAGAAAAAGGGCTAGGAATGGGGCTTAACGATTGATAACAGAATTACTCCTTTCAACATATTAAACCTTTGGAATATTCATTAATCAAGGGTTGCTCCTCGAATGAGATCCTAACGTCGGCTAGTTCCATCCATCGTGTTTTTAGATTACCAAGGAGGTGATCCGGACTAATTTTAGACCATCTACACCGTTTGGACAAGTTATATTCATCACAACATCCCCTTAGGGGAGCCTACGCCCTCGGGGATGAAGCGTCCTCCTGGGGGCTATTCACACGGAGGATACACACATGAGACTTGCAGGCATCGAAAAAGGTGGTTACTACCCATATCCACCGCACATGGCAGAAGCAACAGCTTCCTGGTTTATCCCGCTCCCAACGGGAACACGCGGGCGTCTTCTTGACCCGTGCGCCGGTGAAGGCGAAATCGCCAGTCTCCTGGGCAAGCTGCTTAACTGCGAAACCTGGGGCTGCGAGCTGTTCCCTTACCGGGCAGAAAAAGCCGCCACCCGTATAGACAAGTGCCACAGCGCCGCCTGGGAGAGCTGCTCCCTGACCGACGAGTCGGTCACACTCTTATGGCTCAACCCGCCGTATGATGACGACCGGCACGGCGATGAGAAGCGGCTTGAGCTGGCTTTCCTGAAAACGTCCACGCCCAAGCTGGTGCGCGGCGGCGTGCTGGCGTTTGTCGTCCCCCAGCGCATTCTGCACCTGGCGGAGATCGCCCGCTACCTGACCAGCCAATACGAGCGTCTCAAGGTCTTGCGTTTCCCGGACGACGAGTACGAGCGCTTCAAGCAAGTTCTGTTGCTGGCGATAAGGCGGGAGAAGTACAACATTCCCCACAACGAAGAGATCGAAGCCATTCACCGTTTGGCAGAGGGTGATTTGCCGCCGTTAGGATTTGCCCCTGAACCGGTCTACCCGCTGTTGCCTGCCCCGCTGAAGGGCGCGGGCGGCAGGGCGATCACCTTTCGCCGGCTGGATTGGGCGTCTGACGACCTAGTCGAAGCCAGCCGCTGGGCGGGTGTACGCAAGATTCGCGCCTGGCAGGACCTGGTTCACCCGGTCAACAAAGAGAGTGCCTTCACTCCCACCATGCCGCTCAAGAAAGGTCATCTGGCGATGCTGATGGCATCCGGCATGATGGGCACCCTGCGCCTGACCAGCGACGATGGCTATCCCATGCTGGTCAAGGGGCGGGTGGTCAAGGTGGTCGATAAGGTTGTCCACCGAGATCCCGAAGATCCTGAGACGGTGATCGAGCGCTACCGCGATCGCTACGTCACGACTATTGCCACACTTTCTCAACATGGGCTGGAGCTGATCCAGGATGTGGATGCGCTGACGCGTTTCATGCGCCAGTACGGCGACAAGATCGCCGCTCATACCTTGGAGACCTACCAACCGCTCTACGATCTGAAACCCACGGAAGATGAGCTGCTTGTCCTGGAAAGCCTGGGCAAGGCTCGCAAGGCGCTGCCCGGTCAGGTTGACGCCGGTCTGCTCCCAACTCAAAAACATGCTGCCATCGCCGCCGCCCGCGCCATCCGCCAGCACCGAAATGCCAATCTACAGGGCGAAATGGGGCTGGGCAAGACGACCATTGCCCTGGCAGTGATCGACCTGCTGGACGCCTACCCGGCGCTGATCCTGTGCCCGCCGCACCTGGTGCCTAAATGGATCCGCGAAGCAGAAGAAGTCATCCCTGGAGCTAAAGGCCGTGAGCTGCGCCGCATCGGCAAGGGCGAAGACGGCGAGATCAACGATGTACGCCAATTCTTCGCCGATTTCGACGTCGGCAGGTTGGGTCCAAAGGCAATAGCTGTGGTGGCATCCACCTCTGCCAAGATGGGCGCTGGCTGGCAGGTGGTGGTCAAGGCAAAGCCAATCAAGGTGAAAGGCAAAGCCCAGGTCATCTACGCTTGCCCGCAGTGTGGTCAAGTGCAGTTGGACCAACAAGGCATCCCGATCACCGAGATCGAAGTCTTCCAGAAACACCGCAGCTTCTGTAACGCGCAGGTGCCGGGTTGGGAGTTGGACCGGGATGGTCGCCGCAAGCGAGATAAGGATGGCAACTCCGTCTGGGGTACACGTCCTTGCGGAGCGCCGATCTTTGCGTACACCGGCGTGCGCCGCTGGTCGATCGCCGAATACATCAAGGACAAAGCCAGCGGGCGCTTTCAGATTCTCGTGGGGGATGAGGTTCACGAGTGTGCGCTGTGAAAGCCACACAACCTGAGGCAGGCTGAGATGCCTGCTACCGGCTACCTCAACCGGTAAGAACAAGGTGACATGCGTCTGGCTAGAGCAAGCCAGGGGTATGAAGCTCACCTGGAATGTACCTGTGCGGGCAAATCACGTGCCCAAGAGGCAGGGCTATTCTCGATACCTTCCTATGGCAAGGAAAACGAATGCACGTAAGCATCGTGACATTCAACACCCCGCTAAACGTGATTGGGGGTGCCAGGAACAGCGGAGGGGCTATTCGTTCCCCATCCGACGGCAGCGATCAGGCTGCTGGTCTGGCTCTAGAGAGGTACAAGGGCCAGAATGACCTCGGTGTATAGTGCATGCCTAAGGGAAGGGTGCAAAGACAGGTTATGTGGAACACAGGAACTTCCCTGCTTCACCCCGGAACGTGCGGGGTTGGACAGCTGCCGTTGATGTGAGCAGGGAAGGGCGGAGCCGCCGTAGTAGTCGCCGGGTGAATAGACAGGGTCAAAAGCCCTGCCCTACGGCCCGGTCACGGAGAACGGGAAAGCCGTTCACAGGGCGAAGGGCGGCAGTCACGACTTGCACGGAATGGGTGTAGGCCTCTAATCCCACACGGAAAAGGAGGTGGTCGCCATGAACACGACACCGGAAGTAGAAAGGCTGGAAGAGTCTAAAACTCGGCTGGAAAGCCTCTACCGATGGACAAAACGAACCCAAGAAGTGCTGGCACATCGAAGCCTAAAAGGGCTGACGTTCGACCGTTTGTACAACCTGATGCGTTCTAAACGCCTGACTACAGTTGCACTGGATCGGGTGTTGAAGAACGACGGGGCAAGGACGGCGGGCGTCGATGGCATCACGAAAGGAGACCTGAATACGGAAGAAAGCCGTGCTCGACTGGTGGATGAACTAAACCAGGAGCTGTGCGTCAAAACGTACAAGCCCCAACCTGTTCGGAGAACGTATATCCCCAAAGCGAATGGCGAACAACGACCGCTGGGCATTCCCACGATCAAGGATCGGGTGGTGCAGGAAATGCTCCGGCTGATCCTAGAACCGATCTACGAAGCCAGGTTCTATCCGCATAGCTATGGGTTCAGACCCTTCCGGTCTACCCATCACGCTGCCCTGCGGATCAAAGACCTGATCGGGAAACGCCACTACAACATCGCTATCGAAGGGGACATCCGCAAATGCTTCGACCGCATCCATCACCTCAAGCTGCTCAAGATCCTGCGCAGAACCATCCGGGATGAGCGTATCATCCGGCTGGTCAAGGATCTGCTCAAAGCAGGGGTGATGGAAGATGGTGCCTGGCAGGTGTCGGATGAAGGCACGCCGCAAGGAGGAATTGTTTCCCCGCTGCTGGCGAATATCTATCTGAACGAGTTGGATTGGTTCATCCATGCTAAATGGGGTGGGTTCAGTGACGCAGAAAGGCAGCGCTTGCTCCGCCGAGGCGCATTCCGATGCTTCATCGTTCGCTACGCCGACGACTTTGTCGTCATGGTGAAAGGAACGATGGAGCAGGCTATGCAGCTAAAAGCGGAGATCGCCGATTTTCTGGAAACTGAACTCCATCTGGAGTTGTCAGAAGCCAAAACGTTGATCACGCCGGTGGAGCAGGGGATTGACTTCCTCGGCTTCCGCATCCGCAAGTATCAACGGGTGACCCTGATCACACCCTCCCCCAAGGCGATGAGCCGGTTTCGAGAGAAAGTGAAGCAAAGAGTGTGGGAAGGATTCAGCACGCAAAACGATGCAGGAGCGATAGAGCATCTCAATAAGTACCTGGTTGGATGGGCAATGTACTATCGCCGGGTGAGCAGCAGCCGGGCATTCCGGCAGGCAGATCACTATGTCTGGTGGCGGGTGTTTCGCACCTCCCACCGGCTGCGCAACCCCAAGTTGAAGGCCGGACAGCACTACAAAGCCCACTACATTCCCTATCGCTACGACATCCGCCGTGTCAATCGGAAGCACCGCTGCAAGAACTACGGCTGCTGGGCCGACAAAGCCCATACCACAGCCTACATTGTGGTCACCCTGAATTTCTTTCCCATACGCTATGTGAGCTTCCATCCCCAGCTCAACCCGTATGTACCGGAAGAACGAGCCATCCTGGAAAAGCGAGTAGAAGAATTGACCCTACCGCCCAACCTGGAGCCGCCCGGACCGATGGTGCATTCGGAATACGGGTCAGAGTGGAGCACATTGCGAAAAGCGGTGCTGGAGCAATCCGGCTATCGCTGCTGGCAATGTGGCAAACCCATCCGGGGAAGGAAGGCGCACGTGCATCACTGTATCCGGCTGAAAAGCTTCAAGAACCGTAGACAGGCTCATTTTCTGGAAAACCTTGTCGCCCTCTGCCCAGGCTGCCATCAGAAGGCAGAATGGCAGGGGCGATGAGTGTGCCTACATATCTGTGCAAACAGTCGTGTATGGAGAGCCGGATGCGCTGAAAGGCGCAAGTCCGGTTCGGAGAGGGGGGTGGGGAAACGTGCTCATCGCAAGGTGAGTAACGCGCCCTGCCCCTACTCTACACAAGGCAAAATCCAGTGACCGGGGTGTGGCTTTCCACCAACTGGTCGAAGCCAGCCGATACACGCTCACCCTGACCGGCACCTTCTTCGG
>FWPU01011666.1_pt1 | contig 12147 bp, 11 predicted proteins | sample 2228361 | NCBI WGS metagenome assembly FWPU01 (sample SAMEA103939777, study PRJEB20133) | metagenome | reverse complement strand
CTTCTTCTTCTGATGGATTTGTGATGTAGATGAAGATGAAGTCGTTCATTTTTTATGGTCGGGAAGGAGGGATTTGAACCCTCGACCTCATGCTCCCGAAGCATGCGCGCTGACCAGGCTGCGCTACTTCCCGGCATTGCTGGATCGGGCCGACCTCCGGGCGGTTCGGCTCATACAAAGGTACCCTGAAACGCCTTTTTCGTCAATTGGAACCGCGATCTCCAGGAGCCGCGGCGATTTGGCTCCGCATCCGGGAAATCGTCTCCCCGTAGTCCGCCGTGCCGAAGATCGCGCTGCCGGCCACGAGCACGTCCACGCCAGCCCTGGCGATCTCGCCGATGTTTTCGACCTTGACGCCCCCGTCCACCTCGAGAAGGATTTCCCGGGGCGCCGCGTCCAGCATTCTGCGCAGCCTGCGGATCTTGTCCAGCACCTGGGGGATGAAGGTCTGGCCGCCGAAGCCCGGATTCACGCTCATGAGAAGAACGAGGTCCACATCCGCAAGCACGTCCTCGAGAGTGCTCAGGGACGTGGCCGGGTTGAGCGAAACCCCGGGTCTCGCGCCCTTTCTCCGGATCGCATCCAGGGTCCTCTGAAGATGGCGGCACGCCTCCACGTGCACGGTCAGCCAGTCGCTTCCGGCGTCGATGAACTCGTCCACGTAGCGGTCCGGATCCTCGATCATGAGGTGCACATCCAGGGGCAGGGTCGTGACCCTGCGGGCTGCGGCCACGACCAGAGGCCCGATCGTGATGTTGGGCACAAACCGGCCGTCCATCACGTCCACGTGGATCCAGTCCGCTCCGGCCCGCTCCACGGCCCGGATCTCTTCGCCCAGCCTTGCGAAATCGGCGGACAGGATGGAAGGGGCGATGAGCTTCTTTTTCATTCTTTCCTCCCCATGCGCCGCAGTCTGGCAGCATAGAAGAAATCGAATTCGGCGGGTCTCCTCCACGTGCAGAGTTCGCCCGCCTCCGACACCAGGTCACCGAGCGAGCCGGGCAGAAGGCCGGAAGCGTCCTCGACGCGGAACTCCGGATGGCGCGAGAGGAACGCCCCGACGAGATCCTCGTTTTCCTGCCTGTTCACGGTACAGGTGCTGTACACGAGAACGCCTCCCTCCCGCACGAGCCCGGCAGCCGCGCAAAGGAGCCCGGCCTGAAGGTCTGCCAGGGCCTGAAAGTCGGGCGGCGGCCGCCACTTCCTCTCGGGCGTCCTCCGCAGGATGCCCAGCCCGGAACAGGGCGCGTCCACGAGCACCCGGTCGAAGGATCTCTCCCTGAGACAGATCGACTCCGCACGGCTTGCGTCCGCGCACAGGGCGCCGGCCAGTCTTACGCCCAGCCGCCGGCACAGCCTCACCAGTTCGCGAACCCGCGCCGGCCTCCTGTCGAGCGCAACGAGCACGCCCCGGTTCTCCATCCGCGCGCCGATCTGGGAGGTCTTGAGCCCGGGCGCCGCGCAAAGGTCGAGAACTCTCTCGCCCGGCAGCGCGCCAAGCAGATCCGCCACGAGCTGGGATGCCCCCTCCTGCTGAACGCAAAGGCCCTCCGCATGGCAGCGGGTCTTCCGGATATCGCCGCCTCCCCTGACGACCCGGACCGCCCAGGGCAGCGCCTCCACCGGCTCGGCGAGGAAGCCCTCGCGGGCCAGGGCCTCCGCAAGCTCCTCTCTCGAGGCTTTGAGCGGGTTGACCCGCAGGGTGACCTCGGGCTGGGCCAGAAGCGCATCGAAAAGCCGCCGGGCGGTCCGGGAGCCAAGATCCCGCTTCCAGAGGTCCTTGAGCCAGCCCGGAAAATCGGCGAGCCCCTTCTCAGGGGCCCGGGCGGCCAGGGTCTCCCGGCCCGCCCCGGACTTCTCCCGGCACAGCGCCCGCAGAACCGCGTTCACAAGCCCGGCGGTTCCCGGCTTTGCGGCACGGTGGGCGAGCTCCACCGCGGAATGAACCGCCGCGTGGTCCGGGACCCTGTCCAGGAACAGGATCTGATAGGCGCCGATCCTCAGGATCTCCAGCACCTCCGCATCGAGTCGCCCCAGGGGCCTGCGCGAATGCCGCTCGATCGCGCGGTCCAGAGTGCCCCGCCGGCGCAGCACGCCGTAGACGATCTCGGTCGCCAGGGCCCGGTCCCTCTCGTCCAGACGGCCGGCCCTGCGCAGCCTTCCGTCCAGGATCCGGTCCGCGAACCCCCCCCGCGTCTCCACAGAGCGAAGCACGTCGAAGGCCACCTGCCGCGGATCCTCAGGCGGCCCCGTCCGAGCCTCCGAGCCGTTCGCCGGGCCTGATCCGGTGGCCCCGGAGGAACTCTTCAATCGTCATCCTCCTTCCGCCTTCAGCCTGGAGGGCCCGAATCACGAGCACCCCCTTTCCCGTGGCCACGCATAACCCCAGGGCCGAAGCTGCAACCACCTCGCCCGGCTGTCTCCCCGGCTCGGCCGCCGGCTCGGCCGCAGCGTTCCAGAGCCGCAGGCGGCTTCCTCTCCAGAAAGTGTACGCCCCGGGCCATGGATCCAGGCCCCGGACCCGGTTCCGGATCTCCTCGGCCGAAAGGGTCCACCGGATCTCGCCGTCCTTCTTCGACAAGGGCGGCGCCAGGGTGGCGCGGGAATGGTCCTGGGGGACAAGTCTCGCCGTTCCCTTGAGCACCTGCTCCATGGCGCCGGGCAGGATTTCCACGGCCAGGCGAGCCAGGCGCCCGGCAAGCTCCCCTGCGGTCTCGTCCGGGCCGATCGCCAGCGGGGCGGCGGCCAGAATATCGCCCGTGTCCAGGCCCTCGTCCATGCGGAACAGGGTGATCCCGGTCGAGGTCTCGCCGTTCAGAATGGCCCAGGCGACGGGCGCGGCTCCGCGGTAGGCCGGCAGGAGCGAAGCGTGCACGTTGTAACAGCCCAGAGGCGGAAGGCCGAGAACTTCCGGAGGCAGGATCCTGCCGAAGGCGGCCACGAGAATCCAGTCCGGCCTGAACCCCTTCAGGCACTCCAGGAAGGAAGGGTCGCGCATCCGATCGGGTTGGAGGACCGGGATCGAGCGCGCCTGCGCCTCGAGCTTGGCCGGAGACGGCTGGACCCTTCTGCCCCTGCCCCCGGGCCGGTCGGGCTGGCAGACGAGCGCCACCACGTTCCAGCCCTGGTCCAGGATCCCCCTGAGGATGATCGAGGCAAAGGACGGCGTGCCCATGAACACCGTCCGGGCCCTTTTCACGTCCGCCGCATCGTCCCGGCCCTGCCTCGATTCCATCGAGCCGGCTCCCTCGCCCCCGCCAGGCCGGGACCAGGGACTCGCCCTTGGGGCCGAGCCCCTCGAGAGTCGAGAGCGGCCGCTTCTCCCCCGAAGCGGCGCCTTCGACGCCCCCGGGCAGCCTTCAGCCTTTGTTCCGATAGTTCTCCAGGGCTTTTCTCAGAGCGTCCACGGCGAGCAGGGAACAGTGCACCTTTGGCTCCGGCATTCCGTCCAGGGCGCGGATGACGTCCTCCTTGGTGATCTTCTCGGCCTCCTCGAGCGTCCGGCCGATCACCATGCGGGTGAGGACGCTGCTCGAGGCGATGGCTGCCGCGCACCCGAAGGTCTTGAATTTCGCGTCCAGGATTCTGCCGCCCTCGATCCGCAGGTAAAGCTCCAGGTAGTCGCCACATTCCTCGCTGTTGTGGGTGGCGAACCCGTCGGGCGACTCGATCTCGCCCACGTTCTGGGGATTGCGGAACTCCTCGATCAGCCGCTCACTGTACTCCAATGCCATGGGGACCGCTCCCTTCATGTTTTGATCGAGGACAGAAGGGACAGGAGCTTCTTTTCGTGCTGCATCTCTTGCTCGTGAAGTCCCTCGAGAATCGATTTCACGAAAGGGTCCTGCGTGCTCTGGGCCATCCTGCCGTAGAGGGCCTGGGCCCGCTTCTCCTCCTCGATCGCAAACTCGATGAGGTTCCGAAAGCTCTGGATCGTCTCCATGACCATTCGCTCCGCCTTTGAGGGGACCGCCCGGGGCCGCGAAGGGAGTATTAGAGTATCCGAAGGGGGGCGTTCTGTCCAGACCCGTCCCCGGCGGCGTCCACGGCCCGCGGCCGCCGTCCCGCTGCCCCGAACTGACCCATATGAGACGTTGCCGGAAGCAGGCCGAAAATGGATCGTTGACCCATATTCCATGTTACCGAAAATCTGCCCCCCGCAACAGAGGTGAACCTGAGCCGGCCATCCACGAGGTTGCCCCCTGCTCGTCACCGAAGAGGGATGCCGAGAAAAAAGGCGCGAGGTCGGTCTGTGCCGGGGCGGCTGCAGCGGGGGGGCCCAGGAAGGTCTGTCCGTCAGGGCAGGTCGTGTCCGACGAGGGCCTCGGCGAACTTCTCGGCCAGAAACACCAGGGACTCGATGTCGAGATAGTCTGTCACCGAGAGGTCGAAAAGCACCTTGGCCCTGGCCGGAAACCCTTCCTCCGGAACGTGATCCCAGAAAAGAAGGAGAAACGGCACCTTCGGAAGGGGATAGAACTGAAAGGCCAGGTCGGCATTGGAGTTTTCCCCCGAGGGGAGACCTCCCAGGGCCTCACAGGCCGCGGCCAGGCGCTCCTGCCTGCCCTCGAAGTGCCGGCTGATCTTTTCTTCGCACCCCTTTTCCAGCTCGGGCTTCTTGGGGATGTGGCCGGGAATCCGGTCAATGGGAATCCACTCGCCCTTCAGCTCCTCCCGGCCGGAGAAATAGACGTAATTGTAAAGGAGAATGTTGGCCCAGGGGTCCTCGGCCGGCCTTCCGTCCAGGAGAACGGCTGACCGGGAGAGCTCGCAGGACCGGTTGAGATACCGGAACCGGAGCACTTCGACGCCTTCCCGCAGATCGAAGACGGCGCCGATCCCGGCAGCCACCGCAGCGAAGTCCCTCTCGCGGAGCTTCTCCCGAATGTCGTCGGCCGTGTACCTGTAAAGGTCCCGCTTGACGTAAACATCGGCCTGGTGCTGCGCCGCGATGCGCCCGGCCAGGGCCGCCCTGGTCTCCGGCTCGAGAAAGGGACACAGGTCGAGCGGCTTCTTCTCCACGATGGCCGCCGTGGCAAAGGCCAGACAGGCGGCAAACCCGCACTGCCTGCAGTTTGTCCTGGGCGTGGCCCGGTAGAGCTCGAGGGGCGTGACCGGTTTCATGCAGGCTCCTCCCTTTGTGCGGGATGCGGCCGGAGCCGCCGGGGATTCACGTCGGGAAGCGCCGCGGGAGCCGCGGTCTGCCAGCGTCCGGGGTCCGCGCCGCCGGCGCGCCGCGCCGCCGCACGGGGCGGGCCGGCCGGTTGAGGGGATTTGTCAGGGGACGAGCACGGCTGCGGCCACGCAGGTTGTCCAGAGGCCTTTTTTGTCACCGATGGCAGACTGGGTGATGTTGCTCGTCCGAATGATCTTGCCGCTGATCCGCCAGAGTTCTTTCTTCTCGTCGTAGTTCGAGTCCGGATCGAACTCCAGGCCCAAGATCGTGGCCAGCATCTGGGCTGCCAGGTCCTCGGCGTAATCCCCCGATGCCTGCTCGGTCTGACCGCAGGAGTGGTGCTCGGACAGGTAACCGTACTGGCCCGGGTCCTTCGGGATGGCGATCCCGATCGAGGCCGAAATCAGACGATGGGGCTCGTCCGTGGCGGCCTCGCTCAGGACCGTGTGCACGATCTGGCCGGGCTTGAGGATCTTGAGCCCCTCGCGGCGGGAAATCAGCCTGCATCCGGGCGGATAGATGCTGGAGACCTTGACCAGGTTGAAGGGCGCAATCCCGGCCCTGCGAAGAGCCTGCTCCATGCTGGCGAGTTTTTCCTTGTGCCGCCCCACTCCCTTGGTCAGAAACATTCTGGTGGGCACATACATGGCAACTACCCCGTACGATACGCTCCTGACGGAAAATCGCCCGGCCCGGGCAGAGAAAGCTTAACCATATAGATCGCTTCGAGCAAAGTCAATTTCCCGGCCGCGCTCTTGCACCTGCCGGACCCCCGCACCTGCCCGGCTCCTGCACCTGCCCGATTGCGCTCGAGGGCAAAGGCGGTCTAGGATGATTCAAAAAAAGGAGGGCTCCCCATGAGGCTGCGGACTGCCGAAAGCCTGCTTGTCTGCTGCGTTCTCCTGCAGGCCGGAGGCTGCGGGGACGATTCCGGAGAAGGCGCCGGAACCGCCCCGCCTCCGGACTTCTACTGGGGAACGGCCACGGCCGCGCACCAGGTCGAGGGGTTCAACACGGCCAACGACTGGTACCTCTGGGAGATGATCCCCGGCAAGATCGACAACGGCGACATCTCGGGCGCGGCCGTGGATCACTACCACAGGTTCGACGAGGATTTTCAGCTCGCCGCGCGGATGGGCCACAACGCGTACCGGTTTTCCATCGAGTGGAGCCGCATCGAGCCGGCCCGGGACTTCTACGACCCGGAAGCCATCCGGCACTACCACGAAGTCCTCGCCTCGCTCAGGCGGCACGGCCTCACCCCGTTCGTCACGCTCCATCACTTTACCCATCCGCAGTGGGTGCTCAACCCCCTCAGGCCGGACACCGATCTCGACGCCTGGCTGAGCAACGAAACGGTCGGGGAGTTTGTCGAGTTCTGCGGCGACATGGCGGCCGAGTACGGCCGTGAGGTGGATTTCTGGATGACCATAAACGAACCCATGGTCCTGGTGAACGGCATGTACTTCGAAGGGGGATATCCGTCGGACACCGAGCCCTTTCACCTCGAGGAAGGCCGCCAGGCGGCTCTGCGGCTCTTCCGGGCCCACGCGGCCGCCTATCACCTGATCCACGAGAGAGACGTCTGGGACGCGGACGGCGACGGCAGTCCGGCCCTTGTGAGCTCGGCCAAGCACATGCGGATCATGGCGCCGAAAAACCCCAGGAGCCCATGGGACGTGGACGGGGCTCAACAGGTCGACTACGTGTTCAATCAGGTTTTCTTCGACGTGCTCGTGGACGGCATGGTGGACGCGGACCTCGACAGGGACTACACCAGCCCCGGCACGGACCCGGCCGAGGGCTATCACCCGGAACTCGCCGGCACCCTGGACTACATTGCCGTGAACTACTACAGCCGCTCGGTCGTGACCGGGCTGCCCTTCATTCCTTATGTCATGGGCTTCCCCGAGGAAAACCCCGACCCTGCGGTCGAGCACAACGAGATGGGCTGGGAGATTTATCCGGACGGTTTCCGACAGGTGCTGGAACGGGTGGGCCGGTACGGGCTTCCGGTGTTCGTCACCGAAAACGGCATCCCGGACCAGGACGACGACCAGCGGCCCGGGTTTCTCGTGGATCACGTGGACGCCATGTTTCAGGCCATGGCCAACGGAGTGGATCTCCGGGGGTACCTCCACTGGTCCCTCATGGACAATTTCGAGTGGGCCCAGGGGTTCTGGCCCCGCTTCGGCCTGGTGGCCATAGATTACGACACCCTGGAGAGGACTCCGCGGCCCTCGGCCGCGCTCTATTCGGACATCATCCGGGCCGGCCGGGTGACAGACGAGATCCGGGCTCGGCTCGTTCAGCCTGAACCCTGAGGCGGCCGGGGCCTCCGCCGGCGGGCAGAATCCGGAAACCCGCTGTCAGGGCAGGGCATCTGACAGAAGGCCGGACCCGAACCGGAGCACGGCCGCGCCTCCCCCTCTAGGAGCACCACGCGCATGAAAGTCGCTGAAGGCCTCCTCCGGTGTCTCGAGAACGAGGGCGTCCGGCACATCTTCGGCCTGCCCGGCGAGGAGAACATGGAGATTCTCGACGCCCTCCACGACTCCTCGATCCACTTCGTCAGCACCCATCACGAACAGGGCGCCGCCTTCATGGCGGACCTCTACGGCCGCCTGACCGGAAGGGCCGGAGTCTGCCTGTCCACACTGGGGCCGGGCGCAACCAATCTCATCACCGGCATTGCCGACGCCTTCCTCGACCGGGCGCCCCTGGTGGCCCTCACGGGACAGGCCTCCCTGGACCGGATGCACAAAGAGTCCCACCAGCTCATCGACATCGTGTCGATCTTCCACCCCGTGACCAAGTGGAACGTTCTTCTCCAGAAGCCCGAAAGCGTCCCGGAGGTCGTCCGCAAAGCCTTCAAGCTCGCCGAGGAAGAGAAGCGGGGGCCCACGCACATCGACGTGCCCGAAGACCTTGCCGGTCTGGAAGCCCGGTTCGAGCCGCTTCCGAGAGAGGACCGCCAGGAGCCTGAGCCCAAGGACCGCACGCTTAGGGACGCTCTTGCGCTCATCGAGCGGGCCCGGTTCCCCATGATTCTCGCCGGGAACGGGGTCCTCCGCTCGCGGGCAAGCCGGGCCCTGGTGAGGTTCGCCGAGAAGTTCCAGATCCCTGTGGCCAACACGTTCATGGCCAAGGGGATCATCCCCTGCAACCACCCCCTTTCGTTCATGACCGTGGGCCTCCAGGCCCGGGACTATGTCTCGTGCGGCTTCGACCGGGCGGATCTGGTGATCGCCGTGGGGTACGACATGGTCGAGTACCACCCCGAACTCTGGAACCCGGACAGGAACAAGATCATCCTGCACATCGACCGCACGGCCGCAGAGGTGGACGACTCCTACGTGTGCGCTCTCGAAGTGGTCGGCGACATCGCGACGAGCCTGGACCGCATGACCGAAATGGGCGCGCCCCGCGAGGGCAGGCCCGGCGTGAGCGTGCTCCGGGACTACATCGTGAACGAGTTCGAATCGTTCCGGGAGGACAAGAGCTTCCCGCTCAAACCCCAGAAGATTCTCTCGGACCTCAGGGAGGCCCTGGACCGCAGGGACATCGTCCTTTCCGACGTCGGGGCCCACAAGCTCTGGATCGCCCGGATGTACCCCTGCTACCAGCCCAACACCTGCATCATTTCCAACGGCTTCGCCAGCATGGGCATCGCCCTGCCCGGAGCCGTCGCCGCGAAAATCGTCCATCCGGACCGCAAGGTCGTGGCGGCCTGCGGGGACGGCGGCTTTCTCATGAACGTCCAGGAACTCGAGACCGCGGTCCGAATCGGCAACCCCTTTGTCGTGCTCGTGTGGCACGATCGCGGCTACGGGCTGATCCGCTGGAAACAGCTGAACCGGTACGGCCGGACCACGGCCGTGGACTGGGGGGAGGTGGACTTCTGCGGCCTGGCGCGAAGCTTCGGCGCGGACGGCTACCGTGTTCAGGCGGCCGAAGAGCTGCTGCCGGTTCTCCGGGAAGCCCTGGCGTCGAAACGGGTCTCGGTCGTGGACTGTCCGGTCGATTTTCAGGAAAACATCCGCCTTACGGAACGGCTGGGGCAGCTGGTCTGTCCCATCTGACCCCGGCGGGAAACGAGGGGGGTGGGCTCCATGCACGATGTCCGTGGATTTCTGATCGGGGGCCGGTGGCGCCGTTCGGACCAAACCGCGGAAATCCGCAATCCTTTCAGCGGGGAAGTGGTTTCCGCTGTTTCCATGGCCGGCCCCGGGCACGCCGAGGAGATCCTGGAAACGGCTGCAAGGGCTTTCCGGGTCACCCGAAAAGTGCCCGTTTTCAGAAAAGTCGAAATCTTCGACAGGATCCTCCAGGGCCTTTCGGACCGCAAAGAGGAAATCGCACGGACGATCTCCCTGGAGTCGGGAAAGCCCCTGTCAGCGTCCCGCACCGAAGTCGACCGCTGCCTGTTCAACTTCTCCTGCGCAAGGGACGAGTGCCAGAGGATCGGCGGGGAAGTCATCCCCGCGGACCTCAAGCCCTGGGGTGTCGACCGCTTCGCCCTGACCCGGCGCTTTCCGGTGGGGCCCGTTCTGGGCATCTCGCCATTCAATTTTCCCCTGAACCTGTGCGCCCACAAGGTGGCGCCGGCCCTGGCCACGGGCAACTCGCTCGTCCTGAAGCCGCCCTCGGCGTGTCCCGGGGCGGCCCTGAAGCTTGCCGAGATCGTTCAGGCGGCCGGAGCGCCGGACGGCTGGCTGAACGTGGTGCCCTGCAGGCCCGAGGTGGCGGAAGTCTTCATCCAGGACGACCGGATCAGGAGAATCTCCTTCACCGGCAGCCCCGGAGCCGGCTACCGGGTCAAGGCCCTGTCGGGCAAGAAGCCCGTCATCCTGGAGCTTGGCGGGAATGCGGCTGTGATCGTCCACGAGGACGCCTCCCAGGACCTGGCCGCCCCGCGGATCGTGCAGGGAGGCTTCGGCCAGGCGGGCCAGTCCTGCATCAGCGTGCAAAGGGTGTTTGTGCACGAAGCCATTTACGACGTTTTCGCGGCCAGGCTTGTGGAGGAGACCGAAAAGCTCAAGGTCGGCGATCCCCTCGACCCCGAAACCTTCGTGGGTCCCATGATCAGCGAGCAGGAAGCGATCCGGGTGGAAGAGTGGGTGCGGGAAGCCGTGGAGGGCGGCGCCCGGATTCTCGCCGGAGGAACCCGCGAGCGGGCTCTCCACTGGCCCACGATACTGGCCGACGTGCGGCCCGAGATGAAAGTGAGCTGCCTGGAGGTGTTCGGGCCGGTGATCACGGTGGAGAAATACCGGGACTTCGAGGATGCCCTGCGCCGCGTCAACGACTCCCGCTACGGCCTTCAGGCCGGCGTTTTCACCCAGGACTTGGGCCGTATCTTCCGCGCCTTCTCTGCGCTCGAGGTCGGAGGCGTTCTCGCCAACGACGTGCCCACCTTCCGGATGGACCATCTTCCCTACGGCGGCGTCAAGGAATCCGGGCTGGGGCGGGAGGGGGCTCGCTACGCCATCGAGGAGACCACGGAGATCAAGGTCCTCATCCTCCACCTGCCGGCCGGGGAACTTTACGGCTGACCGCAGAGCCGCGCTGCCTCCACGGTCGCCTGCGAAAAAGAGCCAGTTGTTGCGTCCAACCACGGGGCCGCGCCGGAGCCTTTCGGCCCGGTTGCCGTCGATGGCCCGATCCCCGTCCTTCACGCGGCGGTTCAGAGCCTGCCGGCTGGAAAGCGTACACGAGACTGCGGATCCTCGGCGCCGAGCTGCCGGCCTTCCTCCTCCTTCCGGGTGCGACCGCGACACCAGCCCGGATGCTTGCGCACACCCCCGCCGCGAAATTCTCGCAATAGACCGCAAGCTTCATGCCGCTCGTTCTGATGGGCTAACGCCGGGGATGAGCCGCCGAGCGAAGCGAGGTCGGCTCCATCCCCGTGTTAGGCCAAATTGCTGGGAAGAGGTCTCTTGTTATTCGTAGTGAGTCCACATTCGTAACACCTTGACGACTCTCTCGTCCTCACAAACTTGATAGACGAGACGATGTTGGATGGTAATTCTACGTGAGTAGGCTCCGGAAAGATCACCGACCAACTTCTCATATGGGGGTGGACTCTGAAAGGGATTCTCCTTCAAGATTTCCAGGAGCTCCTCTGCCTTGCGTCGCAATCGAGCAGCGGTCAGTTTCTTGGCGTCTTTCTGAGCCTGATTCGTGAATACCAACTGCCACTTCACCACTCCAACTCCCTGGAGCACTCCTCAATGGGTGTCTTCAGTCCTTCTTGGATCGACTCGCGCATCCCTCGAATGGATAACAAGTACAACGTCTCCTGGATGGAGCGCCAATCTTCCTCCGCAATCAAAACCCCATTGGCAGGAGTGCCGGTGATCTGGATTGGCTCATGAGAAGCGGCAATCTCTTGCAAGAGCTGATCTAAGATTGTCCGGGCCTTTTCAGCGGTAACTGTTTTCATGATTTCACCCTCCAGAGTAAGTATACCTTGTCCGGCTGCTTAAGCAACCGGGTCATACAGGGTCTAACGTCTTGCCGCTCAGCCGCGGGCGGCGTTCCCCATGCTACCGCACCTTCCCGCGGCGCGCGCTTGGCTCGTCGACTGCAGCGGCTTGTTGGGCGGCCTATTCGTCCCGATGTTCCGATTGCTGTTCACGAAGATGATCCACGATCGATGTTCCGTCTGGCAGTCCGCCCCAGCTCTTGCCCGTCCAGTGCCATATCTCGTCGATGTGGAGTTCCCTTTGCCGGCTCGAACTCGGGCTCCGGGATCAGGCCCTTGGAGAGGTACAGCAGGTTCGTGGTTCGGACGCGGCCCGTGATGATCCCCTGGTCAATCCTCGCAGTCGAGACAACTAGCCCGGATTTCCACGGGACGGAAGCGACCTAATAAGTGGCGCCTCCAGCGGGTTGCGCATTGGCCTATTCTGCCGTCTTCCCTTTGCAATCATGCTGTTGGCCTGTCTTTTGAGTTTCTCCTCCGTGTT
>FWPU01011665.1_pt1 | contig 12148 bp, 10 predicted proteins | sample 2228361 | NCBI WGS metagenome assembly FWPU01 (sample SAMEA103939777, study PRJEB20133) | metagenome | reverse complement strand
TTGTAAAGTAAACCCTAAAACAATTAGAAATTTTTTATTAATTTTCTAAAAAGAATGTCAGAACGTATTTAGCATCAAAAAATCTTTAAAATTTTAAAATATTACAATCGGGGCATATATCAAAAAAATTTTTGTATGAAATTTAAAAAGACTACTGTATAATGTATAGCATAGTTATGGTATTTATATAAAAACAAATAAAAAAAATAAGAAATCTGATAACACAATAAAACCATTTACATACCAATCCCAAAGACATAAAACACAAACTTATTCTTCACTTAATTATCATAGTTATGATAATTTTAAAGTAAATACCCCCCATCTTAAGTAATAAGCAAATCACTAATTCTATCATTTTATTAACAAAAGGAAGGTTTAGAATCATTCACGAATTCATACAATTAAAAAATTATTAACATAAATAACAATACTCAAGAATATAAATTGAAAAAATTTTTCTCTATTTCTTAAAATAGAATAACTAAGGTACTATTTTTACCCAACACTAATCCACCCGAATTTTAATTCTGTACTACCACATATACTGAGATCTTATAAAAATCTGTCTATCTTTCTTATTTACTCCTATCAAATCATTATCTGTCAAGAATCCCGTTGGAATACCTGCTTGAGAAGATACATAATCAGCAAAATCATTGGTAGTATATCCTGTCCCCCCAGACTTAGACTTAATATTATTTGCATTCAGGGGATTAATTTTATATCTTTCACCAGATTTTATTGTTGCAGAATAATCTACCATACCTAATGCAATTTTCCAGGCATTGTTTACAAAATACTCAAAAGCAATTAGAAAAACCATCATTTTTGCTTTTCCACTATCAATAGTACCGCTTCTTATCAATTTCAAAGATTGTTCAGGTGATAAATCTCCTATAATCCCATTATCCTTTATATCTTCTACAAGCATTTGATTTAATACCGAAACTCTCTCTGCTGATTTAAGACTTACAGAAAAACTGTTATCACTAGTATGTTCGTAATATCGCGAAACAATACCCCATTGTTTTGTATTATAATATAAAAAAATATATTTTGCTAAACCCAGAGCATCAGATCCAGGAATATAATAATTTCTATAAAAGTTCTGTATGTTTATATTTCCATTTATTATATTTTCATCAATTTTTAAAGCATCACTTTTTCGATTGATTTTTTGTACTGCCCCTAAACCAATTCCTAATTTATTGCCTTCATAATTAAATATTGTATCAATTTCAGTTCCATAAATTATATCCTGTTTTGCTCTAGGATTTCCTTTTAAGAAGCTAATCTTTTGAGTTGTAAAACTTAAATTATCTATAAATTCATATTCATCTTTCTGAATACCAAATTTATTTTCTGATTGAAAAGGGAAACTAATATGTAATTGTATGGGAATATCCTTTTTTGTTGTAAAGGGAGTTATACTAAATCTACCATAGATATGGTATCCATAAGAATCACCACTACCTTCCGAAAGATCAGCTAACCCGGTATTTAAAATTGAATGACCATTAGATTTTTTCTTGAAGCCCTCACCGTTTGCGACAAGAATTAAAAAATTATAATAATCTGTATTTTGTTCTAATCCTACTCCTAAATCGGATGTAGAGGAAATACCAATTTGATCCCATATAGCTTTCCCATCTGCATCTAAATAACGATGAGCCCAGAGATTTTCTAAATTCGTATTTTTACCACCATTAGTGGTAGGAGTACTTTGCAGACCATAGCGCAAAATCAAGCTGAAAGGAAGGGAATGCTCAAAATATGCATATTTTAAAAAAATATTTTTACCAGAATCCACGCCCGGTGCACCTTCCAGAGTAATATGATATTTTAAATCTTTCCAATCTCCTTCGGATACTTTTCCATCAAATCTTACATAAACACGATTCATCGTAAAGCCTTGTTTTGCCTCTTTATCATGAACCCCTACCTGACTATCCATTGATTCATATCCAAACCACCAATAACCATAAACCTTAAAATTTGAATTCGCATCGAATTTTGGATCCTTCCAATCTACTTCATATCCGTACGAACTCAAACTCAGGAAGATTCCAAATACATAGATTAATTTATTAGTTTTCATAATGACAAATTTATTGATAAAATATTTAAAAGTTTTGATTTTAGTTTTATTACTTTTAAAAGATAGATTAAACTTAGATAGGAAATCACTTACCATTTTAAGAATAAGAATTTTATCTTCAAATTTTATATATACTTTTTTAATAAATTGTTTTAAACAACTCATTATATTTTAAGCCAATCTTTTTTTTTTGATACAAAATACAACTCAATTTTATAATAATTTGTAAATATAATGTAATTATTTTGTAATATAATTCTTGCTTTTATTACACATATCTTAAAAAAGCGAACTTATTAATCTTTGAAGGAGAACTTATGTTTAACAATAAACCGAAGAAATATTTTATAATTATTTCTTTAACATTAGGTTTTTTTTATTATATTGGTTTAGAAACAAGCAAAGTTCAGCTAAAAGCACAACCTGTACCTCAAAATCAGGAGGAAACTCTTAAAGAAAATTCAGAGGCTCAGGAAAATCCTGAAAATCAAGCAAACCAAGAACAAAATTCTACACAGGAAAAACCAGCAGAGAAAGATGTAGTAACAACAATTAAATCCCTTTTTGAAGCTGGGGGCCCATTTATGTGGCCACTTTTAATTGCTTCTATTATAGGATTTGCAATTTCATTTGAAAGACTTTTTTATTTTTCTTTTCATAAATTTACAAAAAAGTCATTTGAGCAGGATATTAAAGATCTACTGGAAGCTGATGGACTTAAAGGTGTTTATTCATACATTGAAAAATATCAACAGTTTTTGATATCAAAGATCCTTAAAGAAGGCTTAGAAGTATCCAATCAAAATCCTGATAATTTTATAAAAGGTGTTGAAAGAGAAGCTAATATATACTTTGCACTGGCAGAAAGAGGATTACCTGTTTTAGCTGCAATATCCACGATAGCTCCACTCATTGGCTTTTTAGGAACCGTTTCTGGTATGATAGGTGCTTTTGATGCTATTGCTACAGCAGACACTGTAAATGCAAAAATTGTAGCTGCAGGAATAAAAGAAGCTTTGATTACAACAGCAGCAGGTCTTATCGTAGCAGTTCCTGTTATGGCATTCTTTCAATATTTTCAAAATAAAGTAAATAATTTTTCAGCAGAAATAGAGACAATAGCCAACCATATATATAAAGAATTATTGCGAATTTCTTCTTCAGCCCCACAAGATACTTCAGCAACTGTATCCACCCATAATGCATAGTATGAGTCTTAGAAGAAAAACCCAATTAGAAGAAATTTCAGCTGCATCAATGTCAGATTTGGCTTTTTTATTACTTGTATTTTTTATGGTTGCCTCAGTTTTTTATGTAAAAGAAGGACTGTTAACTACTCTTCCCAAAAAAGATTCACAACCTAAAATTGAACTCAGAAAAAATGTGTATTATCTTAAAATTTCCGGAGACGAAATAATCTTTACAAATTCAGAAATGGGAAACAAAAAATTTAATTCTTTAAAAGAATTTGAAGAACAAATTCAACAAATAGAAATACCAGATATCCAATCAAAATATCTGGTATTTAGTGCTACTCGAACCAATGTTCAGAATGTAGTGGAAGCTCTATCCTTAGTAAAAAAAAGAGGATTCAAAAATTTATCCATTCAAAAACAACAGAATTAGAGGACACTATGAAAAAGCTCAAAATTACAGCAACGATTCCTGTAAGTTCTATGGCAGATATTGCCTTTTTGCTTTTGATTTTTTTTATGGTCACATCCGTCTTAAAAGTAGATACAGATCTTCCCCTCGAATTACCAGATGCAACAGGGACAGAAGTTAAAGAAAATGATATTAACATAAGCATTGATAAAGAACAAAGATACTATTATGAAAATATTATGGTAAGTGAAAAAGAACTCATCAATAGAGTATTCGCCAGAATCCAATCAAAGCCTGAATCGCGAATATTAATAAATGCCCATAAAGAATTACCCTATGAAGTGCTTGATAGAATGTTTCAAAATCTAAGAGAAATTAATGCTAATAACGTGGCTATTATCACAAAGCAACATCAAAGAAAATTATAGGAGGTTTTATGACAACTTTAATAGCTACTCAGGAACAAACACTAGTTCAAAAAAGAATCAAGAGAAGCTTTTACGATAAATTTAAGATCTGGTTTTATCAAAATCGATTTGGTATTTTTGGCTCTATATCCTTAGTATCTCAGATTTCTTTTATTTATTATGGTTATATTCCAAAAGTACAGCTCTTTCAGGAAGAAAAAATTTACGAAGATATTGCTTTTGTTGCCTCCCTTCAACTTGCTGATCCCGTTACAAAACAAACCACAAGTAGTGAAGGAGAAATTAAAGAAGTAGAAAAATTAGAAAAAGTTGAAAAAGAAGATCCGAGAATTGCCACAGCTCAAAATCCTTTTTTAGTGGGAGCCACCTTACCTGTTGATTTGACACCTGATATAAAGCCTGAATATCCTGTAAAAGCAAGAGCGCTAGGTATAGAAGGAGTGGTAACTCTTGAAGTAGTTATTGCAGATGATGGAAGTGTATTACGAGTATTAGCTATGAATAAGCCCATTGGATTTGGTTTAGAAGAAGCAGCAATTGCAGCATTCAGGAAAAAAAAATATCAACCTTCTACCCTCGATGGTAAACCCATTACTATTAAAGTAATGATTCCTGTACAGTTTCGATTAAGATAGTCCTTATCACAGGACTATTTTCAGAAAAATCTTAATGTATTTTCCAATAATTCTTATAGTTTTACCAAAAGTTTTTCTCCCCTAATTCATAAAATTTAAATTAATCTTTAAATTAATGTAATTATAATGTAATAATGATAGATTAATTCTTACGAAGATAATTAAAAATTGGAGGTTTAAACAATGTTCAAAGGAACTTTAAAAACATTGATGTTTTTCACATTGACATTAAGTATAATTTTTGTCAATTGCGGGATTCTCTCTAAAAAGAATGATGATGATGAAAAAAACGCTCAATTGTTAGCGTTGTTAGCACTAACTCAAACTTCTAATGTTCTTTTTGGAGAAATTACAACTGATACAACCATTAGCGGGACTGTATTTTTAGAAGGAACTGTATATGTTAAAAATAATGCAACTTTAAGAGTACTGCCCGGAACTGTTGTTAAAGGAAATACTGGTTCCTCTCTTTTTATTTTACCAGGTTCGAAACTTATTGCTGAAGGAACAGCAACAGAACCTATTGTATTTACTTCGTATAAGGATCCCGGTTCAAGAAGAACTGGAGATTGGGGTGGAATCGTTCTCATTGGAAATTCACTTATTGAAAATCGAACCGATACACCTTTAACAGAAGGAACTACACCACAACCATACGGAACAGGAAATGTTCCTGAAGATAGCTCTGGAAGTTTAAAATATGTTCGCATTGAATTTGCAGGCTATGCAGTAGCCCCAGGTAATGAATTAAATGGATTATCTTTATATGCTGTTGGTAGCGGCACTACAATTTCCCATGTACAAATCCATATGGGATTGGATGATGCCATTGAATTTTTTGGAGGAAGAGTAAATGCCGATCATCTTTTAATTACTGGAACATCTGATGATGATATAGATATCGATGAAGGTTATTTTGGAACAATAACCAATGTATTAGCATATAGATATCCAGTTGCCTCAGGAATTGATACCACTCAAACCGATCCAAGAATATTTGAAATCGACGGTGCTAAAAACAATCAATCAGGTAATGCAGCAACTGCAACTGCAAAAGGTTCATCATCGGTTAATATAAAATACTTTACTATGGTTGGAAATCCGGAAAATTTATTATCTTCTGGTACAAGATACATACAATATGGAAAAGTAAGAGATTGTGCGAATACTAATTTTGATACAGGAAGTATTGTAAATATCGATGGCACAGATGCAAATAGTAGAAAATTATCAGGTGGCTATTCCGATTGTAATAATAGTCCTGGAAATGTAGCTACGATAAATACTGTTAAAACTGAAGCAAGCAGTAGTTGTAGCGTAGAAAGTTGTCCTAATGCTTTTAGTGCCACATTAACCGGGCTTTCAGATCGAGTTACAACTGCATGGAATATAGATAATCCTACCGCAGCTCCTGTATTTAATGATTCCGAAGTAGAAGCATTTTGTGATGCTACCTGTTCGTCAAAATCTAATTGGACAATAGGCTGGACAAACTGGCAACATAATTAATTCAATTTATTTTCTGCTGGGGAAACCCAGCTTTTCTAGTATTACTATGAAAACACTACAAATATTATTTTTTATAGCTATATGGTTCATATCAATTTCCTGTAAACCATCAGAAAAAGAAAAAATTCAAAAAATACAGGAAGAAAGAAAACAATGGGCTCTTCAATATAGAGAGAAAATCTATACTGAATTTAAAGGCTTTTCGAATGTCGAAATACTCATCAAAGAATTTATTAATTTTATATCAAATCAAAATCAAAAATATAAGTTTGAGGATTTTTTCTTAAGCGAAAAAGAATTTCTGGAAGTATACTGGGCTAATCGCCCGTGGAATTATATTTATGATCCAGGTATGACTCTCGAAAACGCAAAATATGTATACTTTTTTTTCCTTAAAATGCGATGGAACCAATACAGCAAAAATTATAAAAATAAAAACATTAGCATTATCGAATATAAAATCAAATCTACTAGTTCAGAAGGCCCTAATCAAATTATTAATCTAGAATCAATCACTATAAAACAGAATCAATCTCTCGAATCTATAAACTGGATAGGTTCAATTTTATGCCATAATCAACTTTGTAAAATCCTAACTCTAAAAGAGCAAGATTAAATCAATGTTATTCATTTTGTAATTATTTTGTAATATTTATAATTATTAAGTATATGCATAAAACAATGAGTGGAGCAAATGAATGAAAAAACTATCATTAATTTTATTTTTTCTTATCTCAACCAAAATTTTATATTCGCAACAGTTAAGCACAGTGAATGGTAGAGTCATCGATGCAAGTACGGGACAGCCAATTTTTGGGGTTACCGTAATTGTAAGGGAAGCCAATGCTTTTGCCCAAACAGATTTTGATGGAAAGTATACCCTACAATTACCTCCAGGAACCCATACCATTCTGTTTCAGATGATTGGTTATGATACAAAATCAAGACAAATTACAGTAGAAGCTGGACAGACCATTAGTATAAATATGATTATGGGGGTTCAGATTCTTGCAAAAGTAGTTGTAGAAGAAAGAGCTTTAAACGATACTGAAGCAAGTTTACTGGCACTTCAAAAAAAATCACCTACCATTTCAGATGGTATAAGTCAGGAAGCCATCAAAAAAAGCCCTGATTCTTCAGCAAGCGATGTTGTTAAGAGAATTACAGGGATTTCTATTATTGGTGGAAAATATGTATTTGTTCGAGGGCTGGGAGAACGATATTCCTCCACAATGCTAAATGGTTCTATACTTCCCTCTCCAGAACCGGATAAAAGAGTGGTGCCTCTGGATTTATTCCCCGCTTCTTTAATAAAAAATATCCGAATCATTAAAACTTTTATTCCAGAGGATCCTGGTGAATTTTCTGGGGGTATTGTTAAGATTGAAACAGTAGAATATCCTGATCAATTTTTATTTTCTATTGGTGCTGGTATAGAAAGAAATACCAATACAACAGGTAATGAATTTAAAAAATTAAGAGCTGAAGGAGGAAATGACTATTTAGGTTTACCTACAAATAGCATTACAGGACTGGGCTCAAAAAGATGGGATTTACCAGAGCCTGTAAAGTCATTGCCAGATGTAGCTACATTCCAGAATTTTGAAGGACTGGCCAACATTACTTCACTTGCTTTGGATAATTACTGGACTCCGAAAAGAATAAAAGCACCTTATAACCATAGATTGGAAATATCCGTAGGAGATACTATACAATTATTCGGAAAGAAATTTGGATATTTCCTCGGAACCACTTACAAGAAAGAGTATGAAAAATATAATCAACTTGAATTTCGATGGAATACACAAAATGTTTTTTCCGCAACACCTCTCGGCTGGTATCCAAACGGATTTTATATTACTGATTATATTCAGGCAAGAAATGCAAATTATTACAAAGAAAATGTATTATGGGGTAATAATATAAATTTAGCTTTAAAACTAGACGATAAAAACCAAATTTATATAAAAGCATTTCATTCTACCAATTCAGATAAAGTCTTTAGAGATGAATTTGCTCAACTATATGATCCCTATCCATACAATATTATAACCGAAACTTCTTATTTTCTGGGTCGAGAAATTTTTAGCTTTACCATTGGTGGAGATCATGGCTTACAATATACAGCAGATATGAAACCCCATATTTTAAAATGGTTTTATAATGAATCAAGAGCTATTCGCGATGAACCTGATAGAAAAAATCGTGTATGGGGTGAATATATTGGAATTGGTGCAACTGGATTTTCTACACTGGAAGGAGATGGACAAAGATTTTTTGGCTTTACAGAAGATAAAATTAATAATTTTCATATCGATTATGAACTTCCTTATTCTCAATGGGAAGGTTTAGAAGCAAAACTAAAATTCGGAGTCGAAACAACAGTAAGAGATAAGTCATTTAAGTCAAAAACTTACCGATATAAATCCAATGATACACAACTAATACAGTACCCTGTTCCAGGAGAAATAATTTTTAATCCCCTTAATGTTTTATCAAAAATCACCAATTTTGAACAAGCCTCGACAGGACAGATCGATTCTTATGATTCTAAACAAAATATTGATTCTTTATTTGTACAGACAGACATTCCTACTGCCCCTCGACTACGATTTATTGGAGGTATTCGTCAGGAATCATCCAGTCAGAAAGCAGTAACTAAAATATCTACTCTTCTAATCCCTGATAATTTTTTAGAAATTGATTGTGCACCAGATAACAACGTAGAACTGGCACCGTATTTAAGCCAGCAGGGATTATGTAACGAAAATGTAGGTAAATTCAAAAAAACGGATATTTTACCCTCTATCAATTTAGTATATGAATACGATGAAAAACAAAATTATAGATTCTCTTATTACGAAACCATAACAAGACCTGATCTAAGAGAACTATCAGAATTTACATTTATTCCTTATTTTGCTGGTGAAGTCTATCAGGGGAATAATCAGCTTGTGAATACAAATATTAAAAATTATGATTTTCGATGGGAATGGTATATAACTGCACTGGATTATGCAGGAGTGGCATACTTTATTAAATACTTCGAAAACCCCATTGAATATGTGGGTAAGCCTTCATCAGGTTCCGGAAATCGAATTTATACATTAATCAATTCGCCGAAAGCCTTTTTAAGAGGAATTGAACTGGATTTTCGAAAAGATTTTCTCGATTATCTTCGATTCGAAATAAACTTTTATTCTATTAAATCAGAAGTAATTGTTATGGATGAATTAACAAGATTTCTAATTTCTGAGAAAGTATTTCCCATTACTGATAAAAGAGTCTCGTTGTCACCTACAAATCTCAAAAGACCATTACAGGGCCAATCTGATAATGTTTATAATTTAAAATTTCTCGTATTCTTCGATAAGGACAAAAAGACAGGATATGTAGGTTTTTATTATAATTATTTTAGCGATAGAATCCTATTCCCCGGTACAGCAGGCGATTCTGATATCTACGAAGAAGGAAAAGGTTTCTGGGATTTTGTAGCCAGTTATTCACCATTAGAGAATTTATCTATAAAAGGAACAATTAAGAATCTTTTTAATACTTCTTTCGAAACTTATCAAAAATCCAATCTGGGTGGCTTTAAAGTTCCCTACGAAGTGTACAAAAGAGGAATCGACTATTCCTTATCAGCAAGTTATAAGTTTTAAACCTCTCTATAAAATCCAAAAAGGGCTTTTGCCCTTATTTTAATATTTTTTATGCATAAAATATTAAAAGTTAATAACTTTGAATTAAAATTAGAGTCTTTCTTTGTATTTATAATTCTACTATGATTTTTTATCTTAAAAAAATATTTGACTCTAGAGAAGTCCTTTGAGATTCATCAAACATTAAATTTCTGATGAAAAATTCAGTCTTAAAAATCATTTATTTTCTTGAACATAAATGTTTTGAAAATCCATATTCAGAAGCTATACTCAAATCCATAATACAAAATTCTTCTTATTGGATTTTTTTACTTCAGAAAAATCAGAATTCAAAAAGTTCTATTATAGTTTTCAGTCAGAATCATCAATTAAAAGAAAATTCTTATTTAAATCTAAATCTAAATAAAAAAAATATAGACCCCATTGGATATTCAATTTTTCTGGAAAGTTCTGTAGACAATTTTCTGGAACTTCTTCGCATTGGAATTTTACCTGAAAAACGGAATCAAGATTCGGGTTACTTTTTACTAAAAAATAATATTTCTTTTTTTAAGTCTTTTCAGAAATATAATGCCATATATCTTGAAGTCTCAGAAAAAAATCATCCTGCAATTCAGTTATATAAAAAAATCGGATTTGTTCCCTACGTAATAAGAAAAAAATATTATAATTCAAACGAATCAGCAATATGTATGAAATTTAATTTAACTTAAATTTGATCAGGAAGTTGGAAATAAAAATTATGAACCGGTGTTTTCTGTATATATTGTAAAATCGCAATTAGAGCAAAGCGATATCCAATGATTCCCAATCCAGAAATTACTCCTACTGCTTTATCGCTTATGTACGAATAATGTCGAAATGGTTCCCTTGCATAAATGTTTGAAATATGAACCTCAATAAAAGGAACTCCTGTAGAAAGTAAAGCATCGCGAAGACTTATAGAAGTATGCGTTAAACCACCCGGATTTATAATAATACCATCAAAGGTCGATTCAAAATAACCATGAATTTTTTCTATAATTTCGCCTTCATAATTCGATTGAAAAAAGTCAATTTCTATATTGAATTTCCTTGCATCATTCATTAACATTGTTTGTAAATCCTGTAAAGTAACACTTCCATAGATATGCGGTTCCCTTTTGCCCAGTAAATTCAAATTGGGCCCATTTATAACCTGTATTTTTGTTTTTTTCATAATTTATCCAAAAAGAATTTTTTGCTCATTCCAGATTTCTTTAAATAATTGAAAATTTAATTCTTTTCCATATATGGGTTTTCCAATATCTTTAAGAAATATATCTTTAATACTTCCCGAAACGTTTTTTTTATCATAAATCATATGCTGCCATATCTCTTCGCTTGAATAATTTACTGTATCCATAGGCAATTTTAAGAGCTTCATTGTTTCGAAAATTTCTTCAATATAAATTTGTTTAAAGCGAAATTTTTTTTGAGAAAGAAGTAATGCTGTTACAAGCCCTCTACTTACAGCTTCTCCATGGGAGAATCTTGAATAATGACTTATAGATTCTATGGCATGAGCAACGGTATGTCCTAAATTCAGAACAGAACGAAGCCCTATTTCCTTTTCATCCTTGCTTACTATTTTAGCTTTAACAAGAATTGAATCGTAAATAGATTGATACCAGATTTTATAGTCCCAGTTGCGATAATTAGGATTTTTTTTTACCGTAAAATGGAATTTTTGATATACTTCTTTATCAAGTAGAGAATGCTTAACCATTTCTGACAGTCCACATATCATTTCTCTTTCCGGTAAAGTTTGTAGAAAATTCAAATTGCATAAAATTAATATAGGCTGATAAAATGATCCTACCATATTCTTGCCAATATCTATATTTACAGCAACTTTCCCACCCACACTGGAATCTACCATAGCTAAAAGAGTAGTGGGAATCTGAATATAAGGAATTCCACGAAAAATTGTTGATGCTATAAAACCTGCATAATCACCAACCACTCCTCCCCCAAAAGCAATGATTAAAGATTTTCGATCCAATTTTTTCTTATGAATTAAATCTTCATATGTTTGCTGAATATATTTTATATGTTTATACTCTTCACCTGATGGTCTGTCCAGGATCACTACATTTCCTAAAATATTCTCTATTTGAGATAAAATATTTTTATAATATTTATATATATTTTTATCTGTTATAATTGCATATTTTGAATATCGATTTT
>FWPU01011663.1_pt1 | contig 12150 bp, 7 predicted proteins | sample 2228361 | NCBI WGS metagenome assembly FWPU01 (sample SAMEA103939777, study PRJEB20133) | metagenome | reverse complement strand
TTTCAGTGTATTTTAGAATTTCCGCCTGACTACTTTCTATCTTCAATTTTGTAGTAGGTTGAACATATTTTTTATCTATACTATACATAGCAGGTGAAAAAAATTTGTATATAGTCATCTTTGGTGTTACCATGGAAATATAAAACTGGGGTGAGTGTGCAAATGGTTCCTCCCAAAATATTTTTATATATTCTTTTTTTGGATCCAAATTTATATAAGCAACACCTTGAGTTTCAAACCATCCTTTTTTGAAATATTCTTTTACTTGTGCTTCAGACAATGTGTGATCAATTATTCCAAACTCTCCAAATATAGCGTGTAAATGAAAATTCCATAGCCGGTTTAAGTTCCTATTAAACCCGAACACTAAAGTATTATCTTTTGTATAATCCACCATCAATCCTTTATTTTTAGCAGGCATATCAAAGTTATAGAAAATTTCCTTTGACGCTTTGGCACCATTGAAGTAAACTTTTATGTAATCCTTTACCTTCTCTGCAGAAGTATCAAATACAATTACAAATAAATTCCAAAAATTATTTTGATATTCTATTTTTTCATCCAGCCCTGCAATAAATTCTTCGCCACCTATCGCAGGTATTTCCATGAAAATAATAGGGTTCTGAACCTTATTATTATAGATAGAAATAATATTTTGTGGGACAATTAAAAAAGAAAAAAGTGAAACATCTGACGGTCTAAACTTCTCAAAATAATCTTTTTTAAAGCGAGAAAGTGAAAAAACATTTTGAAACCCCTCAAAATTCTTCAGGTTATGATATGGTTTTAACCAAAAATACATACTCCCCTTCAAGTATTTACAGACAAGAGCATCATTTTGGTCATTTTCTTTCTTCTTACAGCTACTATCAGCATCTTTATAAGGTAAGATATTGTTTGCATCATATTCTAACGAAGAATAAGAGTCAAAAAATGCTCCGTGTAATAATTTCATAGGATACTCAACAAGATTATCAGCAGGCGATGGTAAGCGTTTACTCCCTTGCACGGTTGCTTTAAAGTCATTCGCAAAATTTACATAGAAAACTGATTTTTTAGAAAATACACTCTCCTTCGTGCACAATGTGAAGTAAAAAATAGAATCAAAATCCCACTTACACAAATTTACTAACTGTATATTTTTTAGATTTTCTATTGTATTAAAATATTCGACATCAAAAATATTTACTACCTTAGATTTAAAACTTTTGGCAAGCACATTACCATTTTGACCTATAATTACTCCCATTGTTTCAATTTCAAAAATACCTCCAGGATAAAAACTAAATTCACCAAGCCTATCAGTAACCATATATTTATCTAAAAAAACATTCACAACCGCTTTCTTGTCATCGTCATTTGTAAGTGTTTTTTTACCATCAGTAGTTGTTGTGGTAGGAGCTGGATTAGTTATTATCGAATACGGTGAAATAATTTCTTGTGGTTGATAAAAAATCTCCATATTTATGTAATCCCTTATTGAAGCAAAAATGAGTTTTTTCTGGGCGGTATCTAATACATTATTTCTTTCTGCATAAGTTAAAAACTCTGTAAAACTATTTAAATTCTCAAAAAACCCCTTTGGTTGCCAATACCTACTTTCCAATAAATTACTGAAAGTCTCTAATTTCAGAGTATATTTTCTGTCATCAAAAAACTGTGTCAAATTCTCTGCAGTGATTCTATCAATTTCTACTTGTTTTATCCTTCCTATAACAGGCGTCAATTTCATAGGACTAAAAAGAACAGGATATAGATTTAACCGTTCCTTGTCTTTGCGGATAACAGGAAATTCAACATAAGAAAAATCCTTTAATACAAACGCATATCCTTTCAACCCAACTATGTTGGCATAAAAAATATCACTTTCTATAGAATTTATATTTAAATAAATAGCATTCTCCTCCCAACCTTTTACAGGATATAAATTTAGAAGAGATGAAATATCATTATTCTCTCTTAGTGATTTTCTGGGTATATAATATGTCGTTTTTTTATCTTTTCCATATATGGTAACAAATTTTCTCAATATATTAAAATTATGTTCTCCAACAATTTTTTTTAACTGTTCATAAGAGGTATATGGTTTATTATAAACTATTTCATCAGCTTCCACATTTAAATTAACCCGCTCAAGCAAATTCTTTAATATAATTTTTAAAACTTTATCCTGAGAATTTATGTTGATAAACCCACTACTATCAAGAACTTTTATTGAATATCCTATCAAATGGTCAAACGAAATATCAATAAAACCTGAAATAAGTCGTGGGTTACCATCAAAAAGCACAATATTAGAAATACCTTTTTTAGAAACTCGCGTATAAGAAGGATGAAGCGTTTCTTCTAATTTTGCATTTGCCTTATCAAGTATTTCATTTTTATTTACATCTTCAAAACTATCCAATTTTGTATTCATATTAAGGTCTTCACCGTAAAATTCCCATTCCTCATACAGATTTTGCTTTTCGCTCGTTTTTGCCCATTTAATTAAATTTACAACTGCCAAGGACAATGCGCTTTCAGCAGCAAAATCACATTTTAACCTCAAACTAAAAAAAGAACTTTCATGAGTGCTTAATTTTGATAAAAACATAATGCCAAATGTGATACTCAATAGAAGTATCAAAATAGAAAGAATTACCAAAAGTGCAATACCTTTATTTCCACTATTTATCACGAAAAATATTATAAAATGATTTAAAGTTTTGGTATTTAAAAACTACAAAATAAAAGCTCTCTTCTGCCTCTTCCTTAACTTACAATTGCTAAATATTTATACCTCCTCTACTGTTGTTATTGAACTATAAACTGAGAGTTAGGAGCATTAACAGTTAAAGAGCCGTTTATCGTCTGTGTTCTTGCGGTACTATCACCAATAGTTGTATCCCCAGAAGAATTAATTTTTAGATAATCAGCGGTGCCACCAGAATTTTGAACCTTAAATATATCAGCAGTTCCACCACCCGAAGTTCCTTTAATAGTAACTGCGGTTATACCGGCACCAGTTGGTGCAACACTTAAATTTCCTTGAGCAAAAATTGAACTATTGCCGGCTACCTGAAGGTAATATCCAGGACCAATTTCAGCGGCAGTTCCTATTAAAACAAAATCAGTTGTAGCATGAGGATAAATTGTATGTTGCCCTGTAGTATTATGACTCCAACCACCTGAACCTCCTGCACCACAATTCCCTGACGCAACGCATGTGTCCACATAATTTTTTGTTGCTGCGTCCTGAGGGTCAACTGGATCCTGAACATTCTTTATCAGAGCGTTACCTGATTTAAGCTGCAGAATACCTGAACTTTTCAGGGTAAGCAGATTTACATTCGCATTATCATCTATTGCCAATTCATAAAGAGGATCAGCACCTGTCGTAGTTGGTTTATTATATATTTTCATACTTCTGAAGACTGGTGCAGAAACATCGTCCCAGGCGCTTGCAGTAAACAAATATTGTGGGGAATTTTTAAGTGTAGAAGCAGCAGTTGCATCATCAGCATAAGAATTTATATTTGTAGCCAGATAATATGCAGTAGCGACATCTGCCTTTGCTTCTAATTTAATTCTGTCAAGCTTTGTTGTGCCGGCAGCATCTGTTGTCTGGAATATGAAGCCCCATGTTCCCGTGGGAGGTGCTTTCATAATCGTTAAAAATATGCCAAAGATAAAAAAGGCAGATAGTAATCCTACCCTGAAAATCCTCCCACGGCTATTACTTCTATGCTTAACAGGTTTCGAAAAGTCAGCGGAACTTGCTTCCGATCGCAGTTTCACTAACTCCCTCTCTAACTCTCCTATCCTTCTTAAGATTCTTTCTCTATCCATTTCACACCTCCTTTCCCTTTCATAAATAGTGTTTTCATTTTCTCTATCCATTTCTTCTCTCCTTATCTATCCATTTATATTATTTAATCCCCATACAATGATTTCTTGCGAAAGCTGTATACTTATTTTTCAAATTCATTGCTTGTTTTCCTGGACTATTTATATCACACTCTCTTGATATTTTCTTTCTAATTTCTACAATTCTTATCATATGATTTTACCTGAATTCATAAGTACCATTCTGTGTAACCACGACGAGCTCGCCAAATACAGTATGTTGGGAACCGTCAATTTTATACTTATCCTCCCATGAAGTTCCATTCCACTCCTGAATAATAAATGCGGTTTGGGACTTTATAAGTCGAACCTTACCATCAGCATTTTGCCAGACGATCGCAGGCGAAGATCCTGTTAATTTCACATTCGCCTCCGCCCCCGAGGTGTTTTGTATTTCAAGTGTTTCACCTATTATCAAACTACCTATCTTAGTCTGTGTAGAATTAGATGTATCCAAAAAATAATCTTTATCTTTACCACCAAACAATATAGCATTTAAAGAAAGTGCGGATGCATTTATTGGAATCCGTGGTGATAATGTTTCACTATTTGCATCCTCTACTCCATTAGCATTATTATCTATATGCATCTCCATATACCTTTTATCGCCCGTAAAAACGGTTGCAATATTTGCTTTGGTAAAAGGTCCCAATTCAAAAGAATATAATCCGTTATTAACTGCAACCGTAAAAGTTTTTGGTCCCCAAAGTAAAGTGCCCGTTCCAATATTCGCTGTATCATAAATACTCACTGTTAAATCATAATTACCTGTTAAAGGTGTTTTGGCTGCATTAAATAATCTACCTTGAACATTAATATAATAATCCTGACAAAAAAGAATAGATGACATCAACAGAATATATGGCAAATAATAGTTGGTTTTTAACATTATACTTCCCTCCTACACATTTTATACAATCGTTTGAAAATATATAATTTAAAAACAATATATATTAATGGTAATAAAGTTATAAACATAAATAATAAATCTAAAGATGGCGGAAGTGCTTGGTGCTTACTTTGAGTATTTTTACGAGGAAGGTAAGGTTGAACAAAACATCCTCCACCACCTACTCCTCCAGAACTTATAATTTGATTCTCAGGAGGAGGTGGAACATCAGTTGATTTATCCAATACAAGCTGATGAGAACTTACAGGTAGTCCATCTATCTTTGCAACTGGAGAACCTGTTATTACAACAGAACCACTACTCTCTATCAATGCTCTCATGTGTATTTTAACATTTAGTGCCTGCGTTATGTCAAATGAAACTGCAAAACTCTTATATTCATTCTTATTCAAACCTATATCAAATCCGGAGAATTTTACCCAAGGTTGTGCCCCATCCTCTGGAATAAAAAGACGCCTATCTACCAGTAAATCAGTCTGCGTTTCAACTATACCATTTTTATTTATATCTAAATATAAATTAGCGTATTTTATGAATGAGGTATATAACGGATCTATAACTAGCACAATTTTAAGTTCGCTAAACCGAACCTCCTTAAGATTTGAATTATAAAAAGTAAAACTCATAACCGAATTTGTTTTGTTAGGTTGTAAAATTTTTTGCGTTATAAACTGTGGATTAGTAATTATATTTACAAATCCTTGGTCAAAAGCATCTACCTTTGTTAAAAGCGTTCCATACAAAAAGTCACTGCCTGAAAAAGCAGAAGATGAACCGTTTACTATCAACTGCTGATCTGCTTTTTTTGTATATACTTTATAATATGCATTATTAGATGCATTTGTAATATCAATCAAAACAAAAAAATATCTCGTTGTAAATGGATTTAATGAAATCGTAACAGGAAATGTTAATGTTCCATCGTCTCGTGAAAATATTCCTGTTGCAATTGCAATGTCGCTTGAGTCAAACATCCCGTCAGCATTTGCATCTTCAACAAGCGAAACCTTTGTAATATCCACATTATCAATACCTGTCCCTGAAATTCGTATAACAGGATTATGCCAAGTACAAGTTTTATCAAGACTGCTTACTAACAAGTATAACCCCTGTAAATTCAGTATAGGAGCAGTAAATTCTCTTGACGAAAAATTAGCGAAACCTGTATTCCATTTACAGAAAAATGTTTTATCAGTACTTTTAACGGATATAGGTCCTGCTCTGAAAGATATGCCTTCAATGGGCACAATTGTGTTGGAAATCACCCCCCACGCATTACCCGCATTTTCAGGAACAAAATCAATGTAAAAATCGCCATCAGAAGTAGGTTGCGAAAAAGTTCCAAGCAACAGATAATTTATAGGAACATTACGCGGTAAAAGCTCTCTGATTTTAGGCAAAATTACAATATTTGGGTCAAATTCTCCCCTATCAATCGTTATTACTAACCTATCCACCCCATCTGTAAATTTCCCGTCGTTATTCACATCTTCTACAAATCTCAATTTCCTTAAAATCTTAGCGTTCTTTGTAGGAGGTAAAGCTATATAAAGGTCATTTAATTTTATATTCTCTGACACAGCCCAAAATATGATATTAGCAATCAATGTTTCTTCGCCAACTTTTGCCACAATGTTTCTTGGATTAAATTTACCTTCCAGTAAAATCAATCTTCCAAAACTACCAATTGTAATATTATCCTGAAAATTATCTCCAGACCGCATCTCAGTCGCTCTTATTGATGTAAATCCTGAACCAAGCGGTGATTTATAAGTAATTTCTATTCTGTCTGAAAACAATCTTTTATTAAATAGCACGCCTGGATCACCAGGAGGATTTCTACCAGTTATTGATATATCTATATCAGATAAACTAAAAATCGGAACTATCTTGTCCTGCGGTCCTAATAAATAGGCACTTAGCAAAACTTCTGTCTCAGGTGGTATAACATAAAATTCTGAGATCAACCGAACACCTAAAACAGGAATAGTTACTATATAAAATATCAGTGTTGCTGTGTAATTACTAGGATTACCCAGTATATCCAAAGGTCTTATCCTCCAGCAATATCTCCCGTCTTCCAAACTGCTTAACATTAAAGAAAGAGATGGCACATCAATAAAATAATCTACTGCATCCGTAAAATCACAACTTCTTGAAATTTGAACTTGATATCTGTTGGCACCTAAAGTAGTTGACCAACTCAAAACTACCGATGATGCATTTATAATCTCGTTGTTTACCGGGGTATTAGTAGAAACTACTGGCAGTAAGTAATGAAATAATGGTTTTGATGAGTCCTCTGAAAATTCAAAATCGTCAAATGCTTTCACCTTCCAGTAATAATCAGCAACGGATAAATCCGTCGCTACAATATGTTTTATTGAACCAGTAAAATTACTATCAGTTCCCGAGGTTGGGAAAGGGGAACAATTAGTTGCACTAAACAGGCACTCATTTGGTGAAGTTGTAATAAACCAGTTATATATTGAACTTCTTGTATTAGCTGAATAAACAGTGGTAGAAAACAAGTTATTAGTTGAAATTTGTAATTCAAAATTTAATTTATCGTTTATTTGGAAACCACTATAATCCCAATCCCCCGCATTTCCAAAAAGCATAGGTGGTTTTGAGGTATATAAATACCTATCATTTTCTGGGAAAACAAGATTAGTTATAATCTTGGGGGGCAAATTCCAGGTTGGTATATGTCCAATATCCGATTTGTAAGAAGAACTTATAACCTGATTTGAAGAAGAAACAAAAGATTCACCAATACTTAAAATAGCCCCAAAACTTGTGGATTCAATTTTAAAAGTTCCTGCTTGTTTAGGAGATGCACCGTCATTTATTTCAGAACTTCTTAATAGGTAATTATTGGAACTTGCCTGTTGAGTTTCAATAAATGTAAAGTTAAAAGTCAAAAGAAATAAAAAATATAAGATGTAAATATTATTAACTACATACTTTTTTCTTAGCACTTTGGATTTTATCCTCCTGTGCTCTCTCCATTAAGCACATTAAGATTATACAATAAAAACATATAATAAAAAGACATAATCACATTAAATAACACATTGTCTTTAGAAGGAAGATGGCAGTATCTTACGATAAAAACTACTTGGCTTTTTAGTAAGGCATTTTCATTTTTTTGCCTTACTCTTCTTTTTTCCCCTATCATAGCTTTCGGCAGCTGGCTACCCTCCCTTCAAGGGCCCTGTAGCTTTGCGTAGCAGACTTGAGTCTGCCTTGCCTTTTCGAGCTACTACACATTATAATATAACACCAAAATTTTCATTGTCAACACTATATTGGGAAATTATATTTTTAGGATGTTTTAATCAATTACAATTAAAAAAGATGTTGTATTATTAACACTAATAAAATATTTAATGTTAAAAGCTCTTATTTTAAAATAGTAAAAAATCCCTGTAAAATCAACCACTTATTGGCTCCAACGAAATAGTTATATAACTCGTCTAATTATAACTTCCTTTAATAATACATAATTCCAATTTTAAAAGTAGTTTAAATTACAAATATTTTTCAGTATATTCCTTACCATTATAAGATAGCAATATTTTCCTATCCCCAAATACTGTTTCTAAATTAACAGGTCGTTTCCAAATAAATTGCAAATTTTTCATAGTTTCTTTTGCATCAGGTAAATCTAACTCCCACCCTTCATATTTATGCAAAAGATACAATTCTCCTCTATTTTGATAATTTGCATCAATAATACTTATTATGGGACGTCCTAAATTAGTAAATTGCCTTAAAAGTACTTTCTTTATATCCTTGAAATCCTTTGATGTAATCTCATATTTACCTGTATCACGACTATATTTATAAACGAACAATTTATATTTCTTACAAAATTCTTCAGTAAGAAATTCATCTAAAAAAAGAACATCATTATATATTTTTCTAACTTCAAAAATTTTTTGCATTCCAAGACCTAATTGCAAGTTCCAATTTTTCTTTTTTTCTAAATCTTGGCATTCATCATATTCTTTACCAAACTTACCTTTATCCCATCTATCCTCAATATCTTTAAAAAGTTCATAGCCAATTTTATAGGGATTTATTGAACCTGGGTGCCATTGTAAAACACCGGCATGATGTTCAGCAAAATCAACTAACTCATCATCCTTTAATGCTTTTTCAATTAAAATTTTTTCATGCCAATATGCAGCCCATCCTTCATTCATGATTTTCGTTAATCGTTGAGGCACAAAATAATACGCTTCTTCTCTAATAATAGAAATTATATCTTCCTGCCATGACTCTAAAGGGGCATTTTCTAATAAAAATAAAAGAATATCCTTTGCAGGTTCCTTAGGAAATCTCTCCTTTTGCACTTTCAACTGCTCTTTTCTTTTTTTTTCTTCTTCCAATATAACTTCAGGTGGATTAATAAATATTTCCATATAACCTTCCTTTGTTTTAAATTTTCTAATTATTGAATCAGAGATTTCTTCTTCGGATTTTTTAAGTTTGTATGTATATGGTTTCCAATGATAATCTACCATATTTTCAACTGAAAGTATCTTATCGATAAATTCTTCTACCTCATTATGCCCATACTTGTTTATATATTTATATATTCTGCTGGCATGCAAAGCCATATCTTCTGCCATCTTTCTATTTGTTCCTCTGAACCACATATTATTTTTAAAAAAATCTGAATGACCATAGACATGGGCAATGACAAGTTTTTGGTCTAACAGGGTATTATTTGACATTAAAAACGCTATTGCAGGGTTTGTATTAATTACCAATTCATAAATTTTAGATAAGCCATAAGTATAAGATTTTGACAATCTCTCATACTCCATCCCAAATCGCCAGTGCATATATCGTTGAGGGAAACCATCATAAGCTGCTATTTCACTCATCTCATCAAAATCCACAAGTTCAAATATAACATCAAAAGGGTTTAATCCATAAGCTAATGCATATTCTTTTATCTCGAAAGATAAAACATCTATTTCTTCTTTTTTAACTGAAACTAGATTAACCATCTATTTACCTTTACCTAAAAATGTTTTTATAGCAGTTAAAATTTCGTCTTTGCCATGGATTTCAGTATAAGTAATATTTTCTACTCCTGAGAATTCTTCTTTCATATCTTCCAGGAATGCTCCTTGACCATAAGAACTTTTTACCTGACCATATCCAAATAAATTTAATACAGGTAAAAGGTCATTTTTCAAAATTTCAAAACAATATTTATTATCATCAGGCCCCCAATTATCACCATCGGAAAAATGAAATGCATAAATATTCCAATCTTCAACAGGATATTTTCTTTTTATAATATTTCTCAATAATTCTAAAGCTGAAGAAATTTTTGTTCCACCACTTTCTTTTATACGATAAAATGCATGTTGATCAATTTCATGAGCAACGACATCATGAACGATATAATGAATATTGATTTTTTTATAATGATACCTTAACCACAAATCAATCCAGAAGGCGACTAATCTAACTATTTCTTTTTGTTCATCTCCCATAGAACCTGAAACATCCATTAAGAAAAATACCACTGCTGCATTTTGTCTTACAAATTTTGATTTTCTTGCTCTATAGCGTTTATCTTCTCTTACAGGCACAATCACTGGATTTTCAATATCATACATCTGCATTGCTAACAATCTTTTCAATGCTTCTTTAAAAGTCCTTTTGAAATGACGAAGCGATTCAGGCCCTGCTCTCGTTATAGAAACATACCTCCCTGCCTCCGCTTCTAAAATATCCTTCCCTTTTGGCTTTATTCTTGGAAGATGCAATTCTTCTTCCAAAATCTTTGCCAGTTCTTCCAATGTAACATCTACTTCTAATATATGTACCCCTGGTTCTTTACCAGCCCCGGAAAACAATCCTTCGCCACCGACATCAAAAGTATCTCCTACTTCACCATTCCCTGAGCCAATTCCTTCATATTGTTTTGTAGAAAACCTGAAAGTAGGTATTCTTATATGCGGTAGTGGAATACTAATAATATTCTTACCTTCTTTTCCTATAAGTTCATCTTTCTGCATAAATTTTTTCAAGTCTTTTCTAATACTACCTAAAACAATCTGTCTAAATCGCCTGTAATCCTGTTCTATCCTTTTTACCACCAAAGTTTTATTATAAAAAAAGGAAAAAAAGAAATGAAATAAAGTTCAATAAACAAAAATAAAAATTTATATAGTGTTTAAGTAATTTCCCAACTCCTTTATAGCTTGTTCAGTTTCTTCTTTATTTGGAGCTTTCCCATGCCAATCAACTGCGTTTTCCATAAACGATACACCTTTGCCTTTTATTGTTTTCGCTCTTATAAATGTTGGCTTATCTTTCGTTTTTAGGAATTCATTAAAAGAATTTACAATTTCGTTAAAATTATGCCCATCAATTTCTAAATAGTGCCAACCAAACCCTTCTAACTTTTCTTTTAAAGGATATATATTCATTACACAACTTACAACTCCATCAATTTGCAAATTATTATTGTCCAATATTGCACACAAGTTATCTACTTTGTAATGTCCACAAGCCAAAATAGATTCCCAAATTTCACCTTCTTGCATTTCACCGTCTCCTAACATTACATAAACTCTAAAATTTTTTTTATCCAGTTTTGCAGCTAACGCCATTCCAAGTCCAGCTGCAAGTCCATGTCCTAAAGAACCTGTGGACAGCTCAACACCGGGTGTTTTCAACATATCTGTATGCCCCTGTAAAATACCATCCATTTTTCTCAACTTCCATAATTGCTCCTCGGGAAAATAACCCCATTTTGCTAAAACTACATATAAGGCAGGACAAACATGTCCTTTTGAAAGAATAAATCTATCTCTGTCAGGATCTTTTGGATTTTTAGGATTGTGTCTTAAAAATCCCCAATATAAAGCAACTAAAATGTAAATGGCACTTAAATAACCCCCTGGATGCCCTGAACCTGCTAAATGCAGTGCCTTAATAATATTTATTTTTGACTGTGCTGATAATCTCTTCCACTGCCTTTCTATTTCTTCTGTTAGATTAAAAACCCCACCTTTGTCAATAACCATATCCCCTCCCACTTTTAGAATATTATATCTATTATAATTGTTATTTTCATATATAATTACATTTAAAGAGTATTAAATCACGGTGAATTTTTTGTTTCTAAACTTTTAATTATTTTTTGACATATACACGAAGATTTCTATTAAACCATCTAAATTTTAAAAAAGAATATACCTTCTCAAATAGACGGTTTTTATTATATTTGTATAAGATATTTTTATTTTAACCTTATAATTACGGTAAAGCGGTATTTTTTGTCTTGTTAAGTTTTGCAAATTTTTCACAAAAGCATA
>FWPU01001835.1_pt1 | contig 12150 bp, 12 predicted proteins | sample 2228361 | NCBI WGS metagenome assembly FWPU01 (sample SAMEA103939777, study PRJEB20133) | metagenome | reverse complement strand
TTCTCCTCTGCGCCCTCGGCGTCTCTGCGGTTCAAGACCATTGCCCCAAAACTGAAATGCGCCCGTCGCTTTCATGATGGAGATGACCTCCATCAAGTTGGATGCACCGCCAGCGCTGCCGTTGCGTGCCACTATCCTCAGGCACGCGCATCATAGGTCATTTGTCCGCCGGACGGGATGGCGTGGCCCCAGAAAAGAACAGCATCTCGGCCTGAGGATCGTGTTGTTGAAAGCATGTCAGAGCGCGGGCATCATCGCGGGTAGCGTAGCAATAGCGACAGCCGTGCAGGCAGGTGTCGTACACTCCCACGTCGCGGCTGACTGCGCACCCGCAACCAGCCCGCGTGGGACGCGGAGGGGCGTGCAGAGCAGGGAAAGGAAACAGTTCGGCCAACAGGTCGGCGTCCACACACGCCGCCGGACGTATCATCTCGTCTATCAGGTCCGGTTGGCAGCAGGCATAGAGCGTCATGCCAGCGTCCGCGGCGATATCTGCCAGGGTGTGCGCGAGCGCGCGTTTCTCCTCCAGCGGAGGGTCGCCATACCGCACCCCTGCCTCCGCCAGACGACGCTGAGCCTTGGCATAGAATGTGGCGAAGCTGAAGTAACAACGCCGGGTATATCCGGAGAGTGCCCTGGCCAGCGCCGCAAAGCGTGCCGTATAGAATTCAGCATCGAGGCGGTCGGTGAAAACGATGGGATCGAAGCGCCACTGCACCCGTTCCGGCCCGATGCGCGTCGCCAGTGCCTGCAACGTCTCGACTCCGACCCGCCAGTCTGGCACGCGCGGCTCCAACACCCGCGGCAGACCGGTGATTGTGTAGTGGCAGACGAAGCGGTAGCCGTGTTCTTCCAGAAAATCCAGGTGGCGCAGGAAGGGGCGGTAGTCCTTCGACCAAAAGACGATGCTGTGTACGTCCTGAGGGCGAAGCGAAACCTGGTGAATCTGTCCGCCAAAGGGATTGGGATAGCTCACTGTGCCAGCGCGCAATCGCCCTACAAACCAGGACATGTAGAACGCGGGAATATCTGTCCGGCGGCTGGCAGAAATGATGACCGGGGTCGCAAGCTGCGAGTCGGCCATGGCTGGATTCCTGAGAACTAGCCTCGCCCGTTTCTCTTCGGGCGAGGCATGGAGATGTTTACGCCTCTGCCAGTTCCAGCTCAGGTGTTTCAACTTCGGCAGCACTGTCGTCGGAGAAGGTACCGAACAGCTTCACGTTGTGCGCCTGACGAATGAGCATTTCGAGTTCATAGGCCAGGTCAGGGTTCTCACGCAGATATTGTTTGGCACTCTCGCGCCCCTGACCGATCAGGCCATCGTTGTAGCGGAAGAACGCGCCCCGCTTTTCGATGATGCCCGCTGCCACGCCCAGGTCCAGGATGTCGCTTTCCTTGCTGAAACCTTCGTCGTACATCAGGTCAATTTCGCACTGTCGGAATGGCGGCGCGACCTTGTTCTTGGTGATCTTCACGCGCGTGCGGTTGCCAATAATCTCATCTTTGAGTTTGATGGCCTGCACGCGGCGGATGTCAATGCGCACGCTGGCGTAGAAACGCAGTGCCCGTCCGCCAGTGGTCGTTTCCGGATTGCCAAACATCACGCCCACTTTTTCGCGCAACTGATTGGTGAACAGCACAGCGGTGTTGGACTGCTTGATCGCTCCCGACAGCTTGCGCAGAGCCTGACTCATCAGCCGCGCCTGCAGCCCCACGTGACTATCGCCCATCTCGCCTTCGAGTTCGGCACGAGGCACCAGCGCAGCCACGCTGTCCACCACGACCACGTCGAGCGCACCGCTGCGCACCAGCGCCTCGGTGATTTCCAGCGCCTGTTCGCCGGTGTCGGGCTGTGAGATGTACAGATTGTCGGTGTCCACGCCCAGGCGCGCAGCGTAGATAGGATCGAGTGCGTGTTCCATATCCACGAAGGCGCACACCCCACCCAGTTTCTGCGCCTCGGCGATGACATGCAGACACAAGGTGGTCTTGCCGGAACTCTCCGGACCGTAGATTTCGGTCACGCGCCCGCGAGGAATGCCGCCCACCCCCAGCGCCAGATCAATGGCCAGCGACCCAGTAGGGATGACATCAACCTGCAGGTGCGTGGCATCGCCCAGGCGGACGATGGCCCCATCGCCGAAACGCTTGGTCAGGTCGGTGAGCGCGTGTTCGAGGGCCTTGAGGCGAGAATTGTCCGTCATCATGAGTTGCTCCTGGCCAAAGTGAGAACCTTCGCCCAAATGTTCGCAATGATGCCCCGATCATAGCACTGATGTTCTATTTCGTCAATAGCTTTGCGATGGAGCGATGGGAGCATCTGTCAGGGGCGCATCCCGCTCATCCTGGGGAGCTTGCGGATCGTCGTAGTACAGAGTCACCGTCGCGCGATAGTCTGGCGAGGGATCGGCGCGGTCGCGCAGGTGCAGGGTAAACGCAAGCCGAAAGTTCATCACAGCGACGGCGCTGGCGCTGGATACGACTCGCCCTTCCCCGTTGCGCAACACAATCTCCAGGTTGGGACGCTCGCGAAATGGCGTGATGCTGACCTCCACACGCACCCGCCGGCGATCCGGGTATAGGATCGCGCTGACCTGCTCGATCCGCACCTCTTCCGGCGGGAGCAAGGGTAGATTGGGAGGTATCAGATCGATCGTCATGCCAGCAAGCCTTCCTTGGGCGGGAAATATGCTTCAGGGAATCGGGTAACGCTCATTCCCATCTGCAGAGGCCAGTACAGGATGGGCAGGGCCACCGACTCCGACGGTGTAGCGGTTGGGTTGGTCACAGGGGCGAGGCAGAGGACGAAAAACCACATTGAACGGTTGTAGCGCGTCGAGGAACGCGGGCAAGGCTGCCGCCACGCGCGGGTCGGGGTCGTGCAGCAAGACAATGAGTCCGTCGAGCGCTTCCTGGGTGGTCAGTTCGGGCCGTGCCGGGTCCGGTTGGATGAACGAGCGAAAACCGCCGGGGCCGTCCATCAACCACCACACCAGGCGGGCGGGATGGGAACTGGTTTCGGTCAACGGAGGGGCGGCGATGTGCCAGCCGCTATAGTCATATACATCGCTTAGCCAGGGCAATTGCTCACGGTAAGCGGCCAGCTCTCGATCGTATTCGAATAGACGCCAGTAACCGCTGCCAGGGAGCAAGAACAGATTGCCTTCGGCGCTGTCATACCCGCCACCGGGCCGGCGAAAGAGATGCGATTGCGCTTCGTAGCGGGCGAGCGCATCGGGGAAGCGAGCGAGAAGCTGACGGATGCGCAGCTCGGTCTCCAGGAACATGCGGGCCATATAGGAAGGGCGCGATGTCTCGGCGAGGGTGACACCACCCTGCTGCACAAGATGGTTGCCCAGATGATGGCCATTGCGCACCATGCGGGCCAGCACTTTACCTTCAGCGGGGCCGATATTGCGCCCGTGCACGAAGAATGTCGCCCGAATGCCCCGCGCGTCGAGGATGTTCAGCACGTCCAGGGTTGGGCCTTGCTGCCCCTTCGCATCGTTCGTCTCGACGCCATCATCGAACGTGAGGTACACCGGCACTGTGACTGGCGCAGCAGCCCGTATCAGCGGGCGTCGTTGCCGGACGCCCACCATCTCAAGGCTCAGAGCAGCGCTCAAAGCCAACAGGCAGCGGCAGGTGAGGGATAACTGTCTCATTTCTGAACGACCGTTGCAGCAGCCAGGCCGAGTCATGGCCCGGCGAACTGAGCCTGTGCCTTGCGCAAGGCTGCTACGGCCTGTTCGAACTGTCCGGCTGGGATCAACAGATGATCGCGTTCAAAGGCGGACAGGGCGAGCACTGTCACGCCGTCTTCGGCGAGCAGGCGACTGACCAGAGCCAGAAAGCCCACCATATCCAACGGCAGGACCATGTCAAAGGTCAGCAGACGATAGGGGCCAGCGGTGCGGGCATCTGGCAGACGGTGTGCGAACTCCTGCCAACCCTCGTCTGGCAGCACCAGCGTGACTTCGTCTTTGTCCACAATGAGAGCGCTGAAAGGTTCACCCCACTCAGCGAGCACACCCGCAGCAGCGGTGATGGCCGGGGCGGGCAGGTGTACTAGAGTGTAGCTGCGCCTGTCGGTGTAGAGGGCTACTTTGGCCAATGCCTGATGCGCAGCTTCCATTTTATCCTCCTGTGCCAGGGCGGCTTACAGCCGTTCTTCGGGCGAAACGGGTAGCATGGTCAGTCCAGAAATCACCTTGGGATAGAAATCTGTGCTCTTCTGCGGCATGGTCTCACCCTGAACAGCGACGGCTTTGATCTGCTCCAGGCGAGTGGGGCTGACGAAGAAGGCGAAATTGCCATGCCCGGCGTCTATGTTGGCGACCGCTGTGCGGGCATCGCGATGATAACGGATCATGGTCTGATCTTCGATCCCGGCAGTCGGGACACCAGCGATACGCTCGATCAGCACTTTGTGCAGCACGCTGACCGCCAGGGATTTCCAGGCGGGCGAGTGCGCTTCCGAGATGAGCCTGTCAAGTTGTCCCGCATCTTTGAGCGCCAGCACATGGAAGCCGATCCCTGGGCCACCGTAGAAGCCGAAAACATGCCCGGAGGGGTGTGCGTTGACCTGTTCCAGGCAGGTTACCAGGTCGGGGACGGGGGTCACCGCGAACACCTCCGCGGCCCGGCGCAATACTTCCGTAGGCGATGTGTCGCTGAAATGACAGATTTCGCGATGAGTGGGCAATATTACCAGGCCCGGATCGCTCATACTGACCAGAGTCGCCTGGATGAAGTTGAAGGCCGCCTCAGGGGGAGCGTCCGGATGGGTACGGCGCTGCTGGCCGCGGTAGGCGAGGCCGGTGCTGTAGCGGTGATGCCCATCCGCGATGATCAGCCCACGCAGAGGAGCCATGCTCTCCTGAAGCGCGATCAGCGTCGCCGGATCGGTGAGCACCCAAAGTTGCTGGCGAACATCGCTCTCGCCCAACTCCACCAGGTCGAGGTCAGGGGCGCGCCCGGCGATAATCCCGGAGATGAGGTTGTTGATGGCATTGTCGGGGTCGGGGTAGAGCAGGAAAATCTGCTCAGTGTTGACCTGCATCGTCTCCAGCAAACGCAAGCGATCTTCTTTGGGGCCGCTGTGTGTGCGCTCGTGCGGCAGGATGATGCCCTGGTCGAAGTCCACCAATTCCACAGCCGCAATCAATCCCTGTCGGGTGAGAGTCTGCCCCTCGATGCTAAAGGTCTGCCGGTAGACGTAGAAGGCGGGGCGATCTTCGCGCAGCAGCACCCCTTCGCGCAACCACTGCCGATACAAATCGCGGGCGCGGGTGTAGCTGTTGGGGCCACCGGCGAGGTCTCCTGGCTGCGGCGGGTTGAGAATAAGGCGCACCACGTTATAGGGACTGAGCGCCAGATAGCGGTCACGCAGAGCGTCGTCAATCTTGTCATAGGGCTGGCTGACGACTGCCTGCAAATCGGCGACGCGGTGCGGGTTGTAGCGCACGGCGCGGAAGGGTTTGATGATGGCCACGTTGACTCTCCTCTGCCGGGCAGGTCTGCCCCAAAAGTGCCTGGACTATGTTCCGCAGAGATTGTACCAACGGTCCTGCGAAGCGCCGAAGCTCACTGGCGGACGGATGGTTTCGACTTCGGAGCAGAATTCCCCATGGAGAGCACAGAGGTCGCCGAGAAAAACACATTGCATTTCCCCTCTGCGCTCTCAGGGGCCCCGCGCTTCAAGATCATTAACCAAAACGGGAATGGCCTTGGCCGATAGACGAATCTATCCAGCAAGGAGCAGTAGCTGCACCCTCCCGCTCAGTTGTTCAGGACGATTCGGATCCATCCAGCCCCAGGTCGGCGGCAATACCCTTCATGGCTTCCAGCACCAGCGGCACATGAAAAGCCCACAGGTCAACCCCCAGCGCTTGCGCCGCCTGTTCGATTTCCTCACGGTGCACTGCGGCGGCGAAACTGCGATCTTTCCACTTCTTGCGCACCGAACTGATCTGAGTGATGTCGCGAATGTCTTTGGTGGGGCGCACCAGAGCAACGGCGGTCAGGAAACCGGTTAGTTCGTCTACTGCGACCAGTGCTTTTTCCATGGGACTTGAAGGCTGTACACCGGTGCGCTCGGCAGCGTGCGCCGCGATCGCGCGGACGATGACCTCGTCCGTGCCGCGTTCGCGCAGCACCCGCAGACCCGTGAAAGGGTGCCCATCGGGGGCAGACATGTCCGGATGGCGCTCGTAGTCGAAGTCGTGCAGCAGGCCAGTGACACCCCACAGGTCTTCGTCTTCCCCAAAGTGCCGGGCATAGGCGCGCATAGCGGCTTCGACGGCCAGCATGTGCCGCCGCAGGCTTTCGGACTGCGTCCATTCGGTGACCAATTGCCAGGCTTGGGCGCGATTCATGGCACTTCCTCGGTATCTACGATGACGTAATCGTAGTGTATCTGCGCGGTGTGGCGCAGAGTAGCCGCTGCGCCGCAGTACTTGTCGCGCGAAAGCTCGATAGCACGTTCGACCGCTTTGGGATCAATGTTCTGTCCCCTAATCGTGTACTTGACCCAAATTTCGGTGAAGACTCTGGGGTGTTCGTCGGCGCGGACGCCTTCCACCTGGATTTCAAAGCCGGTCACCTGCTGCTGCTTCTTGCGCAGGATGCTGATCACGTCCATGCCTGTGCAGCCAGCGAGCGCGGTGAGCAACAATTCCATGGGGCTGATGCCAGCATCGTGGCCCCCAACAGCTTTTTGCGCGTCTAGCGGCAATGAATAGCCGTTGCTGCTGTAAGCCGTAAAGATCATATCATCGCGCAGCACAATGCGGCTGCTCTTGCGTTCCGCCATGTGATTACGCCTCCGCGTGCAAAGAACCATGTCCAGACAGATTGTAAGCCAAAACTGCGCTTTGACCAGCCTATCCGGGTACGCGCAACATGTGCCGGGCAGTGTGCTGCGGTCCGTCGCCCTCACCCTCCATCTTCTCTCCCTGGCGGCTTCAGGGGTAGACTGCCATTGAGCGCATCTCGAACACATAACTTTATCTCTCTCCCGCTTGGCACTCACATGCCTCGTCGCCGAGCGAAGCGAGGCCGGGGTGAGGTAAACCGAGCGAGCCGATCCTTAACTTTCCCTATGCTTATCCGCCCTTGAACCCTCACGACAGCGTCGCGGGGCAATGAGAATTCATCTGGAGAAGCGCTGAAGGCCCCAAGACAGACACAGAAATATCTTGCTCTGGCCTCTGCGCCCTTGGCGTCTCGGCGGCTCAAGATTTCTGCCCCAAAACGCGACTACGCCCTGGTGAGCGCTCCTTTTCGACCTGTTGTCAACAGCGAGCAGCTTTCGTATAATCGCAAAATCTCAACCTGTCTGAGCACGTGGAGAAAGCATCATGGCTTCGGCGACTCCCCCTCCTGACGCACGTCCGGTCTCACTGCGCGAGTCCTCGGAAGAAGCAGCCCCCGCCATGCCGCTACCTGCAACCGCTACCTCAGGTCGCTGGCTGCTGTGGGCGCTCCTGACCCTGGCGCTGGTCATCATGGCCGTGATACTCACGGCAGCCTGGTCGGGTGACAGCAATGACGCTCTGAGCGAGGAAGAGGTGCGTCAGATTGCCGAGGAGGTGGTGCGCACGCAGATCGCCGCGTTGCCCGCGGGAAGCGGAGCTGACGGAGTTGATGTGCAACGTCTGGTGAACGAGGCCGTGGGCACGCAGGTTGCCATGCTGCGACCGACCAACACTCCCATTCCGCCCACTCCCACCGTGATCCCTCCCGGTGTGGCGGAAGACGACGACGCTTTCAAAGGGCCGGCAGATGCAGCCGTAGTGATTATCGAGTTCTCGGATTTCCAGTGCCCCTATTGTGGACGCTGGTATGAACAAACGCTGCCCAGGATACTGGAAGCCTACCCCACCGAAGTGAAGTTCGTCTACCGCGACTTCCCTATCTTCGGAGAAGATTCACTCCGTGCCGCGCAGGCCACCGAGTGCGCCGAAGAGCAGTCGCCCGACAAATTCTGGGCCATGCACGACAGGCTCTTCGCTCGCCTGATTTCTGGCGACAGCACGCCACTGTCGCAGGAAACACTGGTCTCCTATGCACAGGAGCTAGAGCTTGACACCCGCAGCTTCGCCGAGTGCCTGAGCAGTCAGCGCTACCGGGACGAAGTCGAGCGCGACTACCAGGCAGCCGTGTCCTATGGGCTGCGCGGCACGCCAGGCTTTGTCATCAATGGCGTCGTGTACCCCAGCGGAGCGCAGCCTTTTGAGGTATTCGATCAGATCATTCAGAGCGAACTGGCGCGCGTAGGCGCTGCCGAGTGATCGCCGAGGTCGTCAGTGGGGCCGTCTTCGCAGCAGCGAGGGCGGCTTTTTCATTGGTAGAGACCAGAGACTGCCAGCGGGTATCATACGGGTATAATGAGACCGGTCGGCGTTGACATGACGAGGGGGTATATGGAACGCCTGAGCATTCGCACCAATCGCTCTACGGAACTGGTAGACATCACCGGACAAGTGCAGGAAGCGGTCGCCCGGCTGGGAGGGCTGGACGGAGTCGTATATCTGTTCTGTCCCCACACTACTGCCGGTCTGACCCTCAACGAAAACTGGGACCCGGACGTGCAGCGCGACATCCTGTTGACCATGGACGGGCACATCGCGCCGCCCGACCCGCGCCATCGGCATGGCGAAGGCAATTCCCCCGCCCACATCAAGGCTTCCCTGGTTGGCGCGGACGCAGCCATCCTCGTTGAAGAAGGGCGTTTGCAGCTTGGCCGCTGGCAGGGAATCTATCTGGCGGAGTTCGACGGCCCACGCCAGCGTCAGATATGGTTGAAATTCCTGGGCGAAAAACGTCCTGTCCAGTCCTGACCTGCTCGCTTCGAGAACCAGGAGAGACGACTATGCACCTGCTCCTCGTGCGTCATGCTCAAAGTTACGTCAACCTGCCGGACTGGGACGGCGGCTATGTGGACGTGGGGTTGACCCCTCTGGGGCAGGAGCAGGCCCGGCGTCTGGCACAATGGATGGCCGACAACGTGCGTATCAACGCTCTGTACACCAGCACCATGGCCCGTGCGCTGGAAACAGCAGCCTTCATCACCCAGGCTACCGGCATACCTGCCGTACCGGACGACCGACTGCGAGAATTCGGCAACTGTTACGCGGATGGCCGCCCCATCCCCGCCGAGGCCATGCCCATCCACTACGCCGAATTCTGGGGCACCGAGCGGCCATACACCCGCATCAGCGAGTCTGGTGAGAGCTGGATTCTGTTTCGCGTGCGGGTGGGCACGTTCCTGGACGACATCCTGGCCCGGCACGCTCAGGCGGAGCCAGAGACGACCGTGGTAGTGGTGTGTCACGGGGGCGTCATTGATGCCACCTTCGACTATGCCTTCAACGTAGGAGCGCAGCGGCGCGTCGAGGTCTGGACGCACAACACGGGCATCGTGCATTGGGAATATGTGCCGGAGTCCCCGCGCGAGATCTGGCGGTTACACGCGCACGGCATGGTCCATCATCTGGTAGCCGACGACGGGCGCTGGCTGGGCGCGCAGCCGCTGTTACACGACGCCACCCGCCATGCCGTTCCTCTATCGCCAGATGCCGCTTCCAGCGAAGGCGACTGACACCTCTTCAGGCAGTCTAGCCTACATTCCGCCGCAGCGGATCATCAAGCGCCTGCACCGTTTGTAGCAGACGTAGGGGACGCACATCCCCCCAGCGCTGAGCAAGCGGCATCAACTCGCGCAAGAAGACCGCAGCGCGCTCGTAATGCCCCCGTGCCAGCCACGATTGCGCCGCATTCAGGTAGATTTCCAGCAAGGCGGGCGCGTCTTCGTCCAGTTCTTCAGGAGCCAGCTCAAAGACCTGCTGAGCAGCCGCCAGGCTGCGCATAAACTCCCCTCGATGGGCATAGGCAATGGCCAGCGCTAGGTACAGGTGTTGGGGTTGATACACAGAATGCGCTTTGTGCTCGTCCGCGGGATGCACGGGCGGGAATTCGGCTGTTACCCCCACTTCGAGCAGGGCAAGCCCCTCCGCCAACTGATCGTGTGAGACTAACAACGTGCCTAACCCGACGATAGCCGGTCCGTAACGGGGATTCTGCTCCAGCGCCGCCTCGAACGCCGCCCGGCTTTCAGCAGTTCGCCCAGGATGCAACGCCAGCACCATGCCCAGCGTATGATAGATTGGCGCAACCGGGGAATGGCTCGCAGCACGACTGAAAGCCTCCACAAATCGTTCGAACTCACCCCCGTCATCCAGGGCGCGCACGATGTCGTCGTACAATACCGCGTAGGCCAGGTCTGGATCCGCCACAATCGCGGCGACCAGGGCCTCCTGTTCCGCTTGCTCGTCAGCGTATTCGTGACGGTACAGCCGGGCCAGCGCCAGGTGTGCAAAGGGTAGCCTTGGCTGGCGGCGAGTAGCTTCCAGCAGAGCCGAGTAGCCATCAAAGACTTGCCCCAGGGTCAGCAGCGTTTCACCCCATTCTGCCTGTACTTCCGGCATATCCGGGTAGCGAGCCAGCAAGGGGCGCAGACGTTGCAAAGCCTGTTCGGGAGCGCCTTCGGTATCGCGTAGGCGGCGTATCGCCCGTAACTCACGCCGAAGCGCTTCAGACACGGTCGGCGAAGGGTGAGCGCGATCGGTCGGACGCGCAGCACGCCGCCCTGAACTGCGTCGGCGCGGTACCAATGCCCGTTTGAATTCAGTCAGGAACTCCCGCGGTGTCGAGGGGCGGGCTGCTGGACTCTTGCTGAGCGCCCAGAGTAACGGCGCTTCGACTGCCGCGCTCACCGAAGGGTGTCCCGGCTTGAGTGGCAGCGGCGACGCGTTGGCGATCAGATCGAGGAGAGCGTCCTCGTCACCGCGCCCCTCATCATAGTCCAGATAGTAGTAGCCAGTGATCGCCTCATAGAGCACCACCGCCAGCGAATAAATGTCCGACTGTGGCCTCACCTCCTGCCCCAGTGCCTGCTCCGGCGACATATAGAGCAGCGTGCCGGGCTGCGGACCAACGGCATCTGCCAGTCCTTCAGGATGAATCGGGTCCACATGAGCCAGGCCCAGGTCGGCCAGCTTAAATTCGCTCGTGTCCCTAAATAGAATGTTATCGGGTTTCACGTCCCGATGAATGATGCCGCGACTGTGCAATGTTTCCAGCGCCCGGCACATATCGGCGGCCAGAGTCAGCACCGTGCTGCGATCCAGCGCTCCACGCTCGCGGAGCAGGCTGAGTAAATCGCCAGGCAGATACTCCATAACCAGGTACAGCGTGTCGCCTTTCTGGCGCAGCGCGTGAATCCTGACGATATTGCGATGCTCCGTATTGGCCGTCACACGCGCCTCGCGCATGAACCATTCGCGCGACCCCTCGCGTGTGAAGTCCTCGCGCTGCAACTGCTTGATAGCCACCAGTCGCCGCAGAATACGATCTTCGGCCAGGTAGACCACGCTGAAACCGCCGTTGCCGATCAGCCCCTTGATGAAGAATTCGTCGAGGGTATCGCCGGGTTTGAGCAGTGGCGGGCGCGTGTTGCCAGGCATGACCACCTCGGTGACCAATTGCCACTGTGAATGAAATGGCTCCAGCATTACGGAACAGTATACGCAGGATTGAGATGGCGACAACAATGTTCAGCGGTCTTTTTTCGCAGCAAGGGGCGTCCCAGTGTTCACCGGAACGCCCCTTGTGATTATATCGCCGTCAGGCGGAGACCAGCTACTTGAGCACCGATGCCAGCGCATCGCACGCCGGGCAAGAGCCGTCGGGACGAATGATGGCGTAGCCTGCCTGCGGATCGGCCCCGTAGGTGGTGAAGTCTACATTGAAGACGATCATCAGGCGCACGCGCCCGCTCTGCGCGGCGAGCACCGCAGCTTCGGCCAGCCAGGTGGCCTGTTCGGCCACGCTGGTATTCTGCCCCCAGGCGAAAGCGCCCGGCAGCGCGCCGTACCCTTCAGGCGACAGGTACCCCAGCTCCGTGAAGCATGCCTGTTTGCCACCGAAGGGGCCAATGGCGCGGTTGAGCATGGTGGCGAAATAGCGCGTCGGGTAATTGTCGCGCGGATCGCCGGAACTCTGCCGGGGGCTGACGATGCCTTCGTTGTAGTGTACGCCGATGCAATCGGCATACTGCCCCGCGCCCGCGGCAGCCATCTGCTGCGT
>FWPU01011657.1_pt1 | contig 12155 bp, 10 predicted proteins | sample 2228361 | NCBI WGS metagenome assembly FWPU01 (sample SAMEA103939777, study PRJEB20133) | metagenome | reverse complement strand
GTCGCCGGGGTGAACCGGATCAGCGCTCGGATCTACGCGAACGCCGTCGGGGCGATCGTCGGGATGGTCGAGACGGAGCCGCCGTCGGTCGCCGTCAAGCCGCTCATCGCGGCGACGATGTTCGGCAACACGACGCCGGCCGTCGAGCGGGCGAAGGCGATCTTCGAGGAGCACGGCTACGAGGTCCTCGTCTTCCACGCCACCGGGACCGGTGGGCGGACGATGGAGGACCTCGTCGGCGACGGCTTCTTCGAAGGGGTCGCCGACATCACGACGACGGAGTGGGCCGACGAGCTCGTCGGCGGCGTCCTCACGGCCGGCCCCACGCGCCTCGAGGCGGCCGCGAAGGCCGGGATCCCCCAGGTCATCGTCCCCGGCTGCCTCGACATGGTGAACTTCTGGGCCCCGGAGACGGTTCCCGAGAGGTTCAAGGACCGCCGCTTCTACCGCTGGAACCCGAACGTCACGCTCATGCGGACGACCCCCGAGGAGAACGCCGAGCTCGGCCGGATCCTCGCCGAGAAGGCGAACGCGTCGACGGGGCCGGTCGCCTTCTACCTCCCCCTCAAGGGCGTCTCGATGCTCGATGCGCCGGGTAGGGAGTTCTGGTGGCCCGAGGCCGACGAGGCGCTCTTCTCGGCGATCAAGCAGCACGTGCGGCCGGACATCCCCGTCCACGAGCTCGACCTGAACATCAACGACCCGGCCTTCGCCGAGGCGGTGGCGACCGGGCTCCTCGAGTTCCTCCGGAGTCGGGCCGCGACAGCACGCTGAGGTCGAAGGCCGGCCGCGCCCCCGCGCCGGCCCGGCCTCCAGGCGTCGAGGAGGAGGACCCAAAGGGAGCACGCCGGGCCGCCCGGCGCCCTCGTCGGGCGGCGACGTTCATTCGTGGCCTGTCGGGTTCGCCCTGCGCCGTCCTCCAACGTCTCCCCTCGCCGTCCGGGTGGGACCACCGCCTCGCGGCGCCCGCGGCCGCGAACCCGACCTTCCACTTGTGCTTGACGCCAAGGCGCGACGCACCTTGACGGCCGCCCCTGTCTGTGGCAGCTTGCTTGGCCTGGGGAGGCCTCGAATGGCGGACGGGGAGCAAGCAGAAGCCGACGTCGAGGGTCCGACCGCCTGCCCTCTCGGGAGCGAGCTCGGTCGGCTCGGAAGGCCGAGGGCACCGCAAGATCCGGGCCTGGAACGCCTTCGGGACATCCCGGACATTACGGACCTAACGGGACTCCCCGCGCTCATCGCCCGCGCTGCGATCGGAATTCCCGCGGCGCTTCTCGGAGCCTGGCTGACCACGCTACCGGAGATGGCCGAGCTGAAGGCAGGCCCCGCGCCCTCGTGGGAGCCGCCAGCGAGTTGAACGGTGGATGGCGATCTCGTCACCACGATCGCCTTCGGTGCGCTGTGGCTCCTCATGGTCGTGCACAGCTTCGTACTGCTCGGAGTCGTCCACGTCGTCAACAGCCTCGCGCAGCAGCCGGCGGGCCGGTCCGGAAGCACCTGTTCGCAGGCGCAGCTCGCCGGAGACTCACCGGAAGCGGCCCTGGTTGGAGGTTGATGGAATGCGCGCGGACATGGCTGCCCGAACCCACATCGGCGCGCTCCTTCTGGTGGCGTTCGTGGTGACCGCCTGTGGCAGCTCCGAGCGCACTCCGGTCGCGAGCACGAGGGCGTGTCTCGTTACTGTGCCGAATGGAAGTACTCCCCCAGGGGAGCCGCCCCACCCACTCCACCATGGCAACGGCAAGATCTGGACTGACCTCTGGCCCAATGGCCAGGTCATCGTTCGCGACCGAGGTTGGATTCAGTCCGACGGCCGGATCGCCATGAAGTGGCCCTGGTTCCGGGCCCTCGACGCCGCCGGCCCGCTCACCGTCACCGGGCGACGGCTCGACGCCGAGGCGCCGCCCCTCGAGGCCATCATTCCCGACGGCTACGGCGAGGTGGGGTTCAAGGTAAGCGGCCTCATCTTCTCGACGCCAGGTTGCTGGGAGATCACCGCACACTCGGGCCGGTACGAGCTGACCTTCGTCACGGAGGTCATCGTCCCACCCGAGCTGACCGGGGAGGGGAGCTGAGGCGGGCGTCGAGCGCTCGAGGTGGGAGCCCTTTCGACGAGCCGTTCCGAGGAGCCGAGCGGACGGGGCTCGGCCCCCAGGCAGCCATCGGCTGAAGGAGACGGACGATGAACGACCCGACACGAACCGACCCACCCCGGCTGGCGCCAGGGGGCCTCGCCGCCCTTGGCCTTGCCGCTCTCCTCGCTGGATGCGGGCCGGCGGGCGCCGCGGCAACGCCGGCACCCTCACCCTCGACAGCCGCCGACTGTCCCGTGACCCGCCCGAACGGGAACGCTCCTCCGGAGGAACGACAGAGCGCGAACTACTACGGCAACGGGAAGCTCTGGGTCCTCCTCCCACAGGACAGCACCTACCTCGTCACCGATCCGGGCTGGATCCGACCCGACGGGCGGATCGGCCTGAAGTGGCAGTGGTGGCGCTCGGCCGCGTCCGCGGGGAAGCTTTCGATCACCGGGCGGCGGCTCGACGCCGAGACGCCGCCCCTCGAGGCGATCGTTCCCGAGGGCTACGGGACGACGGGCCACCAGACGAGCGGGATCATCTTCTCGACGCCCGGTTGCTGGGAGGTGACGGGCCGCTCGGGCGGCGTCGAGCTGACCTTCGTCGTCCGGATCGTCATTCCGGAGGCGAGCCCCCAGGGCGGCTAGGAAGGAAGCCTGATCTATCGGACCGTGGAGGCGTGGATGTCTTCCCGGGGAGGGATCGGGCCCTCGTCAGTCGATCGAGAAGTGGTCCGGGTTCTGGTAGCGGCCCGTCCGGAGCCACTCGATCTGCATGAGGAGGTCGTTGAGGAGCGATGAGGCCCCGAAGCGGAACCGCTCCGGCGTCATCCAGCGCGGCCCGAGGGTCTCGTAAAGGACGACGAGATAGGCGATCGCCTCCTTCGCCGTCCGGATCCCACCCGCCGGCTTCATCCCGACCGCCCGCCCCGTCGCCCGCTCGAAGTCCCTGATCGCCTCGAGCATGACGAGGGTGACCGGCAGAGTCGCTGCCGGGGTCACCTTCCCCGTCGAGGTCTTGATGAAGTCGGCCCCGGCGGCCATGGCGAGGATCGACGCCCGGCGGACGTTGTCGTACGTCCCGAGCTCGCCGGTCTCGAGGATGACCTTCAGGTGGGCAGGCCCCGCCGCCTCCTTGACGGCGACGATCTCGTCGAAGACGGTCCGATAGTCGCCCCGGAGGAAGGCTCCCCGGTCGATGACCATGTCGACCTCGTCGGCGCCAGCGGCGACGGCCATCTTCGTCTCCTCGACCTTGAGGGCGGTGAAGGTCTGGCCCGAAGGGAAGCCCGTCGCGACCGAGGCGACCTTGACGCTCGAACCGCGGAGGGCCTCCTTCGCCTCGGCGACGAGGGCCGGGTAGACGCAGACGGCGGCGACGGAGGGGATCGAGGGGTCGCCGGGCTTCGGGTGGACCGCCTTCGCGCAGAGGGCCCGGACCTTGCCGGGGGTGTCCTTTCCTTCGAGGGTCGTGAGGTCGACCATCCTGATGGCGAGATCGAGGGCCCAGAGCTTCGACTCGCGCTTGATCGATCGGCGGCGGAGAGCGTCGGCCCGGGCCTCGACCCCGACCTGGTCGACGGCGGTCACCCGGCCGAGCATGGAGCCGAGGCTCCCGGGCCGGCTGTCCCAGGCCCGGATCAGCTCGTCGGCCCGCTCGCGGGCGAGGGTATCGGGGTGGTGGGTCGTCGCCATCGAAGGGCAGGATACACCGGCTGGCCCGGGCCCTCGGGCGCACGCTCGGCCTCGGGGGCCCGGTGCTCGGCTTCGGGCGCACGCTCGGCCTCGGGGGCCGGGTGCTCCCCGACCCGCCGCGGGCGCCCCCGGCTCAGGCTGCCGCGCGCGGACGCGGCTTCGGCGGCAGCCGCCGGCGACCGAGGACGAGGAAGTGCCGGAACCAGTTCCGGATCTGGACGAGGTTCTCGACCCGCCGGAAGGGCGTCCCCGACCGAGTCAGCTCGTGGGTCTCGCCCGGGACCCGCATGAACCGAACCGGCCGCCGGAGCGAGCGGAGGACGGTGAAGAGTGCCTCGGCCTGGGCGACCGTCGTCCGGAGGTCGTTCTCGGCGTGCTGGATGAGGAGCGGCGTCCGGATCTGCGGCGCGTACGTCAACGGCGAGATCGACCGGAAGTAGGCCGGGTCCTCCCAGGGGGTGACGCCGAACTCCATCTTCGCCCAGTCGCCGCCGCTGATGTCGCCGGTCAGCATGAGGGTCGTCATGTCGGAGACGCTCCGGCAGGTCACCGCGGCCCGGAAGCGGTGGTCGTGGGCGACGATCCAGTTCGTCAGATAGCCCCCGTAGGAGCCGCCGGTCACGCCGAGCCGCGTCGGGTCGGCTCGGCCCTCGGCGACGAGGAGGTCGACCCCGGCGAGGACGTCCCGCATCGGGCCATCGGCCCAGTCGCGGCGGTTCGCCGCGCAGAAGGCCTGGCCGTAGCCCTGGGAACCCCGCGGGTTCGCGGCGAGGACCCCGATCCCGCTTCCCGCCAGGACCTGCCACTCCCACATCGGCGACCAGCCGTAGAGGGTCTGGGGCCCACCGTGGATCTCGAGGACGAGGGGCTGGGGTCCGTCGGAGGGGGTCGCGGGCCGGGCCTCACGGAGGGGCGGCAGGTACCAGCCCTGGATCCGACGCCCATCGACCTCCCAGGACCGCTCTTCGGGCTCGACGAGGAGGACGTCCTCGAGGGCGGCGTCGTTCAGGCTCGTCAGGCGGGTTGCCGGAGGACGGCCGGCCGGGTCGAGGGAGCCGCGGCCGGCCGGGCCGAGGGAGTCGGGGCCAGGCGCGCCCCCAGATCGAGGACCGGGCAGGTCGAGCGACCAGAGGTCGGGAAGCGCTGTCGGGGTCGAGCGGAGATAGGCGACCCGGGTCCCCTCGGCGAGGCGGACGGCGTCGAAGGCCGAGACGTACTCTCGCCCGTCGGTCAGCCGCTCGACGCTCCCGTCGGCCGTCGAGATCGCCCAGAGGGCGTAGGCGCCGTCGACGGGCGCCGTGAAGAGGAGCCGCCCGTCGCCGGCGACGACGAGCCGGGCCCCTTCCCCGACGGTGAGGTCGCTGTTCATCGCCGAGCCCGGCATGAGATCGTGGCGCTCCGAGAGGTTCCGGCCGCCCGTCGGGCCGTTGTCCGACCCGTCGGCCGGGAAAAGCCAGATGTCGTTTCGGCTCCCGGCACCGGCCGGGAAGCGATGGCCGAGGACGGCGAGGGTCTCGCCGTCGGGCAGCCAGCAGGGGCTATCGAAGGCCCCCTCGCCGCCGGTGACTCGGACCTGGCGACCGGTCTCGACCTCGAGGACCCAGACGTCGCTCCGCCAGACGATGTCCCGGTTCGGCCGCCGGTTCGTGACGAAGGCGATCCGCCGGCCGTCGGGCGACCAGGCGGGAGTGCTCTCGGCTCCCGGGCCGCCGGTGAGCCGACGAACCCGACCCGTCTCGACGTCGACGAGCCAGAGGTGGGTCTCGCGGTCGTCGATGAAGCCGACGCCGTTGTACTGGTAGCCGAGGCGGTCGATGTACCGGAAGTCGGGCCGCGGCGTCGATCCTTTCTCTCCTTCCGGTGGCTCGCCGCGGCGCCGAAGCCGCGCCTCTTCGCGCCTCGTCGCGCCGAGGGAGGCCGAGACCACGACGAGGCTCCGGCCGTCGGGTGCCCACTCGAGGGCCTCGACGCCCCGGGGCAGGTCGGTGAGGCGTCGGGCCTCGCCGCCGTCGAGGGGGAGGAGGTAGACCTGGGTCGCGTCGTCCCGCTCCTTCCGCTCGGCGGTGGAGCCCGTCTCGTCCTGGCGTTCCTCGACGAGAGTCCGCCGGTCGGACAGGAATGCGAGGGTGCGGCCGTCGGGTGAGAAACGAGCGCTTCGGTCGTGCTTCGCCCCGAGGGTGAGCTGGCGGGCGGGAGTAGAGCCGTCGGTCGGGACGAGCCAGAGGGCGTGACGATAGCCGTCGCGTCGCGGGGCGACGGTCTGGAGGGTGAAGACGACCGAGCGACCGTCGGGCGAGAGGCGCGGCTCGGTGGGGATCCGGAAGCGATCGAGGTCCTCGGGCTGGGCGGGGCGTGGCATGGCGCCTCCTTGAGACTGGGGCTGGGGGCGTGGCTGGAGGTTGGTGGTGTGGCTGCGGGTCGGTGGCCTGGCGCGGGTCGGTGGCGAGACTTGGGCTGGGGGCGTGGCTGGAGGTCGGCAGCACCGGGAGCGTCTCCGCGACGCCTCGGCGTGGCCTCCCGACGAGGGCGGCCCGGGCGCTCGCCGCCGTCAGACGGGTCGTCGGGTCGCGGCCGCTGCGTGGTGGGCACGATGTCCGATGGTCGCCCGGCACTCCCGTCCGGAGCCGACTGGCGAGCGACCGCCAGCACGGACCGGATGAGTCGGTTCTTGCTCGGCGATGAGCGAGTATAGAGGCCAAAGTCCCGTCCCCTGGATCCTGTCACCGCCCGGCCAAGCGGAGAGCTCGTCTCCCGCGTCTGCAGGGTTCGGGCTGTCCGCGATCTGGGCGCCGCGGCCGGCGATGTGGCGTGCGGTCGGCCCCGGGCCACGCTTCAACGAGCCGAGGAAAGAGATGGCCGAGCACAGCCGGGCGCGGCCGGCGATGTGGCGTGCGGTCGGCGCCGAGGTCGTCCTGGCGTCATCAAGAGCCCCGCTCGGGGGCCAGAGCCCCGCTCGGGGGCCAGAGCCCCGCTCGGGGGCAAGAGGCCCCGCTCGGGGGCCAGCTCGGCGACGAGGGGCTCGAGCGACCGCGATGGCCGGGTCGGTGTTGCATCGGATGCACGTGTCGGCCGGCCTCTGGCCCAAGGCAGGGCTGGGTCGGTCGTTTTGTTGCACCGCACGGAACGGACGCGGCCGGTGCGCACCGCCCCGTGCCCCTTCCTTGCATCCGGTGAAACGCCGACGGCATCCGAGGGCCCCGGCGGGTCGGACACGTGCATCGGGCGCAACACGAACCGGCGGGTTTGCACCCGCCGCAACGCCGCGGCCCGGCCCCGGCCCGGAGACGGCCCGCCCGAGATGCGGGTTTGCACCCGAGGCAACGCCGCGGCCCGGCCCTGGCCCGCGGACCCTGACCGGCGGCCACGCGCGGCGCCGGGCCAACCTCCGGGGCCACCCGAGTCGAAAGGGTGGGGCTCGCCCCGCACCCGCAGCATCCCGTGGGAGGGGACGGCCTACCATCGGGGCAGCATGTCCGACCAGCTCTCTCTCGAGCTTCCGCCGGAGTCGCCCGCCCTCCCGACCGGGCTGCGGCCGATGGAACCCCGCCCCCTCGCCTCCCCCTTCGACTCCGCGGACCACCTCTTCCAGCCCCTCTGGGGTGGCCTCCGAGCCCTCGCCTTCGTCACCGCCAGCCGAGCGCCAGAGCCGGGCGCTGAGGGCGAACGGCCGGATGTGCGCCGACCAGGAACGACATCGGTCGTCCTCCTCGACGGCGACGGGCAAGACCGCACCGCGAACTTCCCCGAGCTCGCCGACGTCGCCGCCTCCCTCAGAGCCGGCACGGCCGTCCTCGATGGCGAGATCGTCGTCGTCGACCGCGCGGGTCGCCTCGACCCGGAACAGCTCGCCGCTCGCCTGGCCGGCCGAGGCCGGGCCCCGGCGATCTTCCTCGCCTTCGACCTCCTCCACCTCGACGGGCGCTCGCTCCTCGGGACCCCCCTCCATCGCCGTCGGGAGCTCCTCCGCCGCCACGTCGCCCCGGGCGGGTCCGTCCTCGTCGTTCCGGCCATCGAGGGAGACGGCCGTGCCCTCCACGCCGCCGTGACGGCCCAGGGTCTCGCCGGGGTGCTGGCGCGGGTCCGAACGAGCCCCTATCTGCCGGGGATCCGGAGTCGGCTCTGGCGCTTCGTTCCGGCCGGGAGGGCTGCCCCGACGGAAGTGGGGGCGCTCGGGCCGCCAACGCCCGAGGAGCCGGAACAGCCCCCCGACCCGGGCGCACTCCGGCCGAGCTCGACCGCCGGCCCCCTCCTCGCCGTCATCGCCCGCCTCCCCCTCGACGAGCCGTAGGGCGCAGCGGCGGGCCGAGTTCCGCAGTCCATCGCTTGAACGCAGCAGACCGTCCGCTCCCCCGAGGGTCTAGGCGATCCTCGCGGGCCTAGCTGGAACGGCTGAAGGTGTTGGCCTCGACCGCCATCCAACCACCGGCCGCGTCGGCCCTCTCGGGCTCACCCGACCGCCCACCGTACCGCCGACCTTGAGGGGGCAACGCTCGGCGGCTCGGCCCACCCCGCGAGCCGGAGGCTCGGCCCACCCGATGGGCCACGATGGCTCACCCGGCCCCGACTCGGCGTCGGTGCACGGGCGGCGAAGCTCGCCGCGTCGCTCGGGAAGCCCGATCGGGCGCCTCTCCCGCCAGATATTCGCCCGGTGGATGGGAGAGAGGGACCGGCCGCCCAGGCGGTGGCACCGTATCCACCCCGTGAATGATCGGGACGGTGAGAGCAGGGAAGCGGCCCAGATATGCACCCTGGGAATACGGCTCCGCCGTCCGGTCCCGAAGGAAGCCGGTCGTATTCACCCCGTGGATGACTGCGCCGAGGGCGACCCCGAGCCGGGCGGCATATTCGCCCCACGAATGTCTGGCGCAGTTCCGGCTCCCCGTCCGTGGCACGTATTCACCGCGTGGATATCCGAGCGTGGTCGGCACCGGCGGGATGGGGCGAGGGTCGGCGCCCCGATGGGAGCAGGCAGGAGCGGGCAAGAGCGGGCGCGGGCAGGGGCGAGGCGGGCGAGGGGATGGCCGGAGCGTCGCCGCCGCTGGGGGGCCCAAGCAGAGATTGTGGAGAGCCCCCGCTCAGCCCGACCGCCGGACAGCGTAACGGAGGAAGGCGAGGATCGACGGCCGCTGCCCGTACAGGAGGACCCCCGTCGAGTAGATCCGGACCGCGCCAACCCCCACGAGCGGTATCGTCGCGGCGAGGAGCGCGACCGCGAGCGCCAATTCCCAGACCTCGACCCGACCAACGGAGAGCCGGGTCAGCATGACGAAGGGGCTCCAGAAGGGCACGTACGAGGCAAGCCGGATGAAGCCCGCCGTCCCGCCCGTCAAGGCGAGGACCGCCTGGAGATAGCCGGCGATGGCGATGAGGCTCAACGGGAGCGAGATGATCTGGAGATCCTCGGCCCGACTGACGAGGGATCCCGCCGCCGCGTAGATGAAGGCGTAGAGGGCGAAGCCGAGGACGAAAAAGACGGCGAAGGCGAGGAGGAGCCCCGGCGAGAGGGCGACGAGAGAGCCAGCGAGGGAGCTCCCCGGGCCGAAGAGCGCCTCGCCGAGCCGCTCCTGGGCGACGAGGGCGACCAGGGCCGGGGTGAGGACGACGACGAACTGGAGGGCTCCAGCGAGGCCGATCCCGACGACCTTACCGAGGACGAGCTGGGCCGGCGAGGCGGCGCCCAGGAGGAGCTCCATGACCCGGCCCGACTTCTCCGCCACGACCCCGGCGGCGACCCACATCCCGTAGATGATCGTCGTGATGAAGACGAGGACGACGAAGACGATCCCCAGGATCCGGCGACTGGCGAATTCCGCCCCGCCGAGAGGGGTGCCGCCGGCTGACGGCCCCCCGGTAGCGATGAGGTCGAGGCGCGGCATCTGGAAGGCGACACCGCCGCTCGGTCGCGCAGTTGTCGTCCAATCGAGGATGGCGACGGCGAGCGCGCCGACGCCAACGAGCTGGGCCCGGTCGGCCCCGACGGTCTCACCGCTGTAGAAGGTGAAGGAGAGCCGCCCGCTCGGTTCCCGCTCCACGATGAGGGCCGCGTCGAAGACGAGCTCGGCGACCTCCCGCCGCGCCACCTCGGGGTCGCTCTGGCGGACGAAGACGTAGGCCGGGACATCGCCCCGTGGTCCGGCCAGGCCGCCGTTCAGGACCCCATCGAGGATCGCCTCGGCCTGCTCGGCGAGGGCGTCGTCGGGGGAGACGATGGCGACCCGGAGCGACGAACCGCGGTCGACGGCCCGGACGAAGATTGGCGTGAAGGCGACGAGGACGGCGAGGGAGGCGAGGAAGAGGGTCGAGAGGAAGAAGAGCCGACTCCGCACCCGCTCGCGGAACTCACGCCCGGCGACGATGAGGGCGTTCGGGAAGATCGGCTCGTCGCGCTCGAGGTCGCGCGGGTTCCGGGCGGGTCCGGACCCCCGATCGTCGGCTGGCAACCGCGTCTGGGGCTGGAGTCCGCTCATTTCGGCACCTCCAGCCGCCGGTCGCCGACGAAGGCCGCCTCGACCGCACCGGCTCCCGCCGCTTCCACCGCTCCCGCTGGCTCGACGTCGACGGGGTGGCCGACGTGGTGGATGAAGACCTCTTCGAGGGACGCCTCGGTCAGCTCGAAGTGGCGGATCCGGAGCCCGTGGGCGAGAGCGGCCGCAAGGACGGCCTCCGCGTCGGCGTCCGAGGCAACCTCGATCTCCGCTCGGTCGAGGCCTGGTCGGATGAGCCGGGCTCCCGGGACTGCCGCCAGCCAGGCGAAGCGACGTTCGATCGACCGTCGAGGCCCCCCGGAAGCATCGTTCACGCCATCGCCGTCGGTCTCGAGCTCGAAGCCGAGCCAAACGGTCCGTCGACCGATCGATCGCTTGACCTCGCGGATCGGCCCCCCGACGACGAGCCGGCCGTGGTCGATGATCGCGACCGCCTCGCAAAGGGTCTCCACGGTCTCGAGCTGGTGGGTCGAGAAGACGATCGTCTTGCCCCGCTCGCGAAGTTCGAGGATCGCCTCCCTGAGGAGGACGACGTTGACCGGGTCGAGGCCGGTGAAGGGTTCGTCGAGGAGGAGGACGGGCGGATCGTGGAGGATGGCGGCGACGAGCTGGACCTTCTGCTGGTTTCCCTTCGAGAGCTGCTCGGCAGTCCGCTCGGCGAGGTCGGGGATCCGAAACCGGTCGAGCCAGGCCAACGCCTCCCGGCGTGCCCGCTCGGCGGGGAGTCCGTGGAGGCGGCCGAAGAAGACGAGCTGGTCGAGGACCCGCATCTGGGGATAGAGGCCTCGCTCTTCGGGCAGGTAGCCCCACGTCCGGCGGGGGAGGTTCGTCGACGGGCGACCCTGCCAGAGAACGCGGCCCTCATCGGCCTGGAGGACACCCAGGACGATCCGCATCGCGGTCGTCTTGCCGGCTCCGTTCGAGCCGAGGAAGCCGAAGAGGGTCCCGGCGGCGACCTCGAAGCTGAGACCGTCGAGGGCCTGGACCGCTCCGAACCGCTTTCGAAGGCCGTCGATGAGGAGGCTCACGGCCGGCAGGATAGCGCTCCCTCCGACGAGGGCCATCGCCCGAAGGTCCGGGCGGCCATCGGGCTCGGCGGGGTCGACGACCTAGAATGCGGCCGTGAGCAACTCCCCCAAGGACACGACCGCGACCACCTCCGGCGCCGCGAACCCGACCGGATCGCCACCGGCCGACTCCGGCTCTCCCACGCGCCAGCCCGGTCCCGCCCCCGGCTCCGCCCCCGGCTCCGCCACCGGCGGCGCCTCGCCGACGACACGACCCCTTCGAATCCACGCCGACCGGGCCTCGGGGACCCTCGCCATCGTCTGGGCCGACGGCCACGGGACGACCTACGATGCGGAGACCCTGCGGCGCCTCTGCCCCTGCGCGTACTGCCGGGGCGAGGCCGGCCTCCCCGGCTGGCTCGACTCGAACCCCACCTTCAGCCCGAGCCAGACCCAGCTCGTCGACGTCGCCCTCGTCGGTCAGTACGCCCTCAAGCCAACCTGGGCTGACGGCCACGACACGGGCTACTACACCTTCGAGCTCCTCCGCCAGGCCTGCCCCTGCGAGACCTGCACGAGCCGATCGACGGAACGCCCCTAAGACGCTGCCCTCGACAGCCCAGGTCGGATCCACCGAGCGACCCGAAAGCGGGTGGTACGATCAGCCTCCAGCTCGGGCCCCCGTCCGGGCCGGACCAGACCCCAGAGGAGCGGGGCGCGCGGGAACCATGACGAGCATCGAGACCGACGACGGCACCCAGCAGGCAGCGCGAGGGCCCACGGCGGAGCTTCGCGCCGGCGGGCCGACAGCGGCCACTCGCCGGCCTGCCGCGCCGAGCGCTCCGCCGACACCGCCAGCCTCCACCGCGAAGCACCCGACGCCGGCCCCAA
>FWPU01011656.1_pt1 | contig 12156 bp, 9 predicted proteins | sample 2228361 | NCBI WGS metagenome assembly FWPU01 (sample SAMEA103939777, study PRJEB20133) | metagenome | reverse complement strand
GGACCCGAGATGCGCGAGCGGTAGCGCTGCACGGCGCCGGGCGGGCACGTGCAGGCGTGCGTCGGGTCCCCGGCGTAGCCGCAGGGGCAGGGGTTCATCGCGCAGATCACCTGCGACTCGGCGGGGAAGGTGACGGTTCCCGTGGCGCGCGCGACGACGATCGTGCGGTCCTCGAGCGGCTGGCGCAGCGCCTCCAGGCAGGCGATGGAGAACTCGGGCAGCTCGTCGAGGAAAAGCACCCCGTGGTGCGCGAGCGCGAGCTCGCCGGGACGCACCGGACGTCCGCCGCCGATCAGCGACGCCTCGGACGCCGTGTGGTGCGGCGCGCGGAGCGGCCGGCGCGTGATCATGGGCCGGCCGCCGAGCAGCCCGGCGATGCTGTGCAGGGCCGTGCAGGCGAGCGCCTCCTCCACCGTCAGGTCGGGCAGCACGGTCGGCAGGCGGCGCGCGAGCATCGTCTTGCCCGCGCCCGGCGGGCCGACGAGCAGCACGTTGTGCCCGCCTGCCGCCGCGACCTCGAGGGCGCGCTTGGCGAGCGCCTGGCCGCGGACGTCGGCGAAGTCGAGGTCGTGCGCGGCGCCGTCGGCGAGCAGCGCCGCGGCGTCGACGCGCACCGGCTCGAAGACCTTCTCGCCGCGGAGCAGCGCGACGGCGTCGGCAAGGCTCTCCACGCCGAACACCTCCTCGGCGTCCCCGAGCGCCGCCTCGGCGGCGTTCGGCGCGGGCACGACGAGCTTCGGGATCCCGGCGCGGCGCGTCGCGAGCGAGATCGGAAGGGCACCGTGGATCGGCTTGAGCCGGCCGTCGAGCGCGAGCTCGCCGACCGCGACGAAGCGCGCGAGCGGCTCGGCGGGAAGCTGCTCGCTCGCCGCGAGGAGGCCGAGCGCGATCGCCAGGTCGAAGGCGGCGCCCTCCTTGCGGACGTGCGCCGGGGCGAGGTTGATCGTCACCTTGCGCTCGGGGACCACGAAGCCGCTGTTGCGCAGCGCCGCGCGCACGCGGTCCTTGCCTTCGCGCACCGCGCTGCCCGGTAGCCCGACGATCGCGAAGTTCGGCAGCCCGCCGGCGACGTCCACCTCGACCTCGACGAGGCTCGCCGCGATGCCGGCGAGTGCGGCGGAGAGTGCTCTTGCGGTCACGCGCCCGGCGAGGGGGTCGGGGCAGCGTCCCGATATCGCCCGGCGAGGCGCGTCACAAGGGCCGGAGCGCTGCAGCGCGAACATATGACGATTCCGCGTCTCGGTTTGCGCGGGGCTGTGGTTCTAAGTGGCGCGCGGAGGGAGCCCGATGGAGCAACGGTCCAGGCAGCGCCTCGCCAGAATCGCCGTCTCGAGCGCCACGCTCGCGCTCATCCTGCTGGTCGCGTGCAGCGACTCGTCGGACCGCTCGGCGCCGCCGCCGGGCGCCACGCCGGGCGCCACGCCGACGCCGGGGACGACCGACCCGATCGGTGAGCTGCCGATCGACGAGACGGCGCCGCTCGCGGGTCTGCCCGGCCCGACCGACGTCGTGACCGACGACCACGGTGTCAAGCATATCTACGGCCCCGACGCGCACTCGGTGCTGTTCGTCCAGGGCTACGTCACGGCGCAGCAGCGCTTCTTCATGATGGACGTGCTGCGCCGCTTCGCGACCGGCCGCCTGAGCGGGCTCTTCGGTACGCTGACCCTCGCGACGGACGCCGAGAACCGCACCGTGTTCATGACCCGCGACGGGCGTCGCCTGGAGGAGGCGCTCTGGGAGCGCGTCCAGCAGGAGGACCCGGAGGCGGCGGGCTTCGCGCAGGCCTACACCGACGGCGTCAACGCCTGGCTCGCCGACCTGCGCGCCGGGCGCAACGGCGCGAAGCTGCCGCCCGAGTACTCCTTCCCGATCATCGGGCTCGGCGCGGAGCAGCTCGAGCCGTGGCGCCCGCAGGACTGCCTCGCGCTGGGACGTCTTCAGGCCTGGAACCTGTCGATCACACCGTTCGCCGAGATCGCCCGGGCGCGCCTCGCGGACGCTCTACCGGACGACATCGAGCGCGACGTCTTTCGCTTCGCGCCGGCAACGCGGGCGACGATCCTGCCGCTGGCGGACGAGCCGCCGGCGCGCGCCGCGGCGGCGAGCGACGCGCCCGCGATCGCACCGGGACAGGTGCCGCGCGAGCGCCTGGACGCGATCCTCGCGGCGCACGAGCGGGCGCGGCGCTGGAGCCCGATCGGCTTCGGCGAGCACGTCGGCAGCAACAACTGGGTGATCTCGCCCCGGCTCACGGAGTCGGGCCACGCGATCATGGCGAACGATCCGCACCTCCAGCTCTTCAACCCGCCGATCTGGCACATGGTGCAGCTCGTCGCCGAGGGCGACGGTCCGGGGTCGCCGACGGCGATGAGCCTGAACGGTGTCATCTTCCCGGGCCTGCCGGGGATCATCCTCGGGCACAACGAGCACGGCGCGTGGGGTGCGACCACCTCGACCTGGGACACGACCGACGCCTACGTCGAGCAGGTGACGACGCCGCCCGACTACCCGGCCTCGCCGCGCACCGTGCTGTTCCAGGGCCGCCAGGTGCCGGTGCTGCGCGTCGAGGAGCAGATCCCGGTGAACCGCGGCGAGCCGCGCACGATCGTGATCGAGATCGTCCCGCGCCACGGACCGATGGTGCCCGACCCGGATCTGAACGACGACGTCGAGGGGCTCGCGGCGACCGGCATGAGCTTCCGCTGGACCGGCCACGAGGTGACGCTCGACTCGCGCTTCCTGATCGACCTCGGGCGAGCGTGCAACGTCGAGGAGTTCAAGCAGGCGATCCGCAGCTTGGCGGCGGGCGGCCAGAACTGGGTGTGGGCCGACGTGAGCGGCGACATCGCGTACTTTCCGTACGTCTTGATCCCGCAGCGCCCGCCCGGGACGCGCCCCTGGCTGCCGCTCCCCGGCACCGGCGAGGCCGAGTGGCTGAGCGACGAGAGCGGCCGTCCGCTCTGGGTCCCCGAGCACCAGGTGCCGCAGGCGGTGAACCCGCCCGAGGGCTACCTCGCGAGCTCGAACAACGACACGATCGGCACGACGCTCGACGACGACCCGGCCAACGACCCGCTCTACCTCGGCTGGAGCTACGACCTCGGCTTCCGCCAGGAGCGGATCCTCGAGCTTTTCTCGAACGCGGCCGGGCTCCGCGACCCCGACGCGAAGATCACGCTCGATGACGTCGTCCGCTGCCAGTACGACCACCACAGCAAGGAGGCCGCGCGGCTGCTGCCGTTCCTCTTCGCGGCCGCCGAGGCGCGCCCCGATCTCGTCACCCCGGAGATGGCGGAGGCGCTCGGACGGCTCCGCGCCTGGGGCGAGGCGAAGCCCGGGACGGAGCCCGGGGCGGTCGCCTACGACCTCGTCGCCGGCGTCGACCCCGCGGAGGTGCGCGACGACGTGCCGCCGCGCGAGACCGAGGTCTCGGACGAGGAGAAGGCCGACGCTGCGGCGAGCTCGATCTTCGTCGCCTGGCTGTCACGCCTCGTCCGCGCAACCTTCGCCGACGACCTCGCGGGGACCGGCGTCGGCGTGCCGGGCGGGCAGGACGCGACCAAGGCGCTCCTCCATCTCCTCGAGGACGTCGGCCGCGAGGAGGACGCCTTCCGCGTCCACACCGCCGGCCCCGACGGCGAGAGCACGCTGTGGGACGACCGGACGACGCCGCAGAAGGAGTCGCGCGACGAGATCCTGCTCGCGGCGCTCGACGCGGGCCTCGCCTTCCTCCGCGAGACGCTCGAGTCCGACGTCCAGTCGGAGTGGCTCTGGGGACGGCTCCACCGGGCGCGCTTCCAGCACTTCTTCGGCCAGGGCGGGCTGCCGATCTTCGACCTCTTCCCGTTCCCCGCACCGGGCGGGCGCTTCACCGTGAACCCCGCGGCGTTTAGCTTGACGACCGACGACTACACGTTCGCCGGCGGGCCCTCGATGCGCCACGTCGTCGTCCTCGACCCGGCCGGCATCCGCGCGGTCAACGTGCTGCCGGGCGGCAACAACGGCGATCCGGGCGGCAGGGACAACGAGAACTACAACCGCATCGCGCCGGAGATCGACTACGGCAAGCACATCCCGAAGTGGATCCGGGGCGAGGTCTTCGAGCTGCGCATCACGCGCGGCGAGGTGGCCGAGCACGCGGTGCGACGCGTCCGCTTCTCGCCCGGCTGAGGTTATAGGCTCAGCGCTTGCGCAGGAGCCGCCGGTACTGCTGCAGGTGCCGCCGCGCCGCCGCGCGGTCACCGAGCGCCGCGTAGAGGCTGCTCAGGCGGTGGTGCGCGTCGGCGAGGCTCGGCGCGACCGCGAGGACGCGGAGGTAGCGCCGCACCGCGAGCCGGGTCTGGCCCTGGTCCTCGGCGAGCAGCGCCAGGTTGAACAGCGTGGTCGGCTCGTCGGGCGAGAGCGCGAGCGCCGCGAGGTAGTGCTTCTCCGCCGCGGCGAAGTTGCCGCTCTCGTGCTCGAGCCGTCCGAGGTTGGTGTGCGCGGGAGCGACGTTCGGGTCGTAGCGCAGCACCAGCCGGTAGGCGCGCTTCGCCTCCTCGGGGGAGCGGCTCTCGAGCACGAGAGCACGGTCGAAGGCGCGCTGCGCCTCGAGCTCGCCCGGGGTGTCGCCGCCGTCGAGCGCGCGCACGCGGCGCGGCTCGCGCCGCGGCGGATCGAAGCGCAGCAGGAGCTGCCCCGAGTCCGCGTACCAGCGCCGGGCGCCGTCCCCGACCAGGACCCGGCCGTTCTCGATCGAGAAGGTGAGGCTCGAGACGTCTCGCCCCGCCGTCTGCGCCTGCAGGCTCGCGAGGATCTCGGCCACGCGGCGCGGCGAGTAGCGGGCGTCGAAGAGGACGCGCGCCGCACGCAGCGTCATCAGATCCTTGAGCGAGTACTCGAAGCGGCGGCGCGGACCGCGCGCCGGGGAGAGGAAGCCTGCGTACACGCAGCGGCGGACGCGCGACGGCGTCATGCGCGTGAGCCGCGCCATCTGCCGGGTGGTGAAGACCTGCCCGGGAAGCGTCCCGCGGTTGCTGCGGCGCAACGACCCCTCAGCGCTCAATCTCGATCCGCCAGCCGTCGCCGAGGTCCGTCACCTCGAGCACGGCATAGCCGTGCGCCTCGGCCGCGCGCGGGATGTCGCGCACCGCACGGGCGTCGTCGACGACGAGCGCGAGCCGCGCCCCCTGCGGCAGCTCCTCGAGGCGCACCTTGGCGCGCGCCCAGTTGAGCGGGCAGCGCACGCCGCGCAGGATCATCTCCTCACACGCGCCCGGCACGTCGTGCTCGCGCGCAGCGGCTCTTGCCGCGTCGCTACTCGTCGAGCGTCTCCTCGTGGATCTCATCGTCGGAGGCGTGCGGCCGCTCGACCTTGGGCTCGCCCGCGAGCGCCCGGCCGGCGCTCTGGATGCCCTCGCCCGTCTTCTCGAGGACGTGGCTCACGCCTTCGCCCGTCTTGGTGATCGCCGTGTCGAGCGCCTCACCGACCACCTCGCCGGCGCGGGTCAGGCCGCGCTTGGTCGAGTCGGCTGCCGTATCCATGCCCTCGCGCACGGCGCCTGCGGCACCGCCTCCGGCGTGCGCGAGCGGCGTCGCGGCGAGCCCGAGCAGCAGCGCCGCCGTCGCGGCGAGTCGAGCGCTGCGGGAGGCTTTCACGATTTTCATGCTGCGGAGAGTACCGGGAAGGAGGCCGGATCGCGAGTGCCGCGCCCGGTCACTGCAGGACCGAGGGAAGATCGGTCGCCTCCTCGATCGGCCCGAAGGCCGCCTCGTACCGCCGGATGTTGTCCTCGAGCGCGCGGAGCACGCGCTTCGTGTGCTCGGGCGTCGACACGACGCGGGCGCGCAGGCTCGCGATCGCCTCGCCGTTCGGCCCACGCTGCGGCTGGACGAAGAGGAAGTCGAGGACGAACTCCTCGCGCCTGTGCGAGATCATCGTCAGGTTTGAGTACACCCCGGGGGCCACGCTCGGGTCGGCCTGCACCGCGATCTGCTGCGCGGCCAGGACGCCCGCCGGCCGCTCGCCTGGCTTGTCCATGGCGGCGACCATGCCACGCGCTCCGCCGCGTGTCATCTCTCGGCGCGGTGCTACGCTCGCCGGTCGCGGCATGGCGACGACCTACACCATCAAGGGAGCGCCGGGAGCCGAGCGCACCTACCGGATCGACTACCGCGGCTCGCTGAATCCCGCGCAGTACGAGGCGGTGACGACGCTCGAGGGGCCGGTGCTGGTCGTCGCCGGCGCGGGAACCGGCAAGACGCGGACGCTCACCTACCGGGTCGCGCGCCTCGTGGAGAGCGGCGTCGACCCGCAATCGATCCTGCTCTTGACGTTCACGCGACGCGCGGCGCAGGAGATGCTGCGGCGCGCCGAGGCGCTGCTCGCCTCGGGCGGGCTCGAGAGCGTCACCGGCGGCACCTTCCACTCGTTCGCCAACGCCATGCTGCGGCGCTACGCGCGGGTCTTCGGCTGGCCCGAGCGCTTCACGATCCTCGATCGCGGCGACGCCGAGGACACGATCAACCTCGTCCGTGCCCGGCTCGGCGTCGACCGCACCGAGCGCCGCTTCCCGCGCAAGCAGACCCTCGCGACGATCTTCTCGACCGCGGCGAACAAGGGGCTGCGCGTCGCCGACGTGGTGGAGCGCGAGTTCCCGCACCTGATCGACGACTGCGAGGACATCCTCGCCTGTCACGCGGCCTACGAGGAGTACAAGCGCGAGCGCGCGCTGCTCGACTACGACGACCTGCTGATCCACCTGCGCGACCGGCTGCTCGAGAACCCCGAGCTCGCGGCACGGCTGCGCGCGCGCTTCCGCCACATCATGGTCGACGAGTACCAGGACACGAACCACCTCCAGGCGGACATCGTCGCAGCCCTCGGCGCGCCCGACGGCAACGTGATGGTGGTCGGCGACGACGCGCAGTCGATCTACGCGTTCCGCGGCGCGGACTTCCGCAACATCATGGAGTTCCCCGCGCGCTTCCCCGGCGCGCGGATCGTCACGCTCGAGGAGAACTACCGCTCGACGCAGCCGATCCTCGATCTGACGAACGAGATCATCGCCCGCGCCAAGCAGCGCTACGCGAAGACCCTCTTCACCCGCCGCTCGTCCGGCGGCCGCCCGCAGCTCGTGCCCGCGCCGGACGACCGCTGGCAGAGCCTGTTCATCCGCCAGCGCGTCCTCGAGCTGCACGAGCAGGGCATTCCGCTCTCCGAGATCGCGGTGCTCTTCCGCTCGTCGTTTCACTCCTTCGACCTCGAGCTCGAGCTCGCGCGCGCCGGCGTCCCGTTCGTGAAGCGCGGCGGCTTCCGCTTCGTCGAGACGGCGCACGTGAAGGACGTGGTCGCGCACCTGCGCGTGGTGGAGAACCCGCGCGACGCCGTGTCGTGGCACAGGATCCTGCTGCTCCTCGAGGGCGTCGGGCCGAAGCTCGCGAGCGCGGTCGTCGAGTGGCTCACCTCCGGCGACCGTGGCGCGGGAGCGCTCGCGGAGTACCCCGGCTCGCGCAACGTCCGTGGCCGCTCGCTCGGCAGCCTGCGCCAGCTCGGCGCCTTTTTCGCCGAGCTCGACCCGGGACAGCGGCCCGCGATCCTCGTGCAGCGCGTGCTCGACTACTACCGGCCGATCCTCGAGCGGGTGCACCGCGAGGACGCGCCGAAGCGGCTCCGCGACCTCGAGCAGTTCACGACGCTCGCCGAGCGCTACCGGAGCCTCGGGTCCATGCTCGCCGACATGGCGCTCGAGCCGCCGAGCGACTCGGTCGGCGACGTGATGGCGGTCGACGTGGAGGAGGGCGAGATGCTGACGCTCTCGACCGTGCACTCGGCCAAGGGTCTCGAGTGGCACACGGTGTTCGTCCTCTCGGTCGCGGAGGGACGGTTTCCGTCCGCCTACTCGGCCGACGAGGACGAGCTCGAGGAGGAGCGGCGCCTCCTCTACGTCGCCTGCACGCGGGCGCGCGAGAACCTGATCCTCACCTACCCGACGCTGATCCACGAGCGCGCCGTCGGCCCCGTCGGGGCGCGCGTGTCGCGCTTCCTCGTTGACCTGCCGCCCGGGCTCCTCGAGCCCGTGATCCTGGTCGAGGAGGAGTAGGTCAGTTGCCGCCGGGTCGCTGCCGGGCGGCGATCGCCGCCGCGGCGGCCCGCAGGAGGTCGATGCCGCTCGGCTCGTCGCGCCCGTCGCGCTCCGAGGGAGGCGCTTCGGGCCGCTCCTCGCCGGTCGCCCCCCGCGCGGCTGCGCCGCGGGCGTTGCGCGCGCCCGTCGCGAGCGGCGTGCCGCGCACCACCACGCGGAAGAGGCTCGACTCGCGCTGGTAGAAGCCCTTGCTGTGGAACGAGTTCGGCAGGTCGAAGAGCGTGAAGTCGAGGTGGTGGCAGACCTCGTGCAGGAGGGTGCGGAGGAATGTCCTTGTCGCGACCACGTCGCGTCGCTTCGCGGTGCGCATCCAGACGGTGATCCGGTCCAGCGCGGCGCCGCCCGCCGGCGCGTAGAGGCCGTGCAGCTCGCCGCGGTGGTTGTGCGGCCGCACGCCCTCGACCCGGACGCGCACCGGGGCGACGCCGAGCCCCGCACAGATCCGGCTGACCAGGAGCTGCGCCGCCTGCTGGGTCGCGGCGAGGTCGTCGGCGGCGAGCGCGCGGTCGATCGCGAGCACCGCGGCGGCGAGCGCCGGGGACGGCTGCAGGCGAACGTACGAGATCGAGTCGCTGCGCTCGTACTCACGCCTCTGCGCCGCCGGCAGGCGTCGCCACCACTCGCTCGCCATCGTCTGCTCGCCGCCGCATCGTCGCGGCGGCTCTCCTTTCGCTTGTCGCACGGCCGCCGGCGCCGAGCAACGTCGGTTGACATTCGCCGCGCCGCACCACTTAAAGGTAGCCCATGCTGCGCCGCATCCATCACGTGGGCATCGTCGTGCGAAGCCTCGAGGAGGGCTATCGCTTCTATCGCGACCTCCTCGGGCTGCCCCTGATGAAGGAGGCGACGGTGGAGGATCAGGGCGTACGTGCGGCGCTTCTCCAGGTCGGCGAGAGCGAGATCGAGCTGCTCGAGCCGATCGATCCGCAGGGCGGCGTGGCGAGGTTCCTCGAGCGCCGCGGCGAGGGGCTCCACCACGTCTGCTTCGCGACCGACGACGTCGAGGCGGAGCTCGCCGCGACCAAGGCGAAGGGCATCCCGGTCATCGACGAGAAGCCGCGCCGCGGGCTCGCCGGGATGATCTGCTTCCTGCACCCGAAGGCCCAGCACGGGGTGCTGATCGAGTACGCAGAGCCCTTCCCGGAGGACGAGGCCCACTGACGGGTGACCGCTGCCGTGAACAACCCGGCCGCAGGCGGTGTCCAAAGTCCGTGCCCGCCGGGCTGGTGACGCAGCGATGTACGAAAAGTTCTTTGGTCTCGACGAACCGCCGTTCCGGCTCACGCCCGACCCGCGCTACCTCTTCCTCTCGGCGAAGCACCGGGAAGCGCTCGGGCACCTGGTTTACGGCATCCACGAGGGCGCAGGCTTCGTCGCGATCACGGGGGAGATCGGCGCCGGGAAGACGACGCTCCTGCGCTCGCTCCTGAGCCGCGGCGACGACTCGACCCAGTACGCCTACATCCTGAACCCGGTGCTCACCGGGCTCGAGCTGCTCGAGGAGATCAACCACGAGCTCGGCATCCCCTCGACCGGCACGCGCCGCGAGATGCTGAGCGCGCTCAACCACTTCCTGCTCGACCAGAAGCGTCGCGGCCGGCGGGTGGTGGTGGTGATCGACGAGGCACAGGCGCTCGACGGCGCGACGCTCGAGCAGCTCCGCATGCTCTCGAACTTCGAGACGGAGACCGCGAAGCTGCTGCAGATCGTGCTGGTCGGCCAGCCGGAGCTGCGCGACCTGCTCGCCCGCTCGGACCTCGAGCAGCTCAACCAGCGGATCACCGTGCGCTGGCACCTGGGCCGCCTCGACCGGGCCGAGACCGCCGCCTACGTCGCCCACCGCGTGACCACCGCCTCCGGCGGCCGCCCGCGGAAGCTGTTCACGCGGGGCGCGCTTTCGCGGATCTACGCGTTCTCGCGCGGCGTTCCCCGGCTGATCAACATCATCTGCCACCGCTCGCTGCTGGTCGCCTTCGCGGCCGACCGGACGCGGGTCACGCGCCGCGTGGTGAACCGGGCGATCCGCGAGCTGCGCGACACCGATCCGGCGCGGCGCAGCACGCTCGCCCGCCTGTGGCCGCAGGCGACGGCGGCTGCCGCGGTCATCGCGCTGCTCGTCACCGGGTCGGTCGTGGCCTGGCAGCGCTACGGCCGCTCGACGGAAGGTTCCGCCGCCCCGTCAGCCGACGCCCAGGCGCCGGCGGTTGCACGAGCTCCGGAGGCTGCGCCGAGGGCGCCGCGCGAGCCCGCGCCGGCGCCCGACGTGGCGCCGCGGGGTAGGGCCGACGACGCGACGCTCGGCGCACCCCCGCTCGCGCTCGACGAGGAGATCGAGGCGGAGGAGGAGGCCGCGCTCAGCACGCTTGCTGCCGCCTCGCCCGACGCCGTTTCGTCGGACGCCTTCGCGGAGGCGGCGCCGGTGCCCGCGTCGATGTACGCGACCGCCGACGATCTCGCGCTCGAGCGCGCGACGCTCGCCGAGGCGTTGCGCCAGATCACACCGGGGAACAGCGCCTACGAGGCGACCGAGGCGCTGCTCCGCGCCTGGAGCGCCCCGCCGCTCGCTCCCGCCGAGTCCGCGGGCGCGACGCTCGACCTGCCGCGCATTGCCGCGTCGCGGGGACTTCAGTACCTCCCCCTGCAAGGCAACCTGACCGTGCTGCGCGTCCTCGACCTTCCGGCGATCCTCGAGCTCATTCCCGACGACGGCTCGCCGCCGCGCTTCGTCACGGTCGAGGCGCTGAGCGAGGATGTGGCGACGGTGTCGGTGGGTCGCAGGAAGATCGACATCGCCTCCGAGGTGCTCGCCGAGGCGTGGTTCGGCAAGGCCCACCTTTTCTGGCATGACATCGACCGGCTCGGGCCGATGCTCGCGCGTGGCGCGACGAGCCCGGCGGTCGCGCGCCTGCACGACCTGCTGCGCGCGGCCGAGGTGTACGACGGTGGCGGGACGACGGTGTTCCGGGAGGACACCGAGGAAGCGGTGCGGCGCTTCCAGCGCAGCAAGCGGCTCGTGGCGGACGGCAAGGTCGGCCCGATGACCATGATCGCGCTCTACCAGAGCGTGTCGGGGGATCGGCTGCCGCACCTCGGTGCTGGAGCGGAGGTGGTGCGGAACGGGAGCAGGTTCAGCGCCCTGCCGGGAGGGGGGAATTGAGCACGATTCTCGATGCGCTGCGGAAGGCGCAGGACGAGAGCGGTCCTGCGCGCAGCAGCACGACGCCACCACCGCCGCTGCCGGGTGGCGACGGTTCACCGCCGCCGCGCGAGGGTCGGCGAAGGGGTACGTCGCTGGGGCTTCTCGCCGTGGTGCTGATCGCGGCGTTCGCCGGCGGGATCGCGCTCGGCAACCGCCTGTTCTTCGGCGACTGGGCGGCTCCGCCGGAAGCTCCGGCAGACGCCGTACTCGCCAAGCGGGCAGAGATCCCGCAGGAGGCTTCCCGCGCGGCTCTGCCGCCTGCCGACGCGGAGCGCGAGCGAGTCCCGGCCCAGCGCAAGCGTGAGCGCGCGGAGCAGCGGGCGGAGCGGCGAGCGGCCCGGGCCGGTGCCGCGCCGCAAGGGCGCTCGCCGTCCGCGGCGCAGCGGGCGCGCGCGAAGAGCCTCGAGCTCGCGGAGCAACGCGCGGCCGTCGCCGCCGCACCGACCCCGATGGGCCGTCTCGAGACGATCAAGCCGAAGCAGCGACGCCGCCGGGGCGACGACGGCGCAGAGAGCGCCGATCGGCAGGCGCGCCTCGAGAAGCTGCGGGACCGCATGCTCGAGGCGCGGCGCAACGCGGCAGAGCGCAGCGCCGCGCGTCCGGCGTCGACCATCATCCCGATCGCGGTCCCGACTCCGGGGGCGGTCGCCCCGGGCGGTGGCGGTCCGGCTGCGGACGCGGCGGCCGTGCCCGCGCGGGCGGACATGCCGGCGACGAGCGAGCCGCCGGCAGAGTCTGCGCCTCCGCCGCCGGAAGGCGCGGGCAGCGCGGTCGCGGCCTTCGGCGTGGATCTGCCGTCCGCTGCACCGTCGACCGAGTCCGCGGCGGTCG
>FWPU01007112.1_pt1 | contig 12159 bp, 11 predicted proteins | sample 2228361 | NCBI WGS metagenome assembly FWPU01 (sample SAMEA103939777, study PRJEB20133) | metagenome | reverse complement strand
ACTACTTGCAGCGAATTTTACAGGTTCACTTCGAATTGATGAAAACGCTATACAAGATTACTGAGTTAGAAAAGCGTTCATTCTGCTCAAAATATCTTCATTTTCATTTGCCTGATCTATTCTTTATTTATGACAGTCGTGCAGTGACAGCTTTGAGAGAGTTTACGAGTCGGGTTCCAACATACCTGCAACATATTTTGGAACAAAAAAATATTGATAGAGAATATGCTAAATTCTTCTGTAAGTGCTTTGACCTTAAAAACAAGATCGAACTTTATCATAAAACTACGCTAACACCCAGAGTACTCGACAACATACTCATTGAGACAGCTAACAATAAAAAATAACCTAACAAGTAAAGTGGTCGTGTCTAAACTGGCTGTTGCTCTAATCCGCTCACAATACCAGTTATACTAAATACATATAGTTGTTCGTTTTGCTGGCTTGGATATTTCCTGGGGTTTTAAAACTGTTGACCTGAACAAACGAGCGTTCGCCGTTAAGATTAAGGAAGAGCGCATGGTCGAAGCACTTGTTAAATAAATTAGCCATAAAGGTATTTGAAGTTCACCGTTAATCACCTTGACGCTAGCTTGTGGACTTATTTCTTCAGCTCTTTAAGGGGAGGTGGTTTTATGAGTAACTGGAAAGAAAAAGAGAGCGGTGTTTACAAAAATTCATCCACCGAAGGCAAAGTAGATGAAGCTAAAGCCATGTCAGAAAAATCGAAGGACGATAAACTTGACCAAGCCTTGGCTGATACTTTCCCGGCCAGTGACCCACTTCCATGGACTTCGGATGTAACTGAAGATATATCATAGAGAAAGGTCTGGTGGAGAGAACTAAAAGGATAACCGGACAAAAGACAATTTTAAGAGGAGAAACACTGAAAATGGCCAGACTCCCTTATGCCAGTTTAGCACCGGAGGCTTATAAACGCCTGCGCGCCCTTTCCGATTATCTCCTAAAGTCGGGACTAGGAGAAGGCCTGCTGAATTTGGTTTATCTTCGCATCTCCCAGATTAACGGCTGTCCATACTGCGTCGACCTCCATTGGCGGGAAGCAATCAAAGCAGGTGAAGAGCCGGAGCGCTTGAATGCAGTGGTGCTGTGGCGTGATATGCCGTTCTTCACGGAAAGGGAAAGGGCGGCTCTGGCCTGGGCCGAAGCGGTGACCCGCCTCTGCGACCAGCGGGTATCGGATGACGAGTTTGAAAATGCCAGGCACTATTTCACCGACAAAGAACTTGTCGACCTGACGTTTGCCGTCGCCAACATGAACGCTTTGAATCGCATGGCGATTGCCATGCATCAAACACCTACGATACGGAAACAAACAGGTGATACAACTAAGTAGCCTTGATGATCTTTGATGTTTTTAACGGGAATTTGATTGGCGGCGGGTTGAATTATAGATAAGGTAAAGACGGGTATACTAAAAATAACCCTGTATAGATTTAAGTTGAGAATTCTTTGTGGCTTGCCGTAGGAAACTTCTTTTCAGGGTTTCAAAGAACTAAACCAAAAAGGGGGAATTGAAATGAAACCAAACATAGACCTTACCGACGAACAACGCGGAGGCGTGGTGCTAATCCTGAACACCCTGCTTTCGGATGAATATGTTCTCTACACCAAAACCAGAAACTATCACTGGAATGTGGTAGGGCATCAGTTCCATAGTCTCCATAAGTTCTTCGAGGAGCAATACAACGAGCTCGATGACATAATAGACGAAGTGGCCGAGCGCGCCCGCTCGCTCGGCGGGCGGTCGCTCGGAACACTGGAGGAGTTTTTGAAACACGCCAGGCTGAAAGAGGAACCAGGGAAGAATCTCAGCGATATGAAAATGCTTTCAAATCTCTTAGCCGACCACGAGGCAATTATTCGACATTTACGAGTCGACCTGGAAATGTGTTATGACAAGTTTCAAGATATGGGGACGAACGATTTCCTCACCGGACTCATGGAAAAACACGAAAAGATGGCCTGGATGTTGAGGTCATTTTTAGAAGGTAAATGAGTGCCATTGAAAAAAGGGGCACGCTGCACCGTGCCCCCGGAACCGATCTAAAAAAACTTGTAGAAGCAATTTACAAACAATCTTTACTTTAACATCTCCGTGGAGTATTCTAAGGACTCGCATATACTTTCCAGTTCGAAATTACTGAGATGAATGGGGAGACTGAATAATCTAATCCAGTCTTCTTCCGACTTGTAAAAAACGAAAAGCGAGGCCGGTAGCGCATGAGTCCACTGCTCAGCGGTTCCCTTTTTCACGGTTCGCCATTCAATCCAAGCTCACCCCATGCGCAAGCAATCTCGGATTTGTTCATCCTGGTTTTGTATATATCGGCCATTATTTTCCTGGTCGTCTTCGGCTCACTCCTCTATGCCATCCTGCGCTACCGAGGCAAACCAGGCCAGCCGGACCCGGCGCAGGGATTCGGCAATACAAAGATTGAAATCGTTTGGACGGCCGTACCTTTTTTAATCGTGGTTTTTCTCTGCGTCTTCACGGTCAAAACCATGTACTCTGCCGACCCGCCGGAAAAAGGAGAGGAGCCGGACCTGGTGATAATCGGCCATCAGTGGTGGTGGGAAGCGCGCTATCCAAAGTCCGGCGTCGTTACCGCCAACGAAATCCATATACCTGTCGGCAAGAATTTGTTGGTTCGGCTGGAGTCAGCGGACGTGATTCACGATTTTTGGGTGCCGCAGTTGAGCCGAAAGATGGATGCGGTTCCTGGGCATATTAATTATATATGGTTACAAGCCAGTGAAGCGGGCACATACCTGGGCGCTTGCTCGGAGTACTGTGGGGCGCAGCATGCCTGGATGCGCATACGGGTCATAGCCCAACCCGGAGCAGAGTTTGAAAAATGGCAACAAGAACAGCTCAAAGTTCCGTCAAAGCCTGCTACCGGGGAGGTAGCGCTAGGAGCGGAGCTATTTGAGAGATTGACCTGCGTTAATTGCCACACCATTTCCGGTACAATCGCTGAAGCTAACGTCGGCCCTGACCTTACACACCTGGCCAGTCGGCAGACGCTCGGGGCAGGAATATTAGAAAACACACCGTCTAATCTTGCCAGATGGTTGGCCAATCCACATGCGGTCAAGCCCGGAGTACGGATGCCCAACATGAAACTTACGGAAAAGGATATAAATCTTTTGGTTGCATATCTGGAGACTCTTAAATGAGCGAAACACCGATAGCCTCCGAGACCGTTGATTCTATTTCCAAGGTCGAAGAATATAAGGGCCTTTACAGTTGGGTAGCCTCTGTAGACCATAAACAGATCGGCATTATGTATCTTATCTTCACCATCATATTTTTACTACTGGGAGGTATCGAGGCCTTACTCCTTCGCATTCAGCTAGCCCAGCCAACCAGCACTTTCCTCTCGCCCCAGGCCTACAATCAGCTTTTTACCATGCATGGAACGACCATGATATTTCTGGTGGTCATGCCCATGTTGATCGGCCTGGCCACTTACCTGGTACCGCTCATGATTGGCGCACGGGACGTGGCTTTCCCTCGTCTCAATGCCCTGAGCTTCTGGCTGCTGGTCTTTGGCGGCCTCTTGCTTTATTACAGCTTCCTCACCCAGGGCGGTGCACCGGACGTAGGCTGGTTTAGCTACGCCCCGCTCAGTGAAAAACCCTTCTCTTTGTGGACTGGCGGAGTGGACTACTGGGCGCTTGGGCTACTCGTCGCCGGAATAGGCACAGTTTCTTCCGGTGTTAATCTCATCACTACCATCTTTGCCCTGCGAGCAGAAGGGTTGACTATAAGACGGCTTCCGCTCTTCGTGTGGATGGTGCTGGTTAACTCCTTTTTGATCATTCTGGCGCTCTCAATCCTGAACGCCTCACTGGTGATGCTGCTAGCGGATAGGCTTTTAGGAGGGCACTACTTCAGGCCCGCTACCGGCGGCTCTGCTATTTTATGGCAGCATCTGTTCTGGGCTTTTGGCCATCCAGAGGTTTATATCATGGTGCTGCCTGCATTCGGCATTCTTTCTGAGGTCATCCCGGTTTTCTCCCGTAAGCCTATATTTGGATATGAGTTTGTGGCAGGTTCCACGGTTGCCATCGGCCTACTTAGCTTCGGGGTGTGGGCGCATCATATGTTCACGGTGGGCTTGGGACACATTCTGGACAGTTTTTTTGGCATAGCCAGCATGCTCATCGCCATTCCCACCGGGGTCAAGATTTTCAACTGGATAGCCACGATGTGGGGAGGCTCGATTCGTTTTACCACGGCGATGCTTTTCGCCATTGCCTTCCTGGTACAGTTCACTGTTGGCGGTTTAAGCGGAGTGCATTTTGCGGTCGTTCCTATAGACTGGCAGACGACCGATACGTATTACGTGGTGGCGCATTTTCATTACGTGCTCTTCGGAGGCACATTTTTTGGAATAATGGCCGGAATATATTACTGGTTTCCAAAGATAACCGGGCGGATGCTCTCAGAGAGGTTGGGCAAGATCCACTTCTGGATGATGCTAATCGGGTTTAATCTAACATTCTTCGTGCAGCACATCCTCGGACTGATAGGCATGCCTAGGCGCGTATACACCTATCCCGACCTCCCCCACTGGGGGACGCTGAACCTGGTCTCCACCATAGGCGCTTTCATTCTGGCGCTGTCAGTGCTGGTATTCATATGGAACGTAATAGCCAGCCTTAGGAACGGTAAACCGGCGGGCGATAATCCATGGGACGCCTGGACGCTTGAGTGGGCGACCACATCCCCGCCCCCGGTCCATAACTTCGACCGGCTCCCACCCATAAGGGGAAGGAGACCATTATGGGACTTCGCTCATCCGGACAAGGCCGATTGGAAAGTGCATGAAAAAAATGAGACGTGAATAACGATGATGGAAAAAAATAAGCTGGGCATAATCCTCTTTATCATATCCGAAGCCAATTTCTTCCTCATGCTGATTTTGGCCTATGTTTATTATCACCGGGAATCTTCGGCTATAGCCGATAGATTCCTCGAGCCCGGGAAAACCGGCATCAACACCATCATTCTTTTGTCCAGCAGCCTGGCTGTGTGGCTGGCGGAGAGAAGCTTCAAAAAGGATAGTCAAAGAGGATTTCATTCGTGGCTATTGGTGACTATCGTACTCGGAGTTGTTTTCCTGTTCGGTCAGGGCATAGAATGGTCCGGCCTGATTAACCAGGGCATCACCATTAGCCAGGGCCTTTTCGGCACAACTTTCTTTACCCTTACCGGATTTCATGGATTTCACGTCTTCGTTGGGCTGGTCATGCTCATGATTCTCCTGGGCTTGGCGGTTACTGGAAATATAAAAGGCACAAAATCTACTGCGGTGGAGAGCGTATCGCTCTACTGGCATTTTGTGGACGTGGTGTGGATTGTAGTCTTCACCGTCGTTTATCTGGGGGTGTACCTATGACCGCATGGCAATTATTGACAGAGGGTTGGAGCTTTAAGCCGTTGGTCTTGGTAGGGTGTTCAGCTCTGATCTTGGGCTATGCGGCGCTTATTCGCCTCCGCTTCACCAGGAAAACGCTCTATTTTGTATCCGGGGTTTTACTCTTGTTTTTCTCTTTGGTCTCCCCGCTTAACGCTCTTGCTCACGGCTTTCTTTTTAGTGCCCACATGCTTCAGCATATCTTTCTTCTTTTGATAGTACCGTTGTTGTTTTTACTGGGCTTTCCCTCTTCACTTGCAGAGAAGTCGTTACAAAGACCACCGGCAGCCGTAGTCGAGCGGATACTAAGGCGGCCGGTTGTTGCCTGGTTATCGGGTGTGGGTGCGATGTGGGTGTGGCACGTTCCGGTTCTCTATGATGCCGCATTAAAGAGCGAGAGCCTAAATGTTATTCAACAGTTATCGCTTCTGGTAGCGGGGGTAATATTCTGGTGGCCTATCTTTTCGCCACTCGAGGGATCTCGCCTCAACCCGCTGGTCTCGGTTCTATATCTCTTCTCTGCGTGCGTTGGATGCACCGTACTGGGCATTGTCATAACATTTGCGCCGGCAGGTCTCTTTGCGCCGGCTCATCTTCATGTGGTTGATACCCAAGGCATTATCGGTTTCGTTCGAGGCGATTGGGGTATTTCCAGGAGTGTTGACCAACAGGTGGGCGGGCTTTTGATGTGGGTGCCATGTTGTCTTTTATACAGTTCTATCATCATGACTATCTTAGCCCGTTGGTATAAAGCCCCTGAAGAGAGCGTTGTATCGGCACTAACTGCCGATGGTATGTCACCAGTCGCTATTAGTTCTGCAGGAAAGGAGGAAATCTGATGTCTCATATGCAATCGGAATCGAGTCCGTGGGTTGCGCCTCAACAAAAAAAACGGATATAGAATCTCGGCCTGTCCCCGAAATGAAAGATGGATGGAATACGCTCAAACCGGAGACCTTGCCTAAACCAACCTACTGGCCCGTGGTTATGGCGCTCGGAATCGCTTTTCTGGCTATGGGTTTGGCCACAAATTTACTTGTTTCAGGCGTTGGGCTTTTACTTTTTGCACTTTCCCTTGCCCGATGGATAGGAGAGATTATCCATGAACGACAAAAATGAAGAGTCGATAGAGTCTTCTGGTAGCAACCGCCGGCAGTTTTTTTCGAAGCTGAGCATCACCTTGGGTGGTGTCGCCGCATTGATAATTGGGCTTCCGATTGTGGGCTTTCTGTTATCCCCATTTCTGCGCAAGGTGCCCGAGGTTTGGCGACCGGTCGGCTCTGTGGATAGCTTCAAGGTAGGCACCACCGTTATAGTTAAATATCTCGATGCATCCCCGCTCCCCTGGGCTGGTGTTACCGCAAATACCGCGGCCTGGCTCCGTCGGGACAGCGAGGATAAGTTCATTGCATTCTCGATTAACTGCACCCACTTGGGTTGCCCGGTCAGATGGCTTTCTGATGCCGAGCTTTTCATGTGTCCTTGCCATGGCGGGGTATATTACAAGGATGGTGAGGTGGCTGCAGGTCCGCCGCCTAAACCATTGCCCCGGTATCCGGTACGGGTGAGGAATGGCCAGGTGGAGATTATGGCCAGTCCAATCCCAATTACTACAATTTAGAGGAGAGGCAATGAAATGAGGGTTCTCAAGAATGCCTGGCAATGGTTCGATGACCGCACCGGAATATCCGGCTCCATAGGGCCGATTGCTAGGCATCCGGTCCCTTCAGGAACGGGCTGGTGGTATGTTTTCGGGAGCGCCACGCTTATTGCCTTCACCATCCAGGTCGTCACCGGAATAGCCCTATCCCTTATGTACGTTCCCTCTTCATCGCAGGCTCACGACAGCCTTTTATTCATCACCAACGAGGCCTTCCTGGGCCGGTTCCTCCGGGGTATGCATCACTTCGGTGCATCGGCGATGATGCTCCTTGTAGGCATACATATGATACGAGTCTTTCTCATGGGCGCATACAAATATCCGCGGGAGATGAGCTGGATCAGCGGGGTTGCCCTATTGGCTTTCACCATAATAATGGCTTTCACCGGCCAGCTTCTACGCTGGGACCAAAACGCCATCTGGTCGACTATTGTAGCGGCGGAGCAGGCGGGTAGGGTTCCCATAATCGGCGAGTGGATTGCGCGTTTCATTCTTGCCGGAGGCACTATAGGGGCGGTCACCCTGAGCCGCTTCTTTGCCTTCCACGTCTTCTTTATCCCGGCGCTAATCTACGCCTTTATCGGGCTTCATCTTTATCTTGTGCTTAGAAACGGCATCTCCGACCCGCCTAAACCGGGGCACCCTGTCGACCCCAAGAACTATCGCAGTTGGTATCACTCCCTCATCAAGAATCGAGGTGTACCATTTTGGCCTGACGCCGCCTGGAGGGATGTGGTCTTCGGGGTAGTTGTGGTTGCGGTCATAGCGCTCCTGGCTATATTCGTGGGCCCGCCGGAGATCGGCAAGCCGCCAGACCCAAGCATTATCGAGGCTTATCCAAGACCGGACTGGTACTTCCTCTGGATATTTGCCTTGTTCGCTCTCCTTCCGGCAAATATCGAGTCCTACGTCATCTTTCTTGGGCCGCTAATTGTTGGGCTCATACTGATCTTGCTTCCATTTATTTGGAACAGAGGAGAACGAAGTCCTAGGCGCCGTCCTTGGGCTGTTGGTATCGTGCTTGTTATCGTAATTATGGTGGGAACGCTCTGGATAGAAGGTATAAGAGCACCGTGGTCGCCCGATTTTTCTGCGCAACCGCTTCCTGTAGAGGTGGTAGGCGTGACCAGCGGCCCGGTCCATGAGGGTGCTGAGCTTTTCTATTCGAAGGGTTGCGAGTTCTGCCATGCAATCTCGGGCCACGGAGGCCATCGCGGTCCAGACCTTACCTATATTGGCGACAGTCTCTCTCCTGATGAGATGACCTGGCGCATCTTGAATGGAGGGCTTAACATGCCCGCATTCGGCGGCAACCTGACGCCGGAGGAACTGGATTCCTTGGTTGCATTTCTTCAGTCGCGAAGGGTCGGGGCTGGCGCAAAGTTGGTTGATTAAAATTGAGTTGGGTACTGGAAAAATGTCAGGATCGAATTGGTTTCTGATTTACATAAAACTAGGAAACGAATTAAATCGGGAGGATGTCTTTAACTTTTGTAGGAACGCGCCAGGACGCGTTCCTACCGTGAATGGAATCAAGAAATGATATATATGCATCATAAGTTGAAGGAGCGTAATCTTGACGGATAAAGAGCTTGACCAACTGTGTATAAACACGATCCGCACCTTATCCATGGATGCGGTGCAGGCAGCCAATTCCGGGCATCCCGGCACGCCGATGGCGTTGGCGCCTGTAGCCTACTGCCTGTGGCAGCGATTCTTACGGTTTGACCCTGAGGACCCGGTCTGGCCCAATCGAGACCGGTTTGTTTTATCGAATGGACATGCTTCGATGTTGCTATATTCATTGTTGTACCTTTGTGGTGTGCAGGCAGTCAACCCGGAGTATGAAACACTTGGACAACCGTCTGTAACGCTCGACGACATAAAAAGATTCCGGCAGATCGACAGCAAATGCCCGGGCCATCCGGAATACCATTGGACCTCCGGCGTTGAGACTACCACCGGCCCTTTGGGACAGGGCGTGGCAGTGAGCGTGGGCATGGCCATAGCCGGGCGGTGGATGGCCGGCTATTTCAACCGCCCTGGTTTCGAGATGATAAATTACGATGTATTTGCATTGTGCGGCGACGGCGATATGATGGAGGGCGTCAGCAACGAGGCGGCATCGCTGGCCGGTCATCTGAAGCTCTCCAATTTGTGCTGGATTTACGACAACAACAAGATCACCATCGAGGGGCATACGGAATTGGCATTCAGCGATGACCTGGCCACCAGGTTTATTGCCTACGGCTGGAACGTGACCCGGGTAGGCGATGCCAATGACCTGGAGATGCTGGAACGGGCAATTAAAGTCTTCAAGAACTGTAATGACAGGCCGACGCTGATTATCGTGGACAGCCATATCGCCTACGGGGCGCCCAACAAGCAGGACACAAGCGCCGCACATGGCGAGCCATTAGGCGAGGATGAGATCAGATTGGCGAAGCGAAATTATGGCTGGCCGGAGGACGCAAAGTTCTTCGTGCCTGAGGGCGTGCAGGAGCATTTTAAGCAGGGAATGGGCAAGCGCGGGCGAGAGCTACACGATGCCTGGATGGCCAGGTTCAACGAGTACAAGTCAAAGTATTCGGTGTTAGCCGACCACTTATACAAAATGCAGATTCGCGAGCTTCCCGAGGGCTGGGACAAAGACCTGCCCTCATTTCCGACAGACCCTAAAGGTCTGGCCAGTCGCGACTCTTCGGGCAAGGTTCTTAACGCTATCGCCAAGAACGTGCCCTGGCTCATCGGGGGCTCTGCCGACTTAGCCCCGTCGACTAAAACCCGCCTTACATTCGAGGGAGCCGGGGATTTCAGCGCCGAGAACTATAGCGGGAGAAACTTTCACTTCGGTATCCGCGAGAATGCCATGGCATCTATACTGAACGGTCTTTCCCATTGCAAGGTTAGGCCGTACGGCTCTTCATTCCTTATCTTCAGCGATTACTGCCGGCCTGGAATCAGGTTGAGCGCTATAATGGAGCTTCCGGTCATCTACATATTCACGCACGATTCTATCGGGGTGGGAGAGGACGGCCCTACCCACCAGCCGGTAGAACAACTGGCATCACTACGGGCTATCCCCGGGTTGATAACGCTACGCCCGGCTGATGCCAACGAGGTGGTCGAAGCCTGGCGGGTAATAATGAAGCTACGCCACCAGCCCGCCGTTTTGGTGCTCACCAGGCAGCCACTACCCACATTAGACCGCACGAAGTATGCTCCGGCTTCCGGTTTGGAAAAAGGGGCATACGTGCTTGCCGACGCCAAGGATGGGAAACCAGATGTTCTACTGCTGGCGACGGGAAGCGAGGTTTCCCTCTGTGTCAATGCCTATGAGCAGTTGGCTTCGGAGGGTATCAAGGCACGCGTGGTCAGCATGCCCTCATGGGAGCTTTTCGAGAAGCAAGGTGAGGAGTATAAGAGGAGTGTCATTCCTCCGGAGATTACGGCACGGGTCTCTGTGGAGCAGGCTTCTACCTTGGGATGGGAGCGGTACGTGGGCCTGACCGGCCATATAATCGGGATGAAAACATTCGGGGCTTCGGCGCCGCTCAAGGAACTACAGAAGAAATTCGGGTTCGTACCGGAAAGGATAGTGGCAGCGGCAAAAGAACAGTTGTCAAAAACGAGGTGAAATATGCGCGTGGTGATCGGCTCTGACCATGCTGGTTTTGAATTGAAAGAGAACCTGAAAGCTTATCTGCAGGAGTTAGGGCATCGGGTCATAGATGTAGGAACTCACAGCGTCGAGCCTGTGGACTATCCCGATTTTGCCGAGGCTGTGGGCAGGTCTCTCACGGAGGGCAAGGCGGATCGTGGGGTTTTAATCTGCGGAAGCGGCGTGGGCGCTTCGGTGGCGGCGAACAAGATGCCGGGTATACGTGCAGGGATTTGCCACGATACGTATTCGGCACACCAGGGGGTAGAACATGACGATATGAACATCTTGGTTATGGGCTCCCGGGTTATCGGAATAGAACTGGCCAGAGAGCTTGTTCGCAACTTTCTTGGGGCCGTATTCACCAATGAGGAACGCCACCGGAGAAGGCTGGAGAAGGTAAAAGAGATCGAGGTTCGTTACGGGAGAGGCGGGAAGTGATGTAAAAGAGTAAAAAGTGTGGACGTATGGACGTATGGGCGAATGGAAGTATGGGCGGAAAATCTCCTACACGCCCTTACACCCATACGGTTAAAAAAGGAGCGATGAATGAACAATCCACTCAAAAGCCTAAGCAAATACGGCCAGTCCGTCTGGCTGGACTATATAAGGCGCGGTCTCATCACCAGCGGTGAGCTAAAACGCATGATCGACGAAGACGGACTTAAGGGTGTGACCTCAAACCCGTCAATCTTCGAAAAGGCGATTACCGGGAGCACCGATTATAAAGATATCCTTGACGAACTACAAAAAGAGAAAGACCTGGACCCGATGGCGGTCTACGAACAGTTAGCCATCCGCGATATCCAAGACGCCGCCGACATATTCAGGCCAACCTATGAGCAGACGAAGAGACGGGATGGTTACGTTAGCTTGGAGGTCTCCCCTTACCTGGCACATGAAACGAAGGGTACGATCGAAGAATCCAGACGGCTATGGCGAGCCGTGGATCGTGAGAACCTGTTGGTTAAGGTTCCGGCCACCCTCGAGGGTATTCCGGCTATCGAGCAACTGATCAGCGAGGGTATCAATATCAATGTCACCTTGATATTTTCACTGGAAGTCTATGAACAGGTTGCGCTCGCCTATATATCAGGACTGGAAAAGCTGGCGGCTAGCGGCGATTTAAGTAAGGTGGCCAGCGTGGCCAGTTTCTTCGTCAGCCGCATTGACACTGCGGTGGACGCAATTCTTTCCACCCGTTTAAAGACGGCAAAGAGCAAAAGAGAGAAGTCCGGCATTCAAGGTATCATGGGCAAGGTGGCCATAGCCAATGCTAAACTCGCCTATCAGAAGTACATGGAGATTTTTGGGAGCGATAGGTGGAATGCGCTTGCAGGTGAGGGTGCGCAAACGCAGCGTGTACTCTGGGCCAGCACCAGCACCAAAAA
>FWPU01011651.1_pt1 | contig 12166 bp, 9 predicted proteins | sample 2228361 | NCBI WGS metagenome assembly FWPU01 (sample SAMEA103939777, study PRJEB20133) | metagenome | reverse complement strand
CTCTACAAAATCTATCACAACCGCGAAGATTCTATAACATGCTTGTCGTACCGCCAGGCTTTGCCTGGTATAACCGACCAAAGGTCGGCGGCACATTTGGTTGCGGCTTGCCGCGCTATGACATTGTCAAGGTAGTCACCGGGTGAACTTGCAAATCGCCTACTCTATGGCTGCGGCGTGAAAGTCGTTGGCGGCAAAAAGTTTAGCCGTGGCGTGGGCGGTGGGCCGGCGGCAAAGCCGTCTGCGCCGTGAAAGGTAAAATACGTCACCTGACCGGGGAAAATCTCCACCCAAAATTGCTGTTCGTTCTTCTCGTATTTCAGCGAAAGTTTGTAAATTCCTGCTGGCAGGTCGCTCAACACCAGATTCTCATTGTAATAAGGGTCGGAGTTGACGGCCCCGCCGCCATACGTGCGCACTGTGCGCAGCGGCTTGCCCTCTGGCACTGGGCGTACCTCCACAGGATACCAGTGTAAGGGATTCCCTTTGTCGTCTGTCAGCCGCCCTACCAGCACGCCCCAACCTTGCGGCGGCGAAAGCCACAACTCTGGGTTGTAGGTATTGTGAAAAGAATTTTCCCCCCAGCGCACCTCGAAGTGTAGATGCGGCCCGGTCGTCTGACCAGTGCTGCCCATATACCCGATGACCTCGCCTGTATTCACCCACTGACCCAGCGAGGCGTTGATGGCATCCAGGTGGGCATAGACCGTATACAATGCCTGACCACGGTACCCAAAATCATGGCGGATAGTCACTGCCTGCCCGTAAGGATCGTCTTTGTTGAGCGGCGCTTCAGTGAACAAACCCCAGCCAGACCACACCACTGTCCCAGGCCCGGCGGCCAGGATGGGCGTTCCGGTCTCGTCTGGAATATCTACCCCCGTATGCACCACGTTGGCAAAAAAGATGCCGCCATAGCGGTATTCTGCCAGTGGCCAGTTGACGCTGTCCGCGCCGATGGGGCGTGCAAAATAGAAATGATCATAAGGAGAGAGAGCCCACGGAATCGGATACAGCGGAGGGCGCCAGCTCGTGACCGCCTCGGCGCGGGGCGTTGGCAGGTCGAAGCGCAAGGGAGGCGGCATGGAGGTGGCCGCTTCGGGCCACGCCCCGGCTTGCTCGCTATTCCCCACGGCAACTACTGGCGTCGGCCTCTCTACCCCTAACACGGCACAGGCGGAGGAAATCCACAGCAATAAAGTCAGAGTAGCAGTAGTAACGACTTCAGTCGTCAGGTATGATGAACGAGCGCAAGGTTTCATGGCGTCAACGGCACCAGAATACCCGGCGTGGGGGTAGGACTGGGTGGAGAGGGTGTAAACGTTGCGGTCGGCGGCGGCGGGAACGTGTTCGTGGTCGTTGCGGTTGGAGGCGGGAGAAGCGTGTTCGTCTGCGTTGGCCTGGGCGTGGGCGAAAGCGTAGGCGTGCCGGTCGGGCGCGGCGTGCGGGTGGGGATTGGCGTCCGCGAGGGGATGGGCGTTTTGGTGGGCGTAGAACTAGGCGGAAGAATGGGCGTAGGCGTCACCAACACGTCTTTAGGGTAAATTTCTAGCATGGCGCTATACCAGTCCAGCCCGCCGGTCATGGCAAATTCGGTGAAGCGCGCGCCGCTATAAAAGGTGCGCCAATTGGGCAGCGCCGGCACTCGTTCCCAGCCATATTGCCGTGCCAGGCTGGTGAAGTCCACCCAATAGCCGGCAGGAACAGGGGCATATTTGCCGCCTTGTTCATAATACCTTGGTTCCAGGGCATTGCGCGCTGCCAGGTCCCACGGCGGCTCGTGCAGTGGCTCGCCTTGCGAGCCATCCTGCAATTGAGTGCGCAGGTACAGCCTCCAGTAAGTCTGGGCGCCATAATCTTGTCGGACGGCTACCATCCAGCCAGCGTTAGTCATCAGCGGATTCAGCGCAAAAGCGCGGCCGGTGTACAACCAATCATCGCCCAGGCCAGGGTCGAGGAAAGTGGTCAGCGGCACAAAGGCATTGCTCAGGCTGGCCAGCGCATCCCAGCCGGTTTCTTCGATGGTGCGCTGTCGCAGCGCCTGGAAGGCCTCGTCGGTCAGATCGTGCAATTGGGGGTAGGGGGCTTGCACATTGGGCAGAGTGTTGATGGTGTACCGCTGTGACGGCCCTTCTGCCAGCGGCGTGATGACCGCCGTCCAGGGCGCGGGCGGCGTTTGCGCAGCCGCTTGTTCGTAAGCGTTTGGCAAAGGCGCAGGCAGAGTCACTTCGCCCCAGGACAGCCCGCGTACGGGTCCTGGCAGTGGCAGCGGTTGGAGCAGCAGGTCGCCTTTCAGCGTGTAGGCCGTCAGGTAGTCCAGGTTGGGCGCCAGAAGTACAGCCATCAAGCGGTCGCCGGAGGTATCCCAAACCGCCCAATTGCCGTCGCTGATCCAAACAGCCGGGCGCTCTGGCTGCAGGGCGTTCCAGGCATAGATGCCGCTCATGCCAATAGTTTGGGCGGCAGAAGCCCAGGCCAATTGCACGCCGTCGCGCGTCCAAGCGGGGTGATGTTCGGCGGCAAAAGGTGTGCGGCTCAGGTTGGTGTAGCGATCGGGCCCAACCTTGTCCAGGTCGGCCAGCCAGATGTCGCTGTCACCGCTGCGATTGGAAACGAAGGCAATGCGCCGACCGTCAGGCGACCAGGCCGGGGCATAGTCGGAGGCCGGGCTTTCGCTCAGGTTGATGGCTTCTTGCCCGGCATTGGTCAATGAGAGGACGGCAATCTCCAGATTTTCGCCAGCATAGCGTTCACAAACCAGCCATTGACTGTCGGGCGACCAGGAGGGAGCCGCCTCGTACTCCGGCGTATCGGTGATGCGTCGCACCTGGCCGCTGGCCAGTTCCATCACATACAGGTCCCAGGCGCCGCTGCGATTAGAGGCAAAGGCAATTTGGGTTTGGTCGGGGCTGAGGGCCGGGGTGATGTCGTCCCAAGCGCCGTATGTAAGACGGGTAAGCGGCAGTTGAGGGGGAGCATACATGAAGAGATGCGCATAGCCATTTTCTTCGATGGACAGCAGAACGACCTCTTGCTTGCCAGCCGCGAGGGGAAGCGGCACAACCGTCTCACTCGGCTGAGGTGTCGGCGTGGGGCTGACCTGCGCAGTCAGAGATGCCCTCCCTGGCTGCAAGCAGGAGGTCAGGACCAACATTAATAGCATCGATGCCAATATACGCAATACGTGATACATGTCTCCGCGTCTACCTATTCTACCTATCTCCCATTCTACCTACCTATCTCCTCCTATCCTACCTATCTCCTAACCTACCTATCTACCTATTCTACCTATCTCCTAACCTACCTATCTACCTATTCTACCTATCTCCTATCCTACCTCCTACCTCCCTCTACCTCCCCCCTCACCGCGCGCCAGAATCCTCAGGCAACACAAAGCGCGTGAAAACCGCTTCGGCTGTAGGACCGTCTGGATAAAACAACCGCGCTTCCAGCGTCAATTCGCCGTCGGCCGGCTCTGTGCGGATGTGCAGAGTAAATTCGAGATGCCAGTTCATAGGCTCGATGAAAGTGGCTGCACTCACTTCTTCCCCGTGCGCGTCGCGCAGGCTGACCTCGATGTGTGGGCGTTTCTCGAAAGGTGTGATGTCCATCTTGACCAGCACGCGGCGGGCATCTTCGTAAGGTTGCGCCTGGAAGGAGGTAATGCGAGTCGCTTCGGGCGGCATACGGGACAGGTCTTGCGGCGAGGAAGGTAAGAAGAATTCCATGCTTTACTCATCGAACAGAAAAGTCGCTTCGGCATAATAGCGCACGCCTTTGCGTTTCAGACGTTCCTCCACCCAGCGCTGCAAGTAGGCTTCTTTGTATTCCAGCGGCTTGCCGCTCGAAAGTTCGTGGAGGGGATAGTTGAGGTGCAAAACGCGCGGCGAGATGGTAAAGCGCGTGATGCCGGCTGGCAACACCTGGCCCCGCCCCGCTAACGTCAGGATGCCCTGGATGTCGAATCGCGGGAAAATGACCAACGCCGTCAAGTCAGAATAGATGCTCTTGAAACCTTCCACCAGAGTTTGGCTGGTGCGGTCGAGCAAGGCGCGTTCTTTGTAACAATTGACGATGTCGTGCAGGGCTTTGACTTTCTCTTCCAACTCAGAAGGCGTATGCGCCAAATAGACGCTGCCGCCCGGCAGCCGGATTTGCGCCGGGGCCGTTTCGGGCGGCTCGAAAGATTTTTGAGGGTTGATTTTTTGCAAGTGAATGCTCGGCAGCGTGCGTAAATCTTCCAGCAGGCGCTTCGGACGTAGCCCCCACACGATATGATTCCAGGTTTGCAGATTCACATGCGGGTCGTTGGCCTCCACCACCTGCGCCACGACATGAGGAAATTCCATCTCCTTCAAGGAAGTGAAACGATTGGCACCGTCTAGCACCATGAAACGCCCCGAACCATCCAGCAGCGGCATGACAATGGGCGGATTGCGCAAAATGCCTTGCGCGCGTAATTTTTCGACCAGCGGCAGAGTGCGTTGCATGTCGTGGTCTTCATGCAGGATCAACTTGTCGAGCGGCAGGATGCGCAGGGAGGGAAGATTGGGAATCATAATAAACTGACCTCTAAGCATACCACACAATGTTTTCTGGCTCAAAGCCCCAAAAGGCTCAGAGCGGCGGCGAAATCGGGCGGATAATTGGCCGCAAAGACCAACCGCTGCATCGTCAGTGGGTGGAGGATAGCCAGCGAGACCGCATGGAGAGCCGGACGGCTGATATATGGGCTGGCCAGCGCGCCGTACAACAGATCGCCCAACAAGGGAAACCCCAACGCGGACAGATGGACGCGAATCTGGTGCGTTCGGCCGGTCTTGGGACGCGCTTCGACCAACGCCGCGGCCGTCCTCCGTTTCAGGACGTGGAACCTCGTCTCGCAGGCCTTTCCGTTGCCCCTGTCCACCACGGTGCGGTGCCTATGCCCAACGTTGGCCCGCAGCGGCAACCGACAGACTTGCTCATCCCAAACGGGAGCGCCTGACACGATGGCATGATAGACCTTCTCCACTTCGTGCTGGTCGAACTGACGATTCAATTCTCGGTGCGCCTCGGCCGTGCGTGCAAACACCATCACGCCGCTGGTGAATTTGTCCAGGCGGTGGACCACCCACAGCCGCCCAAATTCCCGCTGCAAGGAGGCGGTCAGATAAGGGGCTTCGGGTTGCCACCCCTCTGGTAAGACGGGCAGGCCGGCGGGCTTTTCGACCACCAGCAAGGCCTCATCCAGATAGAGAGTTACCACGTAACTGCCCACTCTCTCGAACGAGTTGAATCAGGATACCCGACCACACGCGATTCACCAGGCCTCAAGGCGTAGCCTGCGATACGATTTGGCTGAACAAGTCGGAGGCCGCGCTGGCGATGACGGTGAGACTGCCCTTGGTCAACGTCCCCAGGTAAGGCTCACGGCCATTGTGGGCCACCCAGCCTTCCAGGTTGAAAGCCAGAGGGCCGTCGGCGGGAATCCACTCACCGTTGTACTTGCGCGCCACGTGGATGTGGGTGCCGGTGGTCTGTCCACCCTCGCAGGAGGGATACCCAATCGGCTCGCCAGCCTTCAGCGACAGGCCGACGGGTGCGCGTCCTTTGGAACCAACGTGAATATAGACGATGACCCAGCCAGTGCGCTCATCACCATCTCCGTCCAGGTCCAGCACGACGGTGCCGGTCTCAGAACGGACGACAATGCCATCGGCCATGGCCAGAGCATAGTCCTTTTCGTCTACGGCAAAGCAACCTGAAAATTCGGAAGGAGGCGCAAAGTCGAGCGCGGCAAAAGGTAAACCATGCCCAAAGCCGGTGTGCGGGCCGCCGGTCAGCGTCCACACACGGCCGCTTGGGAAGGGCAGGCGCAAGTCTGGCTGCTGCAAACTGCCGGGGATAAGTTCGATGGAATCTTGCCAGGGATCGCCAAAAAGGGCCGTGTAGGTGGCTGTCAGGCCCTGAGGAGAAACCGCAAGGCGATATTCTTCGGCAGGCAGCACTTTGGAGAAGTAATATTGCAGGGCCACGGTGGCAGCATTTTGCCATGGGTCCGGGCGAATCAGCGTGCCATCTTGCAATTCGAACTCGGTCAGGCTGCCATCGCGCCAGCCGTAGTAGCCGTTGTTGAGCATATTGGCTGCACCTACTAGTTGCAGGTAGACGCTTTCGTAGTACGTGCGCTGATAGCCCAGCAGATAACGCGTTTTGGGCCTTTCGGGCCGGCTCAACCCTCCGGCTTGGTATTCGAGCAGCGCCAGGAGTAAGCGTGGACTGACACTGAAGTTTCGCCCCACATAATGGACGATCTCAGCCCCGCTACGCCAATCATTGCCTGCCCAGGCACGGTAACTCTTCAGCCAGCCTGATTGAGAGGCGACAAAGGCCGAAGGATCGAAGCCCACCAGCCCAGGGCCATAGACGTAGGCATGGTCGGGCAGCAGGTGTTCGGGATCGCCCCACAGCGGCAGGTAGTAAATGGGAATCCGCATCGGCATTCCTGGCGGCATGGTGGTGGCGTCGCGTGGGATGAAGGAATTGGCGGCGTAGATTTCTTCGACGCTGGTGTTGAAGCGGCCCGCCAGAGCAGGCAGGGTATCGCCGGATTGAGCCATGTAATCCACCAGTTCGCCGGGAGCATATTCGGGGCGTCCCTGCCAGGGTGGGGCCGGCGGGACGGGCGGCGTAATCGCCAGCAGTGGTAACCCGCCGGCTGGCGCGGCCGGCGCGCAGGCGCCTAGCAGCAATGTCGAGGCTAACAAGAGGAGACCTAACTTATTCATTCGGCTTGCGGTAAATGACAGAGGAGGCCGTTCCGACCGGATTGGCAATGATAGTGATATCGCCTTTGGTCATCGTGCCTTCATAAGGCTTGTCGCCAGCATGGACAGTGTAACCGCTCAGCACAAGCGGAAATGCGCCCTCTACCAGCACCCATTCGCCGTTGTATTTGCGGGCAAAGTGCAAGTGCGTGCCGGTGGAGGCGCCGCCTTCACAAGAGGCATGACCGATGCGGTCATTTTGCTCCACCCAAGCGCCTACTTTTACGCGATCTTTAGTGGCTACATGCAGATAGAGGAGAATCCAGCCAGTTTCTTCGTGACCGTCGCCGTCCAGGTCCACCACTACCACGCCTTTGTTGGCGCGTATGACCAGGCCGGGCGCAGCAGCCACGATCCACTTTTCGGATTCGCCACAGCCAGGACGGTCAATGGCCGGGGCAAAATCTACCGCCGCCAGGGGGCCCTCTGCCAGCCAGGCGCCATGCGGGCCGCTGGTGAAGGACCATTCGCGTTCTGGCTCGAACGGAAGCACTAACGTTGGCGCCGTCAGGCCGGGGGGAAAGATCGGGCCAACATTTTGGGCGCGTTGCCAGGGATCGCCAAATTGCTCAATGTATCTGGCGGGGAAACCGGTGTTCGGGTCCAGCACATGTTCCCACTCGGCGCGCGTGTAGAGTTGCGAGAACAGATATTGCACAGCAACGGTACCAGCGTTCAAGTCGGGAGAGAGGCGGAGGGTGGTGCCGTCGCGGAAGGTCAGTTGGGTCAATGTCCCGCTGCGCCAGCCGTAGTACCCCTTCGATAACTGATTCACAGCCCATACCATCTGGCTGAAGATGCCATCCTTGAATTCTTTCTGGTAGCCCATGGGGTAAGTGCGCTTGAGGAAATTATCGGGAACACCAGTCACCCAGTTGCCCTGGTAGTCGAGCAAGGCCAGCAGCAAACGCGGGTTGATGGAGTTTTCGCGCGCCAGGCGGTCTATGATGCCGGCGCCGGTCTCCCAGCCAGTGGAGTTGAGGAATTCGCGGTATTTGGAGAGTTCTCCGCCCGCTTTGGCTACATAATCCAGCGTATCGAAATCGGCCGCCGCCGTGGAGAAAACAACCTCGCTATCAGGGATGATTTGGGCATTGGGCCCCACCTTTCCCAGGCGATTGGGAATGACCAACAGCGTGCCGGGGTCGATCAAGCCGCTTTTTGGCAGGCGGGTGGCTGAGGTGATCTCCCTCTCCTGCACACCAAAGCGAATTGCCACCGCGGCCAGCGTATCACCGCTTTGCGCATAGTACAGGATGGGGGGAGAGGCTGGCGTGGGCAGCAATGTGAGCGTGGCGGTCGGCGCATGGTTGACCGGCGCAGCCGGCGTGTGGGAGGGTAACCTGGGGATGGCAGGCACAGCCGCGGCTGTTTCACTATCTGGCAGCGGAGAATTGGGCGCTTCTTCTACCGGCAGCGCTGCATAGCCAGAAGCGGGGCGGGCAGTGGGGGTGGGACGCGTTCCCCACAGAACTGGCTGAGTTGTACATGCGCCAGCGGTCAGCAACACGATGACCCATAAGGAAGAAAGACGAAGGCTCATGCTTTACCCATTATACCTGTGGAGATTAAAACCCGCTGAAGGTTCTAGCGTGCAATCTGGTTCAAATCGTTGCGCTCGTTCCAGGCTTCCAACACTCGTTGACCCTGGGTGAGGAAGCCATCGTATTCGATGCCGTCTCCGCTGGAGACCCAGCCGTCCAGGACGAAGGGCAGCGGGCCGTCGGCGGCAATCCATTCACCGTTGTATTTGCGGGCAAGGTGAACGTGTGTTCCATTGGAAACGCCCCCTTCACAAGAAGGGTGGCCGATGCGTTCCCCGGCATAGACGTATGTTTTTGGCGTTACGCGGTCACGGCTTTCGATGTGCATGTAGAACACAACCCAACCGGTTTGCTCGTAGCCGTCGCCGTCCAGGTCTTGCATCACTACGCCGTCGCCGGTGCGCACAATCCAGCCGTCGGCCACCGCCGCCACCCACTCGTCGCTGGGCGTGCAGCCGGCTGCCTCACCGGGCGGCGCAAAATCGAGGGCGGCCCAGGCCGAGCCGCTATCCCAGCCGCCATGCGGACCGCCCGTAAACGACCAGGTCACGCCTGGCTCGAAGGGCAATTGCATGGGCGGCTGCCGCAGTGTGGCGGGTATGAGCGGCTCGATGGCGTAATCGAAAGGATTCCCAAACAAAAAGAAGTATGTTTGGAACAATCCAAAGGCGGTGACATCTCCCTGCCAGTCGAACATCCCATCCAGTTTGGAGAAGAAGTATTGGACAGCGGCTGTTCCGGCGTTGATGGTGGGGTCTATAGGCAGCACACTGCCATCTGCCAGCACCCAGGTCGAAAGAGCGTTGACGCGCCAGCCGTAGTATCCCCAGTTGAGCGTATCGGCGCTCCAGGTCAATTGTAGGTACAGACTGTTGTGCCAGGCGTCCTGTAAACCTAGCGGATACTCCAGGTTGTCGGGCGAAGGGTCGCTTACCCAGCCGCTTTGGTGTTCGAGCAGCGCCAGCAGCAGGCGTGGGTTGACCGAGTAGTTCTGTGCCACGCGCGTCACGATTTGCGCGCCGCTCAGACGTTGGCCATCTAGTTCTTCACTGTAAGAAGCCAGATAGCCGCCTTTCTTTTGGACGAACGCCTCCACATCGAACAATGCGCTGGCGGGACCATAGACCAGTTCCGAATCGGGAATGATCTTGAAATCTGGCCCTTGTTCGCCGGGCTGAGGCGCCGGGATATTGAGGACCTGACCTACCGACAGCACGTCCGCTTCGGACAACCCGTTGGCCTGCGTCAACGCCAACAGGCTGACTCCATACCTTCGAGCGATGTCGCCCAGCGTGTCGCCGGCTTGCACCACATATTGATCGACTGCCTGTCGGGGCGTTGGCAGCCTGCGCGGCGTATCCGGCGTAGGCGAGACGATGGGCACTCCGGGCAGTCGGGTGGGCGGGAGAGTTACGCTCAGAACAGCCAGCGTGGGCGTTGGCCCTACCCGTTTGGTGGGCGTGGGGCTGGGGGGAATGGTGCTTGCTGTGGCGCTGGCGCCCGGTAAAGCGGCAGGCGGCGTGGTCGCCAATGGCACGAAAGGATTGTATTCCAGGGTAGCCGTAGGCGTGGCATTGTGGTTTGCCATGTCTCCCCCAGGGATAGGCTGACAGGCAGACGCAACTATCGAAATGAGGAAAACCAATGAAGTGAAGGAGGGTCGCATGACCAGGATTGTACCAAATTGTCCCCTTTTCTCTCCATAGTCGAAAGGTCTGACGCCCGCAACCCGCGGGGATGCTATGCTGTGCAGGGCAGTGCCCTTACGGAGGCAATTGCCGCGCTTGTTCCCCTCGCAAGCCACACGAAGCCCGAAGTCTCGACCTCCCCAGCGGCCAGACTTCAGGCAAAATCAGGATCGTTCGTGCTTCAGCGTCGTCATCCCATGTGGCGGATCACGGCGTCGCCGAATTCGGAGCATTTGAGCAGGGTAGCGCCTTCCATCAACCGCTCGAAGTCATAGGTCACGGTCTTGGCGGCGATGGCGCCTTCCATGCCTTTCACGATCAAGTCGGCGGCTTCCGTCCAGCCCATATAGCGAAACATCATCTCGCCCGAAAGGATGACCGAGCCAGGGTTGACCTTGTCCAAATCAGCATACTTGGGAGCGGTGCCGTGCGTAGCCTCGAAGATGGCGTGACCGCTCTCGTAGTTGATGTTGGCGCCCGGTGCAATGCCAATCCCGCCCACTTGTGCAGCCAGGGCGTCCGAAAGGTAGTCGCCGTTCAAGTTCAGGGTAGCGATGACATCATAATCGCGCGGGCGGATGAGCGTAAATTGTAGGCTCACGTCGGCAATCGAGTCTTTGATCAAGAGCATTTTCTTCCATTTGCCATCCCCGTGCGTATCCCACAGTTTCAGGGCCTCTTCCACCTCCCGCTTGATGTCGTTTTGCTGATCGGGCGACATCATATCGAAGCCAGGGTCCACCATCCGGGCATTGTCCTCTATGCTCAGATGAGGATTGGCTTCCTTGTTGCCCAAAATCCACGACTCGCGCTCGGTGACGATCTTATCGCGGAACTCGCGCTTGGCAACGCCATATCCCCAGTCCTTGAACGCGCCTTCGGTGAACTTCATGATGTTGCCCTTGTGGACGAAATTCACACTCTTGCGCTTATTCTCCAGCGCCCAGCGAATGGCGGCGCGCACCAGGCGTTCTGTGCCTTGAATAGAGACCGGTTTGATGCCGATGCCGGCCGTATCGGGGAAGCGCATTTTCTTGTATTCGGCCGGGAAGTGTTCTTGCAACAACTGCTTGAACTTTTCGTTCTCCGGCGTGCCTTGCCGAAACTCGATGCCGGTGTAAATATCCTCCGTATTTTCACGGAAGATGACCATGTCCACGTATTCGGGATGTTTGACAGGCGAAGGGACACCCTTATACCAGCGCACGGGACGTTGACATACATACAGGTCCAACGCCTTGCGCAAGGCCACATTCAGCGATCGGATACCGCCGCCAATGGGCGTGGTCAATGGGCCCTTGATGCCCACTAAAAATTCTTTGAAGGCTTCTACGGTCTCGTCTGGCAGCCAGGTACCAAACAATTTGAACGATTTTTCTCCGGCGTACACTTCCATCCAATGGACTTTACGCTTGCCGCCGTAGGCCTTCTCGACCGCGGTATCGAAAACGCGCACCGAAGCGCGCCAGATATCCCGCCCCGTGCCATCCCCTTCTACGAAGGGGATGATAGGATGATCGGGAATTTGCAACTTTCCATCCTCGATGGAGATTTTTGCCCCGTTAGCGGGGACTTTGATGTTGGTATATGCCATCCTGCAACTCCTTTGGAAATATCAGGCGGATTATATCACCTGCCACACTCAACAGCATTCTGATGTCAGGGCTGGTGTGCATGCAAATGCTGATTCTTTTGGCAAAGTAGCGCATATTGTCAACGAATGTCAAGAACGAACGAGGCTGTCTTCCACACGGACACCGATATTCGTGCATTCGTTGTAACTGCCTACCTGTGGTGCAAGTCTCTGACCTGTCTATTGTACACAAGTTGTTCGGTTGGCCCAGATTTGGATGGGCAAGAAACTTGCTCTAGCAAAACCGTAACTACTCAGCCACTTTCGCAAATACCGCAAATACAGACCCTAAAGGTCTTTCCCGCAAATCGAAAGGTTGAATTTGCAGGAAGGTCAGGCTTGAAACATATTTTCGATTGCAAAGGAGACCTTTAGGGTCTTGACCTGAGCAGTTACCGCCAATCGCGAAGATTTTGTATCGTGGTGTCACTGTTATATTGAGTTGTCCAAAGTGGGTATACTACCCCAAAAAGGGCAATCGAAAATGGATGA
>FWPU01011645.1_pt1 | contig 12169 bp, 12 predicted proteins | sample 2228361 | NCBI WGS metagenome assembly FWPU01 (sample SAMEA103939777, study PRJEB20133) | metagenome | reverse complement strand
AGGCTTTCGCCCATTGCGCAAGATTCCTCACTGCTGCCTCCCGTAGGAGTCTGGGCCGTGTCTCAGTCCCAGTGTGGCTGGTCGTCCTCTCAGACCAGCTACCCGTCTTCGCCTTGGTAGGCCGTTACCCTACCAACCAGCTGATGGGCCGCGGGCTCATCCTCAGGCGAGTGCCGGTTGCCCGACCCCCTTTGGCCGCAGGGACTGCCATCCCCGTGGTCTCATGCGGTATTAGCACCCCTTTCGAGGTGTTATCCCCCACCCGAGGGCAGATGACCCACGTGTTACTCACCCGTGCGCCGCTCTACTAGGGGGTTGCCCCCCGTTCGCGCTCGACTTGCATGTGTTAGGCGCGCCGCCAGCGTTCGTCCTGAGCCAGGATCAAACTCTCCGTGTGTCTGTTTGAAAAGGGCCTCCCTCGCGGGCCGCCCCTTTCGATCGTGGAACGACGGGTCAGAACTCTGCCTACCGTTCAGTTTTCAAAGAGCGAGTCCGCCGGCCCACCGGCAATAAGAAGATACCTTCCGTGGGCCGCCATGTCAAGGGGTCCGATCGGACCCGACCGGGCGTGGTCGCCCCGCCGTTCGGGAAGGCTTCCCGAGCGGCGAGCGAGGAGTCTAGTCAGACCCACCAGGGTTGTCAAGGAATTTTTTCGCGGTGGGAATTCGGTTGAAGTCCCGCCGGTTTCCGCGTCCCGCCCGCAGGACCGGACGCGGGGTCGTCACTCGCCCGCTCCGCCCATCGGGCCAGGACGTCGGCCACGGCCGCGGCCTGCTCCAGGCTCCCGAGGTTGAACTTGCTCTCCTGCCGGTACGCCCCTCGCTGCTTCCGGTACTTGCGCAGCGTCACCTTGATCGGACCGTAGTCGTTCGCGCGGGCGTCCCATTCCCGGTACAGGAAGGCGATGGTCGCCCAGGTCCCGCGGGTGATGACGGCCTTGTCTTCCTGCTTGATGACCAGGATGCCGTCCTCTTCGTACTCGATGCCAATGTCCTCGATGTCCTCGACCCACATGTCACGCTCCTCGTTTCATGGGCCTGCCTGGGAATCGCCAGTGGCCTCGGCGGGGCGAAGCCCGCCTGGGGCCGCTTGAGCCTCTTTCAGGGGTCGGGGCGCACCGGGACCCCACTCGGTGACGAGCCCTGACAACACGGACTCGACCATGCGGACAGGTCTGTCCCGGCGAGACGACACGGCGTCCGGCGGCGGCTTCACGCTCGCGTCGGGCGGAAGGGGTTCGAACGCGGCCTCGTGGCGCAGGACCGCGGTCGCCTTGTGGCCCCCCGCGGTCACGTCGAGGCGCGCCGAGAGCGCCACGCCCGCCGGACGGCCGTGGTCGCGCCGCAGGCGACCCTCGACCTCCAGGACGGTCGCGGTCATCGGAGCGGAGTCGGGCGCCGAGGCCAGCGGGCAGTCGGGGCGCGTCAGCGTCCATGCCGCCCCGTCCGGCGTGGCCCGCTCGTCAAGACACGGCGCCAGAAAGGCGAGGATCGCCCGCGACTCGCCCGCGGCCGCTTCCAGGGTCCTCGCGGGCTCGTCTAGGGCGTCGTCCCACTGGACGAAGGGACCGCCGGACCCACGGGTAAAATAGTCCTTGCCGATACGGATCGCGCGGAAGGATTCCTCGGAGTCCCCCGCCTCGGAGCCCTGGTGGACACGGCGAACGGTCACGTCGAAGTCCCCGGACGGCAAGCGGCGGACGTCCTTGTCGTCGCGCAGGGTCACGACGGACGCTCCCCGTCGCACCTCGAGGGTCGTCGTGGCGCGGATCGCCAGGGCCGGGACCGCCTGGAAGAGCCGGTCCGGGGCCGGGAGGAGGTCCGCGGCGGACGAAGCCGGGGGCGGGGGCGGCTCGGGGCGCCGTGGCGGCGAGTCGCACGAGACCAGAAGACGGGCGCCCGCGAGGGCCGCAAGGGCGAACAGACAGGGCATGGGGTTCAACGCCTGGCCGGGCATCAGGGTGAAACCTCTTCTGCTCTCGGAAGAAGTCCGAGCCGATCACCGACCGCGACCCGGCGACCCGCCGCGAGTTCCCACGGGGTCATGGGGCGGCGGCCCTCCGGCTGGACCTCGCGCACGACCACGGCGCCGTCCCCGGTCCGCACCGACATCCCGTCGCGCTGGATGGCGAGCACTTGACCGGGGGAGACCTGGGGTTGCGGGACGGGGGCGACCCGCACCGGCGGGGCCACCCGCAGGCGCGTGCCTCGTGGGAGGAAGGTGAAGGCCCCCGGCCACGGGGTGAGGCCACGCACGAGGTTCGCGACCTCATGGGACGGACGGGACCAGTCGAGCAGCCCGTCTTCCTTCTTCAGGATGGGGGCGAGGGTCGCGAGGGCGTGGTCCTGGGAAACCGGGACGATCGAGCCGTCCAGGAGGCCGGGCAGGGTCTCGATCAGCAGGCGCGCCCCGAGCGGCGCCAGGCGCGCGGCGACGGTCCCGGCCGTGTCCTCCGGCGTGATCGGGATCGCCCGCTGTGCCGCGACGGTCCCGGCCGTGTCCTCCGGCGTGATCGGGATCGCCCGCTGTGCCGCGACGGGCCCGGTGTCCATGCCCTCGTCCATGGCCATGATGGTGACTCCCGTCTCGCCCTCGCCGTTCAGGATCGCCCACTGGATCGGCGCGGCCCCGCGGTACTTTGGCAGGAGCGACCCGTGCACGTTGACACAACCGTACTGGCCGGAAGGCAGACGCGGTGGCAAGGCCAGGACCTCCGGGGGGAGGATCCGACCGTAGGCCGCGACCACGATGACATCGGGCCGGGCATCCCGCAGGGCATCGAGGACCTCGGGTCTGCGGAGCGTCACAGGCTGCAAGACGGACACTCCCAGTTCCCGCGCCGCCTTCTTGATCGGGGTCTCTGAGAGGACGAGTCCACGCCCCACGGGCTTGTCCGCCCGCGTGACCACGAGCGCCACGTCGTACCCCGATTCCACGAGTGCCCGGAGCGACGGCACCGCGAAGTCCGCGGACCCCATGAAGACCACGCGCTTCATGCGCCAAACGATACATCATCCTCGACGGGAGGCAAGCCGCGGGCGCGGGGCCAAGGTCGTCGGGTCCACGCGGACCGCTGTCCTGGATTCGTGGGCGTGGGCGTAGGCGTGGGCGTGGCCGGGGCCGGGGGCGTGAGCGTGATCGGCGTGTCGGATCGCCTGCCAGGTGATCGTCTTCGCCCAGGAATCGGGATCGCCCACGTCTACGAGGATCCGTTCGTGGATTGGCCACCGACCTGGGGCGCGACCGGCGGCAAGCCTTCCTCCCCAATTCACGTGGGTCCCACCCGCCCGCCATCGCGCCTGCCTCCCCGCCAGGCCACCCGGCGCACCCCGAGGGTCCCGCTCCGGCGGGCGGCCACAGGTGCCCGGGAGACCGTCCGGCGGCGCCGTGCCGGGCGATCGAGGCCCCGATGGCTCGGGCCTCCGTGCGACCCCCTTGCAGTCGCTGTGCCAGGCACAATTCTCGCCATTTCAACGGGTTGTCTCCAATCGGTCCTCCCACACTTTGGACGACGTTGGACAGATGTCCAAACTCCCACCCGTGGTGTCCATCCTGGCCAAGGTCTCCTGTGCTATCAATTCCTCGCGTTTGCGGCCGAGGTTGCCCCATGCGTCCGAGAGTTCTGGTCACGCGCCGAATCCCGGAAGAGGGCCTCCGACTGGTTCAAGACCGATGCGACACCCGCGTGTGGAACAGCGAGAGGCCGCCCTCTCACGATGACCTGGTCCGGGCGGTTGCGGACATCGAGGGCCTGGTGTGCCTGCTGTCCGACCGCGTGGACGAGGCGGTCATGGCCGCCGCCCCCTCCTTGCGCGTCATCAGCGTGATGGCCGTCGGATACGACAACGTGGACGTGGCCGCGGCCACGCGGCGCGGGATCGTCGTCACGAACACCCCGGGCGCCCTGACCGAGACCACGGCAGACCTCGCCTTCGCCCTGATGCTGGCCGCGGCCCGGCGCCTCCCCGAGGGCGTGGATTTCGTCCGCGCGGGCCACTGGAAGTCCTGGGACCCCATGCTCCTGCTGGGCGAGGACGTCCACGGAGCCACCCTCGGGATCGTGGGCATGGGCCGGATCGGCCGTGCGGTGGCCCGGCGCGCGCGAGGCTTCGACATGCGGGTGGTCTATTTCAATCGCTCCCCGGTCGTTGTCGAGCACGCAGAACCCTGCGGGTCTCTGATCGATCTGGCCCGGGAGGCTGACTTCGTCAGTCTGCACCTCCCGGGCTCACCCGAGACCCGACACATCATCAATCGAGAATTTCTACATTGCATGAAACGGAGCGCGATCCTTGTCAACACCGCTCGCGGTTCCCACGTGGATACATCCGCCCTCGTCGAGGCCCTGCGCGAGGGCCGTCTCCGCGCCGCAGCCCTCGACGTGACCGACCCCGAGCCCTTGCCCCAGGACCATCCGTTGCTGGGTCTGCCCAACTGCATGGTGGTCCCGCACATCGGGTCCGCGAGCCACGCCACGCGCGCTCGCATCGCGCGCCTGGCCGCCGAGAACCTGCTCGCGGTCCTCGATGGCCGCCGCCCCCCGCACCCGGTCAATCCGGACGTGCTACACTTGTGCTGAGGACCGGCTCGTGGCGGATGCCGTTTCGATCACGGGGTGATGACCGTTGGCGAATCGCTCCGAGGACTGGATGCGCCAGGCTCGTCACGACCTGGAGCACGCCCTGGCCTGCCGGGCTGCGGGCACCTATGACTGGGCGTGTTTTGCGGCGCATCAGGCGGCCGAGAAGGCCGCAAAGGCCCTTCATCTTCGCCTGGGACAGGAGGCATGGGGCCACCTCATCCGGAGGCTGCTTCAGGAACTCCCACGCGACGTGGGCGTCACGCCCGAGATGCTGGATCGGGCCAGGGTCCTCGACGCCTACTACGTCCCGACGCGCTATCCCAACGGGCACCCAGAGGGCGCGCCGTGCGAGCAGTACGGCCTCCTCCAGGCGGACGAGGCGATCTCCCATGCCGACGCGATCGTTGCGTTCTGCGGTCATGCGATGGCCGGACCGCGCTGAGGTGGACGCGGCATTCCTCACCTGGGCCTCTGTGGTCAGGACCCGCCACCCGGAGGTCGTGCGGATCGGGTACATCGGGTCCTACGCGCGAGACCAGTGGGGCGTGGGCAGCGACCTCGACGTCGTCATCCTCGTCGCTCGAAGCGAGGAGCCGTTTCACCGAAGGCTGCTCGACGTCTCGGACGAAGGACTCCCGGTCCCTGCGGACCTGCTTGTGTTCACGGAAGCAGAGATGGACAAGATGCGTCAGGAGGGGAGTCGCCTGGCCGAGGAGGTCATCCGGTTCGCGGTGTGGGCCTGACCCTGCCTGCCCGACCGGATGGTTCCTACCGCAACCACCGCCCGAGCACCGTTGCGAGGAGGGACCACAGCACGCTGGCCAGGATGCAGGTTGCAAGCGGGAAATGAAACGAGTGCCCTTCCCCCTCCCGGTGGAGGTCCCCGGGCAGGTGCCCCACGGGGAGCCCCAGGCGCCAGGCCGCCACAAGAAGACCGGCAGTCAGGAGCGCCGACACCCCGAACACGACCATCAACCGGGTCATGGCGATCTGCCCGAAACGCCCTCCCCCTGAACGCCCTGCGTTCGCAACCGCTCGTACTCGCGCAGGGCCATGCGGCGGCTGACCGGCCCGAGCCGGTCCGTGAACACGATCCCATCCAGGTGGTCTATTTCGTGTTGCAAACAGACGGCCAGGAGGCCCCCGGCCTCGACCTCGCGCGGGCGGCCGTGCTCGTCCTGGTACGCAACCCGTACCCGGGCCGCGCGGTTCACGTCAATCTCGAGCCCCGGAAACGACAGGCACCCCTCGTTCCACGTGACCTCGCCCTCGCGGCGCAGGATGCGCGGGTTGGTCACGAACAGGAGTCCCGACCCCTTCTCGCCTTCCTTCTCGGGGGGGACGTCGCATACGAGCATCCGCCGGGCCAGGCCCACCTGCTGCGCCGCGAGCCCGATCCCCCGGCTCGCGTACATGGTCTCGGCCATGTCCATCAGGGTCCGGCGCAGGTCGTCGTCCCAGACCTCGATGGGCCGTCCCTTCTGCTTGAGGATCGGGTCGGGCCAGTATCGGATCGCGAGCAAGGCCATCACACCACCTTCCAGCGCGTCCCCGCGGGCGAGTCCATGACCTGGACACCCATCTCCAGGAGCCGCGCGCGCAGGGCGTCCGCGGCCGCGAAGTCCCGCCGAGAGCGAGCCTCGGCGCGCTCTGCCACCAGCCGCCCGACCTCTTCCCGGTCCAGTCCCCGGCGCGCGGCCTTGCGTTCCTGGATGTCAGCCAGGGTCGCCGAGGGGTCTCGCTCGCACAGGCCCAGGACCCGGCCCTGCTCCTCGATGGCTTGCAGGACCGTGGCCACGCGGCGCCCCTTGTCCGCCCCTTTCCCCGCGAGGGCCTCGTTCAGGGCGCGGGCGTCCTCCGCGAGTCCCCCCAGGGCCGCCGCGGTGTTGAAGTCGTCGTCCATGGCCTCGGTGAAGCGCGCCAGGGACCGTTCAACCCCGGCCGGGTCCGGCTCCGCGGGCGAGCGCGCCAGGAAGTCCCGCGCCTCGCTGACGCCCTCGTACAGGTACTCCACGCGGTTCTCGGCCTCCGAGATCGCCGTCTCCGTGAAGTTGATTGGACTGCGATAATGCGTTGTCAACAGGAAATACCGCAGGCCCTCGGGGTGATACTGCGAGATCACATCGCGGATCGTGAAGAAGTTCTTCAGGGACTTGGCCATCTTCTCCTGGGCCTGGCCCACGGTCACGAAGCCGTTGTGCATCCACACGCGGACGAACTCCCGGCCCGTCGCGGCCCAGGACTGGGCACGCTCGTTCTCGTGGTGCGGGAAGACCAGGTCCATCCCGCCGCCGTGGATGTCGAAGACCTCACCGAGATACAGCGACGACATGGTCGAGCACTCGATGTGCCACCCTGGCCGCCCGGGCCCCCAGGGGCTGTCCCACGCCGGCTCCCCGGGTTTCGACCGCTTCCACAGGGCGAAGTCCAGCGGGTGGCGCTTGTTCGCCTCGGCAGGGTCCACGCGCTCGCTCGCGCCGGCCACCATCTCCTCCAGGCGGCGCCCCGACAAGCCCAGGTACCCGGCGAACGACGAGATGTCGAAATAGACGTCCCCGTCCGCGACGTAGGCGTGCCCGCGATCCAGGATGCGCTCCACGGTCTGGATGATCTGTGGGATGTGGTCCGTGACGCGCGGCTCCACGTCGGCCCGGGCCACGCCCAGGGCCTCCATGTCCTCGTGGAAGGCGCGGATGTAACGTTCGGTCAGTTCCTGGACCGGGACTCCGACCTCGTTCGCGCGGCGGATGATCTTGTCGTCCACGTCGGTGAAGTTGCGGACGTAGGTGACGTCGTACCCGCACCGGCGGAGGTAGCGCTGCACCACGTCGAAGGCCACGTAGGCGCGCGCGTGGCCGATGTGGCAGAGGTCATAGACGGTGACCCCGCAGACGTACAGGCCGACCCGGCCCGGGACCAGGGGGACGAATTCCTCTTTGGTCCGCGTGAAGGTGTTGAAGACGCGCAGCCCCATCGCCCCTCCCGGCGAGCCACACGGCGCGAAGATACGGGTTTCGCGGAGGGGCGTCAATGGAACGAGTTCCCCATGGGGTCCGGACGCACCCGGATGCACGAAGCGGCGGACAGGGGAGTCCCGACGCGTTGGCGGGGTCGCCCACGCCTACGCCCACGCCTACGCCCGCGGTGGGGAAGGTCCACGTTTCCTCCTCGTGCACGTGCACGTAGACGTGGACGTGGACGTGATCGAAAACGAAAACCTCCCCTCGTCTGCGCCCACGCCCACGCCTACGCTTACGCCCACGCCCACGCCCACGCCCACGTTTCTCGACAGGGCGGGGACCTGCTATCATCCCCGCCGTGAACGCGGGGAGACAGGCCAGAATCCTCGGTCACGCTTTCGACAGCGCGACGGAACTCGTTGATCCGGTCCGGTCTCGAGCAGTCCGCGACTCGGAGGTCGCGGCTCCAGGGACGTGAAATGGCACGAGGCAGATTCCTCGGATATTCAACGAATTGCGGAAGTTGCCGGTGAACTCCAGAGAGGGGGCCCTGATCGGGGCCGCGATTTACGTGGTGTCTGTCGCGGTCCTCCTCGGGACCGCGGACGACGACCTCCCCGAGCCGGTCGAGACCAGCCTCGCGATCCGCCAGTGGGCCTTCCTGGCGCGGATGCTTCCTCCGCCCGACTCGGGCGATTCCACGTTTTTCCCGGTCAGGTCCGAGACCGTGGAGGATTCCCTCGCGGAACTGGCCCGCCGCGTCCCCTCCACGGACCAGGACCGTTTTCGCGCGGCGGCCGTGTGCACGGCCCTGGGCGCGCGGCACCTAGTCCCCCTCTTCCTGGGTCCGATCGCCTCGCGGGACCGCGCAGCGCGGACGCTCGTGTCGTGGTCCCTCGACCCTTTGGCCCGCCCGACTCCTGCCGACCTGTTCTCGATCCGTGAGACCCCGATCGAGGGTCACCTCCGGGAACACCTGCTGCACGCGCTCGCCGCGTCGTACGGCGACGACGAACTTGCCCGCGACACGGCCGCCGCCATCTCGGGCCGGCGCGCCCGCGTCCTCGCGACCGGCGCGGCGCTCGGGCTGGCGGCCCTCGCTCTCCTCGTCGCGGGTGGCGTGATGTGGTTCCACCTGCGGCGCAACCTCCCCGCGGACCCGCCGCCGCTCGGTCCCCTGACGCGCGAATCCGCGGCACCCCTGGTGCGTGTCCTGGTCTATTTCCTGGCGGTCTTTCTGACCGTGAACGCGCTGATGCCGATGCTCGTCCAGGCGGTCCTGCCGGGACTCGCCGTCGGTCCGCTCCTGGTCTGGATCTACCTCGTGGTGGGCCTGGCCGGGCTCTGGCTCGTCCACGCGGTCGGCCGCGGGTCGTCCACCGCTCCCTGGGCCGAACTCGTGGGACTTCGCGGTTCCTTCGCGCCCACCCGGCTGACCACGTCCGTCGGCTGGGCCGCCCGCGCGTACTGCCTGCTGTGGCCCGCGACCCTCGCGTCCGCCATCCTGTGGTCCGGCGTGGCCGGCGAGGGCCAGGGTGCCTTCGAGAACCCGATGGCCGTGCTCCTCGCAACCGAGCCCGACGTGGTCCTGCTCCTTTGGACCGTGGCCGTCCTCGCCCCCATCTTCGAGGAACCCCTCTTCCGCGGCTACCTGTACGGCCGCCTGCGGCGCCACATGGCCCCGGTCCCGGCCGCGGCGCTGAGTGGGCTCGTGTTCGCGGCGGCGCACCTGTCGTGGTCGAACCTGCTGCCCCTCGCGGCGATCGGCTTCACCCTCGCGCTCGCGTACGAGCGCAGCCGCGACCTCGCGACCCCGATCCTCGCGCACGGCGCCTGGAACCTCGTCGAGGCCCTGATGATCGTCGCGGTGTTCCGTGGTTGACGCGAGGGACCCGCGCGTTGACGCGCCCCGACCCCGTGCTATCATCCGGCCGTTCCGTTCACGACCTTGGTCCGACCCTTGAAGAAGGAGCACCCGATGGAGGCGAGACCCTGGCACCGGTTCTACGACGAGGGCGTCCCCGTGTCCGTCCCCTACGAGGACCTGACCCTCCCCCAGATCCTGGACCGCACCGCCCAGCGGTTTTCGGACCGCACGGCCCTCCTGTTCGAGGGCTTCCGGATGACCTACCGCGAACTCAAGGAGGCCATGGACCGCCTGGCCACGGCCCTCGCGAACCTGGGCGTCCGGCCCGGGGACCGCGTCGCCATCCAGTTGCCCAACCTGCCCCAGGCCGTGATCGCTTACTACGGGGTCCTCCGGGCCGGTGCCGTCGCGGTGATGACCAACCCGATGTACGTGCCGCGCGAGATCGAGCACCAGTTCAACGACTCGAACGCGAAGGTCGCGATCCTCCTCGACGCCCTGTGGATGAAGAGCTCGCGCCCGATCCGCGACCGGCTCCCGTGCGAGCACTACATCCTGACGGGCATCAAGGACTACCTCCCCTTCCCCAAGAACCTGCTGTTCCCGCTGGTCGGCAAGAAGACCGGAATGGTCGTCACCGTCCCGTCGGAGCCGGGGGTCCTGTGGCTCAAGGACCTCCTCGCCCGCACGCCCCCTGCCCCGCCGGCGATCTCCTGGGACATGGACGGCCTGTGCAACCTGCAGTACACGGGAGGGACCACCGGTGTGTCGAAGGGCGCGATGCTCACGCACCGCAACCTGTCGTACAACATTCAGCAGTGCCGCGCGTGGTTCACGATGATCGAGGAGGGCCGCGAGGTCATGCTCTCGGCCCTGCCGTTCTTCCATTCCTTCGGCCTGACGGTGTGCATGAACTTCGCCATCCTGATCGGGGCGGCCCAGGTCACGGTGCCCAACCCGCGCGACATCCCGAAACTGGTCGGGCTGATCCGCAAGTATCGCGCCACGCTGTTCCCGGCCGTGCCCACGCTGTTCACGGCCATCAACCAGTTCCCGGGCATCGAGAACCTGGACATCTCGTCCATCAAGGGTTGTCTGTCCGGCTCCGCGCCGCTCCCGCTCGAGGTCATGGAACGCTTCGAGTCCCTGACCGGCGGCAGCATCACGGAAGGCTACGGCCTGACCGAGACCTCGCCCGTCACCCACGCGAACCCGCTCATCAACAAGGCGCACCGCAAGCCGGGGTCCATCGGCCTGCCCTTCCCGGACACGGATGCGCGGATCGTGGACCTCGAGGAGGGGACGCGCGAGATGCCGGCGGGCGAGGACGGCGAGATCATCCTCCACGGGCCCCAGGTGATGAAAGGGTACTGGAACCGCCCGGACGAGACGGCCCAGGTCCTGCGGGACGGATGGCTCTACACGGGCGACATCGGGCGCATGGACCAGGACGGCTACTTCTACATCGTGGGCCGCAAGAAGGAGATGATCATCGCGGGGGGCTACAACATCTACCCGCGCGAGATTGACGAGGTCCTGTACGAGCACCCCAAGGTCCTCGAGGCGGCGGCCATCGGCGTGCCGGACCCCAGGCGCGGCGAGACGGTCAAGGTCTTCCTCGTGCTCAAGCCCGGCGAGACCGCGACCGAGGACGAGATCATCGAGTACTGCAAGACGAAACTCGCGGCCTACAAGGTCCCCAAGATCGTGGAGTTCCGCGACGAACTGCCCAAGTCCACGGTCGGCAAGGTCCTGCGGCGGGTGCTCAAGGAGCAGGAGGCCGCGAGGTCGTCCGGGGCCTGAGGCCACGATGCAACGGGTGGCATTCTCCCCGCGGACCGAGAGACTTGCGGACGGCACGGAGGTCCTGCTCCGCCTGGTCGAGCCGTCGGACGGGCCACTCCTCCTGGAACTGTTCGCGGTCCTCAGCGCAGAGAGCATCTACAACCGCTTCCTGACGCCGGTGAGGGAGGTCCAACCCGAGCACCTCCGACGCTTCGTCGAGATCGACCACTGCCATGAGGTCGCGCTGGCCGCGTGCCTTTGCGAGGAGGGACGGTGGCGCATCGCCGGTGTCGGGCGCTATCACCGGGGCCCGGGTCGGGGCGAGGCCGAGGTCGCCATCCTGGTCGGGGACCCCTGGCAATGCCGCGGGATCGGGGGCCTCCTGCTGAAGACGCTCGGCCGGCTCGCCCGCTCCCAGGGGGTGCGCCGGTTCGTGAGCACCGTGGACCCGGGCAACCTGAAACTCCTCAAGTTCGCGCAGTTCTATGGCTACCAGAGCACTCGGCGCTTCGAGGAGGGCCTGATCCGCCTGGAGACCGACCTCGGCGCGTGACGGGGCGCGGACGGCTGGGCCCAGTTGGCCCCAGATTGTCAGGCCATCCACGAACGGGTCCTCGTGGGCGTGGGCGACCCCCTCCCCGGGCAAGGGCGATCACCCCGCAGGTGATCCGACACGCCGATGTCACCCACGGCCACGAATCCAGGACAGCGGCCCGCGTGAACCCGACGACCCAGGGTTGGCCACGCCGCCGTCCACGACCAGGAAACCCGAGGAGCGGGCGCCGGTCCGAGGGTTGACGCAGGCGGGGGCGAGCGGATGGCCGAGCGGGCGGCCCCAGATGGGCCGCGAGCAGCGCAGGGCTAGCAGCGCTAACACGAGCAGCGCAGCGGCCCAGATGGGGTCGGCAAGCCGGCCACGCCGCCGTCCACGACCAGGAAACCCGAGGACCGGCGCAGGTCGCGGCCGGGCGCGGC
>FWPU01011644.1_pt1 | contig 12170 bp, 7 predicted proteins | sample 2228361 | NCBI WGS metagenome assembly FWPU01 (sample SAMEA103939777, study PRJEB20133) | metagenome | reverse complement strand
GTGCTCGCGAGACGCCGTCGCGGTGTCCCTGGTCGTGGGCGCGGCGAGCGTCCTGACCACCGGGGGCTCCCTTCGGTCGGCCGACTACGTAGTCGCCTTCTCGGTCGCGGCCAACCTCGTGGACCGCGGGTCCGTCGCGGCCACCCCGATCCGCGGCTTCGAGGCGTGGGCCGTCTCCAGCGGGGCGGACGGCGCGTCCTATTGCCGGTACGGGCTCGGCCACAGCCTCCTCGGGGTCCCCGCGCGCGTCCTCGGCCACGCCCTGGCCAGGACAGGTCTCGACCCCGCGCCGGCCCTGGACCTCCCCCTGGTCCGCTTCGATCCCGCGGACGACCCCTTGGAGGCCTGGAGCGGCTTCTTCGCGGTCCAGACCAACGCCGCTGTCCTGGGGGCGCTGGCGGTCGTCCTCCTCCGCCTGTCGCTGCTCCTCGGGTTGTCGCGTCGCGGGGCCGTCCTGGCCGCCCTGCTCGGCGGTCTCGGTTCCCCGCTGTTCTTCCAGGCATCGGACTTCACCGCGGAACCGGCCTCGGCCCTGGTCCTCGCCCTGGGCGCGGTCGGGCTCGTCCGCGTCGAGCGCGAAGGCGCGACGGTTGCGCGGTCCCTCGCCATCGGCCTCGCAGCCGGCGCCACGGTCTTGCTGAAGGTCGCCCACGGGGTCCTGCTCGTCCCGGCCTCGGCCGCCTTCTTCCTGGCGGCGCGAGGCAACCGCGGCGCCGGCAGGACCGCGGCCCTCGGATACGCGCTGGGCGCGGCCCTCCCGCTCGCCCTGATCGCCGCGTACAACCAGCTGCGGTTCGGCAACCCGCTGGAGACAGGCTACGGCGCCTATGCCCTCGAGTTCACCAACCCGTTCTTCGAGGGGCTCGCGGGGCAGATGGTCAGCCCCGGGCGCGGGCTCCTGCTCCACTTCCCCGCGGCGTTCTTGGCCGTCGCGGGCCTCTGCCCCCTGTGGCGGCACTCGCGCCCGGTCGCGGCCCTCACCGTAGGGGCGCTTGTGTCCCTGTGGCTCCTGTATGCCCCGTGGTTCGCCTGGGACGGGGGGTGGACCTACGGCCCCAGGCTCCTGGCCCCGGCGACCGGCCTGCTGGCAGTCCCCGCGGTCCTGGCCCTCCAGGCCGACCGCCGCGCGTCGTTTCGCGTGGCCGCCGCTGCGGTCCTCGCGGGCTCCTTCGTCGCCTCGTGCCTGGGGTTCGCCGTGGACTATGTGGACTACCACTTCTACCTGTGGCGCCTGCACGGGGACGCCACCCCCTTCGTCTCGCGATGGTCTGCGTGGGACGCTCCCCTGGTCGCCTACTGGGGCTTCCCCTGGCGGCGCGGACTCGCGGTCCTCGGGGCCGTGCGTGCGGGGGGCCCCTGGCCGATGCTGGCGTGGTTCGCGGCCGCGGCCGCCGCGGGGGCCGCCGGGGTCGCCCTCCTGGTCGGTCTGCGCGGAATCCGGGGCCATCGCGCGGGAGACAGGATGGCGTGACAACGCCGAGTCGGCTTCCCACCCGCCCCTTTGCCCAGGGATTGTGATCGCCCACGCCTACGCCCACGTTTCTTGAGAGAGGGGGCCGGCCCTCGCCCGTCGCGGACGAGGGCCGGCCGGCTCCCGGGGGTACGGGAGTTCGCAAGGAGGAAGAAGGGGACTCGGGCCGGTCGCGACCGCCCGGCCCGACGGACGGACCCGGGACGGGGGACGCGAACCGGGTCCGCGGTCTTGCGATGCCGTCCACCCAGGGTCGCGGTCAAGGGACGATTCTGACGTCGCGCACCTCCTTCAAGGGCCTTTGCCACGGCCGGCATCGCGAAACACCTCTTCAAAGAACCACCCGGGTCGAACCCGTGTCAGCAATCTCGCCGGGGAAATCGGCCGGTCCGTCGGGGAACTTTATCCGTCCAGGGCGGCGTCGCCCCAGGTCAGGGCCCGCCCGCGAGGACGCGAAGGACGGCCTCCGCGAACCGGCGCGCGCTTTGGGGGCCGTCCGCGGTGATGAGGCGCTCGTCCACAACCACGGGGTCGTCCACCACCACGGCGCCCGCGCGCGCCACCTCGTCGCGCACCCCGGGCCAGGCCGTGACCCGGCGTTCCCGCAAGAGCCCGGCCCGCGCCAGGATCAGGGGGGCCATGCAGATCGCCGCGAGGACCTTCCCCTGGTCCATGGCCTGCCGGGCCAGGCGCCAGGCCGTCCTCGAATCCACGTGCTCCCGGGCGCCGTCCCCGCCCACGAACACGAACGCGTCGTGGTCCGCAACCCGCACCGCCGCGAGGAACCGCTCCGCCCGCGCCCACCCGCCGAGGGCCCCGCGCACCGGCCCCTCCCGGGACGAGGCGGTCACGACCTCCATCCCGGCCTCCTCGAAGACCCGCCGGGGCTCAAAATACTCTTCGTCCCGAAAGCCCCTGGACCCCACGACCATAAGCACGCGCGCCATGCCGTCCACCATCGCCGCGAGTATCCCAGGTGGCCCAAAGAGTGGTCAACCTCGCCTGAGATAGGGTACGCTTGAACGGTCGCAACGGCGGGAGGAGGGCATGAGCAGGGTCATCGCTTGTCTGGGATTGACTTTGATCTGGTGGACAGCCACTGTCCTGGCCGACCCGATCCTCCCTCCGGGCCGGTACCCGGCCCTGGACGACCTCATCCGGCGGCACGAGCGGCAGTTCTACCGTTTCAACGCCTACCCCTTCGGCCTGTCCCTGAACGTACACGTCCAGGACCAGGCGGCCCGGGACGCGATCCAGTCGTTTTTGGACCAGGAGGCGGAAGACGACTTCGAGACCTTCGCCGGGAAGCACCTCCACGAGCTGATGACCGCGTACGGCGAGCACGGGGACCTCGGGTTCTTCGGCGGGGTGGCCCTGGCCGGAACCGCCTTCCGATACATCGCGTTGAAGCGGGAGGGGGCGCCCGCGGAGGTCCTGGCCGAGGCCCGGGCCGCCGTGGTGCGCGCCGCCGAGTCCTGGCACGTGTTCTACGTGGTCACGGGTGGGCAGAACGGCCCGGGCTCGCCCCTGCCGCAAGGGGTCGTGGCTCGCGGCATCGTGCGCCTCGAGCCCGAGGACCCGGCCGATCCCCCGATCCCGGGCCTCCAGCACTTCCAGCCCGTGCCGCTGGCCGACGACCAGGGGAATCCCCTCCCCCAGCCCAAGGACAACGGGTCGGATCGCGAGGACCTGAGCGCGGGGCTCCTGCCGCCCGGGACATGGGGCTGGATTGACTCGGCCTCGAAGGACCAGTTGACGGGCCAGGTCCTGGGGCTGGTCGTCCTGCACGACGCGATGAAGGACGACCCCGACGTGGACCCGGCCCTGGTCGAGCGCCTTGCCGAGGACGCGCGCGGGGTAGGTCGGATGCTCATGAAAAGGCACGAGATCGGGGGCATGGAGGGCCTGGTGGGACAGGGGGAGTACGACCTGATCATCCTGGACGCGGACGGTCGCGCGACGAAACATCACGACCTGAATCCCCTGTCCTTCGAGAAGTTCTACCAGCCGGCCGATTCGCCCCAGTTCAACCTGTTGAACCTCGTGCTCGCGACCGGGGTCCTGCGCGGCCTGCACCACGTCACCGGGGACCCGGAGATCGAACGGTTCCTGTACGAGGAGTTCCTGGGCCGCCGCGGCTATCTCGACAAGATGGACCATTTCGATGGCCCGGACGCCTTCAACTACCTCTACCTGGGGCTTGCGACGAACACCGACAACCCCGACCTCGCCTCGGTCGCCCTGTTCGTGACGCTGTACACCGAGACCGACCCCGAGGTCGCAGCGGTCTTCAGGCGGTTCTTGCACGAGGGGTGGTGGGCCCCCGCGAGCGAGCCCCGGTTTTCTGCATCGCGATCGAAGCAGCCTCTGTGGCACGCGATCTATCTGGCCGTCACCGACCGGGGTGGGGAGGCGGTCGCGGGGGTGCGCGAGGAACTCGCGCGCCTGTTGCAGGGGTTCCCACTCGCAGGTTACTGGCAGGACCCCCGGATCAACTGCGACGAGGCCGAGATCACAACGGGCGAATGTCTGGCCGTGGACGGCAAGACGGTGATCCGGCTGGCCGGGAAGACCCCGGACGGCGACTGGCTCGCCGAGGAGGCCCTGGACCCCTCCATCCGGCCGAACTCGGACTTCAACGCCCGCTCGAACCCGTTCCGCGTCAACGGCGGCGGGGACGGACTGCGCCTGAATCCGGGCGGAGACCTCTTGGCCGCGTACTGGATCGCGCGTGCCCTCGACACCCTGCCCGCCGGTCAGGCGAACCTCTCGCCGTTTGCGAGGCCCCACGTCCCCGTTGGTGGCGCGGTCCAGGTCGAGGAGGAGACAGGGCCCCTGTCGGACGGGCCGGCAGCGGACGAGGTGCCCGCGGACCCCGGCCCCGGGGCGGAGGACACGGCCGGGGCCGCGGAGGCGGACCTCCCGGATGCGACCGTCTTGGACGCTCGGGAGCCGGTCTCCGAGGTCGCCGCCCCGTCCGGCGGCGGGGGCGGGTGCCGCGCCGGGCTTTCGGCCGGCTCCGGGATGGGACTCGTCTTCCTCGGCCTGCTGCTCGCGGGGGGCCTCGGGTTCTCGCGCGCCCGGAGGGCGCTGTGAAGCCCCGCGGGGTCGCGTTTTCAGTCCTCGTCGCGCTCGCGCTCTTCGCCCGGCTCGCGGCGGCCCATCCCTTCGATTTCCTGGGCGTGGGGTCGGTGAATGCGGCCCTCGCAGGAAGCGGCTCCGCCTCCATCGGGGGCGCGGCCGCGGCCTTCCTGAACCCTGCGGCCCTGACCCTGAGCCCGGACTGCGACCTCGACCTCGCCTATGCCGCGATGGTCCCGTCCTTCCGCGCGGACCTCGAGGACCCGGGGAGCCTCGGCAACCTGCGTCCCTTTCAGCGATTCGATGCGGTCGGGGCCCTGGACGGGGACGCCACGCTCGCGGCCCTGCGACGCGCGTTCTCGAACGCCTCGGACGTGGGTCGCCTGGACGGGTTCTACCTCATGGGGACTCTGCCGTTCCGGCGCGTCATCCCTGCGCTCGGGCGAGAGGTCACGTTCGGCGCGGTCCTGTTCCTGCCCGGGACCGGCACCGAGGTCGTGCGCGTGGAGGGCGTGACCCCGGACGAGCCGGTCTGGCCATGGCTCGGTTCGCGCCTGCATCGCCTGATGGCCGCCATGTCCGCCGGGGCCGAGTTGTGGCCCGGTCGTGTCTCGGTCGGGGCCGGGGTCCTGGTCCTCGCGGACATTGCGGGGAGCGTGAAGTCCGTGGCCCCGATCGCGGTCTTCAACCCCGCCGACCCCGAGCACCCCGCGGCGCCAGAGCCCTCGGTCGCGACCTTCCGGCAGCGGCTCGTGACCGACGCGGCCCCCGTGGTCGGGCTCCTGGTCCGTCCCGCGGACTTCGTGTCTTTCGGCGTGTCGTATCGAGGCGAGATGGACCTCTCGCTCGAGTTCGACGTGACGGCCGGGGTCTTCTTCGATTTGGGCGGGGTGCCCATCCAGGCGGAACTCCCCTATCAACTGCGCGCGCACTTCTTTTACCTGCCCGCCGAGATGACCGTCGCGGCCTCGGGCCGCCCGTGGCCCTGGCTGCGTCTGGACGCCGACCTCACCGCGGCCTTCACGCGCTCGCTTGCCTCGCACCTCCCCATCACCGAATTCACGCTCGGCCCCTCGGCCGTGGGCCCGAACGGGGAACTCGTCACCCTGTCGTCCCTCGGGTCCTTCCGGGCGACCTCGGCGCCGGCCCCCCGCGTGCGCACCCGCACCATCGCGATCCCCCGGGTCGGTATCGAGGCGCGACCCCTGCCGTGGCTCGCGGTCCTCGCCGGGTACGCGTATCATCCCTCGCCCTTCCTCGCGGACCAGGAGTACGCCAACTTGACGATGGACTCGGGCTATCACCGGCTGGGTCTGGGCCTCGCCGCGGACCTACCCGACCCCACCGGCACCTTCCGCCGCCCGCTCCACCTGTCCGCCCACATCGCGGCCGTGGTCCTGAACCGCCGCTTTCACCGGGTCGGTCGCCTGGACGCCTCGGGTTCGCGCCTCGCAGCGGGGGTCGTCCGCACGTCCGGGTATGGCCTCGGGGGTGGGGTGACCGTGGGATTCCGGTTCTGAAGGCTCAGGCCAGAAAGACGATGCTCGCGTTCTGGAAGGCTGCTTGGCCCGGCGGAACATAGCGGCCTTGATTCCGGGCCTTGAAAGAGGTGAGGCAATTTGGTTGTATTCGTTTCCGGGTCGAACACGGGGTACGGACATGACACGGAATGGTTGGCGGCAGGTCGTCGGGGTCGTGGTCGCGGGGCTCTTGTGGGCCGGGCCCGCGCTCGGGCAAGTCGTGATCTCGGAGTTCCGCTTCCGAGGACCCCAGGGAGGCAATGACGAGTTCATCGAGTTGTACAACGCGGGCGACCAGGCGGTGGACATCAGCGGGTACAAGGTCTGGGGCAGCAACTCGTCCGGCACGACCTCGGTGCGGGCCGAGGTGCCCGCCGGGACCGTGATGCCGCCGAAGACGTTCTACCTGCTGGTCAACGCGGGGAGCAACGGCTACTCGGGGGCCGTCCCTGGCGACCAGACTTACTCGACCGGGATCGCGGACGACGGCGGCCTCGGGCTGACGGACAACAACGACAACCTCCTCGACGCGGTGGGTCTCTCCGTGGGGAGTGCCTACCAGGAAGGCTCCGTGCTTTCTGAGTTTTCCTCGACCAACAAGAATCAATCCTACGAGCGCACGAGCGCCTCGTGCGGCCCGGACCAGGACACGGACAACAACGCCGCTGACTTCGTGTACCACGATGGGATTTCCTATCCGCAAAACGCGGGGTCCTGCCGGTTCGCCTGCGCTGGCGAGCCTTGCATCAGCACTCCGGAGCCCATCTGCAAGGACGAGGGGACCTCGGTGCAGTACGGCACGGCGACCTGCGACGCCGAGCAGTGCGTGTACCCGTCCCAGGAGGTCTCGTGCGAGTTCGGGTGTGACCCCGCGACCGGTCTGTGCGCACCCGACCCGTGCGAGGGCGTGGTCTGCGACGCCCCGCCCAACGCGCAGTGCTTCGAGGCGGCCGGGACGTGCGCGGACGGCGTCTGCTCCTACGAGCAGTTCGAGGCAGGCACGGGCTGCGACGACGGGGACGTGTGCACGGAACTGGATTCCTGCGATGGCGACGGGCAGTGCGCGGGCGCACCGGTCGTGTGCCCTGCGAAGGACCCGGAGTGCGTGGACGCGGGCACCTCGCGGGCCTATTCCGCGGGGACGTGCGACCCGGGTACGGGGGATTGCCTGTACGAGCCCACCGACACCCCGTGCGAATTCGGGTGCGACGGGGCCACGGGCCTGTGCCTGGGCGACCCGTGCGCGGGCGTGGTGTGCGACGAGCCGCCCTCGCAGTGCCATGCCTCTCCGGGAACCTGCTCGGGCGGGACGTGCACGTATGTGCCGCTCGCGCAGGGAGCGCCCTGCGACGACGGGAACGCGTGCACGCAGGGCGATGCGTGCGACGGGCAGGGGGGGTGCGCGGGGACCCCGCTCGCGTGCGACCAGCCCCCGGGACCGTGCCACGAGGCCACGGGCGAGTGCGTGGACGGGAACTGCGTCTATCCGGCCCAGGCCCAGGGGACCCCGTGTGACGACCAGGACCCTTGCACGACGGACGACGTGTGCGACGGGGCCGGTCTGTGCGCGGGGACCCCGGACCCCGAGTGCGTGCCTCCGGACGGGGGCGAGGACCCGGGTCCCGGCGACGCGCTCCCGACGCCGGACGACGGGGTCTCGCCACCGGACGACGCGGACGCGGCGGACCCGGGACCAGGGCCGCAGGATGTCCCAGATGCCGTGGTGACAGAACGGCTTGTGGACCTGGACACTGGTTGGCCCTCTGACCGGGCGTCGTGGCCCGACTTCGGCGTGGAAACGCTCATCGTGGAGACGGTGGGCCGCGACGCCGAGGCCGACGCGGGCCCGACCCCGTCCGGAGGCGGCGGTGGCGGTTGCTCCGCAGGGACTGGGCCCTCGGCCTCGATGGGGGGCTGGCTGGCCCTCCTGGCCTGCGCGGCGTGGGGGTTGAGGGTCCCGCACGCGAGCAGGCGCTCGCGTCCCCGGGGGAACCACCAAGGCGCCGAGTCCTGATGTTCCGGCGGGACCACGAGGCGGCGATGCAAGCCGGAGTTCTCGGCTCCGGGGCGTCTTGGAACCTGCTCATCTCAAGGGAAGGTGCACTGCCTGGGGCGCGGGGGACCGCACGTGCGCGAGGATCGCGTCGCGCAAGGCGAGGGCGATGCGGTCCTGGTAGGGCGCGAGCAGAAGGTCCAGCCCCTCGTCCGGGTGCGTGATGAACCCCACCTCGACAACGATGGCGGGAACGCGGGCACGTTCGAGGACCGTGAACGCGCCCTGGCGCACGTCCCGGATCGGGGTTGCAGGGAAGGCGCGGCGCAGGGACGCGAGCACCCCCTCGGCCAGGGCCGCGGACTCCGCGAGTGAGCCGTTGCGGTCGAGGTCCTCGAGGATCCCGGCGAGGGCCGGGTCTCGCCCGGTCCGGGTCTCGGCCTCGTTCTCGCGGCGGGCCACCTCGTTCGCCACCGGGTCCTTGCCACCCCCGCCAAAGTAGAACACCTCGATTCCGCGCGCCTGCCCCTCGGGGTCCGCGTTGCAGTGGATGCTCACGAAGGCGTCGGCCTCGACCGCGTTCGCGACCTCGGCCCGGTCCCCGAGCCCCACGAAGACGTCGTCCTTGCGCGTGTAGAAGACCGCCACGTCCGACTCGGCCTCGAGCAGCCGGCCGAGGCGCAGGCCGATGCCCAGCGTCAGGTACTTCTCGTACACGCCATACGGCCCCACCGCGCCCATGTTCTGGCCACCGTGACCCGGGTCAATGACGACCCGGTGACGCGGGGGCTCGGCCAGGGCCTCGCCACCCATCCACGCGAGGACCAGCACGATGAGCGCCCGCTGCACGCCGCACCTCCGGACTCCCCTGATCCTAGTCGGGCTGCTCGCCCGGAGCCAAGCAGACCGCGTCGCCGCCTCTCGTCTTCGCGCTCAAGCCGGCCTCGATCGCGCCCAGCAGGGGCGAGAGAGACTGGGGGTCCCGGCCACACACAAGCACACCCCCCATGGCCACGGCCAGGTCGGCGAGGGCGGCTGGATCGCGGACGAGGTCCGTCTTGTTCAGCGCCAGGACCACCGGGCGGTCCGCGAGGCCCAGGTCCGCGAGGATGCGGCGCACGGCCCGGACCTGCTCCTCGACGTGCGGGTCCGAGGCGTCCGCCACGAGGACGAGGACATCGCTCGTCTCGACCTCCTCGAGCGTGGCCCGGAACGCCCCGACGAGTTCCCCGGGGAGGTCGCGGATGAACCCCACCGTGTCCGACAGAAGGAACTCGCGGTGTTCCGGGTGGCGGACCCGGCGCGTCGTGGGGTCGAGCGTGGCGAAGAGGCAGTCCTCGGCGCGGACGGAAGCCCCGGTCATCGCGTTGAAGATCGTGGACTTGCCCGCGTTCGTGTAGCCGACGAGGGTGACCACGGGGATGCCGCGCTCGGTGCGCAGGCGGCGGCGGTCCGCCCGCCCGGAGGACACCGCCCGCAGGCGTTGTTCGAGCACGTGGACTCGGTCTCGCGCGCGTCGGCGTTCCATCTCCAGTTTCGTCTCGCCGGGGCCCAGGGCCCCGATCCCGCCCGTCAGGCGCGACATCGAGTCGTCCTTTTCGCTCAAGCGCGGGAGGTTGTAGCGCAACTGCGCGAGTTCCACCTGGAGTCGCCCCTCGACGGTCCGGGCGTGGCGCGCGAAGATGCCCAGGATCAGCTGGTTGCGGTCAATCACGCGCACCCCGGTCTCCCGGGCGAGGTTGCGCTGCTGGGAGGGCGTCAGGGTCGTTCCGAACACCAGGAGGTCCACCCCCTTCTGGAGCCCGAGCATCGCGACCTCGCGCAGTTTCCCGCGGCCGATGAGCGTCCGCGGGTCCACGCGCGCGAGCCTCTGGACCACGACCCCGGCCACGGCCAGGTCTGCGGTCCGGCACAAGGAGCGCAACTCCTCGACCTCCCAGTCCAGGTCCCGCCGGCCGACCGCGGGGACCACGAGGAGGGCCGCGTCCTTGGTTGCGCCGGCCCCGTCCCGCAAGCGGTCCGCGTCCCGCCTCATCTGGGTCTCCACGTCGCGGACGACGAAATCGAAGCGCTCGGAGACGGCCGAGGCGTGGCGTCGGGGGAGGACCTCCCACAGGCGCCCCTCCGGGTTGGCCGGGAGGGGGTAGGCGATTTCGACCTGGGGCATCCGGCCCGGTCCAACCGGGACGACCGCCACGCTCGCGTCCAGGGACAGCAAGCGCATCAGGGTCAGGTCCTCGGTCGTGAGGCCGGCGCCGTCCGGCCGAGCGTGGATCAGGCGCACGCCCCCGAGCCGCCCGGCACCCACGCGACGCCGCAGCGCCTCGGGGATGTCCAGGGACGCGGCGTTCGCCCCGACCACGACCTCACGCACGACCCCTCGCCGGTCCGCAAGGACCCCGACGCGGCGTCCCGACAGGAGCGATGCGTCCTGGAGGGCGACGGCGAAGGGGGGCGCCACGAACTCCTGGACGCCGGCCCTTCGCTGTGCGAGGCGCTCGATCTGGCGGATCACGTGAGGACCAAGCCCGAAGCGATTCCCCGTGGCCCTCAATCCTCGTTCCCCAGCCCGTATTCCTTGAGTTTGTAGAGGAGGGCCCGGTGGCTGATCTCCAGGAGCCGGGCGGCCTGGGTCCGGTTGCCGCCCGTGGCCTCCAGGGCCCGCTGGATCAAGGACCTCTCGATGGTCCGGCGATTGCGCCTGATGGACAGCCCCTGGAGCACGACCGCGCCGCCGGGGGGCCCCGGCTCCGTGTGGTCGCGGATGGCGTCCGGCAGGACCTCGGGGCCGATCTCGGCCCCCTCGGACAGGACCACCGAGCGCTCGACGACGTTTTCGAGTTCGCGGACGTTGCCCGGCCACGGGTACGCCATGAGCAGGCGCATGGCATCGGCTCGGATCCCCAGGACCCGCGCAACCCCCAAGCGGTCCCGGGTGCGCTTCAAAAAGTGGTCCACGAGGATCGGGATGTCCTCGGGCCTCGCCCGGAGCGGCGGGATGCGGATGGGGACGACCGCGAGCCGGTAGTACAGGTCCTCACGGAAGCGCCCGGCCTGGACCTCGGCCTGGAGGTCCCGGGAGGTCGCGGCCACGACGCGGACGTCCACGCGGCTCGAGCGGGTGTCCCCCACGCGACGGACCTCGCCTTCCTGCAAGAACCGCAGGAGTTTCACCTGGAGCGGGACCGGCAGTTCCCCGACCTCGTCTAGGAACAGGGTCCCCCCCTGGGCGCTCTCGATCAGGCCGCGCTTGTGCCCGTGGGCGTCCGTGAAGGCCCCCTTCACGTGCCCGAAGAACTCCGACTCCACGAGCCCCTCGGGGATCGCGCCGCAGTTGACCGCGACGAAGGGCTGGCCGGCGCGGGGGGATGCCTGGTGAATCAGGCGCGCCACGAGTTCCTTGCCGGTCCCCGATTCCCCCTGGATCAGGACGGTGGTCCGATACGACGCGATGCGGTTCACGGTCTGCACGATGCGCTGCATCGCGTCGGACTTGAAGACGAGCGGCGAGGGGTGGGCCACGCGCGACTTCAGTTCGAGGTTCTCGCGGCGCAACTGCTCGCGCTCCTCGGCCTTGCGCAGCACCAGGAGGACCTCGTCGGGCTGGAACGGCTTGCTGATGTAGTCGTAGGCCCCCGCCTTCAGCGCCTCGATGGCGGTCTCGTTGGAGCCGTAAGCCGACATCACGATGACCGTGGTCTGGATGCCCCGCCGCCTGAGTTCCGCGAGGAAGCCCATCCCGTCCATCCCGGGCATCTTGAGGTCGCATAGGCACAGGTCCCAGGCGGACCGGTCCAGGAGCCCCAGGGCCTCCCCGGCACTCGTGACCGTAGTGGTCTGGTACCCTGCGCGGGACAGCACGACATGGAGCATCTGCAGGAACCCCGGTTCGTCGTCAATGACCAGGACCCGCAGTCCCATGCACACCTCCTACGAAAAAAATGATACGGGGGGAGGGAAATGATTTCAAGCCGTGCCCAGATCGAGCGATCCACGATGGGACCCTCCTTCCACCTGCACGTGATCGTGGACGTGGACGTATCCGAACAAGACCGGGCGGTTCCAGGTCGTCCACGTCCACGTCAACGTCCACGTTCACGTCCAC
>FWPU01010917.1_pt1 | contig 12171 bp, 10 predicted proteins | sample 2228361 | NCBI WGS metagenome assembly FWPU01 (sample SAMEA103939777, study PRJEB20133) | metagenome | reverse complement strand
GGCGACCGCACCCTGCAATTCGCTCATGCGATAGTTTTCCCCCGCGAACAGCTCGCCCGGTCGCCGTTCCCGCGCGTAGCGGTTCGGTCGCCAGCAGGCTGCCGTGTCGTGGTAGCTTTGCGCGCGCATGTATAGAAGCTCGTCGTCGGTGACAACCATCCCGCCTTCACCAGACGTCATGATCTTGTATTGGTCAAAGCTGAAGCAACCGAGATCGCCCAGGGTGCCCAGCCGGCGTCCCTTATACAAGCCGCCGCACGCTTGCGCGACATCTTCGATGATGCGCAGGCCGCGTTCGCGGGCAATGCCCTTGAGGGCGTCCATGTCGCAGGGCAGCCCGCGCATGTGCACCGGTATGATCGCTTTGGTGTGCGGCGTGATTTTGCGGCACACATCCTTGGGGTCTATGGTCAGGCTTTCATCAATTTCGGCGATGATGGGGACAGCGCCTACCACAACGGCCGCTGACGCCGTCGCGATGAATGTGTATCCTGGTACGATCACATCATCACCGGGGCCGATCCCACAGGCGGTGAGGGAGGCGATGAGCGCTGAAGTGCAAGAGTTGACGGCCAGCGCGTACTTCGCCCCAAACTGCCGTGCGAATGCTTGCTCCAGCTCTGCCACTTTGCCGGGGGTTGCCCCGTAATAGCGGAACAGCCAGGCACCGTCCTCTGGCGGGTTTTCCAAAAGGATTTGCTGGACGCGTTCACGTACCTCGGGCGACAACGGCCAGAGGTCAATCACTTCTAGCAGTTCTTCGATGCCCACCTTCATAACACATCTTTCCTTTCGTTGCGGATGTGCTGCTTACACAGTCAGGATACCAGGACCCTCCACCAGCGCAGACACAAAGTCGCTGACGCTCCACTGAAACTCGTAGCTAGGCAAGGAGCCTTCAGCAGTGCCAGGCACCTCGTCTTCAGTCTCGAACTTGACGTAGTGGGGGATCTTTGGCATGCTAAGGTTGGGGTGCGATGCCTGAAGCAGCCAGATTGGTGGGGAGGAATTTCCTTTTTAGCCTCGCTATCAATTATAAGAGACTCTACTGCCGACGGCTGGACATCAAACGGACTTTTTTCGGACTCGAGGACTCGTCGCGGTTACGGCTGGAAGCGATCTACAAGTGATTGACCCGATGTTCCCGCGTGGAGGTCAAAATATGGGTTCAGCAACCTGGCCGATCAGTACACAAGAACTGGATCTGGAGATCGAGCATTTGCGTGAAGAGCATCTTAAGCTGTTGCTAGGGATGACAGCCATCATCGCCTGGGTCGCTACTCAGCGTGCGCTGGGATGGACGTTAGATGACGTTTCGTACACCTGGCCGGTCCCCGCTAGTCTCATAGCGGGCTCTGTACTCAGCTATAGCCTGCGTGCTAAACATCGGGGGCTCGCTATTTGGACGCTGCTCTTGTCGTTGGTGGTGGCCAATTCTTTGGAGATGTTCTTCTTTCCAGATGGCCCTGCTCGTTTCTTTTTCTCGCTGATCGTCGTCGCCGCAGCTCTTTTAATGTCAGAGCGGAGCGCGTTGGCGGTTGCTGTTATGGCCCTGGTGGCCATGAATATTGTGGCCAGATCCCGTGTCTCCTCCCAGGCGAGTCATGCCATGCTGAGCCCCGTCGCTATGACGATGTTGGCCACCTCTATATCCTTTCTAGGTACACGCCAGCTTTACACCGTCCTACACTGGGCTTGGCAGAGCACCCGACAGGCTATAACAGCTGCCCAGGAGGCACAGGCCCATCGCGCCGAGCTGGCCCGCCTCAACAAGGAGCTCGATAGCGCCTACCATCGCCTGGAGCGTATGAACCGCATGTTGATCCTGGCCCGCCAGGAGGCCGAAGAGGCGCGCATGCTCAAGGTCCAGTTCGCCAACGCCGTCAGCCACGAACTGCGCAGCCCCCTCAACATGGTCATCGGCTTCAGCGAGATGATGGTCAACTCCCCCGAGGTTTACGGACCCCAACCGTGGCCGCCCCGCCTCAGGAGCCACATCCAGCAGATCTACCAAAGCAGCCAGCACCTCTCCCAACTGATAGACGACGTCCTCGATATGGCCCGGATTGACGCCTATCGCCTGGCGCTGAACAAAGAGCCGGCCTCCCTGGCCGAAGTCATCGCCGAAACGATGGAGATCGTCCGCAGCCTCTACGCTGCGCGCAAACTGTACCTGCGCACCGAGATCCCACCCGACCTCCCGCTCGTGTCCCTCGACCGCACCCGCATCCGTCAGGTCCTGCTCAATCTGCTCACCAACGCCCTTCGCTTCACAGAGAGAGGCGGCGTCACCATCCGCGTGGCCCGTCAGCAGGCAGAGGTCCTGGTCCGCATCACCGATACCGGCATCGGCATCGCCCCCGAGGACCTGCCCAAGCTCTTCCAGGAGTTCCGCCAGCTTGACGGCTCGTTCTACCGCTGGCAGCGGGGCTCCGGCCTGGGGCTTGCCATCAGCAAGCAGTTGGTCGAACTGCACGGGGGGCGCATCTGGGCGGAGAGCACGCCGGGCCAGGGGAGCACCTTCTCATTCACTCTGCCTCTCGAGCCAGGGAGCACAGGCGAGAGGTCACGAGACTCCACCAGCGAGGAGCAGTTCTGGGATTACCTGGGGCAGAAAGCACGTGAGCGCAAGCCCATCATTGCCTGGACGCCCGAGCCGGCAGTCCGACGCATGCTCAGCACGCACCTGGCCCCCTACGACATCGTTTGGGTTACCGAAGACGCTGATCTGGTTCAAGCTGCATCGGATATGCGCCCATTCGCGATCGTTCACGTCACAGGGCAATCCGGCCGCGAGGCGTTGCCACCGGGCGACCTCCTGCAAAAACTGCCGGGCATCCCCTTCATCGTCTGCTCTTTGCCCGGCCTGGCCGGCCGACCGTCCCTCAACGGCCTCACCGACTACCTGGTCAAGCCGATCTCACGCCGCAAGCTGGCCGAGGCTCTCCAGCGATTGGGGAAGCCTGTCCCCTGTGCCAGGCCACAGGACTGGCTGGCCGACAGGCCAGGGGACATCCGCCGCATCCTGATCGTCGAGGATGAGGCGCCCATGCGCGAGTTCCTGACCACGGCCCTCGCCACCATCTGCCCAGGGTGTCGAACCTTCGAGGCAGAAGACGGGCAGCAGGCCCTGCGCCTGGCCTCCGAGTTTCGCCCGGACATGGTCCTGCTGGACCTCGCCCTGCCGGATATGGATGGGCTCGAGTTGGCCGCGCAGATCCACTCGTCCACCGGCGGTCAGGTGCCGATCATCGCCGTCACGGCGCGAGATCACCCGGCCGAACCGTTGGCCGACGAACCTGACCTCATCTATTGCGCACGCCTGGGGCGCTTCAGCCAGAGGGAGATCGAGAGGCTGTTGAATGCGACCCTGGAGGCTCTGTCGCCGAGCGCGCTGCCTGGGGACACGTCTCCCGCAACGCCGTCACCAGTTGCTGGCGCAACACCGGCTTCTTCAAAAAACGAGCTGCTCCCAGCGCAAAGGCCAGGTCCGCGTCATCCAGCACGGAACAAACGATGATGGGAACGTCCCGCAGTTGCGGTGTGTGATAGAGCCGTTGCAATAGCTCCCAGCCGTCCATCGCCGGCATCATCACGTCCAGCACGATCACATCCGGCTGCGTCTCCACCGCGCGCTGTAATGCCTGCTCGGCCATGGTCTCGCCGATGACCTGATAATCCAGCCCGTTCAGATAGCTCTGAAACAGCTCGATGGCCGGCAGTTCGTCATCAATGATCAACACCTTACGCAAGCGGGTGCCGACAGGCAGGACAAAACTGAGCCGGCTGCCTCTCTCCTCTCCTTCCACATGGATCTCAGTGTGCAAAGCCTGCGCCAGCCATTGGCAAAGGCGTAAATCCTCATCGCCAGCCTGGATTCGGATGGCGCCACTGGTAACGGCGATGGTGACGTGAGCATTGTCGGAGAACGCGCGTAGCGATACTTGACGACTGCCTTCCCCTCGTCGCAGGAAAAGCCGCAGTAGCTTGACCAGCAACTGGTGGAGAATGCCGCGATCGGTATAGACGGTCAGGTCGTCAGGCTGCACACACCATTCCACAGCGCTGTACTGCCCGCTCACCTCCGCCAGGATCACCACCACCTCTTCGAAAAGCTGCGAAAGACCGAAGACACGTGGGGCTGGCGACAATCGCTGCACAGCCTCTTGCACCGTCACTGGTGGTTGAGGAAGCGTCGTCGAGGATGGCGGCAATCCCAGCCGAGGGCGCGCCAACACTGCCGGTCACCCAGGGATAGCTTCTCCTCGATCTCCCACAGAGGACGGCGGAGCACGTAGCGGTCGTGAAGGATCACATACCGTCGCCATTCGGGGATCCAACCAGGCAGTTCTGGGCCAGGCTTGAGGCTCTCAATTAACTCGATCAAAACCGTCCGCAGCCGCAGACCACGAGAGGTAGCCCCTTCCCTTGGCAAACCCGCCGGCAACCTTTGCGCCAGAGGATGGGCTTCCAGATAGTCCAGGTCATGGAGATGCGCCAGCGCACTGCGCAGTTGATGCAAAAGAGCCTCTTCGTTCATCAGAACGCATCCGGTTTTAAGAACGCCAACTGCCCGCCGAGCTAGGAGTATCTTTCAGCACTGACCAGATCGGGCGTGATATCCTGTGCTGGATCATGTTCGGCTTCCGTTCGGCGCTGTTGATAGCGCTGGACAATGTCACCCTTTGAGGCAATATGTGCTAACTCCATGTTGATTGGCTTTTATTTGGAGATTATAATACACGATAGGCAACAGCAGCAAGAGAGACCCCACCTGCTGGTCCAGGCTGTGTCGCTAACTTTAGCTTATCCGGACACCGCGGCTTCTTCAAACGCGAGTCCTCACCGTGAAGGCCATGAACAGCGCCCCCTTTGCTGTGCGTAAGGGGGAAACATTCAGCCTGGTCGGGGAATCGGGTTCCGGCAAAAGCACGGTGGCCTACACCCAGAGATTTTGATCCAGCCGTATGACTTGATGAAATCCGCTGCCTGATACCGGATGCGTCCACTTGTTCAAGATCGCCTATTGCCAGCGGTGCATTCGGAGATTAAAGCACAAATACGCCGCTGACAGTGCGTCAGGAATTGCTCAATGCCCACCCTCGTTGATGATTTGCGGCAAGGCAGCGAGGTAACAAGGCATCAAGGGGGCGAGGCGAGGGCTTGCCCTGGGATTTACAGGTAGGCCAGGGGCGAGGAGATGTTGGATGCCAGAGGTTTCGAAGAGACAACCGACTATCTTGAGTTTCCAGGATGACCTACTGCGTGACCTAAGTTCGGGTTTGTAGGTTCGATTATCCCCTCAGCCTTTCCAACATCGGCATCAGGTTATGCTTGCGGTGGTGGCGATCAATCAGCTCTTCGAGGTATTCTCGCCACTCCGCCTCACGGCCGGCAGCCTGATAGGCGGCGCGGGCCTTCTCCAGCCAGCGCACGGCGTTGGGGTAATACTTCGACTGTCCTTTGTCCATGATCGTCTCGGCCTGCTGGCGACAAGCGCGGATGGCCCAGTTGGGGTGGCTGCGCCAGGCGGCATCCACCACTTGCCCGACCAATGTGTAGTAAGCCGGATGTGCATTAACCACAGCGATGGCGTCTTCGATCAGCCCCTCGTGCAAGAAGATCTCCACCCGGGCTTGCGGGAGATATTTCTCGGTCTGGCGCAGATGGTCTAGCAATTCGCCGCGCAGTTCCGGCCACCGCTTCCCGGCCACGGCCTGAGCCGCCTGATAATCGGCCAGGCTGGGGCTCTCCTGGAAGGCGGTTATCGCCGCCGACAGCGCCCGTTCTGTCTGGCCCGCGCCGGCTGCCGTGTCACGCAGCCAGCGCGCCAGCAGCACCTTCTGACCCTGCAAGGTCAACCCGTGCTCCGCGATCCGCAGCGCTTCGGCAATCTTGCCCTGCTCCCGCAGCGCCTGAGCCAGTGCCAGCGCCTCGTCAGTGAGGGCCAGGTACTGGAGCCCGTACTCCACTGCCTCCTGTGTTCGCCCCAGTTGCGCCAGCATCGTCAAGTAACGCTCGGTCTGGCCTTCCGCCTCCGCCAGGTAGAGGTACTCCTGGTAGCGCTCCTGTCGCGCCAGTACATTGAGTCGGGCCTCAGCCAGGTCGTCGGCATACCAGGGTGCCTCTCCCTCCCAGGCCCCGCGCTCGGTGATCTCCCCCTGGAGCACACGCTGCAATGGCTCGTAATCCCATCCCTGCTCCGCGGCCGCCTGTGCCGCGGCGAAAACAGTCTCCAAGCCATAGTCGTCCAGCTCCCGTTGCCATTTAGCCAGCTTTTTGACCCAGGCTTTGCGTTCATCAGGGGTCAGATCGGCGGTGAGGATGGCCTCCGTCCAGGCCGGCCCCAAGTCCTCGAAAAAGCCACTGGCCTCCCTGTCGGAATCGTCCAGGACTGTCCAGTCGGCGACGTACTCCTCGGTGAGGGCTTCCAAGACGGCAAGAGCATTGCGGCCGTCCCCTCCCTCGATGTAGGCCCACGCTTGATCCAACACCTGGCGCGCCTCGTCCACCATTTCACCCATATGCCAGTAAGCTTCGGAGTCGCGCATCCGGTCCAGGGAGTGGAGGGCATAACGGACCTGGCAGCGGATCGCGCCGGCATCAATCGGCGTCTGGCGCTGGCGCGGTTGTGAGGTACCCCCGGCAGTCTCGGCTGACGTGTTTTGCACGATCGTGACCTGCCCTTCGATCCAGTCAGCCAGGTCCGGGTGGCGCTCGATCAGCTTCAAGACGAGGGCCTGCAATTGGTCGCGGTTCAACCTGGCGAGCATCTCGGCGACCTCCGGGTGTTCCTCGATCTCCTCCGGCTCGTCCAGGGCAGCCAGCAGTGTGGCAACGATGTGCTTGCACCAGCCGCCCCAGTCGTAGGGGCACGTGCAGACTGCCCCGGTGATGCCACCCGTATCGAAGGTGACGCGCACCCGATAAGGCTCGTACTGGCTCCCCTCGACCTCGGCCTGAAGCACGTTACCCCGCCGGATCAGGGAGATGACCGCGCCCCGCTCGTAATACTCCTCACCTCGCCGGAACGATTCGGCGGTGGTGAACTGGCGAATAGTTGCCTCTGTGAAGTTGAAAATTTCCATCACGTCAATCTCCTTCGCTCATCGCCGTCGGCCTTCCGCAATCAGATTCCGCACCGGGATGCCGATGGGTCCGATTTGATGACGCAGGCGATCGAGAGCCTCAACTTAGGTCGTCAAACAGTCCCAGTTGGTACATGCCACCTGGGGCACTCAGGTTAATCTGTCGTGGCACCAACCGGCCTTCGTCCAGGCCACCTAGCTTGCCGATATTCTCAACGATAGTGGGCAGGCAGTATTCTTTCATCTGCTCGTTGATCTGGCGGGTGTTGAAGCGCAACAGTTTCCAACCCGCCGTCTCCAAGTCATTGTCACGCAGGTTGTCCAACGGGACGCGTTCCGGATCAGTGTGCCAGACATCACCATCGGTCTCCACATCTAGCTTACCTGACGCGCAGTATATGGCAAAATCCAACAGATAGGAACGGTTCTTCACCTGGACTAACTCCTGTCGTTCTGCACCGATTTGCAGCACTTTCAGCTCAGCCCACAGCCGGTCTTCTAGTGGACTCTCGTCATAAAGATCATTAATCTCAGCAGCATCGATGAACTTCTGCCAGGTAGTCGGGATGAATATGATGCGGCGCCAGCGCTGACTGACGACAGGCCGCGGCAACCGCTGCAGGGGACCTAAAATGAGTTGATAGTAACGGCGCATCGCCTTCTCGTCATGCGGTTGATCAGGGAAAAGCTGCCAGCGATAGGCCTGACGCACATCGAGTACACGAGCGTAATAGTTGATGGCAAAGGCCTCGCTGCCAAAGACCTTAGTCTGATAAAACGCCGGCCACTGAGGCGGCCAGCGACCTTTCAGCCACTTTTCGACGCTGCTGACCGGAATGCGGTACCAATGCTGGTCACGAGCCACAGCAAAGTCAAGCAGATTGTTGAGAATGGCCATAATTCACCACGGGAGGACACAATTCATCTCGCCAGGTATAGTTTTGGAATGAGAGCTATATCTGCTGATTCCAGCACTCCAAAGACGGTCTTTCTTGACGGTTCACTCATCACCGTTTCTTCCGGTAGCGCACGTATAGCTCCCGGTTGGGGTCGCTCTCGGCCAAGGTAAAAGTGGCGGGCGGCCCCACCGGGGTGCCGGCGGCATTCACAAGCTGAACCTCCCAGATGCCGCCAGGCCGTTGGGTGAACTCCACTTGCAGATTCGCCAGACGGGTGTAGGGGCTCGGCTCAGGCCGGGTCTGCTCGGGCAGGCCGCCGGTGGACAAGGCATATGAAGGCAAAAGGACGCCGTTGTGCCAGACTCGCACACTGTAGCCGGGTAGCGCAAACTCAGCCAGGGAGTATACGTAGACGTAGATACGCACCCGGTTGGCCTTCAGCGATTGGGCCGGGAATTGCTCAGAACTTTCCAGCTCAAAGGCAAAGTCCGGAGCCAACACAGGAGCGGGTACAGGTGTACCTGTGGCCGTAGGGCTACTTGTGGCTGTAGGGGTATGGGTGGGCTGCGGCGTGGGTGTGTCGCTTGCCGTCGCCGTAGGCGTGCTTGTGGCCGTAGGGCTACGGGTGGGCAGCACGGGCGTCGGCGTGGGCGGCGCGAGGGTAGCTGCAGGGGCTGACGCCGACTGTTTGGAAACTCGTGCCAGCACGGGCGTCGGCGTAAAAGTGGGACGAAGCGCGCGGGTGGGGGTAGGATGAGCAGTGCGCCGGGCCCCGCAACCGGCCAACAGCAATGCGGTTATCAGTGCGACCAACAGTGCTAGAAGGATCGGCCCCGGGCGAAACGAACTCTGCCTGCCCTGGCCGGAACGGCATTGGACAGACGATAGGTGAGATTCCACGATACAGTAGCCTCCTATTTCTGATTGCTATAGTACCGCAATTGCCCCAGGACGGCAAGCTCAGCTCTTGATCGGCCCTCAGCAGGAGCAATCTGTTTGTAGGCGCGCGGAACCGCTGGGGTGCATCTCATCGCTTACGCGCGCGAACCTTTGTTTGACACACCCTTGACTCACCATGTATACTTTCATGAGTGGTTATGAAACGACAGAGGGGTGAGCTTCGGCAGCTCGAAGGGTAGGAGCAAGGATGTCAGACGACGGCACTATACAACAACCGGGGATTCAACTCATTAACAGACGGTCACCCGATGGCGATGAACCGCTCGTGGCTGCGAGCAACTTCATCTCTTACCTCTACAGACGGCATCCTTACCCTGGCACATAAGGCCATCGTGCTCGAGACCGCCTGGCCGTTGGTGGTCAATGGCCATCATTGGCTGACGCTGCTCTGCACCCCTACCAATCTGGAGGCTTTCGTCCTGGGGTTCCTGTTCAACGAGGGGATCATCCAAGGGCTGTATGACGTACGCAACTTGAGGGTCCGAGAGACGCCCGAAGCGGTGATCGAGGTTGATCTCCGAGATCCGGACGCGAATCTGCCCCAACATCGTACTCTGACGACCGGATGTGGCGGCGGCATCACTTTCCTCGATATGGCTGTGCAACGCGAACCGGTAACTTCCGCACGTCAGGTAACAGTGGCTCAATTGCTCAATCTGATGCAGATGCTGAATGAGCGTGTGGCGATGGAGTATGCTGAGATAGGGGGGTTCCACACCAGCGGGTTAAGCTACGGGGATGACTTGGCGGTTGTGGTCAGTGACATCGGCCGGCACAACACGCTCGACAAGATCGCCGGCGAATGCCTTCTGCGCGGCTTCCCGACTCGCGATGCGATCTTGCTTACCACCGGCCGCGTATCCAGCGAGATGTTGGGGAAAGCCGCGCGCATGGGTGTGCCTGTGGTCGCCACCCGCAATTCCCCTACGTACCTGGCTATCGAGCTGGCGCGGGCGTGGCACGTTACGCTGGTCGGTTACGTTCGTGGCCGAAGCCTGCATATCTACACAGGATGGGATCGCATCGAGGAGGCGGTTGAAAGAGAACCCGCTTAGATTCCGCGCAATGAAGTTGAGGTTTTTCCGGCTATCGCCAAGTAGTGTGGGATGCCAAGGCTTATGACAAGTATAATCCCGTCACGCGCTTGATGTGGCGGCTGTCTGGCTGCCGCATCGCGTTGTTTATATTCTACGCTGCCTGTATCTGAACGGGTGCCTGTATCCGAAGAGGTATGGGGAAAGGATGTCGGCTTCGCTGCGGGCATGTCGTGGCCGGTCCCAGCCGCTATGGGGTATCCTCCTGGCGGCGTTGATGTTACGTCTATACGGTATCAACTTCGGCCTGCCCCTCATTTATCACGTGGATGAGCGTGAAGTGGTGGAGAAGGCCGTGGGATTCATTGCCACCGGCGATTGGAACCCTCACAAGTTCACCCATCCCGCATCCACCCTCATGTACTTGACTGGCACCCTCTATCAGGTCACCTTCTGGGTAGGTCGGGTGACTGGCGCCTGGGCAGATCAGGTGGGCTACTTGGCTGCTTTTCAGGCTGTTCCCACGCTCTGGTACCGGATCGCTCGTCTGATCACCCTGGCTTTCGGTCTGGGCACCATCGCGCTGGCTTACCGATTAGGGCAAGGGGTGGGGGGGACGCGCCTGGGCCTGGTGACGGCGCTGTTCCTGACCCTCAGCCAGCTTCACAACATCACCAGCCAACATGCCACGTCTGATGTTCCCGGCACATTCTTCGCCATAGGGGGGACATTGCTGGCCCTGCGCATCGCTCAGGAAGGGGTGAGACGTCGCTGGTTGTGGGCAGGCGTTTGCCTGGGGCTGGGAGTCGCCACGAAATATCCCGTAGCCCTGGTTGCGGTGCCTCTGACGATTGCGCTCCTCACGCGAATTGAGCCTGAGCCGGGCGCGGCTGAGCGTTGGATCGGCTTTTTGGCTCGACAACGTACCTTGCTGGCCGGCGCGGCGGCGCTCGTGGGCGTGGTGGCTGCTTGGGCCGACCCCGACCGGCTGGCTGGCTGGCTGGGACATTACACTAGCGACGGCCAGGTAGATAGCATCGCCGGACAGGCCGCGCTCTACTTTTACAACCTGGCGCGCCTGGGCGTTCTGGCGTTGGCCGTGGGAACCGGTCTGGCCGCGTTGTGGCCACCGGCTCGCGTGCGCGCTGCCGACGGATTGGCACGCTTGAGGGCATTGGCCTGGTCGCCTGCGTTCTGGAGGTTCGTCGCCGTGGCTGCGCTGATCTTTTTCCTCAGCGCGCCGTTCGTGGTGTTGGACTACCGCACGGCCGCCTGGCACATCATCCGCGAGGCACGCAGCCAGCACCCGGGCGCGACCAGCGCGGGCGTGCTTGACAACCTCTGGTTTTACCTGCGGCTGCCGCTCAACTGGGGCGTGGGTCTGCCGGTGGAGCTATTAGCCGGTCTGGGGTTGGCCTTGACGCTGGCCCGGCCACGCCGCCAAGACGGGCTGGCCCTGGGATTCGCCGGGCTGTATGGGCTGCTCATCCTCACCGCCGGGCTGCGTTGGGAGCGCTGGGGGGTGCCGCTGATGCCATTCGAGACCCTGCTCGCCGCGCGCGGGGCGCTCTTCCTGGGAGATGAGATACGGCGACGTTGGGGGGCACGTCTGGCGTCTCTCGGGATGGCTTTGTTGGTCGGGCTGACGGCTGCGCCCTCCGCGTACCAGATCATGTACTACGACTGGCTGCGCACCCAGCCTGACACCCGCCAGCAGGCCACAGAGTGGGCTTTGTCCTGGCTACCTGCGGGAACTCACGTAGCTTACGAGGATTACACCATCCAGGTACCGGCCGGGCATTTTGTCGAGACGCGGCGATTCTCTCTAGCCGAGGAGCCGCTGGCCTGGTACCAGGCTCAGGGAGTGGAATATCTCTTCATTAGTAGCCAGATCTGGGAACGGTACGTGGGACAGGGAAACGCGCCTGACCGTGAGGCATTCTATCGGGCATTGTGGGCACAAGAGCCCGTCGCCCACTTCGTCTCTGGGCCGCGAGCGCTGGGACCAGAGATCCGAGTTTACCGGCTATCGTGAATGAATTTTCACCGCGGGACTGGCGGGTGTTCATCTTGTCTTCCTGTACTTTCGCCAATCTAAATTAGCGTGAGCACCGGTTTTCTGGTAGGATAGGGTTGCCAAAACCAACTACCGGAGGAACCGATGCTCGGAGTCATTGTACAACATTCAAT
>FWPU01011643.1_pt1 | contig 12172 bp, 9 predicted proteins | sample 2228361 | NCBI WGS metagenome assembly FWPU01 (sample SAMEA103939777, study PRJEB20133) | metagenome | reverse complement strand
ATTTTCAGCTACTTGCCGATACCCTTGAAAAATACCAATTCAAAGGCTTTACAAATATTATTGCTTCGGATAGCATCAAGCAAACAGAGCGTTTGAGAAGCATCTTTGAGGAAATCAAACCTAATCTAAAATTTCAGAATTTACCCATCGCTCTGCGAGAAGGTTTTGTAGATGAAAACAATCGTATAGTCTGCTTCACTGACCACCAGATATTTGAACGCTACTACCGCTATAAGCTCAAAACACACTTTACAAAATCTAAATCACTGACTTTAAGAGAGCTACAAACACTCAAACCCGGCGACTATGTAGTGCATATCAATTATGGTGTAGGGCGTTTTGCGGGGCTTGTGAAGCAAGAAGTAAATGGCAATATTCAGGAGGCTGTTCGAATAGTGTATCGTGATAATGATGTACTTTACGTGAATGTTCATTCTTTGCATAAAATTTCACGTTATACGGCTTCGGAGGGCAAAGAACCTACTTTAAGCAAACTCGGCAGTCCTGAATGGGAAAATAAGAAAGCCAAAGTTAAAAAGAAAGTCAAAGATATTGCCAAGGAACTTATCAGTTTGTATGCGAAGCGAAAAGTTTCGCAGGGTTTTGCCTTCGGCAAAGATGACTTTTTGCAGGCAGAGCTTGAAAGCTCTTTTATTTATGAAGATACCCCCGACCAAGCCCGAGCTACTGCCGAAGTGAAAAATGATATGGAAGCCCCCAACCCAATGGATAGGCTTGTTTGTGGAGATGTTGGCTTTGGTAAAACAGAAATTGCTATTCGTGCCGCCTTCAAAGCTGTATGCAATGGCAAGCAGGTTGCTGTTTTAGTGCCTACTACGATTTTGGCAATGCAACATTTTCGCACTTTTTCGGAGCGTTTGCTTCGCTTTCCTTGTCGTGTGGAGTATATCAATCGTTTTCGTAGCCAAAAAGAAATCAAAGAAATTTTGCAAGAAGTTGCCAGCGGCAAAGTAGATATTCTCATTGGTACGCACCGTATTCTCAATGATGACGTAAAATTCAAAGATTTGGGGCTATTTATCATTGATGAAGAGCAGAAATTTGGGGTAAAAGATAAAGAAAAACTGCGTGAAAAGCGATTCAACATTGATACACTCACACTTACGGCTACGCCTATTCCCCGAACTTTGCATTTTTCGCTAATGGGAGCAAGAGATTTGTCGGTTATCAATACCCCCCCGCCCAATCGCCAGCCTGTAAGTACCCAAGTTGTAGTTTTCAAAGAAGATATTATTCGCGATGCCATTCATACTGAGTTGCGTAGAGGTGGGCAAGTTTTTTTTGTGCATAATCGGGTGCAAGATATTGAAAGTATTGGCAATTTGCTTCTTAAACTCGTTCCTGATGCCCGAATAGGCATTGCTCACGGACAAATGGAAGGCAGTCTTTTAGAAAAAACTATGCTTCGTTTCATTGAAGGCGACTATGATATTTTGCTTTCTACCAATATCATTGAGTCGGGATTGGATATTCCCAATGCCAACACCATTATCATCAACAATGCTCATAGCTTCGGGCTTTCTGATTTGCACCAAATGCGAGGACGCGTAGGACGTAAAAATAAAAAAGCCTTTTGTTATCTGGTAATTCCCTCAATGCTTTCGCTTAGCAAAGATGCTCAAAAACGCCTCAAAACGCTTGAAGAGTTCTCCGAACTTGGTGATGGTTTCAAAGTAGCTATGCGAGATTTGGATATCAGAGGAGCAGGCAACCTTTTAGGAGCAGAGCAAAGTGGCTTTATCAATGATTTAGGCTTTGAGGCTTACCATAAAATTCTGGACGAAGCTATCCAAGAACTCAAAGAAAGCGAGTTCAAAGAGCTTTTTTTCAAAGAAGTTTCTACCAAAGAACTGCTTACGGATTGTGTAATTGAAACAGACCTTTCTTTACGTATCCCTGACGATTACGTCCAAAGCATTACCGAAAGGCTTTCGCTCTACAACGAACTGGATAACGTAAAAGATGAACCCGAACTGGAAAAGTTTTCACAAAAACTGCAAGACCGCTTTGGTAAAATTCCGCAAGAAGTACAAGACCTGATGCAAACGGTTCGTTTGCGTTGGTTTGCCGAAAAAATTGGCTTTGAAAAACTTTCGCTCAAATCAGCTACCCTCAAAGGGCAATTTCCTTCGGGAGAAAGGCAGGAATATTATCAGTCGGATAGGTTTGGCAAAGTGATTGAATATTTACAAAAAAATCCTAAATCTTTCCGTCTGAAAGAAATCAATCACAAACAACTGCTCATTGCCGAAAACATAAACACCATACAGCAAGCCATAGAACTACTCAAAAATCTTTGCTGAAAAGGCTTTTTTGTGTAAGTTTGCGAACCTTTTTTTCAAATTCAATGAATAAAAATCTCATCAATTCCATTGTAGCCTTTGTGGGTTATTTTTTGTTTCACGTTTTTGTAGCACGCAAAATGTATTTGGGTGGCGTGGCTTTCAATTATGTGTATGTGGGCTATTTGCTTACGCTCAATCCGTCTATTACCAAAAGTCAGTCTTTGCTGGTAGCCTTTTCAATGGGCTTGCTCATAGATTGGTTTGAATACTCTCCGGGCATACACGCTTCGGCTTGTGTATTTTTGGCTTTCATAAGACCTTACCTGATAGGTCTGCTTGCGGCACGCACACGCATAGACGTAGAAGAAATCCGAGAAATTTCTATCCGAGAAATAGATTTTGTAAATTTCGTATTGTATGCAAATCTGCTAATTTTGTTTCACCATTTTATTGTGTTTTCGTTGGAGGCTTGGACAAGCAAACTCTTGTGGCTAACCTTGCAAAAAACCTTTTTTAGCACTATTTTTACACTAATTTCTGTGATTTTGGTGCAATATTTATTCTTTTCAAGCAAACGATAATGGAAGGAGAAAGAGGTTCAGAAAAAAGATTTATTTTTTATGCTATTTTTGGCTTCGTAGGGCTTACGTTGCTTATCAGGCTGTTTCTAATGCAAGTGATAGAAGATAAATACCAAGAATCTGCCGAAGCCAATGCTATTCAGAAACAAACGGTTTATCCTGATAGAGGGCTTATTTTTGACCGCAACGGCAAACTCATTGTCTATAACGAACCTGTCTATGATTTAATGGTTATACCTCGTGAGGCTCGCCTGCCTGATACAATGGCATTTTGCAAACTTTTTGGCATCAGTAAGCAAGAATTTATTGAAAAAATCAGAGCTATTCGGGCAGTAGCCTCCGAGGGAGTGTTTTTTTCTCAACTTTCCAAAGTAGATTTTGCCAAAGTGCAAGAAAAACTTAGCGATTTCCCCGGGTTTTATGTTTCTCGGCGTACAGTCAGGGTTTATACAAGCAATGCAATGGCAAATGCTTTGGGATATATTGCCGAAATCAGCCCCGAAGAACTAAAAAAAGATAGTACGCAATATTACCGACCGGGCGATTATATCGGTAAAAGTGGTATAGAAGCAAGCTATGAATATTATCTGAGAGGCGAGAAAGGGATAAAATACCAACTCAAAAACCGCTTTAACCAAGTAGTAGGAAGCTACCAAGATGGCAAATTGGATAAGCCCGCCATTGCAGGTGAAAATTTAATCAGTAGCGTAGATATTGAATTGCAAAAATATGGCGAAATGCTGATGCAAAACAAAACAGGGGCTATCGTAGCCATTGAGCCTCAGACTGGCGAGATACTAACGCTTATTACTTCGCCCTCTTACAATCCCAACTTGCTGGTAGGAGCAGAATTTAAGAAAAATTATGCTTCTATTAGCCGCAATCCCGATTTACTTTTGTTCAACAGAGCTACACAATCAGCATACCCGCCCGGTTCTACATTCAAGACCGTACAGGCTCTTATTGGCTTGCAAAATGGTGTTTTGAATGATACACTTCGTTTGCCTTGCAACTGGTCTTTGGTAAAGTGCCACCCTCACCCCTATTGGACAACCCCACAAACCTCCATTCAGTATTCTTGCAATCCCTTTTATTATCAGGCTTTTCGCCGAATTGTTCATCAGCGAGGCGAAAGTTTTGAAGCCTTACAAGAAGGTTACAAGCAATGGCGAGAACAAGTCTTAAAATTTGGTTTTGGTAGAAAATTGGGCGTTGATATTGCCGACGAAGGCTCGGGTAGTATCCCACAAGTAGAACGCTTCAACAAAGTCTATAAAAACAACTGGAACTTTTCAAATATTTACTCTTTGAGTATCGGGCAAGGCGAAATGGGAGTTACCTTGCTACAGATGGCAAATTTGGCTTGTATTATTGCCAATAGAGGCTATTATTACACGCCTCATCTTGTCAAGAGTATTGGAAAATCGGGCAAGCCCTTGCCTCAATATCAAGAAAAACATAGTGTAGGCATTGATGAAAAATATTTTGAGCCTATTATCAAGGGAATGAATGGGGCATTTAAGGCAGGTACCGTTGGACCAATGGCACAAGTTGTGAATTTGTATGCTGGCGATATTTGTGCCAAAACGGGTACCGTGCAGAACCCTCACGGCGAAGACCATTCTACTTTTATTGCTTTTGCCCCTTGCGATAAGCCTAAAATTACTATTGCTGTTTATGTAGAAAATGCAGGTTTTGGTGGAATTTGGGCGGCAACAATTGCCTCTCTGATGATGCAAAAATACCTCAAAGACACTACTCGCGTCAAAATTCAACCTTGGCAAGTAGGAAAAATTGAAGCTACTGAAAAAATGGTTTTGGATAAGGTTTTCAACCGTAGAGAACTTTTGCGTTTGGATAGTATTCGTAAAGCCGAAAAACGCAAACAAGATAGCATTAAGGCTATTTTACGCAAAAAAGAACAAGAGGAAGATATTTATGATGATAATCAGCTCAACCCGCAATAGCCGAAGCCCTCTGAATAGTTTGGATACCCTATCGGTGTTGGTGTATGCAATCCTTGTAATTTGGGGCATAATGAGTATTTATTCAGCTTCCTACAATGTAGAAAACCCCAAGCCTTTTTGGGATTTTAGCACCTTTGCAGGCAAGCAGTTTGTTTTTGCAATGGCGGCAGTCGGACTGATTATTTTGGTTTTCTTGCTGGACTACCGTTTGTTTGAAGATTTTGCCTATATTTTTTATGCCCTTTCTGTTCTTTTGCTTATTGCGGTAGTTCTTTTCGGAAAGGTTGTCAAAGGGCAACAAAATTGGATTCAGATAGGTCCTATCAGTATGCAACCCACCGAATTTGCTAAATTAGGCGTTTCATTAGCCTTAGCAAGGTTTTTGGGGGCACCGGGCTCAAAACTGACCGATAGAAAAATTTGGTTAGGCATTGGTATTATATTCATTGTTCCTGCTTTGCTTATTCTCAAACAAGGCGATTATGGCTCGCTAATGGTATTTGTACTATTAGAGCTTGCTTTGTATCGTGAGGGTATGCCTTTCTGGGTGATTGGCTTACAGGTTTTAGTAGCTGTGCTTTTTGTGTTATCCCTGCTCATCAAGCCTGTGTATTTGGCTTTCGGATTATTTTTTGTATTTTCTTTCGTAGTGGGTATATTGCTCCTTACGAGGCGTAAAATGGAACGTTGGGATTGGATAGTGATGATAGTGGGTTTGGTTTTGGCAATGGCTTTTGTAATTTCTGTTCCTAAAATTTTCACCAAACTCAAAAAGTATCATCAAGAGCGTATAATGGTACTACTTGATGAAGAAGCAGTAGATAGAAAAGGGGGGGCTTATTACAATTTGCAACAATCTAAGATTGCAATTGGCTCGGGAGGGTTTTCGGGAAAAGGTTATTTGGAAGGTACGCAAACCAAATATGATTTTGTTCCCGAACAGCATAGCGACTTTATTTTTTGCACCGTTGGCGAAGAATTTGGTTGGGTAGGCAGTTTTCTGGTGATACTGCTTTTTATGATACTGCTTTTCCGTATTGTTATCATTGCCGAAAGGCAAAAAAGTCGTTTTGCTCGGATTTACGGCTATTGTGTAGCCTCTATTTTTTTTGCACACTTTACCTTTAATCTTTCTATGACCGTTGGTCTTTTTCCTACCATCGGCGTACCTCTGCCTTTTATGAGCTACGGAGGCTCTTCTTTGTGGAGCTTTACCCTAATGCTTTTTATTTTGCTCAAATTGGATATGCACCGCAATAGACTTTTTGGAAGGGATTAAGCTACACCAATTTCTGTTGCAAAATATTTAGCAAATACTGCCCATAACCACTTTTGGTAAGTGGTTCAGCAACTTTACGCAACTGATTTTCATCAATAAAACCCATTCGGTAAGCAATTTCTTCAATACAACCGATTTTCAAACCCTGACGTTCTTCTATTACCTGTACAAATTGCCCTGCTTGCATCAAAGACGTAAATGTACCTGTATCCAGCCAAGCTGTACCACGATTGAGAATTTCTACTTTGAGCTTCCCTCTACGCAAATACTCCTTATTGACATCAGTAATTTCGTACTCTCCTCTTGCAGAAGGTTGAAGGTTTTTGGCAATCTCAATCACAGAATTATCGTAAAAATATAGCCCGGGTACAGCAAAATTAGACTTAGGTTGTTTAGGTTTTTCTTCAATAGAAATAACCTTTTTATTTTCATCAAACTCCACTACGCCATATCTTTCGGGGTCTTGTACGTGATAGGCAAATACGATACCTCCTTCGGGATTGTTGCAATTTTGCAGGGTTTTGGAAAGTCCGGCTCCATAGAAAATATTATCGCCTAAAATAAGAGCCACTTTTTCGTTTCCGATAAATTTTTCACCTATTACAAAAGCCTGAGCCAAGCCATTGGGTACTTCCTGAACGGCATAAGAAAAACTGCAACCTATTTGTGAGCCATCGCCCAGAAGTCGCTGAAAAAGAGGCAAGTCGTGAGGTGTAGAAATAATCAGTATCTCACGAATATTTGCCATCATCAGCACCGAAAGCGGGTAATAAACCATTGGCTTATCATACACGGGCATAAGTTGCTTACTGATTGCCAGCGTAAGTGGGTGCAAACGCGTCCCCGAACCCCCTGCTAAAATAATACCTTTCATAGATATAGATTAGGAAAAAAATTTTGAAAACTTATTCTGATTAAGCTACTTTTGAACCTACCCAATCAATGCTCCTGCAATGGTAGCACTCATAAACGTTGCCAAACTGCCCCCCAACAAAGCCCGCAATCCCAATCGGGAAAGGTCTGACTGACGATTGGGTGCCATTCCTCCAATACCCCCAATTTGTATGGCAATAGATGAAAAATTTGCAAAGCCACACAGAGCAAAAGTAGCAATTACGATAGATTTTGCATCTAAAAGCCCCTCCAATTGCTTGAACTTGACGAGCTGATTGTAAGCAATGTACTCGTTGATAGCTGTTTTTTGCCCAATAAGGCTACCTACTACCAAAGACTTATCCCAATCTGTCCCCATTAGCCAAGCCACGGGTTGCCCTATCAATCCAAAAAGATACTGCAAGGATAGTTTTTCAAAAACGCCATTGGTACTCGCTTTTATCCAAAGATTTAGTTCAGTAATCTCTCCAATCCAGCCTAAAAGTCCATTGAGCAGAGCCACAATCGCAATAAAAGCAATGAGCATACCACCCACATTCAAAGCAAGTTTCAAGCCATCAGCCGCCCCCGTGGCTATGGCATCAATGATATTGACACCTAAACTTTCTTTGGAAACTTGCAAGCGAGTGTCAATTTCTTCGGTTTCGGGATAAAGAATTTTGGACATCACAAGGGCGGCGGGGGCATTCATTATAGAAGCCGTAAGAAAATAAGAGGCGAATTGAGCCTCCGTTTCAGGATTTCCACCTCCCAACATACTAATATACGAAGCCATAACGCTACCTGCTAGTGTAGCCATTCCGCCTGTCATTAAGCAGTTGAGTTCGGATTTGGTCATATTAGCAACGAAGGGCTTGACAAGCAGAGGAGCCTCTGTTTGCCCTAAAAAAATATTCCCCGCCGCCGAAAGGCTTTCTGCTCCTGATAAACGCATTGTTTTGGACATAAGCCAAGCAATGGCATACACTATTTTTTGTAAAATTCCCAAGTAATATAGCCCTGCCGTAACTGCCGAAAAAAATACAATAATAGGAAGCACCTGAAAAGCAAAAACAAAGCCTATCGGCTCGGTAAGAAACCCTAATTTACCAAATAAAAATTGCGTACCCTCGCGAGTGTAGCTAATAAAAATAGTAAAACCAACGCCGATTTTTTTGAAAATATCAGCAAACCAAGATACTTTTAGTACCAGTACCCCAATGATAAGCTGTAAAATAATGCCTTTCAGCACCAATTTTTTATCTATTGCTTTGCGATTTTTGGAAAGAAGCCAGGCTACTCCCACAAAAACCGCTATTCCTAAAATAGCTCGCAAATACTCCATTGTGCAGATTTTTGTTTGCTCAAAGGTAAGCAAGAAAATGCAAATGCAAAAATTTTGAAAAAATTTTAAGCTCAATGAACTTTTTTCTTTGTAAAATAGTTATGCTTTTGGAAATCCTATTTGGGGATGACCGGTCTTGACAGGCTGAGTTGCTGGGTTGTGTAAGCACGTCGAGAAATGGAAGTGTTCTCGTCAAAACTTCTTCCGAACAATAACTGGCGAATCTAACTTCGCTCTTGCTGCTTAATCTGGATAGATAAGTAGCTTGCACCTCTGCCGCAATCTGCTCTGCTTTGTGGCGTATAGGGGTGTCGAAACCGCAGAGCTGGTGTGTGTAAGCTACGATACACACACGAGAACCCAGGTAGCTAAGAAGTAGGCATAGGTGGGTGTTGTACCTACCTGCTTCCGAAAAACAAACAACACTAAGCGTGTAGAAGACAGCCGAGAACCTTCTCTGGACGAGGGTTCGAATCCCTCCATCTCCACCCAAAAGCCTTAATACTGCAAGTATTAGGGCTTTTTTATTTTTTTACTACCTAAATTACACTTTGGAGAATTTTTTCTATCTTGAAGGCACAAAATCAAAAAAATGAGAATACTTCGTGCCGCTATTTATACACTCACTTTTTTTCCCTTTTTGCTTTTTGCCCAAAATCGTATGGGTTGCAAAATAGATACCGCCTTGTACTACCGAGCCGTACTACCTGCTTACAATATTTTGCGAGGAGATGAAAACTTGCCTAAAAGTATCAGTCTGAAAAATTTTTGTCCCACGCCCCGCAACCAAGGCGAATATGGTACTTGTGTCGCTTGGACAAGTGCCTACTATGCCCGAAGCATTATGCTGGCTCAAAGCTATGCTTGGAGCAGAAAAGAAATAGAAAGCAAAGCGGGTTCGCCATTTTTTGTATATGAACATATCAAATCTTACAGCGACAAAAACTGCCAAGAAGGTACAGGGCTTATTATCGCTTTGGAAGGGCTCAAACAATATGGAACACTACCTTTTGAAGAATTTTCTCAGAAATGTGGTCAGAAAATACTTGCAGAGCATTACCCCAAAGCCGAATTTTACAAAATAGGCGAATACAGAAGACTTTTTTTGGCAAACAGCAAGGATAAAATTTTACCTATCAAAAAAGCCCTTTCACAAAAAAAACCTGTGGTTATTGGTTTGTATTGCTATTTCAAAAGTTTTATTCAGACCAAAGATAGCCTTTGGAAACCTACCGAATCTGAACTTAACGCTTTGGATTTGAATGAAAACGGACACGCCCTGTGTCTTGTTGGCTATAATGATGAAATTCAAGCCTTTGAGGCTGTGAATAGCTGGGGAGAAAAGTGGGCAAACAAAGGCTTTATTTGGATACCCTATAAAGTTTTTGAAAAAGTATGCTTTGAGGCTTACGAAATGTACGAAAACAACGACCTGAAAACACAAATTGCAGGCGAAATCAAGTTACAACTTGCCATAGGGCAAGAAATTCCTGTTCGCCTGAAAGAGGGTTTCTATGAAAGCAGTAAAATGTTTCAGGCAGGTACTTTACTCAAACTTTCAGTGGCAAATCAAGAGCCAGTTTTTTTGTACGCTTTCAGTGTAGATAATCGGGGCAATCTGACGCGAATTTTTCCGACAGATTTTGTGAGTTCGCCCCTGCTTTTTCCTTTTGGGCAATTGAGCCTTCCTGATGAGAAACACTATTTGCAACTCTCCTCACAATCGGCTACGGATTATATTTGTGTGCTTTATAGCAAAGAAAAACTCCATTGGCAGTCTTTTACCGAGCAGTTTGCAGTATTGGAAGGTAATTTGCTGGAACGCCTGCAAAAAATTTTAGCGGGCAAACTCATTCCTTTACAAGAAATTCATTTTCAGGAAATTGAAAAAATAAAATTTGGGGCAAAAACACTCAAAGGCACTATCTTACCAATTATTATTGCTATTCCGAAGAAAATTTAGAGCCTTTTACCTTACATTTTTGTTTGAGAAAAGCGATTTTTTGTTCTATTTCTTCAAAGCTCTCTCCCAAAATAGTGAAATGTCCCATTTTTCTGCCTGCTTTTGTGAAAGTTTTGTTGTAAAGGTGTAAATACACTTTTGGTACTGCCAAAATGTCTGATAGTCCTTCATAAATAGCCTCTCCTTCGTAGCCCTTTTCTCCTAAAATATTGAGCATACCTGCTTTGGTATGTAGCAGTGGGTTTCCCAAAGGTAACCCTGTAATGGCTCTGAGATGTTGGTCGTATTGAGAGCAAAAAGCCGCTTCAATGGTATGATGACCGCTATTATGGGGGCGTGGAGCAAGTTCGTTGATAAGCAAATTATCATTTTCGTCCAAGAACATTTCTACTGCCAAAATGCCCGTCATCTGTAATTTTTCAATTACCTTTTGGGCTAAATCTTGGGCTTCTTGAGCTTTTTGTTGGCTGATACGAGCAGGTGCGAGCAGGTAATCTACCAAGTTGAGCTTTTTATCAAAAACCATTTCAACAGGCTCATATACAGCAATACCGCTATGATTGCGAGCTACAATTACAGAAATTTCCTTTTGTACAGAAACTTTCTTTTCCAGCAAACTCTTTTGCGTAAAAGCCTTATGCAGGTCTGCTTTGCTTTCAAGGGCTTGTACGCCTCTGCCATCGTAGCCTCCTTTGGCGAGTTTCTGAAAAGCAGGTAAAAAATCTGCGTACTTATGTAAATCTTGATGATTTTCTACAACAATAAAATCGGCTGTGGGTAAATGATTTTCTTTGAAAAATTGCTTTTGCAAGCATTTATCAGCTATTAGTTCCAGAACACGAGGTTCGGGAAAAACCTTTTTGCCCTCATTTTCCAGTGCTTTCAGAGCCTCAATACTTACGTTTTCAATTTCTACACTCAAAATATCCATTTTTTTTCCGAAGTTATACACTTCTTGGAAGTTGCGTATATCGCCTTGCTGAAAGAAAGGTGTAACCTTGGCACAAGGAGCAGTAGCATCATTTTCTAAAATATGTACCTGAAAGGGGTAGGAAAAGGCATTTTGTAAAAACATTTGCCCCAGCTGTCCGCCACCCAATATTCCAATACGTACATTCATAGGGATTTTTTTGAGGGCAAAAGTATAAAAATTATGTACGAAAGAACTATTTTTGAAAAAAATCTGAAAAAAATTTGGTGGTTTTTGCAAAAAAAATTACATTACGGAAAAAATCTAACGTTATGGACATTGCCAAAACTCTCCAAAAAATCGCAGATGAACTCGGTGGTAGCTTTACCGAGTATTCGGATAACAACCTTATCGTAACCGTTCCTACCAGCGATGGCAGGTTTCAGGGCATTACGACTTACATTCTTGAACACGATGGCAAAAAGGTACTTGAAATTGCTTCAAGAGTTTGCGAAGAAAACCACGAAGGCATTGACTACAAAAAACTCTTGAAAATGAACCAAGACCTTACTTACTCTAAAATTGTGATTTTTGACGGCTACATTCAGCTTGCCGCAGAGGTTTTGGTAGAACACACCAATGATGTAATTCTCAAAGACATCGTAGAAGAAGTGGGGCATACCGCCGATAAAATTGAATTTGAACTTACAGGTAAAGATATACATTAAAAAAATGCTTTTTCCTCCTGTAAAAGCCTTTCACAAGACTCGTGAAGGGCTTTTTGTTTAATTTTTTATGTAAAAAATTAAACAAAAAACATTTTACCAAGTTTATTAGCTACAAAAAGCAAATTTTTAGCACGCTTTTTGAAAGATTTTGGTCAGAAATTTGTTATTCTTTTGCTGAATTTTTAGAAACAATGAAAATCAAAGTTTGTCGGAAAGAGCA
>FWPU01011632.1_pt1 | contig 12174 bp, 12 predicted proteins | sample 2228361 | NCBI WGS metagenome assembly FWPU01 (sample SAMEA103939777, study PRJEB20133) | metagenome | reverse complement strand
AATTCGCAATCCGAAATTTCTCTGCGCATCTACGATGCCAACGGCAGATTGGTTCGCAATCTCCCAATTCACCGTTTCACCGATTCTCCAAGTCATCAAGTCCATTGGGATGCTACCGATGATTCTGGTCGCAAACTCCCTGCCGGGGTCTATTTTGTGCGGCTGGAGGCAGGGGATTATAATAAAGTAGAGATGGTAATTCTGCTTAAATAAACCAGAGCCCATTGACTTTACCGGTATCACTGATATGGTCGTCAGATAGAAGTAGTTAGAAAAAACAGCCGAGTTCCTCCCCGGTTTGATTTTGCTTAAAGGTATCCGTTTTGCATAGCTGTCCAGTTGTTTCCCAAATTTCGCCGCATATTATTTTTGTCTAACAAAACTGTATTTTACTTGCCTGCTTCCAGTAGAAATGTCTTGAATATTATGTAATACGGCATGATACTTGGAATAAAATGGGCTTCGTTTTCACTATGGGGACCAATACCAGATTGTCCAAATATAACACAGGGAACCTTCAGAAATCGCGCCTGGGTGGCATGAGGTTTGCCATTACCTAAATAATCTTGTTTTTTTCCGCCATACAAATTTATTATTGCATTCAAGAGATTTTGCATCATTGGATGTTTCAAATCTGTGACTCTGCCTGGTTCTTTATTTATATATCTGAATTCTATTTGCAGTGCCTTTAACTTTTTTTCCAGATGGGTGGTTATTTTTTCAAAATCATCCTCAGGAATTGGTCTGATTTCTAATCCCGCCTTAACTATATCGGGTGTTGTGTTGAAATTCGCCAACTCGCCGGCAAAAAAATAAGGAATGGAAAATGTTGTCTTCCAGGTTTTCCGCTTTGATTTGTAGAATAATTTTTGGAGATAGTTTCTAACTTCAATCATCCTGTCAACTACTAAAGGTTCCACTGACTGGGCTGAGTGTTCTTGTTTGCCTCTGGTTGTGAGATGGATTCTAATCAAACCGCGGTTTTTGAATTCAATCTTTCCTATTTTCATTGCACCTTCGCCTGTTCTTTCACCGATTATCGCAAATTCAGGTTTGTAATTGAATGTCTTTGCCAATTCTTCAAGAATATGCGGTGTTCCCCATTTTTCAGTTTCCCCGGGTTCTTCATTGCCTACTAATAAAATGCCAAATTTGGTATTCTTGTGCATTTTTTTTAAATCTTTCAAAAGAACCAATATTGTCGCAACTGTTGTCAGCATATCTGTGGCGCCACGTGCCTTTAGCCAATTAGCTTCAATTATTGGTATTAATTGTCCATAGTTCTGGGGTGAAACACGGTCATAATGGCCAAGAAAGAGTATTTTACCTGCAAGAATATCCCCATCACCAGTATCACTATACAATCCTGGAAAACTATTACCATTTTTGAATTCAATTACTCTGAGACCTTTATTCTTTAGATATTGGACAATATATTCATAACATTGATATATCGCTTTGAGGTTCTTGTGCTTACCAATGCTGATTGCAGGGATCTTAATCAAATCAATAGCAAGGTTTGTTATTTCCTGCTGTTTTTTTTGCAGGTTAAGATCGTTCATTCTAATTCCTTAAGGCTTTCATACAATCTTGTAATTGAAGCATTAGTATAGTCTGGCGCATTTGCGTAGGAGAAACGAATAAAATGGGGTTGTCTGAAGACCGAACCGTGTATTATTGCGAGACCGCATTTGTTAGCAAGATAACTTTTTAACACTTCAACATCAGTAATCTGGTTAATGAGTTCGCCATTGCCGTTTTTCAATTCCCTACCTTTGGGAATTCTTTTACCAAGCCAGGGGAATATATTTATAAATGCATAATATCCCTGGTCGCATATGAATTTGAAACCGAGTTGTCTTAGTCTTGTCTTTACAATCTTTCTGCTTTCTGCAGTTGGAACAATGACCTTCCTTACCCAGGGATGTTGCAGAGGATCTTTTTGTTTGTATATTTCAAATGCAGCTGCCTCGCCGATGGCATTGGGTAAGACTGTATGCGTGGCAATGCCTTTGATTTTTCTGGCGATGGAGATTGAGCCGCAGACTAAATGGGCATTTCTTAAATTTGATGCACCCGCCATTTTTGTCAGTCCATCCATAAAACATACCCTTTGCTGGGCATCTTTTGAGAGTGACTTGTATATCTCATTCACATCATAACAGCCAATTTCAAGGTCGGTTACTGCCTGATAGATTAGATCAACGAAAATATGGTCAATACCCCGCATTGTAGAATATTCAATCAGTTTTACAACTTCCTCTACATTCAGATAATTACCTGTGGGGTTATCAGGAGTAGTAATTATAATCCCAAGAATTTTGCGATTATTCTGACGAGCAAAAGCTAATGACATATCAATTGCCTCTGGCGTAATTTTAAACCCTATATCTGGCATCCCTGGCGCGCATAGCATATTATAACCGTTGATATAAGAACCTTCTGGATATGAACCCCAGGGTGCTGCTGAAACAAGAATGAAATCTCCAGACCTTCCTGAATCCTGATTAATCGCCTGATACCATTTTTGTAGCGCATCCCGACCACCATCACAGATAACAATGTGTTCGGGTGTCAAATCTGACTCTGAATCAAATTGGTAGTAATTATCAAATATTGCCCTTCTCACTGCGATACTACCATTTGGTTCACCGTATTTTGTAGAACGTGCTTCAGGTAAAAAATTTATTAGTGCCTGGGCGAGTTCTTGTTTCGGTATTCCGCCAAGGCTCATACCGCCGTCCCCTTGTGATGCATCGTAAACCGGAAGATCAGGATTGTTTCTTGTAAATTCATCAAGTTCTAATTTGATCGTAAACATTTTTGAGGGCCAGACTTCTCGCTTATTAAATATCATTGCTGGATTCATATCTCTTTGATTTTCACAGGGCTGGGGTTTTAAACGCTGCTGTGATATCTGCCCTGGATAACAGACATCATACGCTTTCATTTTTTCCTCCTTTACTCAGCATAACAATAAAAGACTATTCGTCTAAATATTTTGTTCTAATGTCCAGGGTTTTAGCTAATCTATTCAACACATAATCTCTTCTTTCCTGTAAGCAAGATATTATGAACTCGGCTGGAACAATAATAAAGCCTTTTCTTGTTTTTTTAGGTTTTTTGCCCAAATATTTCATAAGGGCCGAGATTTTTTTCTCTGCTTCGTTTTTCGCACCTTTTGCAAGTTCATAGATTGGTATCAAGTCATCATAAGTTCCAATCTCTCGGGAGAATTTTTCCATTTCTTGGAGAATCTGAGCAAGAAATTCTCTCATTGACAACCTGTTCCTGGAAAAGGGGTGCATTATTTGGGCATTGAGTCCTTGGCTCATTGCCTGTTTTTCATTATATGAAACGCACGCCAGGTCTTTTTGTGAATATCTAAAATTTGCACTGAACCCGGGATTACAAAAAAGATATAAACACAGCGTTTGAATAAATGCTGCCTTGGCAATTTCAAATGAATAGTCGCCACCTGATTCTTCACAGCGGATTTCAAGTCGGTTTAGAGGGATACCTAATAGCCTGCGCACATTATCCTTCCGCCAGACTTTGATGATTTCTTCTAAGGTGTAGCCTTTTTTATCCAGCCAACCGAGTTTTTCTGCCAGCCTTAGCTTTTCAATAAAGGGTAAATTATTTTTGCCTTTAAGGGATACAAGCATTGGGTCATTTTCTATTTCAATGTCATCAATAACTATATTATGAAACCAGGCTGCCCTTTCGAGCGAAAGCGGAACTTCACCAAGCCGACGTTCACCTTTGGGTCTTATCGGCATATAGTTATTTGCACCAATGAGTATTGTCTTTTCTATGAGAAGGAGTGAAATTGTCTGGAAATGTTCGTAGTCTTTGAGCATTGAGGGATAATTCGTGCTTTCAATCTGTGGTAATTTTGCCCAGCGATTTGACTGGTAACCTGTAAGGACCGTATATTCGTTGTCATTTTCAATGACATAATCAAATGGCGAATTTGCTTCAATAGCGATGATTAGAGAGGCAAAAGCCCTTAACTTACAGGCAAGCCAGACATAGATTTCATTTTTAAAACCAGTATAGCCTATACTTCCTGCCCGTTTCTTAATACCATTGCGATGATACTGTAAAGCAATCAATGGCTCGGGCAGTGAAATATTTCCATGCATGCCCTGGGGTGTTAGTTTCTCACCATAGCGCTTAACCATTTCTTCAAGATACCACCTCTTTTCTTCTCCCCACACCTCGGTGATGTGTTCACGATCAATGTGTGCGGATTTATAAAGGGTCCCTGAACTCAATAGAATTTCACTCATATTTGGTAATTCATTAAGAATGTGTTCAAGAGCTTGCCATAGAATGGCTTCAATGCAGATGATTTCATCAACTGCCTGGCGATAGGATATTTTAGGCTCAGTAATTGTTTCCACCATAAAATCAAAAACTTCGGGTGTGATTCGTGCTCGGATATAAAAAGGAATGTCACCGTATGTCATTACGAATTTATAGGTAGATTGGCGACCGATTCGCTGAGCAGGAGAGAGATCCTGAGCATTGATAAAGGCAAATTCCTTTTCAATGCCGTAGCTATTGATCTCAACCTCCTGTTCAGCAAGTTCAATTGCCTTAACTACCTCCCGAGAGGTTATCGGCTGCAACCATAATGAACCTTTAAGCATTGATTCTACCTCCTTTCATAAAATGAAAAAGCCCACCATTCTGGTGGGCTTTCTGCGCAGATTAATATTAACATAGCAGAAAGCCCGGATCCTTGTTCTTATTATCTCTGATCATATTATTGTGGAGGTGGGCATATTTTGGATTTCTAATCATGATTTAAATTGTATTTATTTTTTCTGAAATGTCAATAGACATCTGCGCCGAAACAACGTATCATTGACAACTACCAAAATTTCGCTATAATCAATTGTTAGGGTCATTAGCTCAGGTGGCAGAGCATCGGATTTTTAATCCGGTGGCCGCAGGTTCGAATCCTGCATGACCCATTTTCATTATGAATAAACTCCAAACTCCAAATCCCAAATTCCAATTGAATCTCACATTCAAAGAATTTAAATATTGGTTCTTGACCATAATCTGGTCATCAGTCTTTGGTTTCTTATTTTTAAATCCAATATTTGCCGTGAAAGCTCCAGAACATGTTGTGGTTCACTTCTTCTATTCTCCTGATTGTGGACATTGTATGGATATCCTGCTTGAAGATTTACCTCAACTGCAGAATTTTTATGAATTCAGGTTGAAAAAGCACGATCTGAATACATTTGATAATCATAAAGTTCTTGAGCAAATGGAGAAAGAGAGACACATAGTAAATGCTGGTGAAGACTTGCCCATTGTATTTGTTGGAGATTCAGCATTATACGGTCCAAATGAAGTTAGAAAAAGATTGCCTGAACTGTTGAGGATATATGTTGGTGTTAGAAAATTCATAAAGCGTGATACAATGAAACTAAAATCAGATACATCAGTAACGGTAAGTTCCGAAATACACCTGTACTACTTTTATCAGCCAGCCTGTAAAGAATGCAGGCGGATTGAACTGGTATTGAATGCCATAACAAAGGATCATCCACAGGTGGTAATACATCGTTACAATATCTTTGATAACAAAAGCAAGACTTTTTACGAAGTTCTTGCAGACATTAATAATCTGCCCGAAAAAAAGCGGCTGGTTGTCCCGGCAGTATTTATTGGTGGCGACTACCTTATCAAGAATTTTGGTGCGGTAGAACTTGAATCACTACTTGTAAAATACTCCGCAGGAAGTCCCCGTCTTGATACCCTCAAAATATCAATGGCTGAAGAAAGTATATTCAAAAGATTTGAAAGATTTTCTATCGTTGCGGTCTTGCTTGCGGGTTTGCTTGATGGTGTAAATCCCTGTGCCTTTGCAACAATTATCTTCTTTGTAAGTTATCTATTGTTCATTGGTAAGAGAAGAGAAACGATTATTACAATGGCTATTTCATTTATTTTCGCGGTATTTATATGTTATCTTGCAATCGGTCTTGGTGCCTATGCTCTTTTGAGTTCCTTGAAAGGTATCAAGCTTGTCAGCCAAATAGTTTTTTTCGCATGCGGAATATTTGCGATTATCATAGGAATTTTAAGTTTGTATGACTTTTTTGCTGCCCGCAGTGGTAAGACCAACAGAATGATCCTTCAGTTACCACTGGTTATCAAACAGCGGATACACCAGGAGATAAAAGAAAAAACAGGCAGGGGTGGTGTAATCATTGGTTCGTTCATTGCCGGTTTTTTGATTTCTTTTTTAGAATTTGGCTGCACAGGCCAGGTATATTTACCAACGATTACATTTGTCATTGCTCATTCTGCCTCTGTCTTTAAGCCCATTATTATTCTGGTTCTATACAATATTATGTTTGTCATTCCTTTAATAGTTATTGCTGTGACGGCAAATGTTATATCCCGGGATAGCGTAGCAGAATTCCTATCAGGAAAGATTGCACTGGTCAAAATTCTTACTGCACTTCTTTTTTTCTTCCTTGGCTTTTTGTTGATTCTTTCTGGCTAGGTCAAAAATGAAAAAGTTCTGGCGATATTTACTAACTTTGGTTATCACGGTGATATTGATTGTTATTATCTTGAGGCTGCTCCCTGATGAAAAGAACATACTAAGGCGGGATATAAAAGCTTTCAAAAAAGCCGTTGAACAGGAGGACAGGACTGCTATTTTCCAATACATTGACCCGTATTATGAGGATGAACAGGGTCTTGACTATGAACATTTGATAGCAATTATTGATGGATTGCTTGGTAACGGCGATTCACTAAATATTATGCTCAGTGGATTAAGAGTAAAGATTGATTCGGTCGTTGAACCTAAGATAATCTATGCCAGTTGCAGTCTGGGTTTACGTGTTATTGCAAAATACGAGAACGAAAAGGTGCTTGTTTATGGTGGAGTTATTCAGCCAGGTTCAGTAAGGGCATATTTTAGAAAACAAAAAGATTACTACAGGGTTTATCGGGCAAAATACTGATCAGCAAATGAAAAAGTGGATAGGTGAGATAATTTCTGAGTTAAAGAAATTTGACCTTGAAACTCTGGTGATTATCTGCTATTCCACATTTGTTTTACTATTTTCAATGTATTTCAGGCACACAAGGATATTTTTTCGTAATGAGCCTTTTTTTGAGAAATTGCTTGTAATGGGCATACTCTACTTTTTTGCGCCATTCATACCAATGTTAATCTTTAAAAACAGTCCCGGTGACTATGGTATTAGACTCGGAAATTACAGAACCTGGATAAAAGACCTGATCATTATTCTTTGCATAATGATTCCGGTTATGCTGATTGCATTTCTATTGACGAACTTCAAGACAGTCTATCCCCTTTCACATACCGCACGGAAAGGCATCAACAATCTTTTGATATATCAGGGTATTCAGATATGTTATATGCTGGGCTGGGAATTTTTCTTTCGTGGTTTTATGCTTTTTGGTCTGGCAAAAAAGATTGATGCCCGTCTGGCAATATTGATTCAGACAATCCCTTTTGCGATTTTGCACTATCGCAAGCCACCACTTGAGGCTTATGGCTCAATTATTGCGGGTATTTTTCTGGGAATTGTTGCAGTGCGGGCGCGCAGTTTTCTGCCCTGTGCCATACTACATTTTTTGATTGCATTATTTGGCGATATACTCGGGTTGATATTCTAAATATTCTCAGCATGGGGTCAAATCTTCACAATTCACAATACTATGAAGGGCAAGGTTTTTCTTTAAGAACTGATGGTTCTTTCAGAACCGGTCAGCCTTACATGTGAAATTTATGTAATGAGTATCCTTACTTTACAAATTGGGTACTATTTCAGAAATGGTGACCAGTCTGGTGCATAGGCAGCAAGGTTCTGAGTGAGTTTACGCTGTCTTGTGCCATCCCAGTTCATGGTCCAGAGTTCATACTGTCCTGTGCGGTTGGAAATAAAAACTATGTGAAGTCCGTCAGGCGACCAGGAAGGTTCTTCGTTATTGCCTTCAAATGTTAACCTGATGGGCTGAAAATCATTGGGGTCAGTAACGCAGATCTGCTGGGAGTAGTCTGACTGCCTTGAAACATAGGCAATCAAATCACCCCTCGGTGACCAGGCAGGACTTGTATTATAATCTCCATGATAGGTCAATCTTCTCACATTGCCACCATATATATCCATGATATAAATCTGGGGCATACCAGAACGGTCTGAAACAAAGGCAATTTCGCGACTATTCGGTGAAAAGCATGGTGAGCAGTCAATGGTACGATTATTGGTTAATCTGTGTAACTGTTTTGTTTCAAGATCTAACAGGTAGATCTCGGCATTACCATCTTTTGTCAAAGTCATTGCGATTTTTGTGCCGTCAGGCGACCAGTCTGGTGCATAGTTTAGACCGCTATGCGTAACAATTATTGTGAGATTTTGCCTGTGAATATCCAGCATATGAAGATTTAAACGATCTCTGTCATAGGTTGAATACAAAACCCGGTTTCCATCAGGTGACCAGCAGGGAAAAAGACTGAAGTTCTTGCTACCTGTCAGTGGTGTGAAATTATATCCGTCATAATCAATCAGGGCAAGCTCTTTTACTCGTTCAGTTTTATACGAAAAAACAATCTTTGTAGAGGCAATGCCTTTTTCACCGGTAAGCAATTCAATTATTCTATTAGATATATTATGCGCAAAACTGCGCAGTTCACCACTGAGCTCGGAATTTATTTCACCGATTTTTTCTTTTGTTTCCAGGTCAATCAGTGTGATTAGTAATTTTGTTTCTTTGGCATACGCCTTCAGTATGACACCGGTTTTTCTCGGGTTTGCGCTGATTGCTGAGGTATCAGCATAAACATCAAAATAGAGAGAATAGTCAAGGTCATATTTGATAATCGTTTCCACATTTTTGATTTTTGTATAGAAATCTATTGTTCCTACGGCATTGAATGGTTCAATTACAATGTTGGTCTTACCGCCGGTATAATCAGTAAGCCGCAGGTAAATATCCTGTGTTTGTCCGACACCGATTATTAATAACAAAATAATAAAGATCTTTATTTTCACTGTGCAGTCAGGAATTCCAGATGGACTTTCAAATAGTCATCAGAAAACTCTTCAGGTAGGGGCGGAAGCTTTTTTGCCAATGCAACAGCACGGATTGTGGATTCATTATAGATTTCGTCGCCAGAATCATCTTCAATTCTTATATTTGATATGACGCCATTCTTATCCACTTCAAAATAAACAATTGATTTCAGTATCACATCTTTGCCTCGGTATGGATTGCTCCAGTTCTGGGCAATTTTGTTCAAAAGAATATTTAGATAATAAGAATAGGTAAAGCCCCTGCCACTGCCCGTGTATATCTGCGGTCTGATATCGGGCAAACCATCAGGCAATCCTTTTTTGGTTGTCGGTTTGGTTTCTTTAGTCTGTTTAATTTCGTTAGTTAGTTTCTTTGCAACCGCATTTTTTGCTTCAGGTGGTTTTTTCTCTTCTGGTTTTTTCTCGGGTTCTTTGATTATTTGAGGTTCAACTGATTCCTCAGGTGAGCCCATGATTTTTGGTTGTGGCAGAGGTGCCAGACTGACTTTGTAAACTTCAAGTCTTGGGATATTTCTGAAACTACTTCTGCTTGAAAGGGCAATCGTGCCAAAGAGCAACAAATGCAGGACAGTTGAGAGTATTGTAAATCGATTCATTGTTCCCGCGGTATTTCTGCAACAAGTCCCAGATCCTTTACCCCGGCTTTTCTCATCTTGCCGACAACCTCAATAACGAAACCATAGTCAACACTCTTATCTGCCCTGAGATAGACTGTTATCCCGGGCGGTTTTTTCTCAAGTATTTTTTTTAGTTTTGATTCAAAATCATTCATTGAAACACGGTCATTTTCAATATAGACATTCTTGTTTTCTTTTATTGAAATCGTTATACCTTCTTCATCATGGGGTAAAGAGGCATCAGTGCGGGGAAGATTGACATCAACCCCGGGTGTCATCATAGGTGCGGTAATGATGAATACAACCAGAACCGTCAATGCGACATCAACAAGGTTGGTGAAATTCAGATCCTGGATTAATCCGTTATGCCTGTTTACTTTCAATAAGTTCTCTTTTTAGTTTTGCAAAAACCTCACTAATGAAATTATCAAGCTGGGTATCCAGTTTGATAATCCGGCTGCGCAGTAGATTGTTGAAGATAAGGGCTGGTATGGCTACCAGAAGTCCGTAAACTGTGGTGATCAGAGCATCGGAAATCCCCGGTGCAACAACGGTGATATGGGCTGAACCGCGGGCACGTATCTGCAGGAATGATTCCATGATACCCCAGACCGTACCAAGAAGTCCCAGAAATGGGCTTGCCGCAACGATTGTCCCCAGAGCAGGAAGTCCTGTTTCAAGACTGGCGATTTCTATTGTTTTTGTGCGCTCCATAGATAGTTTAATATTATCTGCAAGTTCAAGCACTCCGGGATTTGTTGCAGATTTTAGCGATTTGAATTCATCAATACCGCTTTTCACGATTTTGCCATAGGGATTGTCAGTTAGCAGGTGCCCGAGGTTTTCCAGTTCTCTGATATCTTTGTGATATTGGTAACTCATCAGGAATGCATGATTTCTTCTATTGGTCATTGAGAGTTCATACAATTTTTTGAAAAAGAGTGCCCATGACCAGATGGAGAAAATTATTAGCAGGAGCATGATTATCTGCGCTGCAAGGCTTGAGTCCAAAAACACTCTGAAGATATTCATTATTTCATTCTCTCCTTTGCCAGAGATGCCTCTGGTGCATTGGGAAATTCTTTAATGACTCGTTCGTAATAAGTCCTCGCCGTTTTCAATTCCTTTGCTTCCTCATAAATAATCCCGGTTTTGTATAGCACGGTGGGTTTTTTGTTGCTCTGCGGATATTTGGTTATTAATTCATTGAATGTATCAACTGCATCCTGGCGTTTGCCCATTGAATAGTAGCACTCACCAATCCAGTACAAAGCATTGTCAGAAAGCGGAGAATCAGGTGCGATTTTTAAATAGGATTTGAACCCATTTATTGCTTCATTGTAACTGCCCTTGACATAATTCAGGTAGGCAGATTCATAGATCATTCTTGCCTCAGGACCTACTGATGAGATTTCATCAGAATCAGGCGAGACTTTTTTGCCTCGTGACAATTTTTCATTTATCTGTGTTAACTGGGTTTCGGATTCGTTCAATCTGGTATTGAGCATTTCCATCTTTTCCGCCAGTTCCTCAGATTTTGTATAGAAATCAGTGCGCAGAAGCACCATATCTTTTGACTGCTGTTGCAGGATACTATCAAACTTCGTAGTATAATAGCGCAAACTATCCATCTGCCAGTTAAAATTGTTGAAACGGGTGCGATTAAAGCAGGCATTCCCCATCAACATAATATACAAAACAAAAACAGAAATTATTCCTTTAATTTTCATCTTTGATTTTATCAGTGATGTTGGTTTTGTGATATCTTCACCACTAACCCTCCCCTTTGATATGGGGAGGGGAGTGGAAAGATATGTTGTTCTGTAATCTATTATTTTTTTACAACAAACTCGCAACGGCGATTTTGCTCAAGCACTTTTGGGTCAAGAGGTCTTTCTTCACCATAACTAACAGTTGAGAGTTTTTCTGCAGAAACTCCAAGCATCATAAGATAATCGCGTACTGCTTTTGCCCGTCTTTCACCGAGCGCCATATTGTATTCAGCAGTGCCAATTTCACAGCAGTGCCCTTCAATAATAACACTTATTTCAGGGTAGATTTTTAACATTTCAGCATTGGCTTTTAATATATCTGCTGCATCAGCTCTGATATCGGATTTGTCAAAATCAAAGAAGATCCGGTTGAGCACCAAAGCAGGTCGCTCAGGCTCTTTTGGTTCTTCTGGAACCATGATTGTTGTCTCTGGTGGTGGTTCAACTGGTTCAACTGGTTTTACCACCTGTTTTTTTGGACAACCAAAGAATATGATAGCAACAAATACTAAGGGTAGGATTAATTTAAAATGGCGCATTATGCCTCCTCTCATAACCAATTATAATTAAACTATGACTATTGTCAACAAGAATCGGAAAGCATCTTCATGTTGCCGAAAGACTTAAGTGTTATTTGTTTTTATATTATTAAAACCGATGAACCAGATACCTTTGAGTATT
>FWPU01011641.1_pt1 | contig 12178 bp, 9 predicted proteins | sample 2228361 | NCBI WGS metagenome assembly FWPU01 (sample SAMEA103939777, study PRJEB20133) | metagenome | reverse complement strand
TCAAGAGGAGTTGCGCCGGATCATTCATCGCTTCGATGGGGTTATTGTGCGCAGCCGCACGAAGATAGGGGAGGCAGAGATTCGAGCCGCGAAGCGGCTTAAAGTCATCGGGCGGGCGGGAAGTGGGCTCGACAATATTGATGCCGCTTGCGCTCAAGAGCACAGCATCAGAGTGCTGAATGCGCCTGGCACGAACGCGAACGCCGTCGCTGAACTCGCCCTCGCGCTTCTGCTCACAGTGGCGCGTGATTTGCATTCCGCCATTTCGGCCGCGAAAACTGGCAAAAAGTTTTCGACAAGTAGCGTTGAGCTTCAGGGTAAGACGTTGGGGATCATCGGCTTCGGCCACATCGGCCGCCGTGTGGCTCAGCTGGCGAGCGCCTTCGGGATGTCCCTTCTAATTTGCGACCCTTATCTTGAGCCTGAAGTGCTTGCACAGTTTCGAGAGTTCAAGTTCGTGGAGCTCGAGGAGGCGCTCAGTCGCCCGCATTTCATCTCGCTGCATGTGCCCTTAAAGGAAGAAACGTTTCAAATGATCAATGCTCAAGCTATAGAGAAGATGAGATCGGGCGTTTGCGTTATTAACACGGCGCGCGCCGAAGTTGTAGACGAACAGGCAGTCTTAGAAGGGCTGAATAATAACAAGATTAAGCGGTACGCGGCCGACTTCGCTAAGAGCCCTGAGCTGGCCAGACACGAGCGCGTGATCGTGACCCCACATATCGGGGCGTCCACGCAAGAGGCCCAAAAGCGCGCAGGCATAGAGATCGCCCGAAAGGTGCTAGACGCCTTAAAAGCTCAACGATGATTGCTTTTTAGAGCAATCTATGGTAAAATAAATGTGCATTTGAGGTGACGAGCTGTGGATGGCAGAGAAGATGAAGAGTTGCAACGAAGAAATCGCAACTTCCGCAATATTGCCCTCGTAGTCGTTGCCGTAGTGCTTTCGTTGATTTTATTGCAGTCTCTCTTCGGCACAAGAGAATCCGCTGACACCATAGACTATACAACACTCATCGCGTTGGTGAAGGCCGATAAGGTGAAGAAGGTCGTCATCAAGGGCGAGTTGATTCGTGGCGAGCTGACCGATGGCCGAACTTTTAAGACCTATGGCACACCAAATGATGAATATTTGAAATCTTTGCTCGTGGAGAAGAAAGACGTCAAGCTTACTTACGAAGAGCCCGGCGATCGCTCCTGGTTCTGGTCTTTATTAGTTTCGATGCTGCCTGTGGCATTTATTGTGCTTTTGTGGATGCTCATGATGAAGCGCATGCAGGGGGAGGGCACCAGCGCGCTCACCTTCGGGCGAAGCCAGGCCAAGCTGGTCAACAAAGAGTACTCCAAAGTGAAGTTTTCTGATGTGGCGGGCATCGACGAGGTCAAAGAAGAAGTGCAAGAGATTGTTGAATACTTAAGAGACCCCGAGAAATTCGCGCGCATTGGGGCGCAGATCCCCAAAGGGGTGTTATTAGTCGGGGCCCCCGGCACCGGGAAATGCATCGCCGGTGACAGCCTGGTCTTGACCAATAAGGGCTTACTGGAGATTCGAGATATCCCCAAGTATTTCTATGTCGATGGGGATAATCGGGTGTTCGGTGCCCGGGTGAGCACTGTTTCTTTGGAGACTTTAGAGCCTACTCAACCCGTTGCCAGCCACTGGTATTCCTTGGGTCTACAGGATACTCTGATCGTGACGACCCGGCTGGGGCAGGCCATTGAAGGCACCTATGAGCACCCGGTCTTGGTACTCAACGAAGAAGGGCATCTGGTTTTCCGGCGGCTCGATGAACTTTTGCCCGGTGACTACGTGGCCATTCGATATAACGATCAGATCTTCGGCGAAAGGGACGAGCTCTCAGAGGATACTGCATATCTGCTGGGGTTGCTGGTGGGGGATGGGGGCACCACCGTCAAGCACAGGATTACCTTCACCACGAAGGAGGCGGAGTTGTTGGAGTTCGTGCGTGACTATTTCAAGAGACATTATGGTTATGATCTTAAGAAGGGCACCGGCCCTTTTGATTACTACGTTTCTGAATGTGGGATCAAGCGGGACTTGATGCGCTGGGGCCTCCTGGAAACTTATGCGCAGGGGAAGCGGGTGCCAGAATGGGTGCTGCTCTCCAAGAAGCCCATTGTGGTCTCATTCCTGCGCGGGCTATTTGATACCGATGGCTCCGTTGACTCTAGAGGGTATGTGAGCCTTTCCAGCGCCAGTGAGAGCTTAATGAAGCAGGTCAGCCTGCTGCTGCTCAACTTAGGCATAGTCAATAGATTACATGCCCGCCGGAAGAAATATAATGGCAAGCTCCAATTCCACATTGAGATCTCGGGAGATGGCTTAGAGGCCTTCGAGCGAGAGGTTGGCTTCAGATTGTGCCGCAAGAGGCAAGCTTTGCGGGCCTATCTCACGGGAAAAGCGCGCAATACGAATATCAACCTCATACCCTATCAAGGCCAGCAGCTGAAGGCGGTGTGGGAGTTCTTAGTCCATTCCGGCAAGCAACCCTATTTGAACGTCGGGCACAATCTCTACCATCTGGAACGAGTCGCTTATGGGAATCTCTTCTTCTCACCCGTCGTTTCCATCCAAAGAAGTCGTAATGTGGTCTATGACTTCACGGTGCCCGGCGACCACAGCTTCGTGGCCAACGGGATCGTCAATCACAACACACTCTTAGCCCGGGCGATCGCGGGGGAGGCCGATGTGCCCTTCTTCTCGATCTCGGGTTCTGACTTTGTAGAGATGTTTGTGGGCGTGGGAGCGGCACGCGTGCGAGATCTCTTCAGAAGAGCCAAGGAAGAGACGCGAGGCCAACGGGGCGCGATTGTGTTCATTGACGAGATCGACGCGGTTGGCCGAAAGCGCGGCGCGGGAATCGGCGGCGGCCACGACGAGCGTGAGCAGACCCTAAATCAACTCCTGTCTGAAATGGACGGCTTCGATAAGAACGAGCACGTGATCATTTTGGCGGCGACCAACCGCCCCGATATTCTCGATCTGGCCCTGCTTCGACCCGGACGCTTCGACAGGAAAATTACAGTTCCACCGCCCGATTTCAAGGGCCGCGAAGAGATCTTAAAAGTGCACACCAAGAACAAGAAATTAGCAAAAGACGTGGATTTGAAGGTCTTGGCGCGGCGCACGCCGGGCTTTGTGGGAGCCGATTTAGAGAACTTGTGCAATGAGGCAGCACTTTTGGCCGCCCGGCGCAACAAAGGATCTATAGACATGCAGGACTTCGAAGACGCGATTGATCGAGTCATCGCGGGCATCGAGAGGAAGGGGCGTTTAATCAGCGAAGACGAAAAGGTCAAGATCGCCTATCACGAGGCGGGGCACGCGTTGGTCGGAAAGCTTCTGCCCAAGGCCGACCCGGTGCATCGCATCTCGATCGTGCCGCGCGGTCAGGCGCTGGGATACACCTTGCAACTGCCCGTCCAAGACAAGTATCTTTACACCAAAGAGGAGCTTTTAGACAAGCTCACGGGCATCTTAGGCGGTCGCGCCTCTGAAGAAATTATCTTCGGCGAGATCACCACCGGCGCATACGACGATCTCAGGCAGGCCACGGAGATCGCCAAGCGCATGGTGGTCAGCTACGGCATGAGCGAAAGAGTCGGCCCGATCAACCTGGGACGTGAGAACAGCAACGTCTTCTTGGGCGAGGATTTGATCTTGAATAAAGAGCACAGTGAAGAGATGTCGGCGCTCGTGGACAAAGAGATCAAGAGCGTGATCGAAAGGTGCTACGCGCGCGCCAAAGACCTACTTTCGCGGAATCAAGAAGCCCTGCACAAGCTGGCCAAGAAGCTTTTAGAAGTAGAGGTGCTCGAAGGCGAGCAATTAGACGCCCTGCTCAAAGAGACGGCTCTCCAACCTGCCTAAGAACCGTTCACACGTTGCCACGTTTGCACGTTAACACGATATGGAGAAGAAGATCTCGCTTTTGGGCTCAACAGGCTCCATCGGCACTCAGACACTCGATGTGATCCGCCGTTTGAACGCCAAGGGCCATTGCTTTGAGGTCGTGGCGTTCGCTGCCGGATCGAACCTGGAACTTCTAGCTGAGCAAATACGAGAATTCAAGCCTAAAATGGTCTGCATCAAGCACAAAGCCGATGCCGATCCGCTGAAAAGCAAAATCAATGAGCCCGTTGAAATCGTTTGCGGCGAAGAGGGCTTGAAGCAGATCGCGCAATTCGACGAAGCCGATCTTTTAGTCAATGCTTCAGTGGGAGCCATCGGGCTTGAGCCCACGCTAGAAGCGATCAAATTTAATATAGATGTGGCCTTGGCCAATAAAGAGTCTCTAGTCATCGGGGGGCATTTAGTAAAAGAGGCGCTCAAGAGCAGTAACGCCCAAATCATCCCCATAGACAGCGAGCACAGCGGGGTCTTTCAAGTGATCAGGGGGTTGGGAGTGGGGAACAAGAACATCGAAAGAATCGTGCTCACGGCCTCTGGAGGGGCCTTGCGAGATTACCCCATAGAAGCACTAGAACATGTCACAAAAGAACAAGTCCTGGCTCACCCCACCTGGAAGATGGGCGCGCGCATCACCGTGGACTCGGCCACCCTCGTCAATAAGGGCTTCGAAGTGATTGAAGCCCATTGGCTCTTCGAGCTGCCCTTCGATAAAATAGAGGTCGTGATTCACCCGCAAAGCGTTGTGCACGCACTGATAGAATTCGATGATGGTTCCATGATCGCCCAAATGAGTTTTCCCGATATGCGTATCCCCATCCAATATGCGCTCACTTATCCCGAGAGAATCGAAAACGAATTTTGCAAATTAGACGTTCAAATGCTTGATCTGAGTTTCCGCGCCGTGGATCACCGACGATATCCCGCGCTTGGAGTAATGCGAGAAGCGGCCAAGCACGGGGGCACATTCCCGGCTGCGCTCAACGCCGCCGACGAAGTTTTGGTCGAGCGCTTCTTAAAAAATGAGATTCGCTTCACGGATATCGCCCGGGGTCTGAAAACAGTTTACACGTTGGCAAGTTCGCAAGTTGACAAGTTTGAACCCGCCCCTAAGCTTGCAGATCTTTGGGCAGCGGATCGCTGGGCCAGAGAAACAGTCAAACAGCTCAAAAGTCACAAAGGGGGATAGCCGCAAAAGCTTAGCAATGATTAGAAAATACTTCGCCGTGGGCAGTATTTTGTTTTTATTGATGCTCATCGTCGTAGCCATCGACAACTACAATCGGGAATGGAAGGGCTATCAGAGGCAGTATTGGATCGAGAAGCTCGCCCAACGCGCCAAAGAGCAGAAGGGCGCCGAGCTGAATCTCTGGGAACGACTGCTGGTCCGCTTTAACGCCGAGATGAACTTGACCGTCAAAACAGTCGTCACCGAAGAATGGCGCGGTGCCGATACCTGCATGACCTGCCATATCGACGAGGGCCGCTTACTCAAACAGCACTCAAGGCTGATCGTCGAGCAGTTGCCTTTTGATAAGGTGGGCTGCACGGCCTGCCACGGCGGCGATCCGTTAGCCTTGACAGTCAACGGCGCTCATAAGGGGCTACGCGATCGGTATGAAAAAATCTTCGAGCAAAGCCTCGAAGAGCTTAACTCTGAGCGCGCGATGACCCGCCAGAAAGCCATCGAGCATATTCGTTGGATGACCGGCAACGACTTCGGCTTCGGCTTCAGCGACCCTCCCGAGAGGCGCGCCCAAGCGATAGAAAGTATTAAAGCCTGGTGGACGTTGCACAAAGGCACGTTTATCGCCGAGGGATTTGGCAAACGTACGGAGCCCTTTACCCTCAAAAACCCGCAAGAAAAACTCATCGAGAAGCGCACGGACGTCTCGATAGCGGGAGAAGAGTTGAAGTTCGTCGGCTCGCCCACGTGTGTGGCCTGCCATGCCAATCCCCAGATCAGTGACGTCTATATTCCCGAATCGAGTAAGGAGCACGTGGAGCGCTGGTTCATTGAAAGATTCATGACAAGCCGGCAACCCGAGGCGTATAAAGACCACCCACTTCTTCTGGGGCTCATTGAAGATCCAGAAAAGCGCGACAAGACTGCAAAGGCCCTGAGCTCTGAGAAGGAACTTCAGCACTCACTCGACATGCTCAAGCAAGATGTTGAGGGCTTTCGGGCTCAGGGGCGCGAAGAAGAGGCCGCGGCGCTTTTGCCGCAAATCGAGCAGCTTCAGCAGGAACTCGATAAACTGAAGCCGCCAATTGAGGAGTTCACGGAAACCATCAAGGCGCTGGACGTGACATGCGAGGCCTGCCACGGCCCGGGCAGCGAGTATGCTTTGCTTATGCAAAAGGGCTTGGGTCTGCAATATCAAGGGGAGGCGCTCCAGGCCCAACACACGGCCCTCAAGCAGAAGATCGAAGAGCTAGAACACCAGCTAAATCCCCAACTGAAAGAGCTGCGAGATCAGAAGAACAGTCTAGAAGCGGAGATAAAGGCCCTGCGAGGTGAGGCTGAAGAGCTCGATAAGCAAGGGCGCAAGCAAGAAGCAACCGCACGCCGAGAGCAGATCACCAAGCTCGAGGCCCGGCTCAAAGACCTCCAAGAAACGATCGAACGACATAGAGTCAAGCTTAGAGAGATCAGCAAGGAGCTGCGACGCCTCGATGAGGAGGAGGCCCGTCTCGCTCAAGAGATCGAGAGGCTCTTCGCGGAGGCCACGGGGCTTCTGGGAAGGTCGAAAGAGATTGCCCGCTCGAATGCGTACAAGAATATTCAGAGCCCGGAGATCTGGCGCATCTTCGAAAGGCTCATCGCAGGAGCCACCAAAAAGTGAAAAGAGCATCTGTCAACGGATGGGAAGTGGACAGCCTCTATTGACAGGGCGAGGCATTTGATCTACAATATAATCACCATGAGAGTCACCCGCAAGAGCGATTATGGGCTGAGGGCGCTTTTTACGCTGGCGAAATATTATGAAAAACCCGTCTCGATCGCGCAGATCGCCTCCGAGCACGGCATCCCCGATCCGTTTTTGGAGAAGATCATGCAAGAGCTTCGGGAGGCCGGACTCGTCGAAGCCGTGCATGGCCGGGGCGGCGGCTATATTTTAACTAAGCCCCCGACGGAGATCTCCGTCAAGGATGTCGTGAGAGCCTTAGAGGGCAAGATCGCTTTAGTGGTTTGTCTAGACCCGGATCTCGTGTGTCAGATCGAGAGCGGCTGCCCAACTAGTTCTTTTTGGGCCTTGATCAACGAGAAATTCGAGCAGAGCTTGGAGGCGCTCACTCTGGCCGACATGCTGGAAGACATGAAGCAGGCGGCTGACAGCCTGCAGAAGGGAGGAAGGCCATGGAGGTAACGGAAGATGCCGTGCGCGAGTGCATTCGCGAGAACGTCTATGACCCCGAGCTGGGGTTAAATGTCGTCGATTTGGGCTTGGTTTACGATATAGATATTCGAGACGGCAAGAACGTCTATATCGAGATGACGCTGACGACGCCCGGCTGCCCCTTGTATGACATGATCAGCGCTGAGGTGCAAAGCGCGCTCAAGGCCCGATTTGGCGACGATGTGACAGTTGACGTTAACTTCGTGTTTGACCCGCCTTGGACGCCCGATCGCATGTCTGAGGAAGCCCGTGCCCAGCTGGGGTTCCTCTAAAGCGGGCAGTCGGCTATTAGCTGTTAGCTAATGGCCAGAAGCTAAAGGCCAATGGCCGTTTGTGTTTACTGCGGCAAAACCCGGGGCCGTCGCGCATGTCCCGCACTGGGTGGCTATATTTGTAGCTCTTGTTGCGGCCGGCACCGCGGGATCAAAATCCATTGCCCCACCCATTGCAAGTATTTCAAAGCGCATGAGCTTTATCAACGCCAGAGGCTCAGCGAAGAGTATCATCAGGCTTGGCTGAGAAGCACTGAAAAATTCTACAAACAAAATAGAATAAAACTTTTAGACTTCATGCTGTTTTTGGAGCTTTTAATTTATCAGTACTATCGCGAGCATACGGCGGGCACCGATGGTGATCTTTTAGAGGCACTGCGGTTCGTGAAGCGCAGGTTCAGTCCCATTGAAGTGATTGAAATGTCGGGCTCTGCCCTGGGCGTTCATCTGTGGGAAGGCGTGCAAGAATATCTTAAAGGGCATGAGCTGAACGATGAGGAGGCCCTTGAAGGGGTGGAGGCTGTGATTCACTTTTTAGAGGCCTATGCGGGCGCCAATCAGCACTCGCGAAGATTGCTTCAGGGGCTTTTGGGGCACGTGGAACGGCACTTCAAGCTGTCCGAAGAACTGAAAAAAGCGCCAGAGTTGATTGAAACGCCGGGCATCATCACCCCAGCCGAGCTTTTAGAAAGTCCCTCAAGACGCGGATGATGCGCTCAGCGGCCCGCCCATCGCCATAAGGGTTAATCCCTAATGCCATCTTCTGGTACTGCGAGGTGTTTTCTAAGAGCCTCTGCGTTTCCTGTATGATGCGTTCCGCCTCGGTGCCCACCAGCTTGGCGACTCCCACCTCAATACCCTCCGGCCTCTCTGTGATCTCACGCATCACCAATACTGGTTTTGCTAGAGTCGGCGCCTCTTCTTGAACTCCTCCGGAGTCTGTCAGGATAAGATAGGCTTGCTGCATAAGCTTCAAGAAAGGCAGATATTCTAGAGGTTTTACTAGATGCACATGCTTCACCCCGTCTAGGATGCGATAGACCGGCCCACGCACATTAGGGTTTAGATGAACAGGGTAGACAATCTCGACATCTTCGTTTTTTTCGGCAAGGTGTCGTAGTGCATGGCAGATGTTTTCCAGTTTTTCCCCAAAGCTCTCGCGTCGGTGGGCCGTCACTAAGATCAACCGTCGGTTGGCTGGGATCAAAACGGGAGGCTCCAGCCTTTGAAAGCGCGCATCGCTTGTGATCGCGAGCAATGCATCGACAATAGTGTTGCCGGTGACGATTATCTTTTCAGTTGGGATTCCTTCGGCAAGCAAGTTCTGCCGAGAATGATCAGTGGGGGCAAAGAGTAGTTCCGATAAATGATCCACTAGGCAGCGGTTCATCTCCTCAGGAAAGGGGCTGTATTTCTTATGGGTGCGCAGCCCGGCTTCTACGTGCGCTACGGGGATTTTCTCATAGAAGGCAGCTAGGGCTGCGGCCAATGCCGTTGTGGTATCACCCTGAAAGACGACTACATCAGGCCGCTCAGTCTGTAGTACACCTCTGAGTTTTTCCAGCACCTCTGTGGTGATGTGATAGAGGTCCTGATCTGGCTGCATGATGCCAAGGTCATAGTCCACTCGAATATCGAATAGCTTCAAAAAGGGGTCGAGCATCTCGTGGTGCTGTGAAGTGATGCAGACCTTGTGAGAAATGTCTTGACGTTCTAACTCCTTGATCACAGGAGCCAATTTGATCGCTTCAGGTCGCGTGCCCAAAATCACCAAAATAGCCATAGTATTCCCTGTTTTGCCTTCATAATGATGCTGCCAGCGCGTCGTTGCTCACCCCCACAAAGCATTATACATTGCTGATTACGTTTGTTTCAATTTTGAATCCGTTTGACAGAGCCCTAAAGACACTGTAAACTCAGCTATAAAGCATGGTGGACAGCTTTAAACCTTGGCTGTTATTACTACTTGTACTGCTCCTGCTGTTGAGCTTAGCCATCGCGCATGACACAAAGCCTGAGCAAGGTGGCGAGAGTCCACAGCGTGGGATCAACTACGTTGCCTGGCAACCTGAGCAATATAGCCTACCGTCTTTAATAGACGATTTAGAGCATCTGAAATCCCTGGGGGTTGGCTGGGTAGCTATTGTGGTCACTTGGTATCAAGCCGATCGGCAGGCCACGGAGATCACATCGGATGCCCAGCTCTCCCCCAAAGACGAGGAAGTTGTGCACGTGCTCCGTCAGCTGCGAAAGCTGGGGCTGAGAGCTTTTCTGCGGCCGATGGTAGACATCAAAGATGGTAGCTGGCGTGGGGAGATCACTTTCAACACCGAAACGGATTGGGAGGCCTGGTTTCAGAGCTACGAGCGCTTTCTCTTACATTACGCCGAGCTGGCGGCCCGTGAAGGCGTGGCGCTCTTCTCGGTGGGAGTTGAATTGGAGAGCACGGTGCACCGCGAGCCGCAGTGGCGCGAGCTGATCGCGCGTGTACGTCGAATCTTCGCGGGCCCCATCACCTATTCGGCGAACTGGGACGGCTTTAAACGTGTGCCCTTCTGGGACATGCTCAACTATGTTGGGATCGATGCCTACTTCGAGCTGGAGTCAGACCCCGATGCCGAGCCCACGCTCGATACGTTGATTGCCGCTTGGCAACCGTGGGTGCGCCGCTTGGAGCGATTCGCCACACAAGTGCGTAAGCCCATCTTGTTTACGGAAATAGGGGTGCGCAGCATCCGGGGCGCCAGTCGTCGTCCGTGGGATTGGCGATATGAAGCGCTTATTTCTTTGCAAGAACAAGCAAACTATTACGAAGCCACCTTTCGAGTTTTCTGGCAGCGCCCGTGGCTTGCTGGTTTTTATATTTGGACTTGGCTGCCAGGCTTAGGCGGGCAGCACGATACCTCTTATACGCCAGCTGGGAAACCTGCGGAAGAAGTCTTAAAGCGCTGGTACCTGCAGCAATATTGATCATGTCTTTTCTTCTTAGTATAAATAATGCTTAAGGATAAGGAAGGAGAATATCATGAACAGCTATCGTTGGGGGATTTTGATCTGCTTATTAACCGGCCTGCTTCTATTGGTACAGCTCGGGCCAGCGGGGGCGCAAGGCGCGAGCATGCCGCTTCGTGCCGCTTGGTACATCAGTGACAAGCCCGACAGCTACAACAGCCTGAATCTGCCGACGGAACTGCGAACGCTGCATCAGCGCCTTTGCCCAACGCACCTTTTGCTCAGAATCGACCTCTCTCAAACGAGGCCGACGTCCGACGAGCCGCGCATCGACCCGGTACGCACCATGTCAGATGCTGCATTGCGTCGCGCGATCAAAGAAGCGCACAGCTTGGGACTGAAGGTGGTGCTGTTGCCGGCCTTGTTCGTCGATGATGGCACCTGGAGTGGTATGATCGCTCCAGCGAACATCTCGCGATGGTTCAGCCGCTATCGTGAAATCATCTCACACTACGCCCGCTTGGCCCAAGAGACCGGCGTTGATATTCTATTAATCGGCGCGGAGCTGACCACGCTTCAGAATCAGACTGCCGAGTGGGAGCGCATTATTCGCGAGGTGCGAGCGGCCTTCAAAGGCAGGCTCAGCTACTCCGCCAATTGGTGGTTCGACCGCGCCGGTTTTCAAAATGTGCTCAACATGCGCCAGTGGGCGCTGCTCGATTTTATTGGCATCACCGCATATTTTGAGCTGACGAACAAAAAGGACCCTACGGTTGCAGAGATGCGCGCCGCCTGGCAGCGTGATCGCCACGGCCAGAACGTCTTAAACGATCTAGACACACTGCGACAGCGCTATAACAAGCCGATCGTCTTCTGGGAGTTCGGCTACCAGAGCCGCGACGGGACTAACATCTTCCCTTGGGACTACACGCAGACGACCCCGGCCGACGAGCAAGAGCAGGCCGATGCCTATCAGGCATTTTTTGAAGTCTTTTCAGGGCGCAGGAGTTTTAGCGGCTACGGGCTCTTCGCCCATCAAGTGGGCCTGCCACGCAACCCCGTGGGCTACGACGTGCTTGGTAAGCGGGCTGAACGTGTCATTGCCCAGGCAAACTGCGGGCGTTAACGTGGCCAGCCGGGGCGTCTTCGCCCAGTAGACCCGGCGGCCAATAGCGAGCGAGAGCAGCGCCCGCCCGAGCGCGATCAGCCAATGATAGGTGTAAAAGGTCGTCAGCCCGAGCGCAAGCGGAATTTGTTTAAGCGGCGTGCCCACGCGGTAGAGCCCCAACGCCAGTAGCGGCCAGAAGCTGAGCGAGTTGGCCAACAGAAAGCCCAGCGGGAACCGATTGCTGATGTGAACGATGCCGAGCTGGGAGAACCCAAAGAGCACCCAGCTGGCCAGAACGAACAGAGGCACGGCCCAAAAGCTCAAATAATAGTGCAGGTCAAGTTTTTTCAACAGGGGCATGGGACTGCGTAGGAGCTGTCCTGTGGCCACATGCTTGAAGAAGGCTTGTAGTGTCCCCCAAGCCCATCGGTGGCGCTGGCGCAGTAAGAAGCGCCACGACTCTAAACCCTCTTGGGCGACGTGGCGTGGTACGAAGCGAATCTGCCCACCTGCC